>Ga0209342_10008368_pt1 | contig 10366 bp, 9 predicted proteins | sample RifCSP16_2_FD_184023 | JGI IMG/M metagenome (GOLD analysis project Ga0209342, IMG submission 184023) | Soil microbial communities from Rifle, Colorado - Rifle CSP2_sed 16_2 (SPAdes) (version 2) | ecosystem: Environmental > Terrestrial > Deep subsurface > Rock core/Sediment | place: Rifle... | reverse complement strand
CGCAGGGGCCCCGTGCGCACTGGATCAGTTTCAACATAGTGATTCAAGCCCTCTCAGGCCTGATGCTTGTGACTGGGCATGGGGATGATCCTCCCGTCGCCGTGGCCAACTCCTGGGCAGACTTCGTGGCGGGACTTCACGGTGCCCTTGTGGTGGCAGCGGCGCTCGAGCGGCGGGATGCCGATGGACGGGGAGTATGGATTGACCTGGGCCAGTACCCGGCCAACGTCTTGCCGCTTGGGCACCTGTTGCTCGCTTCGCAACGCGCGGGCCATTCTGTCGGTCGGATAGGGAACCGATCGGTGGCGCGCGTGCCTCAGGGCTGTTATCGATGCCGCGGCGACGACGCATGGTGTGTGATAAGCATCGGCACCGACGTGCAATGGCAGACATTGATTCGAATAATCGATGACCAGAAACTCGCGGACCCGGCGTTCCTGACGCTGGACGGCCGGCGCGCTCACCAGGCTGAAATTGATCGGAAGATCGAGGCCTGGACACGTGAACTGTTGCCGCGCGAGGTTGAGCGTGTCCTGCAGGCCGTTGGGATCCCAGCGGCCTCGGTGCGTACCAATGTTGATGTCATGGCCGAGCTTTCGCATCATGTTCCGTCCTATCAGACCATGCAGCATTCCGTCGTCGGCGAACTGCCGGTCTTTCCTCAGGCCATCGAGATCGAAGGGATAGAGCCGCCCGCTCCCCGGCCCGGTCCGTGCCTCGGCGAACAGACGGTCGGGATCCTGCAGCGGCTCCTGGGCTTGTCGGTCGCAGAAATCGACTGTTTGCGGAACGAATCCATACTTTCCTGAATGGACGCAGCATTCTTGGAGCTTCCTCAAGACCTGGCCCGCTGGATCGGGGTGGAGAGCGAACCGATCCGGGCGCCGGGACCGATCGAATGGAGCGACGTGCGCCGCTATATGAATGCTGCAGGAGACACTAACCCAGAGTGGGGTGTGGCGGGAGGTCGGGATCCATCGCGCGTCGGCGCGTTGGCTCCACCAGCGATGATCTTGGACGTCCTGCGTCCCGGTCCGGGTCGAGACGACGCCGGCGAGAGTGGGGATCGACCCTTTCCGTCACCGGCGGGGCTTGCCAGTGCAATCGTCGTACCAGGTGAGCGTGTGCGTCTCAATGCCGGAACGGACATCGAATGGCTGCGGCCGCTCAGGATCGGCGACTGGGTGACAGTTGTGCTCAAGATCACAGGGATCGAACGCAAGGAAACCCCGATGGGCTCCGGCGTGTTCATAACGGAAGAGCGGAGGTACTTCGATCAAGCCGGCGAGCCCATCGCCACGTCACGGCAGACCACGGTTCGGTTGCTGTCAGCCTCAGCGACCACCGGGTCCTGACACGCATGTTGGCCGAGACTCTACGGGTCCTTGACCTGACGGATCAGGCTATCGCGTATGGCGCGCGGCTGCTCGCCGATCTTGGCGCTGAGGTTATCCGCGTCGAGCAGTCTGGGGCTGTTCAACCGGGAGAGTCCGATGGTGAAGCCGAGAGCTTTCTTCAATATGTCCACGCCGGGAAGCGACGCGTGGGTCTCAATCTGCAGACACCACAAGCCCGTCAAGTGCTCGTGCGGCTCTGCGGGAACGTTGACGTCGTGTTGGATGGCATTGAACCGATCATCGATGATGTCACGGCGTCATATGTTGATGTGCGGCAGATACATCCTCACCTGACATGGGTTGCCGTCAGGGAATTCGCACGGGGACATCGCGAGATAACTGCTGAGAGCGTTGAGATCGTACGATGCGCGCTCACTGGCCTGCTGTCGATTGTTGGAGAGCCCGGTGAGGCCCCCACGGTCGTGGGAGGCGGGCTGTCGAACGCTGTAGTGGCCACGTACGCAGCGTTGGCGGCCTACCTTGGCACGAGGGTGGCACGCCTGAGTGGGCAAGGCCGGCTCGTGTGGGTGAGCGCCTACGAGGCGCTGGTGAGTGTCATGCCGCAAGGTCTCCTAGAGGCGGCACTGTCCGGAAACGTCGTCAAGCGAACCGGCAGCCGTCACGCCCATATCGCAGCCGCGGGATTGATTCCATGCCGCGATGGGTATGTGGTGGTGTCAGCAAACGAGCCGCGAATGTGGAAGGCACTGGTGGATCTGGTCGGCGACCCCCGACTGCGTGATGAGAAGCTGGAACATGCCGACGAGCGCATGCGCCGACAGTCGGAGGTGTTCGAGGTTCTCGCGCAGTGGGCCCAAGGCTACGGAAAACACGAACTGGCACAGGCAGCTCAAGCCAGACGGATCCCCGTGGCGCCCGTCCAGAGCCCATTCGATATCCTGCATGACGAGCAACTACAGGCGTTGGGATTCTTCGCCCAATCGGACCAAGGGGAGCCGATGGCATACCTGAGAACACCATGGGCCTCAGGAAAGGTGACGGCTGCCCGGCCTGGAGAGCATACGGAGAGTGTCATGCAAGAAGCCGGATTTACACGGGCGGAAATCCGTGCCCTGGAAGCCGACGGGGTGATTTTCGGAGCGGTCTCGAAGGTCTGACGGGTTGCCATGCAACGGCCAGGCATGATTAACGGTATTATGCTGGAAGTCGGAACGGAAGTGCCTGAACTCCAGGTGGGGCCGCTTACACTTGTGGATCTCGTGCGGTGGGCTGCCTACCAGGAGAACTGGATCCGAATCCATTATGACCGGGACTATGCGCGCGGGCAGCATGGGATCTCCGAGTGCGTACAAAGCGGGCATCATCGAGTGGCGCTCATCGCCCGGATGCTGACCGATTGGTTGGGTCAATTTGGCTGGATCAAGCGGGTGGCCGTCCGGCATACGGCTCCAGTCTACCTGGGAGATACCCTACGATGTGGAGGGAGAATTCGGGCTGTGGCGCGTGAGCGCTGGAATGTTGAGTTGGAGGTTTGGGCGGTTAGGCAAGATGGACGCTACGCCAGCGAGGGAATGGCTCTGGTGGAGGCTGTCTTCTCCGATCTTGCGCAGGCCAAGGTGGCACCAGATAGGAGTTGATGCGGTGTTCAGGCGCAGAACGACCAACGATCTGCAACGACAAATGCGTGAGGATTGGGATGAACGCGCCCGGTACAGGGCCCTGATAAGCAGCACCCCCGCTTATCGTTCGGTGAAATACGTAGAGGAGTTCTTCAACACGTATCGCCGAGGTCAAACCAGCGAGGAGTTCTTTCGGGAGGGCGGGAACGAGGCTGTGGCTTTCATGCGGCCGGTTCTTCAGCGATTGGCATTCGCGCCCACAGGCAAGCGGGTCCTGGACGTGGGATGCGGCATTGGTCGATCATTTCCGGGGTTCCAAGCAGTGGGCTTCAGTGAGATCTGGGGAATCGATGTTTCTCGAGAGATGGTTGAGCAGGGGCGTATGCTCAGCCCTATTGCCGGTGCGTCCTTTGTCCAGGGAGACGGGGTGAGCTTGAGTGGATTGCAGACGGGGTATTTCGACTACTGTTTTTCCTTTCAGGTTTTCGAAGCCATCCCCGACCTAAGCATCGTGTGGCGCTATTTGGAAGAAGTCTACAGGGTGCTGAACGGTGGCGGCGCATTCCAACTCCATTTCCGAGGTCGGTATCTGCTGAAAGCTAAGCTGACGCGGTCCATTCCTACGAGTCTGCTACCCGCCGCACAGATCTTCTATCATCTGTTGAGACTCGATTGGTTGCGGGGGCAGGCACTTCGGCCCAGAGAGGTGCCAGGGAGTCTCCAGACCCGTTCGGGGGTTGCGGTATCGTCGGATCGGGTCGCGCGAAAACTTGCGGAGATTGGATTTGCCGGGATCGAGATTCTTGCCGATCCCCCGGGAAACGCCCAGCGAGGCGGGACGCGTTATTGGATCATAGGGAGAAAGCCGTAGCAGGCCATATCATGAGGAAGCATTCATGACTCCAGCGGTGGCAGTTCCATTTGTTGATTTGAAGGTTCAGGATGAGCCCATTCGACAGGAAATTGAGCATGAAATCCGCCAGGTTCTACGAGATTCGCAGTTTGTTTTTGGCCCTCACGTGGATCGGTTTGAGCGAGCGTTCGGTGCTTTCTTGGGGGCGAAGCATGTCATCGGGGTCGCCAACGGCACGGACGCTCTCTTGCTGGCTTTGAAAGCTCTTGGGATAGGGTCGGGCGACGATGTGCTCATTCCCGCGAACACGTTTTTTGCCAGTGCGGAGGCGGTCATTCATGCGGGAGCAAGGCCAGTGCTGGCGGACATCGATCCGCACACGTATAACATCGATGTCAAGCAAATCGAGATGCTGATGACCCCCAAGGTAAAGGCGATCATTGCGGTGCACCTCTATGGGCAACCGGCCGACCTGAGCCCGATCATGCAGGTTGCCCGCCGTTGGGGCGCATATGTGATCGAGGATGCCGCGCAGGCACACGGGGCAGAGTATCAGGGCCGGAGAACTGGGTCGTGGGGAGACGTTGCGTGTTTCAGTTTCTACCCGTCAAAGAACCTGGGAGCCTATGGCGACGGGGGCGCTGTCGTGACTAACGATGACGAGACAGCGCTACGTGTACGGAAGCTCAGCAATCACGGTGGGATCGTTAAGTATGACCATGAGATGGTGGGTTGGAACAGTCGGCTTGACACTCTACAAGCCGCGATCTTGCTGGTTAAGCTGAACTATCTTGACGAACGGAATCGAATGCGCCAAGCGCATGCCAGGTCGTACTATGAGATGTTTTCGGGTGTGCCGGGAATCGTAACGCCCACTGTGGTGAAGGGAGCGAAGCACGTGTACCATCTGTACGTAGTGAGAATCGAGCGGGGTAGCCGCGATGCGCTACGGGAGTACTTGCAGGACCAGGGAGTGCAAACAAGCATCCACTATCCCACACCCCTGCATCTTTTAGCGGCACTGCGTGACTTGGAGTATCGACAAGGCGATTTCCCGGTGGCTGAGCAATGTTCGGCAGGCGTATTATCGCTTCCGATGTATCCAGGACTTGGTACAGACCAGATCGAGTTTGTGGCGAATCACGTGCAGAGCTACATGAAGACGCACACGTAGGCGGCGCCGTCAGACATAGTTTCTGACGGTGGGCTGCGACGAGCGCTCGCTCGGAGTGATGGAGTTGATTCAGTACGACGCAATTGTCATCGGTGGCGGTTTCTTTGGGTGCTGCGTGGCATTGCGCCTCAAGGCGTACATGGAGCGTGTGGTCATTCTCGAAAAGGAGGACGGTCTTCTTCTGCGAGCCTCGTACGCCAATCAAGGCCGCGTACACAACGGCTATCACTATCCGCGGAGCCTCCTGACGGCGTTGAGATCGAGAACCAACTTCCCGAGGTTTGTCAGTCAGTATGCCGAGTGCCTAGACCAGGGAACCGATCATTACTACGCCGTGTGTAAGGGCGAGGCGATGTCGAAGGTGAACGCAACTCAATTTCGTACGTTCTGCGAGCGAGTTGGGGCTCCGGTGACAAGGGCTCCGAAGGAGATAAGGGATCTCTTCAACCCTGATCTCGTGGAGGAAGTGTTTCAGGTCAGAGAGCGCGTCTTCGATGCGGTGAAGCTCAGGCAGAGGATGGCCAAGGATTTGGACGACGCGCGAGTCGAGGTAAGGGTGCGCTCCGATGTTGTCGGCATGGTCCGGATCAATGGGGCCCAGATTCGAGTGGACTTCCGCAGTGGCGGTCGCTCTGAGAGCGTTGCCGCGGGGCATGTGTTCAATTGCACCTACTCGCGCACAAATCGACTTCTCGCGGCAGCCGGCCTGCCGGCAATTCCGCTCAAGCACGAGCTCGCGGAGATCGCCCTGGTAGAGGTTCCGCCGCATCTTTCGAAGGTCGCCCTGACAATCATGGATGGGCCCTTCATGTCTTTGATGCCGTTTCCTCCGCGCGGTGTGCACAGTCTGACTCACGTTCGGTATACACCGCACCGTTCATGGCTGGACGTGGGCCAGACGTCGGTCGATGCCGAGGGACTTCTTCGAGAGAAGCCGCTCGAGACAAGTTGCGTCTACATGCTCAAGGACGCACAGCGCTATGTGCGGTCCCTGGAAGACGCGCGCTACGTTGGTTCTATCTGGGAGATCAAGACCGTCCTTCCGCAGAGTGAGGTCGATGATAGTCGGCCCATTCTCTTCGCCAGAGATCGCTCGTTACCAAATCTTGTTTCGGTCATGGGCGGCAAGATTGACAACGTGTATGATGTCTTGTTTGAGATTGACAAGTGCTTTCTGCCCACTGGGGAGGTGCGCGTGGATGCCGGAGTCTGATTGCCTGGTATCTGTCGTTGTACCGTTGAGCAATGACGAAGCGAGCGTAGAGGCTTTTGTATCTGCTGTGACAGGGGTACTTCGGCCAAACTACGCCTACTACGAACTCGTTCTAGTCGATGATGGCTCAAGTGACGGTACAGTCGACAAGGTGAGCGCACTGCTTGCAACGGTCGAGGGCATCCGGTTGATACGGCTTTCGAGAAAGTTTGGTACAGAGATCGCCATAGCGTCAGGCCTGAGCGCAGTGATCGGCGATTTCGTTGTTGTGATGCTTCCTGAGCCCGGCCTTGTCGAGCTGATTCCGGAAATGGTCCGTCGTGCACAGGGCGGACACGACGTGGTCTTCGGTGTCAGGAGGAGCCGCAGGGGAGATCCACGGTGGTTGAAGGTTGGCGCGAGTTTCTTCTATTGGTTCTGCATCAAAGTGCTTGGCCTGGACATACCCCAGAATGCGTCGGAGTTTCAGGTTCTGAGCCGGCGGGCTGTAAATGCCATTCTGCAGATCAAGGACAAGTATCGATATTTGCACATCTTGAGCGCCTATGTGGGCTACGTGAGAGAGTACTTTGCATACGAGCTGGAAAGCGGGCATGGGCGGCGGAGGACGAGAGGGCTTGTCGAAGCGATGAATTTGGCAATCGGGATCATAGTGACAAATTCAATCCGCCCGCTGCGGCTGGTCGGATGGCTGGCGGCATGTGTGAGTGCGCTCAGTGGGATGTACTTTGGGTATGTCGCAGTGCTTCGAATCCTGGGACGTCAGACCGGCGAGGCTTGGGGGACCGTGGCCCTGCTGACCGCCGGAATGTTCTCCTTGGTGCTCATGGTTCTCGCGGTCTTGAGCGAATACGTTGGCCGCATTTTGGACGAGTCGCGTGATAGGCCCCTGTATCACATTCGGGAGGAGAAGACGAGTTCTGTCCTGCTCACGGATCGGGGCCGAGGCAACGTGGTCATGGCGTCCCTACAGACCGACGGCGGGGGCCTCCGTGAAGCCTCATCGCAGGGTGCCCCGATTCAAACAGCCGTCCGCTGAGAGCGCTGCCCAAAGAAGGGACCGGACAAAGATGAACCCAGGAATGGACCAGTGGATCCGAGAGACGCTAAAGGGTATGACTATCCACAACGGGTCGTATCTCTTCCCGAACGTCCGGCTTGGGAAGAACGTCATCATCTTCCCTGGGGCCGTCATAGGCCGTCCACCTGTCAGCACTGGTGCAACCCGTCGCCAGATCGAGCCGTCGGAACTCCTGCCTGTTGAGATTGGTGATGAATGTGTCATTGGGGCGAACGCCGTCATCTATTCCGGCGTGCGGGTCGGCCACCACTCGATGGTGGGCGACACGGCCAGGATCCTCACGGGATGCGTGGTCGGCAGTTATTCGCTGATTGCGATGGGTGTCTCGCTTCTCTTTGAGGCCACGATCGGTGATCGCGTCAGGATCTTGGACAACACGGTGATCGGTTCGCACAGCGTTCTTGAGGAGGGCGTGTTTGTGGGAGCCCAGGTGGTGACGGCGGACAGCCGGTGGATGGGGAGACGGGCTGAGGAGCACGACTCCTGGGCGTTGCGCGGAGCGACGATCCATCGGTTTGCCGCCATCGGCAACGGGGCCCAGATCATGCCCCGCCTCGAGATTGGCGAGTACGCGATGGTCGGGGCCGGCGCGGTTGTAACTCAAGACGTTCCGCCTCGAGTGGTGGTTGCCGGCGTCCCTGCCCGAGTGATCCGATCTGTGAAAAGCGAGGAGTTGGAGCGGTGAGTGGCGTCATCGTGCCAGGGTGCTTGAGACGAGGGCTTGGATCCGGTGAATGATCGGGTGGGGGAAACCGCATCGGGTGCGGAAGGCCAACAGTACGAGCACGGAAATCGGGGTGGCGCAGAGTCCGGGCAGGCCGACACGAGGAGGCCTGCGCAAGGGCGCTTTTCCCTCGTGGTTGCTGTTCTCAATGAGCAGGAAACGCTGCCGGCTTTTCTTGCGCGTCTCCATAAAGTACTCCCTGGGCTCTCCACCTGGGACGTGGAGGTAATTTTCGTTGACGACGGCAGCACTGACGGTTCCCTGACCATCCTCAAGCGAATGCAGGCGGCCGATTCGAGAGTCAAGATTGTACGGCTATCGCGCAATTTCGGCTCGTGGAACGCGCTGCTGGCCGGCGTACACGCATCCACTGGAAATATCGTGATGTGGTTGTCAGCAGATCTTCAAGATCCTCCAGAGTTGATCCCGCAGTTGATCCAGCGCTGGGAGGAAGGAGCGGATGTGGTTTGGGCAGCACGGGTCGAACGAGATGATCCATGGCCCCGCCGCCTCCTGGCTGTCTTGTTCTATAAGCTGTTGCGGCGCCTGAGCCTGCCGGAGTATCCCCCGCTTGGGATGGATGTTTGTCTGATGGATCGGCGGGTAGCCAATATTTTCGGTGAATTGAAAGAGCGAAATCGCTTCACGCAAGGTCTGATCATGAGGTTGGGCTTCAAACAAGTGATGGTGCCGTACGCGCGCGAGCGGCGTCACGGGGGGGAGTCGAAGTGGCGGGGCCTCGGGAAGCTGCTGAGGAGCGGCACGGATATGGTCGCAGCGTTTTCACACGCCCCGTTCAGGATCGCGCTCTCTGTAGGCCTGCTTGTCAGTTTCTTGGCAGCAGCGTTTGGCTTCTGGCTCCTGATTCGGGGGTTTGTGTTGAATACCGCGGTTGGCTCGTGGACGATTATCCTGTGGGCGGTCGTTCTGTTTGGTGCCCTGAACCTCACGTTGTTCGGTCTTCTCGGGGAGTACCTTTGGAGGGTCCTTGAGGAAGTCCGCGAGCGTCCGTTGTATGTCGTGCAGGAAATGATAGGCTTTGAACCCGCCTCTTCTGACAGATTCTCCCCTCGCGGAGAACTGCGCGGCACCGTTGAGCGCCTGGCGTAGTTCGGCGCAGTCGCAATTGTCGTAGCGCTTCTCCCCGCAGACGTGTTGGTCGCCCGTGTGCGGGCCAATGGAGGTTTGTGTAAATCGTATGGGTCGGTTTGCAACCCTTGGTCTGTCCGTTGTCGTTCTGGCCCTGGTGGCCGGACTTTCCTACGGGCAGTTGCCATTGTACAGCTCGAACCAGAACCAGTATTTCCTGCACGGGCTGGCCAGGGCCGGGCTGGGCAACTTGAAAGACGACTGGTTCATTCAGACAGCCGACTACACACCTGTATTCAGTTTCCTTGTGATGGTCATTCATCGATACACGCACGATAATGTCTTCTATGTTCTGCACTTTCTCCTGGTGGCACTGTATGTCTACAGCCTGGTGGGGATATTGCATGTGCTGTTCGGGTCGCCAGCGTCGAGAGCAAGACGGTGGGTCTTTCTCGCGGTCATTGTCGTGATGCATTCGGTGGCGCTGGCAACCTTCGCGGCCTCTCTTGTCGGCGCGAACCTTCGAGTGCTGCTGACGGACGGCGTCGCCCTGCAAAGCATTCCCGGGACCATGTTCCAGCCGAACTTGTTTGGCGTTCTCCTTGTATGGTCACTGTACATGTTTCTTCGCGGGAGGGTATCTCTTGCTGGGTTAGGTACGGGTCTCGCCGCTTTCGTGCACCCGACCTATCTTTTTGGGGCGGCGATTCTGACGGCGTCTTATATGTGGGTGACGCTGCGGCAAAGCGGAGACATACGGCGGGTGGTGACGATGGGAGTCCTGCCGTTGGTGCTCGTACTGCCAATCCTCGCGTATGTCTACATCAATTTTCGCGGTCCGATTGACCATGAGGTCGCCTCCTATGTCATGAATCGGAGGGCTTCGCACCATCTGTTGGTTGGACGATGGTTGGGGCCTGTTGCGTATGGGAAGCTGGGGCTTGTCCTGGTGGGTATGTACCTCGTCAAGCGGACTCCGCTGCTGATTCCGATGCTGGTTTCCCTGGTCGCGGCTTCCGGCCTGACGTTGGCGTATGTTCTTACGGGTAGTTGGACTTTGGGAGCGATGTTTCCGTGGCGTCTCTCAGTCTATTTGGTGCCGGTGTCCTCGTCGATCATTGTGGGTTTCATCGTATCTAAGGTGTTGGCGCTTCGGCTCGGGATTGTCAGATCTGAGAGGGTCCTTGCGGCTATTGCTGCGTGCCTGATGGTAGCGAGTTCGCTTGGTGGGCTGATGTATATGAGAGAAGAATTC
>Ga0209342_10008366_pt1 | contig 10366 bp, 7 predicted proteins | sample RifCSP16_2_FD_184023 | JGI IMG/M metagenome (GOLD analysis project Ga0209342, IMG submission 184023) | Soil microbial communities from Rifle, Colorado - Rifle CSP2_sed 16_2 (SPAdes) (version 2) | ecosystem: Environmental > Terrestrial > Deep subsurface > Rock core/Sediment | place: Rifle... | reverse complement strand
AGTAATATCATTTCCAATTTCTGAGTTATCTGTTTCACCTGTTAGCGAACCATTCAAACACAATATTGTTTTTGTTGGCTGCCATGTGCCCACTGCTATGGTATATGGGCTGCTTGTATAAAAAACAGCGCTGTCATATCCTCCTGTACCAATTGTAAGTGTTGGTATTGTTACAGTAGGATTAGTTACAATTTCATTGCAGCCACTCACGCCAAGTGCATCTGTTTTAATAAGCCATGCATCCCAAGCGCCAGCTCCAAAACTTTGTGTAGCACCCGACATTAAAAATCCTCCATCAGCAGTATAGTTTACATAGTATGCTTCATCATTTGAATTATAATTATTATTTGCCATGTCTCCATACATTTTTGTCCATACAGGTGTTCCATTTCCATCGGTTCTCATCATAAATGAGCGCATACTGTTTTGCAAAGGAGGTTCAAATCCTATTGTTCTTCCGGTAATAATATATCCTATGGCACCCGTTGCCTTTAAATCAGCCGCATAGTCACCGCTTGCACCTCCATAAGTTTTTGACCATTGCAAATTGCCTGCTGCATCAGTTTTTATAAATAATAAATCGAATGTCAAACTTTGATATGCCACAGATGTCGTAGCTAAAATTGCATACCCACCATCATTTGCCTGAACAACAGCTCCTTCACCCAGAATTATAAGCTCCATTGAGGTTGGGCTTCCGTAAACTTTTGTCCATTGTATATTACCTACAGAATCTGTTTTTATCAAAACCAAATCTCTGTCTGTTGGTCCGCCCGAAGCATATTGTCCGGTTGAGCCCAATATGATATAACCCCCATCAGCAGTTTGCTGACCACAAGTTGGTGAGCCGCTTACTGCTGTATAAATTTTCGCCCACTGAATATTTCCCATCGAATCGGTTTTAAGTAAACTGACACCCACTTGTGCGTATCCGCCATCACTTGTTTTAATAAGTGTTCCACTCCCGAACATATCTCTTTTCACCCACACTGTATCACCGTTGCTGTCGGTTCGTATCCATACGCTAACAACAGGTCCCCAAGTAGCATTAAGTGCGCCTGCAATTAAATATCCGCCATTATGTGCTTCTGTTATTTGATAATACCGCGTATCATCGGTATTGCTTGTGTTACCATATTTTTTCGTCCATGCAATGTTTCCGATTGAATCTGTTTTTATCATGATTATATCGCGCGATGCTGGCCATGTGCTGTCTTCGGTCATAATAATGTATCCGCCATCGGAAACAGGGATGGCACTTCCCCAGTTTGATTGGTTGTTTCCGTATGTTATCTGGAATCGGGTTACTTGAGAAAACAATGAATTAGCAAAAAAGCTAATCAGTAAAATAGAAACTATTTTATTCAAATATGTTTTCATCTTAACAAAGGTAGTAAAAACTACTCCTTCACAATCTTCCTGCTCACTATCCCATCTTTGGTAGTAATTCTCACAAAATAAATGCCGCTGGGCAGGGAAGATAAATCAAGTCGGGAGTTCGGGGTTCGGAGTTCGGAGAAATAAACAAGCTCACCAAGCATATTATAAACTTCTATTTCTGCTTTTGGAAATTGTACATTGTCAATTGTCAATTGAAAAATTCCATTGGAGGGGTTGGGGTAAATAGTAATATCATTTCCAATTTCTGAGTTATCTGTTTCACCTGTTAGCGAACCATTCAAACACAATATTGTTTTTGTTGGCTGCCATGTGCCCACTGCTATGGTATATGGGCTGCTTGTATAAAAAACTGCACTGTCATATCCTCCTGTGCCAATTGTAAGTGTTGGTATTGTTACTGTTGGGTTATTTACAATTTCATTACATCCGCTTACTCCAAGCGCATCTGTTTTAATAAGCCAAACATCCCAATCTCCAACTCCAAAACTTTGTGTACAACCTGACAGTAAAAATCCACCGTCAGCAGTATAGTTTATATAATGTGCTTCATCCATTGAATTGTAATTATTATTTGCCATGTCTCCGTACATCTTTGTCCATACAGGTGTTCCATTTCCATCGGTTCTCAACATAAATGAGCGCATACTGTTTTGAAAAGGCGGCTCAAATCCTACTGTCCTTCCGGTAATAATATATCCTATAGCTCCTGTCGCTTTTAAATCAACACCTTCGTCATAGCTTGCACCTCCATATATTTTTGTCCATTGCAAATTACCTGCTGCATCTGTTTTTATAAGCATTAAATCGTACGTTGTGCTTTGATTTACTATGCCCGTTGTAGATAAGACCAAATACCCTCCATCATCCGTCTGAACAACTTTTGGAGAATATTCAAATGTTGTAGGTCGTCCGTAAACTTTTGTCCATTGTATATTTCCTACCGAATCCGTTTTTATCAAAACCAAATCTCTGTCTAATGGTCCGCCAGAAGCATATTGTGCAGTTAAGCCCGATATGATATAACCTCTGTCGGCAGTTTGCTGACCATAAGCAGGAGAGCCCATTACTGCGGTATAAATTTTCGCCCATTGAATATTGCCCATCGAATCGGTTTTGGTTAATCCCGAACCTACCAGTGCATACCCATAATCACTTGTTTTGATTAGAGTACCCTGTCCGATTACATCTCGCTTTACCCATAGTGTGTCTCCGTTACTGTCGGTTCTTATCCATACGCTAACAGCAGGTCCTGTAGTAACATTAAGTGTGCCTGCAATTAAATATCCGCCATTATATGCTTCTATAACTCCTCTCGATATATCATCGGTATTACTTGTGTTACCATATTTTTTCGTCCACGCAATGTTTCCGATTGAATCTGTTTTTATCATGATTATATCGCTCGATGCTGGCCATGTGCTGTCGTTGGCCATAATAATATATCCTCCATCGGAAACAGGAATGGCTTTTCCCCAGTTCGATTGGTTATCTCCGTATGTTATCTGGAATTCGTTTACTTGAGAAAACAATGAATCAGCAAAAAAGCTAATCAGTAAAACAGAAATTATTTTATACAAATTTATTTTCATCTTAACAAAGGTAGTAAAAAAAGCGTGATAATAAAATCGCGCTCTTTTCATTTCTATTAAATCAGTTTTTGAAAATAGGTAATGTTTTCACCTTCCTTAATTCTCACGAAAAAAGTTTCCGCCTTTAAATCACCAACATAATATTCAAACACATTTTGGTTTGTATTAAGCCCAGCCATTTGTAACACCAACTGCCCGGTTTCATTATAAAACTGAATAGTAGTTCCACTATTTACTTTTACGAATTGAATCTTTACTTTTCCATTTGAGGGGTCTGTCAGTAACTTTATATCAGAGTTATCTATCGGTTCTATCGTGTTAAAGCATTCAATATTCCCACTATATACAGTCACTGCATCCGACCTTGTTACAGAACCTGTACATGTAGAGGCACATGCACCACCACAACCTTCACAACAGCATGCGCCACATGGAAATGTTACATATAGTGTATAAGTTGTTGTAACAGTAGGAGATGCAGTAGGATTACAAATTGAAGTGCTGCTTAATGCTGTTGCAGGAGCCCATGAATATGTTATACCAGCATCATTGCAACTGAATGAACAATCACCATTAGTCGCTCCAATTGTTACAAAACCCACTGACTGACAAAGTTGTTTATTGGGTCCACCATCGGCAAGACAATTTGCAGTGCATCCTTGTCCAAATAAATTCACGTTCATTACCATTGCTATTAAAGCAACAAGCAAAATTTTAAAATAGTTTTTCATTTTCTTTTTGGTTTAATGGTTAGTACTAATTTTTCATTATTCATTCTTAATTTTTCATTTGCCTGTTACCTCCTTTTATATTTCAAACTCTAAATCCTAAACTCCCATCTTCCCGCCTTGCCGGCTGGCAGGCATGGTTAAACATTCATTGAATTACTTTTTTTATCCCCCCTCTCTTTCAGGAGAGGGGGTTAGGGGGTGGGGTCAACTCCTCACCATCCTCACCTCCACCCTCAGCGTTTCATTCACATCCACAGGCAAATTCCCCGTTAGCTTATCCACATAACCCGGTTTTTTCATCACACCACTGTAAGTTGCCTGCTCCATATCTTTAAACTGAGCCAAACCATTTACGGTTGTAAAACGAGTAAGCGTTTTTCCCGCACCTGTTACAGTAGCATCAGCCCCGCCAAGTTCAAGCCCGCTGTCATCCTCCACCGCTTTCAATATCAGCATCACCTTCCTTCCTCCCGTATCCACCACCTCGCGTGCGGCAGTATAGCTGTCAAAAAATTCACTCTGGCTCGTTCTAAAAGTCACCATCAAATTATCCAACCCTTCTAAAAAACCCTCCAAAAGCACAAACTCCTCAGCAATCGCCTCCGTCTTACTTTTCTTCGTACTCCGCGCAGCCCTGGGGCTTCCTATCACATTCGCAAAAGCGGTAATCTTATCCTGCAAAGCAGTAACCAAAGCAGGAGTTATGTTGTAATTGGCAAGTGCACCTATGTAAGTGTTCGCTCGGTCGCGCACCAGTTGCGCATTATCCCTTGCGTCAATATCTTTCCCAGTAGTAAAATCCGTTAGCTCAAAATCAATTTCCGCTTCCAGCACTTCATTTCCTGTATCCTGCGCGTAAGCCGTCAAAGGTTTTGTAATTTCATACGCAGCATTAGCCATCGCAAGGCGCTTAGTATCCTTGTCTGCTGTATTACCGCTTATGTCCGTACCCTGCTCCTGTGCCAAACTCACAATTTCATCCCTGCTCGCTTCCACCTGTCCCTTCTTTGTTACTATAGCAGGTATTCCCGCCCAAAAAGCATTGTTGTCATCCATCACCTCAAGTGTGGCATTAGTCATGTTCAGTTTTCGTGTCTGTTTATCATCCATAGTTTTTGTTTTTTAATCGTTTAACTTCCTTTTATTCTCATTTATTTTTATCTCCCCCTCTCTTTCAGGAGAGGGGGACTAAGGGGGTGAGGTTTTATTCTCACTCATCTTTTATTTCTCCCCTCTCTTTTTCAAAAGAGAGGGGCTGGGGGTGAGTTTACTATCATTCACTTTCATTTTCTTATCACCTGCTCTCATTTTCTCATCACCTACGCTCATTTTCTCATCACCTACGCTCGTTTTCTTATCACCTGCGCTCGTTTTCCTATCATCTACGCTCGTTTTCTCATCATCTACGCACGTTTTCCTATCATCTACGCTCGTTTTCTCATCACCTGCGCTCGTTTTCCTATCATCTACGCTCGTTTTCTCATCATCTACGCACGTTTTCTTATCGTCTACTACCAACTACACACTACCAACCACCAAAAATCATCAATGCGGGTCATCATCATATCCCACAATTCTCCCGTTCGATACATGAACTGTAGTATTGTAAGAATTTTGTGTGTCGCAATACCTGTCGCATCCGATGTAACTGATTACACTTACATTAGTGTAACCATGCGCCACCAAATAATTAATACACTGCTGGTCAGTAACTCCACAAATGCAATCCGTACAATCCGAATAGGCAGGTTGGGTTTGATAATAATAGACTCCGCTAAGAGTAAAGGCAAAAACAAGTGCGAGAAGTATTCTTTTCGCACTTCGGGATTTTAAGTGTTTCTTCATTTGCGTGATTTTTTTGGTTCGCGCAAATGTTCTCCCTTCTCAAAAAAAATTTACCCACAAATACAAACCCTATTCGCCATTCGATTTTGTCTTTTTAGAATTATTTTTTCTACTTAATCATTCTAAAATATTCTTCCTCTTCATTGGTATTTCATTACTTTATTCTTAATATTGCTAATCAAAAACAAACACTCATAATTCGCCATTCGCTTACATCCTCCTTTTCTAAAAAATACACATGGAAGATTTACACGCCATTTTAAAAAGCCTGAGCCCTAATCAAAACGAAGCCCTGCAACGTCTGCTTACCTGTTTCTCAAGTCGCAAACAAACCGAAACAAAAACTCAGCTCCTCGCCAATTTGATTTTAGCCAATCGCGATAACGTATTTTCAAGCGAATACTATTCAGTTAAAATCTTCGGAGTTTACAACCCCAAAGCATTTAGCAAATTAAAAATCCGCTTATACGATAGAATTTACGACTGCCTGCTGATGAGTTTTAACCTTGATAAGGCAGAGAATATTGATCCTACTGATGATGCACTCATTCGTATTAAAAAGAAATCTGCGCTCTATACTTGCATTCGTTTCGAAAAACAATTACAGTCTTTAACTTCAAAACTAGTCGATGAAATTATTGAGGAATCAAAACAGATTGAATATTTCCCCGGCTTAGTCGAACATTTACGTTATAAAAAATGGCAGCAAGCAAGAACAAACGGAACAGACAGTTTTGAATTTTGGGACAAAGAACAAAAGCAGTACGAAAATGTTTCAAGTGCTTTAAACAAAGCAGCCGACTATTATAATATGTTGGTTGCTAAAAATAAATCCACCGCAAATAGCGACAAGAAAACACTCGCATCTTTTTTAGAAAAATCAATTGCTACACTAAACACTTATCCTGAACATGCTAAATCAAAGTCGTTCGAGTATTATTTGCTCTGGCTCCAATTCGAACTGTACAGCATCAGCAAAGATTATCTTTTCGTTAAAAATACCTGTCACAGTTTACTTAAACTGATAAAAACAAATAAATCAATTTTTAGAAATGAAAGAATTTCTATGATTTATGGCAATCTTGCTGAAACAGAAATTTATCTTTCCAATTATGATAGTGCTATACAATATTCCGCTCAAGCACAAAAGCATTTCTCAAAAAAATTACGCAACCTTTCTCTTTCTCAAAACCTGCAATTTCTTGCCAACTTCTACAAAGGTGATTTTCCCCAAGCCGAAAAAATAAATGCTTCCTTACTTTCTTTTCCGAAAGCTACAGTAGGCGAATTTGATTTTTCTAAATTCAATTTTTATAAAGCAAACTTGTTTTTTACAAATCGGAAGTTCCAAGAAGCGGATGCACAACTCAGTCTCGATTATAAAATATTGGATGATACAACAGGATACGGCATTGGAGTTCGCGTTTTGCACATTTTAACTCATATCGAATCTGCCGATGACGACAGGGCTCGCAGAGGAATAAAATCGCTCGACCAATTTATTTACCGCCTCTCCCCTGCTCCTGAACAACCATCAGCTCGCGATATTCAGATTCTTAGCTTCCTCCAATCTCTAGATAAAGAAGGATTCCAATTCAGCATGCTTAACAAAAAAGCACACCAACTAATAGAACTTCTCTCCAACCCCTCAGGCGAATACTCCTGGCAGCCCTTCACAGCCGAACTCATTCCCTTTCACCGCTGGGTCAATTCAAAAATCAAAAGAAAAATTAAAAAATAAAAAGCCCCCGATTTCTCAGAGGCTTTTTATTTTTTTTCTCCTCTCCCTTTAAGAGAGAGATGTCACAAAGTGACAGAGGGGGTATTAATTTATCTCAATCTTCTTAGTAATAACCTCATCATTGGTACGCACCTGCATAAAGTAAATTCCTTTTGCAAGGGCGCTTTCTTTAATCTCTACTTTGTTCATGCCTGCACTCATCTGGTAAGTTTCGCTGCTCACAATCTGTCCTAAGGCATTCTGCAAAATAAGTTCTACTTTATTATTCTCTGTTAAACCTATCTCCACCGTAAAGTTTCCATTGCTTGGGTTCGGGTAAATATTAAATCCGTTATTAATAATTATCGGTTCAATACCTGCGCAAAGGTCAACGTAAATGGTTTGTGTTGCTGTGTTGGTACATCCGTTACCATCGGTAAAGGAATAGGTAACAGTCCAGTTTCCTGCACCTGCCACAGAGGCGTCAAACATATTGCCTGTTACACCCGTTCCGCTGTATGTTCCTCCCACCGGTGTTCCGGCAGAAAGTGTAAACGCAGCAGTATTGATGCAAACTGTATCTGCCACCTCAGTGTAGGCAACAGTTGGTCCGCCAATATCAGCAATCACAGGAATACGGATGCTGGTGCACGGAGCCTCAACAATAAGCCAGTTGTAACAATAATAATAATAGCTCGATCCTGCTGATGAGCCCGTAATATTTACAAGACCGCTTAAACTGTACGGATAAGCTGGTCCTGTATTATTTCTGTAAAGATTCATATTGTTGCCTCCCAAACGATAACCTGTACCTGGCGTAAGCGGAAGGTTAAGCGCAATTGTATTTTGTCCTGTAGGAATATTTACAACTGTTGCCTGAATAAGATTACCGGCATTATCCCAAAGGTTAATCGTTCGGTTTCCTGCCGTAGGGGAATTGACCCAAACCGTTTGAAGTGTACACGCTGATAGCACATCAAATATTAAATACTGAGGTGTACCGCTATTATGATATCCTCCGCCACCTATGCTATTATTAACGGGTCCCACATTCCCGGTGCTTCCCGCGACTTGGTTCTCGACATAATATGTGGTGGTGGCACTTAAAGGTGGTGTAACATAAGTGGGTCCGGTATTTACAGATAATCCACCCGTGGGCACCGTATACCATTCAAGCGTTCCCGTTCCTGTTGCCGAGAGTGTAACACTTGCAGGCGATGTGCAATCGAACGCACCAGTTGTTACAGGTGCATTTGGTGTATTGATAACAATATAACCAACCTGCGAAGTGGTACTTGTTCCGCAAGCACTTGTAACAGTTAACTGAACTGTGTACGTTCCGTTTTGAGTATAAGTGTGAGTTTCGTTATAGTTAGTTCCTGAAGTCAAATCACCGAAATCCCATATTGCGCTTGTAGCGTTTGTACTGTTGTTGGTGAAATTAACTGTGAAAGGAAGTGTGCAACTTGTTGTTACGTTTGCTGTGAAAGCAGATGTAACAGTTGCAGAATACTGCGCTCCCACATTAACTGCATACCATGCGTTAGTGGTTGCAATAACTTCAGGCGTACATGCACCAAATAAATCCTGAGCAGATTGAATGCTTCCCATTCGCGCATCAACAAACTGCGAGTTTACTGTCAGGTAAACGTTATTATTTCTGTACGCAATTTGTTCAGCATTTACAATTCCAATTCCTGTTACATTGAAAGGGTTTCCTACATCGTTTGTTCCGCTTCCTCCCATACATAATAAATAAAACCAATAGTTCTGTACTCCGCTGTTGGTATGAACACCTCCGTTATCACCTGTTCCAGTTAGTTCCTAAATAGCAATCAGGGTCGCCATACTGATTTGGATTATTCATGCTGCGCAAAGCAGTTCCTACTGTAACACAAATATCCTCACCAATTAAAAAGTCGGCCTGGCTTGGTGTTTTCCAAAATTCAATGCAAGTGCCAAAAATATCGGAAAATGATTCGTTCAACGCTCCCGACTGATACGAGTAAACAAGACTAGAACTGTTACTTGTTACACCGTGAGTGAATTCGTGTCCGCAAACATCCATTGCAGTGAGTGGGTTAAATCCCCCTGGCGAACCACTCCCGTCACCGTAAGTCATTGCTGTTCCGTTCCAGAAAGCGTTGTTGTAATTGTTGCTGTAATGCACATAGGAAAGCATGAGCATTCCATTATCGTCCAAACCATTTCTGCTGTGAATTAATCCGTAATAATCGTAAGTAGCTTCAGCTCCCCAATGTGCATCGTTAGCAGCATGGTCGTCATTTGTAACAGTAGTCCAGTTATTATCTGCATCGGTAAAATCAACTGCGTTTCCGTAATTGGTTCCGTTAAGCAAATTGTAAGTTTCCAAACCTTGTCCTCTTGCTGTTTCGCGTAAGCGATAACTTGTAGGCGAAACCTGGTCAGAAGTCCAAGCTTGATTTCCAGCATACATTGTAACCCCGGTAGATGGAACATCAGCATGACAAATTCTATCTTCTTTCCCGAGAACCTCTCCTGTGCCGGCATCTACATAAACATAATTACGACTCATTGGTTCGTGTGCATAGATATCAAACTTATAGGCTAAGCGGAAATCTTTCTTTTTAAAATCGTAATCAACAGCAAAAATTACGAGCTCTCCTTTTGGATATAAAGTTGCAGAGGGATTTTTTTGAGCGTATTTATACCAGGCTTCTTCACCGGATAGCTCCCATTTGTATTGTGAAGCACCAATATTTTTTAATGCAGCCTGTAGTGCCTGCTCTTCTGTTAAAACAGGTACTGCATTCAAATTAAGATTATCAACCCAGCATCCATTAGCGAGGTAGGTAAATCCACCGCGTTCGTGAACAAGATATTCTCCGCCTTCAACTTTCACATTTTTGTAATACTGCTGGTAGCGCGAATGCAGATAACCCAAAACATCAATTTCCTTTTTATAGATTTTGTAACTGTTGTCAGGAGTTATTTTCAGCGCCTGCTTAAGTTCTTCCATCGCAAAATCTCCGGGCACGTAAGTGTTTTCCTTAAAGAAAATCCACGATGGCACATTGGTAAGTTCGCTCATGATAACC
>Ga0209342_10008364_pt1 | contig 10369 bp, 8 predicted proteins | sample RifCSP16_2_FD_184023 | JGI IMG/M metagenome (GOLD analysis project Ga0209342, IMG submission 184023) | Soil microbial communities from Rifle, Colorado - Rifle CSP2_sed 16_2 (SPAdes) (version 2) | ecosystem: Environmental > Terrestrial > Deep subsurface > Rock core/Sediment | place: Rifle... | reverse complement strand
AGCGTCATCGCCAGGGCGCGGCGGCGGATGAACCAGGTGTTGGCGAGGACCATGGGCGAATGCATGAAGCCGGCGGAAAAAGAGAGCGAAATGACGCACAAATAAATCGCCAGAAATGCGTAATAGGTTTGCACCATGGAGAGCAGCATGTAGCCGATGCCCGAAATGGCGACGGCGATCAACATCAAGGGGCGGGGGCCGAAGCGGTCGATGAGAACGCCGGCCAGCGGACCTTCGATGGCTCCTTCGGCGCGCGCCAGAGAAAAGGCGAGCGAGGTGGCGGCTCGGCTGAGGCCGAGTTCCTGGGTTATGGGCAGGAAAAAAACGGTGAAGCCGTAAAGATGAAATCCGCCCCCCAACATGCGGATGACGGCGCCGACCGCCACCATGCGCCAGCCGTAGTACAGACCTCTGAGTTGCCTTGCTATGTTATCGAGCATGGATTTGCGATTCGGGAATAAAAGCCGGACACGGCGCTTATTTTTATTGACCGTCGACCGTCGATGGACGACCGTCAGTCGACGGCGGGCTCAAGCCAGGCTGCGCGCTCGGGTTCAAGATAACCGAGAGCGAAGGCGGACAAGCGCAGCCTGGCCGCCGCCGGTTAGTTCTTGCAGGTGACCCATTCCCTCGGGTAAGCGTTCAAACTTTCGCAGCCGTTATTCTTCACCACCAAGGTTTCGCCGAACTGAAGGCCCATTTTTTCGTCGTGGGTCATCAGGTTCGGTTGGATGACGATGACCATGTTCTCGCGAAAAACCATTTCTTTGGATTCATGCCGCTTGCGCGTCTTGGTCTGAAAGATCGGCGGATATTGATTCACGCCGTGGACCAGATCGTCGTAGGTGCTGTAGCCGCGCCGGTGGATGATTTCCGCCGCTTCTTCGGCCTCGGTCGTGGTCGCGCCCTCCTTGATCAACCGGGAGAGCATGTCGAAGGCTTCCATCGCCGCGCCGTGCATCTTTTGCCATTCCGGCGTCGGCCCTTCGCCGATGGAAAAGGTGCGGTGGATTTGACCGCTGTAGCCCGAATAGGCGCCGCTGATCTCGGTGATCAGGCAATCGCCTTTTTGCAACTTGCGGCTGGAATGAAACTGCGACGGCACGGGAAAATCGGGCGCGCGCATCGGCATGCTGCTCATGAAGTGGATGCCGGCGTAGCCGCCTTGTTTGAGATAGACCGGCTCGATCAGCGCCGGGATCTCGTCTTCGCGCATCCCTTCCCGCAGTCCCGCAGCCATCGCCCGAATCGAATCATCGGTCAACTTGGAAGCGAGCCGGATGCGCTCGATCTCCGCCGCGCTTTTGATCGTCCGCATGATGCGCAGCTTGCCGCCCAGGTCGACGAACGACGCGTTGGGGTACTTTTCCCGCAGTTGGTTGTAAACCTGATAGGAGATCGAACCGATCAGGCCGATCTTCTTAGCTTCCAGGCCGCGCTCGCGGATCAGCTCGACGACGCTGTTGGTCGTGTTGGCGCCGGCCCAGCGGACATCTTTGATCCATGACATGACCCGCGCCATCGGAAAATGATTGAATAGCTGCATCAAAATCACCGGCTCTTTACCCGGCTGCATGAGCAGATAGGCTTCCCGACTGCTCGGCCAATCGCTCAGCCAGTAGATATCCGAGGCGTAGCGGCCGCTGCCGTAGACGAGCGCGGCATCGACGCCCTCCTTTGCCATCAGGCCATGGAACGCTTGGTGCCGTCTTTCGAGCTCGGCGTCGGAAAAAGTCGGATAGTCGGAGCGTTGGCGCATGAGAAATCTCCTGCTCATGATCTTCGATGCTGAGTTTTTTTAGCACCGATCCGTTCGGACGCGCAACCACAGCGGCAAGCGGGATTTCTCGCCCGCCACGCCGCGGCATCGGCGGTTTAGCCAGCCGGCCACGACAACCACCTCGCCCGGAGCGGCCGTCGGGTCCGTATGGCTTGGCAAACTTGTAAGTAAATGCTAACTTAATGCCCATGAAAGCAGCGTTGAGGTTGAAGTCCCAAGAGCGGCGGCAATCTATCATCGAAGCCGTCAGGGAAGTTTTTGCCGAGAAGGGCTTCGACGGCACGACCACGCGGGCGCTGGCGCATGCGGCCGGCGTGTCGGAGGCTCTCCTCTATAGACACTTTCCCAGCAAGGAGTCGCTCTATGCCGCCGTGCTCGACGCCTGCGCCAAGGGGCCGGCCTTCGTCGAGTTCAACCGCATCCTGGCGCTGGAACCCTCCAGCGCAACGCTCGTGATTATGGTCCACTTTACACTTTCCCATTACGTTCAGGGCCGGTTCTGCGACGTCAACAAAACCGTGTTGAACAGTTTGTTGGCGCGCAGTCTGCTTGGCGACGGCGCGTTCGTCCGGCTGACGCACAAGAAGTTTGCCAGTGCTTGGATCGAAAAATTTAAAGCCTGTTTAAACGCGGCGGCCAAAGCGGGGGATCTGCGAAAGATACCGGTGCGCGGCGATCTGCGCGTCTGGTTCGCGCACCACACCGCCTTTTCGTTGATGCTGCATCGCCATCCTCGGATTCCGGCTGTCGATTATAAAGCGTCCGCGGATACCCTCGTCGAGCAGGCGACTTGGTTCGCGCTTTTGGGCGTCGGCCTAAAAGAGTCGGCGATCAAACGGTACTATCATCCAAAGGCCTTGGCGTTGCTGCCCGGCTGACGTTTGCCGATGTCGATAAGTAAAGATTCACTCGATAACGAGTTCTAGAGATCGAGGAAAGGGAATTCAAAAAAAACCGGCGGCTTAAAGTGAGGACGATGCGGCATGAAAAATAAGCAGAGATGGTTTTACGGTTTTGTCCCGGCGTTGGCTTTGATCTGCTTCTTTGTCCTTGCGTTGATTGCCTGCGGGAAAAAGGCGCCGGAGTCTTTCGAGCGGCCGCCGGCGCCGGTGACGGTCACCGCCGCGCTCACGCGAGACGTGTCCGTTTATCTCGACGCCATCGGCAAGATCGTTGCGCGCGAGCTGGTCTCCATACAGCCGCAAGTTTCCGGACGCATTGTGCAGATTCATTTCGCCGACGGCGCGGACGTCAAGGTCGGCCAAGCATTGTTTACCATCGATCCGCGACCCTACCGCGCCCAGGTCAATGCGGCGGAGGCCAATCTCGCCCAGGCCAGGGCGCAGTTGGATTTGGCGAAGATCAATTTCGAGCGCGTTGCTGGCGTGACCGACCCCAGAGCCGTCTCCAGACAGGACTATGATGTTAAGAAAAACACCGTCGAAGTGGCCGAGGCCCAGGCGAGGCAAAACCAGGCCGCGCTCGAGACGGCTCGACTCAACCTTGATTACTGCACGATACGCGCGCCCATCAACGGCCGGGCGGGGCAGAGGCTGGTGGATGCCGGCAATGTCGTCACCGCGAACAGCGGCTCTCTATTGGTGATTCAGCGTTTGGATCCGATTTACGTCGATTTTACCATCCCCGAAAACGACCTCACGGCGGTCCAGCGAAATATGGCTAACAAGACGTTGCGCGTCGAAGTGCGCTTGCCCGACGAGTCCGGCAAGCCGCGCAGCGGCGAACTCACCTTCCTCGACAACTCTGTGCAGGAAGGAACGGGCACGGTCAAGCTGCGCGCCACCATCGCCAACAACGACCGGGGCTTTTGGCCCGGTCGCTTTGCCAACATCCGTCTCATTTTGGGCCTGTTCCGGGGAGCTGTGTTGATTCCAGCGGAAGCGCCGCAGATGTCGGCCAAAGGCCCGTTCGTCTATGTTGTCAAGAACGACCTCACCGCCGAATTGCGCCCTGTGACGCTCGGGCAACGACAGGGCGATCTGGTTGTCGTCGATCAAGGCCTCAATGCGGGCGAACGGGTAGTCATGAACGGTCAACTCGGCGTTACCCCCGGGGGCAAGGTGCGCATCGCGCAGCCAAGCGCCCCCGGAAATATTCCCGCCGCGACAAATCCAGGGTCTAAGTCATGAACTTTACGGAATCCTGCGTCCGGCGACCGGTGATGACGACCGTGCTGACCGTTTCGGTCATCCTTTTCGGCGTGCTGGCTTACATACAGCTTCCGGTCAACGATCTGCCGGCGGTAGATTACCCGGTGATCCAGGTGCAGGCCAACTACCCGGGGGCCAGTCCCGACACGGTCGCTAACAACATCGCTACGCCGCTTGAGCGGCAGTTCATGCAGATCAACGGGCTCGAACTTGTGACTTCGAAGAGCAGCCAGGGACATGTAAGCCTCACGCTGCAATTCGCGTTGGACAAAAGCATCGACGCGGCCGCGACCGACGTGCAAACGGCGATCTCGCGGGCAACGGGGAGTCTGCCGGTCGATTTGCCTTCGCCGCCCTCTTACTCAAAGACCAATCCGAATGATCAACCGATCATGTACATAGCGCTCACCAGCGACTCGGTCACGCCGGGACAGCTCTACGATTACGGCAGCACCCAGGTCGGCCAGCGCATCAGTATCTTGCAGGGCGTGAGCAGCGTGGGCGTGTACGGCGCCAAGTCGGCGATTCGCATCAAGGCCGATCCGGCGGCGATGTGGGCGCGCGGCATATCCATCGACGACCTCAACGCCGCCGTCAGGAACGGCACCAGCTATGTCGGCGCCGGCCAGCTCGATGATCCGGCGGGCACCTTGCTGTTGCGCCCGCACGGCCAGCTCGACAATGCGCAGGCATACGGCGACCTGATCGTCAGCAGCAAGAACGGCGCGCCGGTTTATTTGCGCGACATCGCGCGGGTGGAAAATTCCATCCAGGACGAGCGCATCAAAATGCGCTTTTGGGTGCGCGGGTACCCTGAACCGTCGGCCACCGTGGTGGTCGCGGTCAACCGACAGGCCGGCGCCAATGCCGTGGAGGTGGCCAAGAGCGTGCGGGACTTGCTGCCGCTGATCAGCGCCGAACTGCCGGGATCCGTGCGGGTCACGCCGATCTACGACCGATCGCAGACCATCGTCCATTCGGTTGAGGATGTTCGGGCGACGCTCGCCATCGCCTTCGTGCTTGTGGTGGTCGTCATCTTTATGTTTTTGGGTCGAGCCACGGATACGCTGATCCCCACGGTGGCCCTGCCGCTTTCTCTGCTGCTCACTTTCATGGCGATGCGCCTCTTGGGATACAGTCTGGACAACCTGTCGCTGATGGCGCTCACCCTGGCCATCGGCTTTCTCGTCGACGACGCCATCGTGTTTCTGGAAAATACGGTGCGCCGGATGGAGCATGGAGAAGAGGCATTGGTTGCCACCCTTAATAGCGCCAAGGAAATCAGCTTTACCATCGTTTCAATGACGGTCTCCCTGGCCGCGGTCTTCATCCCGTTGGTTTTCATGTCCGGACTGGTGGGCCGCATCTTCCGCGAGTTCGCCATTACGATTGTTGTGGCGATTATCGCCTCGGGTCTCGTTTCGTTGACGCTGACCCCCCTGATGTGCGCCCGGTTGCTGCAAGGGCGGGGTCAAGGCTCTAAAAAAACCTGGATGGAGCGCGTGATTGGCGGAATAGAAAAACAGGTGCTCGGAGTCTACAGTCGATCGCTTTGGTGGTTCCTGCGCTTTCGGTCGGTTTCCGCGCTGATCTGGGTCGCTTGTCTGGCCGGCACCATCGGGCTTTTCATGCTCGTGCCGAAGGCTTTTTTGCCCGTGGGAGACAGCAGTTTCATATTCGGCTTGATGATCGGCCGCGAGGGCTCTTCCCCCGAACAGATGCGGACCTTGCAGAACCAAGCGGAGCTGGTCCTGCGGCAGGATCCTAGTGTCGGAGCCACTTTCACGATGACCGGGAACGGCCAGTTTATCTCGTCCAATCAGGGATTGCTCCTGGCTTTTCTCAAGCCGCCCGATGAGCGCGCCCCTATCGCGGAGGTGTCGAGCCGCTTGACGGGCAAGCTGTTCTCTATTCCCGGTTTACTGCCGTTCTTGCGCCCGCGGCCGGTGTTGGAGATCAGTACGGGAGCGACAGCTCAGAACCAGGGGCAGTACGCTTTTACGTTGTCGGGCGTCAGTCCGACACAGGTTTATGAAGTGGCCGCCAAGCTCATGGACAAGCTGAGGGCTTACCCGGGATTTGCGACTCTATCCTCCGATTATTTCAACAACACGCCCAATCTTGACATCGACATCCGCCGCGACCAGGCCAAAACCCAAGGCGTTTCGGAGTCGCGCATTCTCGCGTTGATCCGCAACGCTTACTCGCAGAACTACCTCTACCTGATCAAGAAACCGGAAGATCAATATCAAGTCATCGTGGAAGCCGAAGACGCCGCCCGCGCACGGCCCAAGGACCTTTCCCTTCTGTACATCAAGTCGGACGATGGGAAAACCCTGGTGCCGATCAATACCTTGGTAACGTGGAAACCATCGCTCGGAGTCCAGGCCGTCAATCATCTGAACCAGTTCACGAGCGTGACGATTTTTTTCAATCTCAAACCGGGGGTTGCCGTGGGTGCGGCCACCGACTTCATCGCCAAAACCGTGGCGCAGACCGTGCCGCCGACGGTGCGCGCGGGTTTTCAGGGAGAAGCGCTGACCTTCAGCAACACGGTGCGCGACTTGACGGTCCTGATGTTGCTGGCGGTTTTTGTGATGTATGTCATCCTGGCCATCCTGTACGAAAGCTACCTGCATCCTTTGACCGTGCTGTCGACCCTGCCCACGGCGCTAGTGGGCGGACTCTTGACGCTGCATCTGTTCGGCGAGCAGGCCTCGCTTTACGCCTTCGTCGGCATGTTCATGTTGATGGGGATCGTCAAAAAGAATGGCATCTTGATCGTCGATTTCGCCCGCCAGCGCGTCGCGCTGGGGGAGCCGGCGGCAAAAGCCATCCACGACGCCAGCATGGACCGCTTCCGGCCGATCCTGATGACGACCCTCGCTGCGGTGTTCGGCGCGCTGCCGATTGCGCTCGGTTTCGGGGCTGACGGCGCTTCGCGCCGGCCGCTCGGACTTGTCATCGTCGGCGGTCTGATCGTTTCGCAATTGATCACCCTTTACATCACGCCGGTGATCTATCTTTACCTTGAGCAGTTCCAGGAAAAGGTACTCGACCGCACCTCCTTCTTCCGCTCGGAACGCGTTGCCGCCGGCCTCGTCGAGCAGGAAAGAACAAAATGAAGAATCCAAATCAACGCATAAGCTTGCAAAGTTCGATTATAGTTCTCCTGTTATTTTTTTCCGCCTGCACGGTGGGGCCGAATTATGAGCGGCCCGGGGTGGCCGTCCCGTCGGCCTGGAAGGAAGCTCAACAAAGGGACATCGAAACCCAGTCGGCAGAGCTGACCCGGTGGTGGACCGCATTCAACGATCCTTTGCTCGATTCTCTGGTGGAGAGGGCCGTCAAGTCAAATTTGGATCTACGCATTGCTGAAGGGCGCATCCGCGAAGCGCGCGCCGCCCGGGGCTTCACCGCCGCCGATCTTTGGCCCACCGTGGATGTCTCGGGCGCCTATAGCCGAAGCCGCACCAGCCAGAACACTCTGTCCTCTTCCTCTCACGGCGGCGGCAATCTGGAACGAAGCCTCTTTGAAACCGGTTTCGACGCCGGCTGGGAAATCGATTTATTTGGCGGCACCAGGCGAAAGGTGGAAGCCGCCGATGCGACCCTCGAAGCCTCGGTGGAAGACCGGCGCGATTTGCTGGTGACGCTCTTGGGAGACGTGGCGAGGAATTATATTTCGCTGCGCGGTTTTCAAAGCCGGCTCGCCGTCGCGCGTGCCAATCTCAAGGCCCAGCGCGAAACTCTCGAGCTCACTCAAGTGCGCTTTCAGGCCGGACTCGTAAGCGATCTGGATGTGGCGCAGGCCGAGGTTCAGGTCAACACCACCGCCGCGGAGATACCGATTTTGGAAAGCTTTCTGAAGCAGGCCGCCTACCAGCTTGATGTCCTCTTGGGTTTGCAGCCCGGCTCGCTATGGAACGAATTGGTGCAGGAAGCTCCGGTTCCGACTCTACCTCCTAAGATATTGATCGGGCTGCCATCGGAATTACTCAGGCGCCGGCCGGATATCCGCAGAGTCGAAAGACAGCTGGCGGCGGCAACCGCACAAATTGGCGCGGCGACGGCGGATCTGTTCCCGAAATTTTCCCTCACCGGCGTTTTTGGCTTGCAAAGCATTAGCGCCGGCGACTGGTTCACCGGCGGCAGCCGGTTCTGGTCCGTCGGCCCCACGATCCGCTGGCCGATCTTCGATGCCGGGAAAATCCGCGCCACCATCGAGGTGCGCAACGCCCAGCAGGAGCAGGCGCTCGGCCGCTACGAGAAAACTGTCCTTACGGCTTTCCAAGAGGTGGAAAGCTCGCTCGTCGCCTATGCCCAAGAGCAGGCGCGATATCGTTCTTTGGTTGAGGCGGTGGCGGCCAACCGGCGAGCGGCGGTGATGGCCAATGAACTTTATCTTCGGGGACTCAACGACTTTCTGAACGTCCTAGTCACACAGCGCTCGCTCTACAGCTTGGAGAACGATCTCGCTCAGAGCGAGGCGACCCTGGAGTTGAATTTAGTGACACTTTACAAGGCCTTGGGTGGCGGTTGGTAAATTTGCCAAGTCAAAAAAGTTAAGCAATACCAAGCCCGGGCATCTTGCTTCTAATGGGAAGGTTCCTCTTCATTTGCTACTACCGGCGCGATCCTATACTATTTAAAAATCACATGCCTTGATGGTACTGTGCGCCAAGAGTTCGAAGACCGGGCCCAAACTCCTCTCGTTTCGAATGGCTACGCTGAATAGGCCTTGAATCGGCTCATCGCCGGTTTTTCGCCAGGCGCGGCTTTTTCTGACCGGCCTGCGGGAGCGGCAATTTTCGAGATGAGCAATGGCTCCTCCACCCAATTCGGAAGTTCTCGCCCGGTGGTGGAATTGGCGAGGTTACGGCAGGGAGAACGACAAAAAAATTCACCAAGACATAGACGGATACAGGGCAAAGGGGAGCGACCGATATGGAGATGGCTAGACAATTGTTTGTGGGCATCAAAATTTCAAAGTCATTGCAAAACGAGTTGGATAGTCCGGCTCCGGGGACCAAGCATTACTTTGAAGGGACAAACAACAAGGATTATCTTCAGATCATCAACTGGGGCGAGGAAAGGCTCATCGGCAGATACATCGCGGACGCTTTCCCCGCGGTGCATATCGGGGACGTCGGCCGCAACGTATGCAGCATTGTAAGATTGATCACGCGCGGTCGGCGCATCGAGGAAAATGAGGTTCACATCTATTCTTCGTGAACTGGCGGGCCGCGATCCTTTCACGAGAAGTTTCAAGTGCCCGGAGAGAGGGCGATACCGGTCGGAACGTTGTTCCACCTCTCATTTGGAGGTTATTCGACATCTCATGGAGCCTCTCTCTAAATGAGCCGGAGATTTTTATTTTCAAAGGGAGGTCGATATGACGGATAAAGTCGATATGAGTTTGCGCGACGGCACCTTGGTACGGCACAAGAAGGACGGTTATGAGGGCAAGATCGAAGGCACCACCGCCATCAAAGCCTGCTTCACCAAAGGCGGGGCTTTATTAAACATGCCGACCACCAAGGAGATTTTTCAATATCGCGTGGCTGTGAACGGCGAGCCGATGCGCCACGTCGCGCCGGTCGAAGATTTGGATGTTCTCGACGCCGCGGAGTTGATCGTCTGCATCCGTTGCCACAAATGTTATTACACCAAGCCCGGTCTGACAGGCAAGGCGGGCGGGCGCTGCGCATGCGGCGGATGGATTTGCCCCGTATGCATGGGATGCCAGTCGGAAGAAGCCGCCGAAAATAAGGCGACATCTTGCGCCCATCAGCGCAAACGATTCTTGAAAAAACTAGCCAAGGATAAAAAATAGTTTGCCGCCACACACGCGGGCGGACGCCATCGATGGTGTCGCGAGATGCAATTGTCCGCGTCGGCAGTATTAGCAAGCGGATGGTGTTTGGCCGTGAAATTTTGTCGACGGCTGTGGGTTACGGCTCACTCGGAACAAAGGGCCAGGCGGAGTTTGGCGCGCCGCAGCTTTTTCAGAGCAATGACCTCGATTTGACGGATCCTCTCTCTGGTAATGCCGAATAGCTTGCCGGTCTCTTCCAAGGTGTATTCCGCCTTCTCGCCGATGCCGAATCGCATGCGAATGATCTTTTCCTCTCGCGGGCTGAGGCTCGCCAGCAGTCCCCGCGTATCGCGCTGGGAATCCGAACGGATGGCGACCGCCTCGGGATCCGGCGTGTGATCGTCGCGAACAATGTCCCCGAGAAGAGCGTCTCCCTCTTCGCCGGCAGGGGTTTCAAGCGAAATCGGCTCTTTGACTAAGTCGCGAACGGTTTCGACCGCCTTGAGCGGCAGCTCCAATTCGGCGGCGATTTCCGGCGCTGTCGGCTGACGGCCGTAACGAGTCACCAGGAAGCGTTCGACCGCGAAATATTTGTTCGTC
>Ga0209342_10008363_pt1 | contig 10370 bp, 10 predicted proteins | sample RifCSP16_2_FD_184023 | JGI IMG/M metagenome (GOLD analysis project Ga0209342, IMG submission 184023) | Soil microbial communities from Rifle, Colorado - Rifle CSP2_sed 16_2 (SPAdes) (version 2) | ecosystem: Environmental > Terrestrial > Deep subsurface > Rock core/Sediment | place: Rifle... | reverse complement strand
TCGAGAACCTGAAGATCAACCTGCGGGAGCAGGGGTACGACCCGGACCGGATCCCGCTGGTCCTGCAGTACAACAAGCGCGACATCAACAGCGTATCCTCCGTCGCCGAGCTCCACGCCCTGCTGAACTACCGCAACGTGCCCGAGTTCGAGGCCATTGCCACGACGGGAGTGGGCGTCTTCGAGACGCTCAAGGCAATCATCAAACTGGTCCTGATCGACCTCAAGAGAGGCGACAGGTAATCCTTTCCCCGTGCCCCCCAGCGGCTCGCCCCCCCCTCTCGAGCTCGTCCTGACCGTCGCATCGCCGCAGGAACTCTCCGGCACCGATCTTTCCCCCTACGACGCGGTGTGCCTCGGGAATACCTATTGCCGGCGGGTCGAGGGGAACTTCGCGGAGGAGCTCGGCCTGCTCCCCGCGGCGGTGGCCGCCCTCCACGCGGCGGGGAAGAAGGCCTACGTCACCTCCCCCGCCGCCCCCCGGGGACGCGACATTCCCCAGGTGGAGCGTCTCATCGACGCCGCCGCCGCGTCCGGTGCGGACGCGCTCGAGGTCCACAACATGGGGGTGCTGCGGGTCCTCCGCGAGAAGAGGATTCCCCTCCCGGCGCACATGGGTGCCTACGCGAACGTGTACACCCACCTCGCGGCGCAGGTGATGCGGGAATACGGGGCCGTGCGGGTGCGGCCCAACGCGGAGGTGAGCCTGGACGAGATGGCGGTCATCGCGCGGGACGCCGGGGTCGAGGTGGAGGTATTGGCCCACGGGAAGATCCCGCTCGGGATCACCGAGAAGTGCTTCCTGCTCGAGGGGACGGAAGGAGCAGACCCGATGTGCCCGTCCGCGTGCCGGGAGGAGCATTGGCTCACGGCCGGAGGGCCCTCCGCGGGGGCGAAGCCGTCGGGCGCGGGCGCGTGGGTGCTGAAGAACGTCGGGAAGGGGGTTGTCAGCGGGAAGGACATGTGCGTGATCGAGCACCTCCCCCGACTCTTGTCCGCGGGGTTCCGCATCTTCCGGGTGGAGGGCCTCTACGAAACTTCGGCCTACCGGTCGGAGATCGGGGCCGTGTACCGGGAATCGTTTTTCCTGGCCTCGTCGGGGGGTCGGTACGCCGTCCGGCCCAAGTGGGCAAAGACCCTTAAGGAACACTCGCGCAACGGCTTCTGCAACGGGTATTACTTCGGCAAGAGCGGGCAATCGTACGTCGGGACCGTTTTACAGGGGGACAACTCCCGGGTATAATATGACTTTCCATCCGATCGGCATCCTTGAGGAGGAAGGTGGCGATGGCTGAGCTTCTGGCATCCGGGGGTACGGTCGAAATGGCCCGGGTCGTCCTCGACACAGGGGCGGATGCGGTGTACGTCGGCGCAAAGGGATGGAGCCGCCGCCGGGCGCAATACGAAATGAGCGACGACGAGGTGATCGCCTCCGCGCGATATGCCCGATCCCGGGGGAAGATCCTGCGCGTGGCCTTCAACACCCTTCCCGCGTCGGGCGAGATCCCCCTTCTGCTCGCGAAAGCCGCGAAGTTCGTCCGGGAGGGGGTTCGCGACTTCATCCTCACGGACGTCGGGGCGATGAGGGCCCTCAAGGACCGGTTCCCGGAAACGGTGATCCACGCGAGCATCGGGTGCACCATCGTCAACGCCGAGGATGCACGGTTCTACAAGGAGGCCGGCGCGACCCAGGTCGTGACCGAGTGCCGGATGGACCGGGAGGAGATGCGGAAGATCCGGGAGGAGGTGGGGGTCGGGGTCGAGGTCCTCGTGCACGCCACCACCTGCTACACCTACCTCGGCCGCTGCACGATGAGCAGCTACACCCGCCAGGAATGGCGGTTCGACGACGAGGGAAAGAACCACTTCCTCGGATCCCCCAACCGGGGAGGGCTGTGCTACCGGGTCTGCATGACCGAGTGGGACCAGATCGGGGAAGACGGGTCCGTGGAGGCCGGCCGGGTCGTGCTGCCCAACCTCGCGTACTTCCTGGTCGACGACATCCCCGACCTGATCGACCTGGGGGTCACCACGATCAAGATCCAGGGGCGCGAGTACTCCGTCCCCCTCGTGGGGAGGATGGTCCGGTTCTACCGCGATCTCATCGACTCGTACCTGCGCGACCGGTCATCGTTCCGGATGGAGCCGTGGAAGGAGCGGATGGCGGAGATCGTCTCCGCGCGCGACTCCGAGCGGCGCGATAAGACGGCTGCCCTCATCTCCGAATCGGGCCTTCCGGCGTAGCCGGCCAGGGGTCCATTTCCTCAATACGGCAACGTATCCGTCCATGGTCCCTCCGCAGCGGGCGACTGCCGCCGGAGGAGTCCCGGTCGTTCATAGCGCACGGTGAACGGCTTCGCGCCCGGGGACCCGGGGCGCCGCCCATGAGCGGAACGGCAACGAGCTGTCCCGGGATTCGCTCCGCAGCCTCGGAGGGGGGCTCCGTTCGTGGCTCGCCGCGCGTGGACCCGCGCGGCTGCGCTTAACCTCACTGCGCCCCCGCTCCTTCGGCTTGCTGCGCCAGCAGCCGGGGACCCGGGGCGAGGCGGGGGGTTCCACGAGGCGGCCTGTGGAGCGAGGAAGGACTTGCGTCGAGCGAAACCGGCAGCGAGCGGGCGCAAGGTCGCGAGCGTAGCCGAGGGGAAGCTCCCGCGAGCCAGGGGCCCCAGTCACCTGCACTCTCCCGTCGGGGCGCGCAATCCGAGATATCCCCGGTGAATTGCGCCAGGCCGGGTCAGTGGCTCATGTCGCCCTCGCGGAAGTAGTCCGCGAGGGCCCGCTCCACCACCAGGTCCGGCGACACCTTCCATTCCCGGCAGAACTCCGACAGTTTCGCGCAAAGTTCGGCGGGCAGTGTGACGGTGACCCGCTCCCGGCCGCTCTCCCCCTTTCCCCGCCCTTCCGGTTCGCTCATCGTTCCTCCCCTCTGGGTTCTCCCCCGCCCGTCTGCCGGTAGTGCCGGCGGAACACCTCGCGCAGGCGCTCCTCGCTGGCGACGGAGCTTCGCCCCGCCTCGTGGATCAGTTTTCCGTTCAGGAAGATGCAGTATCGGTCGAGGACGCGGAAGGCGGCCCCCAGGTCGTGCTCGGCCAGAAGGATCGTCGTCTTCCCGCGCAGCTCCCCGTCGATGACCGAAAGGATCCTGTCCCGCACCTCGAGGGAGAGCCCGAGGAACGGCTCGTCGAACAGGAGGAGCGACGGGATCCCCATCATCGCGCGCCCGATGACCAGCATCTGCCGCTCCCCGCCGGAGAGGATTCCCGCGGGCATCGGCGCCTTCTCGCCGAGGACGGGGAACAGGTCGTACACCTTCTCCCGGGCTTCTTTCCTCTCTGCCGGCTTCCGGAGATACCCCCCGACATCCAGGTTCTCCCGGACGGTCATCCGGAGGGCGACGCGGGCGCGGTCGGATACGTAGTGCACCCCCCGGGCCATCCGTTCATGGGCGGGAAGAAAGGTGATATCCTCGCCGTGGTAGGTGATCCGTCCGGAGGTGACCGGGACAAGTCCCGCAATCGCCTTCAGCAACGTGGTTTTCCCGGACCCGTTCGTGCCGAAGATCGCGACGACCTCCCTGGGCCGGGCCTCGAGGGTGACGCCGCGCACCGCCCTTACCTGGCCGAACATCACCGAAACGTTTTTGATTTTCAGGTGCACCGCGATTCCCGTCGTTGCGCTCTCATGGCCCGTGGTCATGGCCGGCGGCCACGGGGAGGTACTTCGCCAGGTCGGCGGGCTTCCCCTCCCAGGTGACCCGGCCGTCCTCGATCGTCACGACGCGGTCGCACATCTCCGCAAGGATGAGCGGGTTGTGCGAGATGAGGAGGAAGGAGATCCCGTCGTCGCGGCGGAGGGAACGCAATAGCGCGGTGAGTTCCCCCTCGTCCTTTGCCGAGAGCGCCGAAAAAACCTCGTCGAGCAGGATGAGCTTCGGTCGGCACGAGATCGCGCGGGCGAACTCGAGCCTGCGCAGGCATCCCTGGGACAGCTTGGCGGCCATCCAGAACCGCTGGGCGAACAGGCCCGTCCGATGGAGGACCGATTCGACCTCCTCCTCGAGTTCCCGGGGCGAGCGCCTCTTGCCCTCCTGGCCCGCCTCCCCGCACAGAAGCGCCACGCGGATCGATTCCACGACGGTCAGGGTGGGGTACGCCCCGGGGATCTGGAACGTCCGGGCAAGGCCCGCCCGGAACCGCGCGTCCATCGAAAGCCGGGTGATGTCCTTCCCTTCGAAAAGGATTCTCCCCCGGTCGGGAGGGATCAGCCCGGAGAGGACGTTGGCGAGCATCGTCTTCCCGGCGCCGTTGGGGCCGAACAGTCCGACTACTTCCTCCCTTCCCACGGAGAGGGTGATCCCCCGGAGGACCCGCGTGGGCCCGAACGACTTCTCGATCCGTTCCGCAAGCAGCAGGTCGTTCACCGGCTTGCCCCTTCCGGTACCATGTTCCGCTCGCGGACCCGCTCCCGCAAGGTTCCGGCCACGCCCGCCGGGAAAAACCGCAGGACCAGGAGGAGGGCCAGGGCATACAGAAGGACCCTTGCGGCAGGGGCGATTCCGGCCCCCTGGAACAAGGCGTGCAAAAGGAGCGCCGCGAGCACCGGCCCCACGATGGTCCCCCTCCCCCCGATCGCCGCAAAGGTGGCTGCCTGGAAGGAGAGCTCCAGGGAGAAGTCGGCGGCGGTTGCGCGTCCCACGTGCGCTGCGAACCCCACCCCGGCGGCCCCCGCGAGGAGGCCGGCCACCAGGAAGGCGCGCCTCTTGTGCCGCGCGACGTCCACCCCCGAGGCGCGGGCGGTCAGCTCGCTTCCCGAGATCGCCGTCCAGATCAGCCCGTCCTTCGACCGCGCGATCCTCGTCATGCCCCAGGTGGAAAGGAACAGGAACAGGAGCGCCCCGTAGTACGACGCCCACGGAGAAGGGCTTCCCCAGGGAAGAGCCACGGGGATGCCCCCCTCGCCCCCCCAGGAGTAGGCGCCCCGGGGACTGAAAAAAGTCTGTCCCAGCGCCACCTCGTGGGCAAGCTCCCCCAGGGCGAGCGTAAGAAGAGCGATGAACGGCCCCTTGAGCCGGCCGGAAAACGTCCCGACGACGGCGGCGGCCGTGGTGGAAAGAAGGAGAGCCGCGGCGGCCGCGGCGGCGAAGGGCCACCCGGCAAGGCTGGTGAGCAGCGCGCAGGAGTACGTGGCCGTCCCGAAGAAGAGGGCGTGCCCCAGGCAGATCTGCCCGGCCACCCCCCCGACGATGTCCCACGAACCGACGTAGGCGGCCAGCAGGAAACCGGAGGCCAGGACGTCGAGGAGAAAGTGGTCGAGGCCCGCGAGAGGAAGGAGGAGGAGCAGACCGGTCCCCAGCGCGAGCGCTCCGGTCGTACTCCGCGGGGAGAAAATCATGCCCGTCTCCGTGTCAGTAGTCCCGCCCCGGCATCGTGGCGGAGAGTCCTTCCGGGCGCAGGAGCAGCAGCAGGCAGATCACCGAGAGCAGGCTGACGTACGACCACTGGGGCGAGAACAGGTATGCGCTCACGTTCGACAGCAGCCCGAGCCCCACCGCCAGGAGGAAGATCGCCGCGATGTTTTCCATTCCCGAGGCGATCACCACGATGAGCGAGAGGATGAGCGGGACCCTTCCCATGGTGGGAGTGATCGAGGTCGCGGGCGCCAGGAGGACGCCTGCCGCGGCGGCGGCCGCCGAGGCGAACCCGAACGTGAGGTACCGGATTTTCTCCACGTCCATCCCGACCGATTCCGCGATCTCCTCCTCCTCGGCGATGAGCTTGACGGGGAGCCCAAACCGGGAATGGAGAAAGAGGGCGATGGCCAGAAGGATCACGGTGGAGGCAATCAGAGAGATGGCCCCCCACCGGCGTACGACGACGCCATCCACCACCGCCCATGGAGGGCCGGCCCCGATCGAAACCGGATGCGGTCCCCACAGCATCTGTGCGGCCTGCTCGAACAGGATGGCGAACCCCAGGGTTCCGACGGCCACCGAGAAGGGATGGGACCGCACGGGATTGATGAAACTCTTCCCGAGGAAGACCCCGAAGGCGAAGGCGATGACGCAGGCCAGAAGGACAGCCACCGCGGGGTTCGACACGCCCTTCGTGGACAGGGCGTAGGCAATGTATGCCCCGAGAGAAAAAAAGGCCCCGTGGGAGAGGTTGACCACCTTCACCACCCCCAGGATGAGCGCGAGGCCCGCCGCGATCAGGGCGTAGGTGGATCCCGTGAAAAGCCCGTCCAGGAGAACCTGCGCGAAGGGGAGCATCGAACCCTCCGTGGGGCGCCCGCGGGGGACACGGGCTTTTTAAGGGAAGTCTACCTCTTCTTCGAACCGGGGTACACGATCCGTGCGCCACCCGGCTCCCAACGGATCACGTTTCCGCGCAACTCCCGGGTCCCCCATTCCGCCTGGTGGGAGGAGTCGAACCGGTAGGTCCCCGCGATCCCCGGGAAGGCCCCGGCCTCCAGGGTCTTGACGACGGCATCCGAATCCGTCCGCCCCGCGGCGCGGATCGCCTGGAACAGGATCATGGCGGCATCGTAGGGAAGGGTGTCGCTGTACCCGACCGGCGCATAACCGTACCGCCGCTCGAACGCCTCCGCGTACCGTGTCGCGGCCGGCGATGCCCCTTTCCAGGCGGCGGCCTGCACATAGAGCGGGGCGGAGAGAGGCAGGGTGGCGGCAATCCGTGCGTCCCCGAGCGTGCCGCCCACGGAGAGGATCGGGAAGGTCGCTCCTCCCTCCCGGACCCGCTTCACGAACTCCGCGGCGTTGCCCCCGGGATCGCCGAGCACGAGAACCTCCGGGGCCGCGGCCGCGACGGCGACGGCGACGGACTCGAACGCCGGGTTCCGGGAGCTGTAGAACGCCTCGTAGACGAGGGCGACCTGCCGACGGGCGAGCGCCTTCCCTAATTCCCTGGAAAGCTCGCGGTTCCACCGGATCCCCGCCCCGACGAATGCGTAGCGGGTATACCCCTGCCGACCGAGGAAATCGGCCATCATTTCCGCCCACTGCGGGATCGAGTACCCGATGCGGAAGACATACCGGTACCGGTCATACTCCCGCCGGACGTGGTCGGTGATCTCGGCGGTAGCGGCCACGGGGACGATGACCACCGCTTTGCCCGCGGAGGCCACCTCGATTACCCCGACCGTCTCCTCCGACAGGTAGGCACCGACGAGGGCGAACGCCTTCTCCCGGGAAACGAGACGCATTGCCTCGGACCTCGCGATGTCCACCCGTCCCTGCGTGTCGGCCACCAAAAGCTCGACGCGGCGGCCCAGCACCCCGCCCTCGGAGTTCGCCTGCTCCGCCGCGAGAGTGACCGCCTGGAGGAATGCCGACCCGCCAGAGGCGAACGGGCCGGAAAGGGGCGCCAGCACCCCGATCCGCAAGGGATCGCCCGTCCCGGCCTGCGGCCACCCCTCCGGGAGCAATATGAGCAGGGCGGCCAGGGCGAAGACGATACCGGGAAGGCATGCGGCGACAAGGCGGCGCATCGGGTTTGACCTCCCGGCGAAAGGATACCACAAGGGCGGGGCGGGAAAAACGGGACCGGGTGGAAAGGAAAGAGAAAGGCCGCCGGGATTTCCTCCCGGCGGCCGCTCGGTTGGTTACCTGTCGGCCGACGAACGTCCGGTGAAACCTTGAAACGCAGCCGGTTAGGGGACTTGTCGTCAGGCCCCCTTGAAGACCGGCCTCTTGGAGAAGAAGGTGAGCACGATCCCCAGCACGCACGCGACCGTGATTATGTACATGGCGTTCGTGAACGCGCCCGTGGTGGTCTTGATGTAGTCGATCATGAAGGGTCCGCCCAGCCCGGCGACACCCCACGCCGTGAACAGGTAGCCGTAGTTCTGACCGAGGGACTTCGTCCCGAAGTAGTCCGCCGTGAGCGAGGGCATCAGGGCCAGGTATCCCCCATAGGCGAAGCCGACGATGCAGATCCCGATCAGCCACTTGAGGAAGGTGTCGGACATGGGGAGGATCAGGGCGAACGCCACGATGTACTCGGCGAACATCAGCATGACCGTCTTCTGACGGCCCAGCTTGTCGGACAACGACCCGTGCGCCAGGCGCCCGAGGCCGTTCAAGAGCGCCATGGTCCCGAGTCCGGCCGCCGCGACTGCCCTGTCGAGCTTGGCGACTTCCAGCCCGATGGGAACGGCCTGCCCGATGATCATCAGGCCTGCCGCCGCGCCGAAGAAGTAGATGATCCACAGCAGCCAGAACTGGCCGGAGCCGATCATCTCACCCGCGGACCAGTCGGCTTTCTGCGCAACGCCCGCCGCGGGAGTCGGGGGGGTCCATCCGGCCGGCTTGTATCCGGCGGGAGGAACCTTGAACATTGCTCCCGCGCCGCAGACACACACGATCATGATCACGCCCACCACGTAAAAGGTATTGGCAAGCCCCATGCTGACGATCAACTTGCTGATAAGTGGCCCGAACACCAGGGTGCCCGCGCCGAACCCGAACACTGCGAGGCCGGTGATCGTCCCGCGCATGTCGGGGAACCACTTGATGCAGGTGGCGATCGGGGTGACGTACGCGAACCCGACGCCCAAACCGCCAAGGATGCCGTAGGCAAACACCAACCCGCCGATCGTCTTATATAGCACCCCCGATAAAAGAGCCCCCGCGCCCAGGAGCAGTCCGCCGAAGATCGCGACCTTCTTGGGGCCTGCCTTATCCTGCCACCTCCCCGCGAAGATCATTCCGACGGCGAAGAAGAAGAGCGAGGCCATGAAAGGATAACCGGTCTCCTTCACGGTAAAACCCAACTCCTTCATCATAGGCGCCCGAAAAACCGACCATGCGTACAGGACGCCGAGGCAGAGCTGCATGATCAGCGCCGCGACGACCATTAACCAACGATTTGTCAATTTCTCTTCCGCCATTCGATACTCCCTCCTTTTGGTTTTTCTATGCCTTTGGAAAAACCAGACCCCCCTCCACTCAAGTGGATTGTCCCGATACCACCCCCTTTCTCGAAATAAACAGTTTTACGCTGTAAAATTGTTTCTCCTATTTCTACCTCACCCCCGAAACCAGTGTCAAGAATTTAATAAACTATGTTTTATTGGAATTCCCGGGTGGATCTCCCGGCGACGAAACCGGTGACTTGTATGATCGCCCGGAGGAAAAGGTCGGTTTTCCAGCCGTTTATATGTACCCACGCAAATCCGTGCTCCGGGAGAATCCCTGCGCCCCCGCCGCCATCTAATGAACGAACCCGGGAATGAACCCGAAAATCCCTTTGCAGGAGAAGAAGATGACTCCGTTTCGCGAAATCAGCAAAGTCCCCGCGGTAAAGGTCGTTGCGTGGAGGGGAGATGTCTCCCTGTGGAATATCGACACCGCATTTTCCCGTCTGTACGACAAGGCGATGGAACGGAAGTTGATGTTCCGGCAGCCCGCCATCGGAATACGGCACGGGGGGGTTCGGATTCCCGACCCCTTCCACTCCGATTACGAGATCATGTTTCCCCTGACCGCCGACCCGTCCGGGGCGATGCCCGGGACGGACGTGAAGGAGCTTCCCGAGCAGGAAGTGGCCTCCTTCATCCATAGGGGCCCCTATACCTGGATTTCCTGCACGTACGAAAAAGTGCTGGACTGGTTCCGGGAGAACCGGTATGAGGTAGCCGGGGAACCCCGTGAGGTCTTCTTCGTCGCTCCTGAACCCCACTCAGGAGGGACCCAGGACGACATGCTCACGGAGATCCAGATCCCCATCCGCCTTCGCTCGGCAGGCCAGGATCCGGGTCCGAGCGCAGGCGAGCAGGTCCGCAAGGCCGCTTGACGGAACGGGAAGAGCCCGTCCGGAGCGTAAGCGGACAGGTTCGCTAGGCGGCATGAAGGAGGCGACACCAACCTTTTGACCGACCGCGAGAGGATCTTTCTCACCCATCTCTCCTCGTGCGCCGGTTGAGCGTCCAAACTGGGGCAGGGGGTCCTTGCCCGGATATTGGCCGCCGTTCCGCCGCCTGACGATCCCCGTGTGCTCGTGGGGACCTCCCACGCCGATGACGCCGGGGTGTTCCGTCTTTCCCCCGAAGAGGCGCTGGTGGCCACCGTCGACTTTTTCACCCCGGTGGTCGACGACCCGTACCTGTACGGCGCCATCGCCGCCGCCAACTCCTTAAGCGACATCTACGCCATGGGGGGGGAGCCGCTCTTCGCCCTGGCGGTAGCCGCCTTCCCGGACGACGCGAAGATCCTCCCTCTGCTGGCGGACGTCATGGCCGGGGCCGTCGACAAGGCGAAGGAAGCGGGCATCTGCATCATCGGGGGGCACACGGTCCGGGACAAGGAGCCCAAGTTCGGGCTTTCGGTCACCGGAAGAGTCCACCCGGAGAAAA
>Ga0209342_10008362_pt1 | contig 10371 bp, 9 predicted proteins | sample RifCSP16_2_FD_184023 | JGI IMG/M metagenome (GOLD analysis project Ga0209342, IMG submission 184023) | Soil microbial communities from Rifle, Colorado - Rifle CSP2_sed 16_2 (SPAdes) (version 2) | ecosystem: Environmental > Terrestrial > Deep subsurface > Rock core/Sediment | place: Rifle... | reverse complement strand
GTGAACGTACCATCGGGGCGGAAGCTGTACGACGTGCCGTACCCGCTGACCCGCTGGTACTCCCCTGTTCCCTTCGAGACGACGCTGCCATAGACGGCATTGGTCCCCCAGTTGCCCAGGAGCGCCTCTCTGCTCTGCGGCTCCGCAGGCTCGGGGTCGGGCCGCGACGCCTTGGCGCCGGACGTGCCGGGACCGTTGCCCGCGGTCGCGGGCGGCGGCCGCGAGCCTGTCCCGGAGGCGACCGAGGCCAGCACGCCCGCGATCAACCTCCCGCCGTAGGCCTCGTCGAACCCCCGCGAGGGCGCGGAGTACGAGATCCAGATCGCCTGTCCGCCGGTCTTGGCGACGAGGGCCGATCCCGATTGCTCCCTTCCGTCGGCCGTGAAGGCCACGTCGAAGTAGGCAGCCGTATCGTCACCACGGGTATCCCTGATCCGGAACCCGGGGAGCTGCCTCCGCAGGAGATCGAGCACGGGCCCGGCGAGCTCCTCGGGTCTCTTGGCGGCGTCGAACGTCAGGCCGAGCACCAGCATCTCCTCATGCGTGGCGGGGCGACCCAGCGCCACGGCACCGTTCTTCTCCGAGGCGCTCCAGCCGGCGGGGTGGTGAAGCGAGAACTTGCCGTCGGCGGAGACGAACTTCTCCCAGCGGATGGCGGCGTCCCCCGCGTGCGCGCTGCCGCCCGCTCCCGCGAGCGCCGCGCAGAGCCCGAGTAGCCCGGCCTTGAAGTGAGAGGGGCGTGATCGCCAGAACGTCGTTTCACGAGATCCTGCGCCCCTTGTCATCGTGGCCTCCACCCCGGCGAGGTATGGATTCGAAGCGAGATCTCGGATTCCCATGAGAAGCTGAACGCCAGTCTGCACGCACCGGCGGGCGCCTGGCCACCGGAAAGCGCCGGGCGGCGGGCGAGGGGGGCACGTGAGGTCGATCGTCACGAGGTGGATTGGAACGGCAACCGCGCTCACCACGAGGAGCACAGCGCGGCGGGCCTGATGCTCGACCACGTGGTGGTGAGCGCCTCCCGGATCGGCTGCCTGCAGAACCCTTGATCATCCGGACACGAGCCCCCGCCGCCGGAGCCTCACCAACCAGGCATCGGTCGCCTCCAGCACGACGCACGGCCGGAGCGCGTCCCAGTCGGCGGCGCGCTGCTCGGCGAACCGGACCTGGCCAGGACGCCGAGGCAAGAGCTCGTCGCGCGCGTATCGGACCACGCCGATGCCGGTGACGAGGACGTCGAAGCCATCGTCGCGGATCGCGACCACCCGGCCGACGACGCCCTGCGGGACGCGTCGGTCGCCGGCGAGCCGCTCGACGCGCGTCGTCACCTCCGTCCCGTGCGGCAGTGGGACCGCGAGCGGGTCGATCGGCGCGAGGCCCCTGGGGTGGTGGCGGTCCACTCGTGAATACTATCAGCCGGTCGCGTGCGGTGCCGGTATCCGCCTCGCGTTCGCCGGCCGTCAGAGCTTGAACGTCCCCTTCACGCCGATCTGGAACCAGCTGTGATAGGACTGATCGATGATGTGCTCCGAGACGGTCACTCCCCCCTGCGTGGTGTCCCGGTTCCGGTACCGACCCAGGGCCCAGGAGACGTAAGGGCCGAGCGCCACGTTCGGTGAAAGCGCGAAGTCCAACCCGCCCTCGAGGAGGGGAAGCTGCCAGCCCGAGTAGGTGAAGTCGGTGAACACGCCGTTCCTGTCCAGCGCCTCGGCCTCGAGCCACTCGTATCCGAAGCCGATCCCGAGCCAGGGATCGAAGGGCTGATCCGGCGCGAGGTGGAGCTGCATGTCGGCGCCGATCCGGTAGTTCATCGCGTCGCAGCTGGCCGTGGCGCAGAAGGCGTAGTCCACCGACGTCGGCGAGATCTGGCCGTGGATCGAGCCCCACAGGAACGGCGTGAACCGGTACCCCATCTCGAGCCAGATGGGGACCTGGTGGTCGACGAGATCGCTCAGGCGGGGATCACCTTCGTCCGAGATCCGGCCGGACGGGACCCCGTATCCCAGACGCAACCCGAATACAGGTCCCTGTGGCCCGGGGCCACGGTACGCGTCGCGCGATGCGTAGGGCGGCGGCGGGCGCCGGTAATACTGTGCCTGCGCCAGCGCGGGAATGGACACGAGAGCGAGCAGCACGAACGAGCGAGTGCGCATGTATGACCTCCGCGCGGCGCTGCTGCAACACGGAGGCCAGCTGGCGGGCCTCGCCAGTTCATCCATGTCGGCCCGACGGCCTACCGGAACTGCCCCGATCCCGTGAATACCTGCCCCTCCTGCACGCCGGGCAGCGTGTCCTCGATCTGTTGGCCGTCGGTGGCGGTGACGCGGACCGCGAACGGCCCGTCGGTCCCCACGCCGCTCGCGACCACGAAGTAGTTGTAGTTCTCGCGCGGGACGTCGATCCAGTCGCCGCTCGCACGGTAGGCGAGGGCCTGGACGGGCAGGCGGTGGTTGCGGACCTGGATGGCGGTCCACCAGCGCGAGCTGCCCTCCTTGAACCGGTAGGCGATGTTCCCCGCCACCGGACAGGTCACCGGCGTCCACTGGATGTTCACGCGGCCGTCCGCCGGGTCAGCGATCTGCGCGAACGCCTCCTGGGAGAGGTCCAGGTGGCCGACGCCGCACTCCGGGCAGCGGTCGACGACGCGCACGGTGACCGTGCCGCGTTGCCCCTCCACCTCGATGCACTGGCCGCAGGCCGCGCTGCCCGCGTACTGCACCTCGTTCATGGCGGTGACGTTCAGGTCGCCCGTCGGGTCGAACATGCAGTTGCCGCTCCCATCGGCGCCGTAGTAGGTCGCGATCCCGCTCTGGGCCTCTCCGAGCGGCACGATGGAGCCTGGCGCCCCCGACCCGCTGCCGCAGGCCAGCGCCGCGGCGGCCGCGGCGAGCAACCCGGCGCAGCTCGTCCTCGCACGAGAATCCATGTCGGCCCGCGTATCACGGAGAGTGCATCATGCGCAACGTGGGCCGCCGTCGGGCCCTGTGGGCGCAGGCCGCACGAGGGCCGCACGAGCGGCCAGGCACGGAGGTTGCTCCCACCCGCGCACATGCGCGCCAAACTGCTCGTGGTGGGGCTCGCGGCCCTGGGCATCCTCGTCGCCGCGCTCGGCCTGGAACGGGGTTGGTGGAGGCTCAACCATCCGGATCCCCGCCGGTTTCCGGTGTCTCGACGAATTGTGAATGCCGCGCCGCCGGTCGGCAGCATCTTCAGGCGCTGGCCGCCGGGAAGATGCGCTCCTCGGCGAGGAGGTCCCTCGCGTAAGAGACGCAGGCCCGGATGTCTTCGACGGTGAGGCCTGGGTACTCGGCGATGATCTCGTCGAAGCTCCATCCAGCCGCGATGAGGTCGAGCACGAACTCGACGGCGAGGCGCGTGCCGCGCACGACGGGCTTCCCCACGAGGACGGCTGGGTCCGCGGTGATGCGGTCGCACCAGATACGAGCCATGCGCATCGAGCATAGTGCCGGCCCGAGCCACTGTGACGCTGCAGCGGGGTAGACCTCGCCCCACCACGAACGCACGACAGCCGCCCCCTGTGCTACGAGGTATGTCATCAGGTGCGAGGGGTGAGCATGGACCGGCAAGAGAGCCCACAACAGGCGACGATCGGCTATCTCCGGCGCAAGCTGGTGCTGAAGGTGGTGAAACCCGACGAGGCGCGCGGCCTGGTCATCCCGCCCAGGGGCGGCGGCGTCGGCTACCGCGGGCGCGGCGGGGCCGACTACGCGTGCGGCGGCTGCGGCCTCCTCCTGGCCATCGGCGTGCGCGCGGGCATGTTCCAGAGCCTCGTCTTCGCCTGCGCCTGCGGCGCGCTGAACCAGGTGCCCTGACGCCGGGGGCGTGATTCGCCGACCGCGCCTACACCAGCTCGGGCACGCTCGTCCCGCGCCGGAAGCCGGGGGCGGTGATCGAGGACCTCGAGCGCGTGGCGGAGCGCGTCTCGATCATGGTCCGGGCGCACCGGGTGGTGGCCGTCGACGGGAGCGAGGTCCCATTCACGCGGAGACGATCTGCGTACACGGTGACACCCCCGGGGCCGAGCAGATCGTCGCGGCCGTCCGCGCTCGCCTGGCCGCGGATGGGGTGGAGGTGAAGCCGTTCAGTGTTCCGCGGTGACCCGGGCGTCAGGAGCCCGGCGGCATGGCGCGCGGCTGGGGGGCAGGCGCGCTCGAGAGCGTGCCGCGGCCGTCGAAGGCCCCGTCCCGGCTGGCCTCGGCGAAGAAGCGGCGGGTCACCGCGGAGAAGGCGTCCGTCTCGTCGCTGGTGAGCAGGTTCACCCACGCGAACGGAAGGACCGGCAGCCACATGAACACGCGCCGGCGAATGGGGTACTCGTAGAGGCGGACCTTGCGCCCGCCGACGTAGACCATGTACTGAACGTCATACCCCATGCTGTCGCTGTACAGGGGGAGGATCGCGAGCAGCCCCAGATCCACGTACCCGTAGGCCAGCGCGCCGATGGAGGGCGGCACCCAGACCGCGTGCACGTCGACGCAGACTCCCCGGGCCGTCGGCTCGTCCACCAGCTCCGCCGCCGCGAAGACGTCGTTCTTCTTCATCGAGCGCTTGAGCTCGTCCATCCCCCCCATCGAGACGCCCTGGAGCGGCCTGACCCGGTAGTAGAGCATGTCGCTGCGGGGCGCCGGCCGCTCCACCGGCGCGTCGTCGTGGCGGTACGAGACGATCGCGCATGACGTGCCGATGGCCGCCATCGCGGTGAGCGCGAGCGCGCGCAGGGGCAGGTCGACCCGCGGGAAGTGCCGTGGCGTGTACATGGCCGCAGTGTACGCCATCGGGGCTAGAGATGCGGGGTGAAGTGCCGGGAGCAGCGGACCTCGAGTCACACCTCGAACAGCGCCGTGCTGAGGTACTTCTCGCCGCGGTCGGGGAGGATGGTGACGATCGTGGCCGACTCGACCTCCGCCGCGACGGCGAGGGCCGCCACGAGCGCCGCCCCGCTGCTCATCCCGGCGAAGATGCCCTCCTCGAGCGCCACGCGGCGGGCGAGGTCGAACGCCTCCTCGCTCTCGACCATGATGTGACGGTCGATCTTGGCCGGATCGTAGATCGCGGGGACGATGGCCTCCTCGAGGTTCTTCAGCCCTTGGATGTAGTGCCCGCGCACCGGGTGCGCGCTCACGATCTTCACCCCTGGTAGACGCTCCTTCAGCGCCAGGCCGACGCCCATGAGCGTGCCGCTCGTCCCGAGCGACGAGATGAAGTAGTCGACGCTCCCGCCCGCCTGCTCCAGGATCTCGACCGCCGTGCCCTCGTAGTGGGCGAGCTGGTTGTACTCGTTCGAGAACTGGTCCGGCATGAAGTACTTCTCCGGGAGGTCGCGCACGAGCTGGCGCGCATGGAAGATCGCGCCGTCCGTTCCCAGCTTCGCGTCGGTGAGCGTGACCTTGGCCCCGAAGGCCTGGATCATCTTCCGGCGCTCGATGGAGACCGCCTCGCTCATGACGATCTCGACCGGGTAGCCCTTCACCGCGCCGATCATGGCGAGGCCGATGCCGGTGTTGCCGCTCGTGGGCTCGAGGATGGTCTTGCCCCGGGTGAGCGTTCCCTCGCGCTCGGCCTGCTCGATCATCTTGAGCGCGATCCGGTCCTTGATGCTGCCGGTGGGGTTGAACCCCTCGAGCTTGGCGTAGAGCGCGACGCGGGGATTGGGGTTGAGGCGCCGGATCCGGACCATGGGCGTGCGGCCGATGAGGTCCAGGACGCTGTCGGCTGGCGGGGCGAGCGGCGGTAGCGGGGACATGGACCTGAACAGTCTACTCCAGATCGGGAGGACAAAAGTCCGAATGATCTGGCGCGGGAACACTCATGGCGGAATGCGACTTGCGCCGCCCCTGTCACATGTGACGGAATCACCGCCTCGTATCCAAGAGCGAGCAGTCGAGGTCGGCTGGGTCTCGAAGCCGATAAGAGGCCGGCGATGGGCGATCCCGGGAGAGGGGCGCCCATCGCCGGCTGCTTACGTACGGCTACCCGGGCTGTGGGTTCGAGCAGACGTTGTTGCTGGTGCAGTTGCCGTTGCAGCAGGGGTGACTCGCGTCGCAGGCTAGCCCGGGTTCGACGCACGACTGCTGGCACGAGCACGTCGACCCGGTGGTGCAGGGGGCGAGGTTCCCGCTCGCATCCGAGGTCATGCAAGCGAGGCCGCTGCAGCAGGACTCGTCGGAGGTGCAGACGAAGCTCTCCGAGACGCAGCTCGCCGGAGTCAGGCACACGCCGCCCGTGCACGTGTCGGTGGCGCTGCAGCAGGGAACGGTCCCCGAGCAGCTCTGGGTCGTCTCCGCGCACACCGACGCCGCCTCGCACGTGCCGTGAGTGGCGCCCGCGGGGATGGCGCAGGAGAGGCCGGCGCAGCAGTCGCCGTTCACCGTGCAGCTCTGGCTCGACGTCATGCAGGAGCCGGAGCCGTCCGACCCGCCGGGCTGCGTGTAGTCTCCGCAGAAGCCGTCGACGCACGACCCGCTGCAGCAGTCGGCCGCGCCGGTGCAGGCGGCGCCGGTGAGCTTGCAGGTCTGGGAGGCGCCGGGCGGGAGGCAGGCGCGGATGCGGTTCTCGCCGTACTCGGTGCAGGTGAGGCCCTCGCAGCAGGGCTCGGCGCCGTCGATGTCGCAGCGCGAGCCGAACGGCGTGCACCAGCCGGAATCGGGCGTGGAGGGAGCGCCGCCGCCGCACCTCAGCGTGCCAGTGGAGTCGGGGACGCACGGCATGCCGTTGCAGCACTGATCCGCGAACTGGCAGACCTCCGCGGGCTCGATGCAGCAGAGCGGGTTCGCGGCGTCGTAGCCGGTCGGGCAGGGCGACGAGCAGCCGTTGGCGCCACAGACAGGCGAGCAGTGGCCGTTGCTGTCACAGATCTCGGGAGGGCCGCCGAAGCAGCGCAGGATGCCGCTCGAGTCGGGCTTGCACACGTCCTTCTTGCCGCCGCAGCAGTTCTGCGAGGCGTTCACGTCCGTGGACGCGCCGCAGATGTTGCCGGGCGGGTTGCAGCTCGTGCCGTTGTCGCAGGTGTGCTTGTCGGTGTCGCACTCGACGTTGTAGCCCGACTCCTTGATCGCGTCGGGCGAGCCGCCGCAGCACGACTCGTGCGAGTCGCAGTAGTCGTCGGTCATGCGGCAGCCGCCGGAGGGCTGGCACACCGACACGCCCGTCTCCGCCGGGACGCAGAGGCGCGAGGCGCAGGTGGAGCCGCTGGCGCAGGGAGTGCCGCCTTGCGCGTGGCCGCCCGGCGAGTCCTGGCACCGCCCGGGCGCGCCGTCCGTGGAGCAGAGGCCGGAGCAGCAGTCGTAGCCGTGGTAGCAGATGTCGCCCGTCGTGTTGCAGGAGTATGCCTGGACGCACGTCCCGCCCTGGCAGTTCGTCGAGCAGCACTCGTCCGCGGCGCAGGTGTTCCCGAGAGAGGTGCAGACGACGCTGTCCACCGGCGGCAGTGCGGCGCACGTCCCGTCGGTACAGAGTCCGGTGCAGCACTGAGCCGGCGAGGAGCAGGTGGCGCCGACGGTGGTGCAAGCCGGGCCGGCGCACGTCCCGTCGCTCCCGCAGGAGAGGCCGCAGCACTCGGTGCCGGTCTCGCAGCTCTCGCCGGCCGCCTTGCAGTAGGTGGAGGAGGTGCACCTGGCGACCGTGGCGGTGGCCGAGTCGGTGGCGGCGCAGACCGTCGAGCAGCACTCACCGCCGCCCGGGGTGCAGTTCTCGCCGCCGCCCTTGCAGGCGAGCGTCACCGGGGCCGCGCACGATCCGTTGGTGCACGAGCCTGAGCAGCACTGGCTAGCCGACGAGCAGGCGCCGGAGCCGTCGAGGCACTGGCCGGCCGGTTGGACGCAGACGTTCGATGCGCAGGAGGCGTCGCCGCAGCAGTCGACGCTCGATCCGCAGAGCTCGCCAACCGCCTTGCACTGCGACTGCTGAGCTGTGCTCTCGAAGCACGTCCCGTTGCACGCGACCGAGCAGCACTCGGACGGCTCGACGCAGGCGGCGCCGAGGTCCTTGCACGAGGGCGAGCCGCCCGGGGGATCGCCCCCACCGCCCGAGCCGCCGGAGCCGCTCCTGCCGCAGGAGGCGACGAGCGCGACGAGACAGAAGGCGAACGCGGCGAGGACAGGGCGGTTGGGTATGCGCATGGTCGTCTCCAAGATGCGGAGACGAGGCGCGGAGGGACAAGTTACCGGAAGCGAACGACACGCTTCTTCGGCGCAGGCCGCAGCGGCCAGCTTGCGCGCTACGGACCACCACGCCGTCGTACACAGTCAGACAAGGTGCGCTGGCTTTCTCAGCGGCTCCCTGCCGACACGAGCTCACCGAGGACCGCCACCAGCTCCGAGACCCGGTACGGCTTCGAGACGTGGCGCTCGGCCGTCCGCGAGGCGGCCGGGTCGGCGCTCGCCAGCACCACCGGGATCCGGGACCACGCCGCGTTGGAGCGCAGGCGCTCGAGCGTCCCCGGTCCGTCCAGGATCGGCATCACCATGTCGAGCACGATCGCGTGCGGCAGCGGCTCCTCCGTTAGCCGAGCCAGGGCCTCCTCGCCGTCGCTCGCGGAGAGGACCTCGAAGCCCTCGAGGCCGAGACACTCGCAGAGAGCGCCCCGGATGTCGGGGTCGTCCTCGACGACGAGAACGCGGTTGCCCTGTCCGGTCGATGACGCCATGGGGCCCACATTATCGCCAAGAGCCCACGGGGGGTGGAAGGGGGTGGCTTCGATCATGGTGGGTAGGTGCGTAGACTGGCGGGGAGCACCCGGTCACGAATATGGAAAGGCTGACGCTGCTTCTCGGCCATCCATGTGATTCTTGGCGATTTTATTCGTGGTGGTCGATGAAGGCCACATGAACGCGCCCCGGCGGGGCCGGCCTCGGCGGTCTGGTCACGTCACGGCGCCCGGGCTGGAGCACTCGTGAAGCGTTTGTTGACCGGCGCCGAGGAGACCGCCCGGTCTGGCGCGCGCGTCGCGTTCTCGCTCGCACGCTCGCTCGAGGCGGTGCCTGTGGCGCTCCCTGACCGCCCGGCGGAGGCATGGGCCGGCTGCCCGCTACACGCGCTGTACCAGGCGCTGCGCCGGCTTGGGGTGGTGGTGGGAGGCGCGGGCTGCGCGTCGCCTGCGGCGGCGGGGCTGGCGGCGTGTGGGTGTGGGGGCACGGGTGCGGGTGCCGAGATGGGCGCGGACGAGGCGGGCGACTTCCCCGGCCGCGATGGCGCGCGGAGGCGCCGGGTGGTGCTCCTCTCTGCCGACGAGCTCGCCGATGGAGGGGCCGCCGCCTTGGCCGGGGCCGCCAGCGCTGGCGCGGACGCGATCATCGTCGTGGAGGGGGCGCGCCGGCAGCCTTCGAGCGCCCTCGACCCGCTCGCGCTGGCCCAGGGGCAGCTCGCCGCTCGCTGGCGCGAGATCGACGTCTTCGACCTCGCCGCGAGCGCCGCGGCGATCGCAGAGGAGATGAAGGGGCCGGGGCCGGCGATGATCGTGGCCCGGGGCCGCTGTCCCCTCCAGGCGGAGCGCCCCGGCGCGACCCCTGCCGTCGTGGAGCGGCGCTGCAACCGTTGCGGCACCTGCCTTCGCCTCGGCTGCCCGGCGATCTCCGAGGGCGAGGAGGCGATGGCGATCGACCCCTCGTCGTGCGTGGGATGCGGCCTTTGCCGCCAGGTGTGCCGGGCGGGTGCGATCGTCGAGTGCGCGGATGATGGCGCGCCGGCCCACCTCCAGCGAATCGAAGGCCCACGGGACGGTCCCTTGCCGGTGGGCCTGCGGTGCGGGGAGGAAGGGGCGTCCGGGCGAGGCGGTGACGGGCCGGCCGGCCAGCGGCGCGCGGAGGACGCGGCCGCGAGGGGCCGCACGAGCAGGCCGGCGACGAGCATCGTCCTCGCTGGCGTGCTCGGCCAGCCGGTGCTCGCCACGGCCCGGCTCCTGGCCCGGGCGGCGATCTCGGCCGGCCTTGACGCGAGCGCGTCGGAACAGACGGTCCCCGGCTCGCCGGGCGCCATCACCGCCCACGTGCGCATTCGAGAGATCGCGCGTCACGGGGCGGGGGAGACCGCCGCGGGCGCGCTTTCGCCAAGGGTGAACCAGGGCGAGGCGGACCTGCTCCTGGGCTTCGAGCAGATGGAGGCGCTCCGGGCGGCCCCGCTCCTCTCGCCGCGCGCGTTCGTGGCGCTCTGCGACCGGCTCATCCCCACCTTCCGGATGCGCGCGCGCCTGGAGCCGCGGCCCGACGATCCCGTGGCGCGTCTCCGGGTCGCGACGCCCCGCATCGCGGTCGTCCCCGCGAGCGCGCTCGGGGGTGGGCGCGGGCTCGAAGTGGCGGCGGTTCTACTCGGGGTCGTCGCCGAGCTGCTGCCGATCCCGCGCTGGAAGCTCGAGGC
>Ga0209342_10008361_pt1 | contig 10372 bp, 12 predicted proteins | sample RifCSP16_2_FD_184023 | JGI IMG/M metagenome (GOLD analysis project Ga0209342, IMG submission 184023) | Soil microbial communities from Rifle, Colorado - Rifle CSP2_sed 16_2 (SPAdes) (version 2) | ecosystem: Environmental > Terrestrial > Deep subsurface > Rock core/Sediment | place: Rifle... | reverse complement strand
CGAGGGCGCGGAGCGCGCCACCGGCTTCGGCGACCTGGCCCTCAACTACCGGTGGCAGGCGATCGGCTCGGGCGACACCGCCGTCGCGGTCGCGCCGCGCGCGACCGTCCTGCTCCCGACCGGGGACTGGGAGCGCGGCCTGGGGACCGGCGGAGCGGGACTTCAAGTGAACCTGCCGATCTCGGCGATGCTGGGCACGCGGTTCGTCGGGCACTTCAACCTGGGATCGACCTGGATCCCCTCGGCCCGCACCGAGAGCGGGCGCGCGCCGTCGGTGGGCGTGAACGTGGGCCAAGGGCTCATCTGGCTCGCCCACCCCAACCTGAACCTAATGCTCGAGACGGTGTACGCGGTGACCGAGACCGACGCCCCCGCGGGGAAGGTGATCGAGGAGTCCTTCCAGGTGAGCCCCGGGATCAGGGGCGCGCTCGACCTGCCGCTCGGGCTCGGGCTGCAGGTGGTGGGCGGGGTCGCGGTGCCGATCGGCTTCGGCCCGAGCAGCGGATCCCTGGCCCTCCTCGGCTACCTCAGCTTCGAGCACCCGGTGACCGATCACCCGTGGTAGCCGCCGAGCCTCGCCTCACCCCCGGTTGACGAGCAGCGCCGCGTCGCGCACCAGCCGATCGACCGTGTCCGGCGCCTCGGGATCGTAGTAGCCCCGGATTCGCGAGGCGCCGTCGATCAGCACGAGGTGGGTGCCGTGCGAGATCCCCGCGGGCGAGGGGTCGTCCGGCTCCCGCCCCACGCTCACGCGGAGCCCCTCCTCGATCGTCCTCCGCACCGCCTCGGCGGGCCCGGTCAGGAACGTCCACATGCGGGGGCTGGCCCGGGCGGACCGCGCGTACGCCGCGAGGCGGGCGGGGGTGTCGTGCCCCGGATCGACGCTGAAGGAGACCAGGTGGAACGCCGGCTCGAGGTTCCGCGTCCGCGCCTGGATGCGGGCCACCTCCCGCGTGACGGCCGGGCAGACGGTGTCGCAGCGCGTGAAGAGGAAGCTCGCCACCCAGACGCGGCCGGAGAGGTCCGCCGACCCGAACGGCCGCCCGTCCTGGTCCGTGAGCTGGAAGGCCGGCAGCGTCCCCAGCACCGGCGGCGGCGGCGGGACGCGCGTCCGGAGCGACCAGGTCACCGGCCACGCCGCCAGCGTCGCGATCACGGCGGCCCAGACGAGGGGGCGGCCGACCGCGGCGCGGAGGAGGGCATGGAAGCGCGCCGCGCCCAGAGCGGAGCGGGAAGAGAGGTCGGAGGCGGTCACGGTCCTGTTGGTGGTCCAGCGCGCCCCCGCGGTCAAGGCGCCGCCCCAACGAGGATGGGGAGCGCCCACTCGCATGCATTAGACGAAGTCCAATATTGAACGCGTGAAAGGAGGGGCGGGGATGACGGCGAGCACGGCACACGACCACGGCCCGGTCGCCTGGCCGCCGGACGCTCAGTACGGGGCCGCCACACCCGGGAAGATCGGGATGTGGATCTTCCTCGTGTCCGACGCCTTCTCCTTCGGCGGCCTGCTCATCGCGCAGGGGATCCTGCGGGGCGGCGGCCGGCAGTGGGCGCAGCCAGGCGAGCCGGCGCTCGGCATCCCCTTCACCGCCGCGCTCACCTTTCTCCTGGTCTCGACCAGCCTCACCAACGTGCTGGCCTGGGCCGCCGCCGCGGAGGGGCGCCGGCGCGCCGCCGCCGCGCTGCTCGCCGTCACGGCCCTGGGCGGGGCGCTCTTCCTGGTTGGCCAGTACCAGGAGTGGTTCGGGCTGTGGGCGCCGGGCCTGGTGCACGAGGGGTTGGTCTTCGGCCGGTCCGCTCGCGCCAGCACCTTCTACGTCATCACCGGCTACCACGGCCTGCACGTGCTGGTCGGGGTCGTCTACATCCTCGCGGTCCTGGGGAGGTACCTGCGCGGCCGCGCCACCGCCCACCAGGTCGAGCTCCTCGGGCTCTACTGGTGCTTCGTCGACTTCGTGTGGATCTTCGTCTTCTCCTTCGTCTACCTGATGCCCTGAGGTCGCCAATGGCCGATCTCTCCAGAGCGGAGCAGGGCCCGGCGGCGCGCGCCCACCGGGCGCAGTACCTGGTGGTCTTCGGAGTGCTCGGGGGGCTCACGCTGGTGGAGCTCGGGGTCGCCCGCGCCCCCGGCGTCGCGAGGGCGGCCGTGGTGCTCGCGCTCGTGACCCTCGCCGTCGCCAAGGCGGCGCTCATCGCGCTCTTCTACATGCACCTGCGGTTCGAGACGCGGATCCTGCGGCTCACCGTGCTCGGGCCGCTGGTGGCGCCGGCCATCTACGGCATCGTGCTCATCGCCGAGGCCGGCACGAGGATGTCCAGATGAAGGCCGCGCTCGCCCTCGCCGCCGCCCTGGCCCCCGCCGTGGCGCAGGCCTGTCCGGTGTGCGCGCGCGACCAGGGCTCCGGCGCGTGGCTCCTGATCGGCGCGCTGATCGCCGCCCCCTACGTGGTGGCCGCCGTGGTGATCCGCGCGATCCGCGCCGGGGGAGGTGAGCCGTGAGGCCGCGCCGCCTCACCGCCGCGCTGGCGATCGGGCTCGCGCGCGCCGCGGCCGCCGATCCGCTCCCGGAGCTCGGCTACGGCCTCCCCCGCGACGCCTCGGCGGACGGTCACCGGGTCGACTGGCTCATCCACTTCACGATGGCGGCGGTCGCGCTGGTGTTCCTCCTCGTCGGCGGCACCCTCCTGTTCGCGCTGATCCGCCACCGGCGCGCGCACCCGGCCCACTACCAGCCGGGGCGCAAGGGCTCGATCGGCCTGGTGCTCGGCTTCGTGGGCCTGATCCTGGTGGCCGTGGACGGCCCCCTCTTCGTGCACACGCTCTTCGACATGCGCCGGGTCTTCTGGAACTTCGCCGCGGCGGAGGAGCGGCCGGACGTGGTGCGGCTCGAGGTGCAGGCGCGCCAGTGGGCCTGGCAGGGGCGCTATCCCGGGCCGGACGGGAAGTTCAACACGCCGGACGACGCGGTCACGCTCAACGACCTCCGGGTCCCGCTGGGCGCGCCCGTGGTGGTGCAGCTCGCCTCGGTGGACGTGGTCCACAGCTTCAGCCTGCCCAACTTCCGGGTGAAGCGGGACGTGGTGCCCGGGGACATCACCCGGCTCATGTTCCAGGCGCGGACGCCGGGCGAGTACGAGATCGCCTGCGCGCAGCACTGCGGCCCGAACCACTACAAGATGCGCGGGATCCTCACGGTCCTCCCCGAGGAGCGCTACCGGGAGTGGCTGCGCACCGCCGAGGCCGACGCCCGCCGCGCCTACGACCCCGACGACGCCGAGGCCCGCTGGGGCTGGGACTGGAGGCCGGAGTGACCCCCGCGCAGGCCCTTATGGAGGCGGCGCAGCCGATCCACGCGCCACCGACCTCCTTCTGGCGAAGGTACGTCTTCTCCATCGACCACAAGGTGATCGCCCGGCAGTTCCTCTGGGCGGGGCTGCTCTTCCTGCTCTTCGGCGGCGCGCTCGCCATGCTCATCCGCTGGCAGTGGGGCTTCCCCTATCGCCCCGTCCCGCTGGTGGGCGGCCTCTTCCTCCGCGGGAGCGGGGGCCTGATCGGCCCTGCCGTGTACCAGCAGCTCTTCACCACGCACGGGCTCATCATGATCTTCTTCGCCGTGACGCCCGTCCTGATCGGCTGCTTCGGGAACCTGCTCATCCCGCTCATGATCGGCGCGCGGGACATGGCCTTCCCGCGCCTCAACATGTACTCGTTCTGGACGTTCCTGCTCTCGCAGCTCCTGGTGCTGGCCTCCTTCTTCACCGCCCTCGGGACCGCCGGCGCGGGCTGGACCACCTACCCGCCGCTCTCCACCAACGTGGGCATGCCCGGGCTGGGCCAGACGCTGATGGTGGCCGCCATCTTCGTCACCGGCGCCTCCTCGACCATGGGCGCGGTGAACTACGTGACCACGGTCATCCGCCTGCGCGCGCCCGGAATGACCTACATGCGCCTGCCGCTCACCATCTGGGGGCTCTGGCTCACCGCGATCCTGACCGCGCTGTTCGTCCCGGTGCTCGGCTCGGCGGCGCTGCTGCTCCTCCTGGACCGGGAGTTCGGCACGCAGTTCTTCCTCCCCGCCGCCTCGGCCGTGCGCGGCGGCGGAGATCCCATCCTGTGGCAGCACCTCTTCTGGATCTTCGGCCATCCGGAGGTCTACATCCTGATCCTCCCGGCCTGGGGGATCCTGGGCGACGTCATCTCGTTCTTCGCGCGCAAGCCGCACCACTGGTACCGCGGCACCGTGTGGGCGATGATCGTCGTGACCGTCCTGTCTGCGATGGTCTACGGCCACCACATGTTCCTCACCGGCATGAGCCCGCTCCTCGGCGAGGGCTTCATGCTCTTCACGCTCCTCATCAGCGCCCCGTCGATGGTGGTGGTGCTGAACTGGGTGCTCACGGTCTGGAAGGGATCGGTGCGCCTCGACACGCCCATGCTGTTCGCGCTGGGGACCGCCTTCGTCTTCGGGGTGGGCGGGCTCACCGGCCTGTTCCTCGGCGACGTCTCGATGGACCTGTACCTGCACGACACGATGTTCGTGGTCGGCCACTTCCACTTCACCATGGCGGCGGCGTCGTTCATGGGCGCGATGACGGGCCTCTACTTCTGGTTCCCCAAGATGTTCGGGCGGCGGCTCGACGAGCGGCTCGGGAAGGCGCACTTCTGGTTCACGCTGATCGGCCTCACGCTGGTCTTCGGCGGGCAGCTGCTCGCAGGCTACGCCGGCCAGCAGCGGCGGCTCTTCGATCCCTTCCAGTACACCTTCATCCAGGGGCTCCGTGGCCTCAACCGGTGGACCAGCTACTTCGCCTTCGCCCTCTTCGCCGGGCAGTTCCTGTTCGTGGCCAACTTCTTCAGGACCGTCTTCGGCCGCCGCGCCGCCCCCTCCGGCCCGAACCCGTGGGAGGTGACCACCCTCGAGTGGAGCGCCACCAGCTCGCCGCCCCCGTTCCACAACTTCGACCGGATCCCGGAGGTGGTGCGCGGACCGCACGAGTTCTCCAACCCCGAGGTTCGGCGGCTCACCGGCCGGGACTACGCCGGACAGGCCGAGGTCCTCCCGGGCGGTGGCGAACCCGCGGCGGCCGCCGGGAAGGGCTGAGCCGTGTCCGGCGCGACGCAGCAGGGCGGCCACGGCGAGCAGGTGCCCGCGCCGGTCTACGGCCTGGCGCGCTACCGGCGGCGCCCGCGCGGCGCGGAGCGGACCGCCCGCGTCGGCATGGCCGTCTTCCTCGGGTCGTGGGCCATGCTCTTCGTGGGGCTCTTCTTCGCCTATGCCGCCGTGCGCGCCCGCGCCCCGGTCTGGCCCCCGCTCGACGCGCCGCCCTTGCCGCGGCTCCTCCCGGGACTGAACACGCTCGTCATGGCCGGCTCGAGCGCGGCGGTGGCGCGCGCCGTGCGGGCGCAGGACCTCGGCCGCGCCGCGGGCGCCGCCGCGGCCCTCGGGATCGCGGCGGGCCTGGGCGCGGCCTTCGTGGCGCTCCAGGGGTTCGTCTGGACCGGCCTCTGGCGGCAAGGGCTGGTCCCGAGCGGCGGAACCTACGCCTCGGTCTTCTACGCCCTCACCGCGTTCCACGCCCTCCACGTGCTGGTCGGCCTGGCGGCGCTGGGGTGGTTCGCGGTCCGCGCCCGCGCCGGCGGCTCAGGGCGGACGGACGTTCGGCTGTGGGGCTGGTACTGGCACTTCGTGGGGGTGGTGTGGGCCGCGCTCTACGCGACCCTGTACCTTGCGTGAAAGTCGAGGTCGGTCATGATGCGAACGGCGCTCCTGCTCCTCGCCTGCGGCGCGGCCGCCTGCAAGGGGTACCGGACGCACGGCTTCCGGGAGCCGCAGACGCTGGGGGGGAAGTCGGTCCCGGCCGAGGTGCTCACCGAGGGTGAGCGCGCGTACACCCAGTACTGCCGCGCGTGCCACGGGGACGAGGGCGACGGCAAGGGCCCGGCCGCGAAGGGGCTGCGCCCCCCGCCCCGCGACTTCACGCTGGGGGTGTTCAAGTTCGCCGCCGTCCAGGGCGGCGCGCTCCCCAACGACGAGGACCTGGTGCGGATCGTCCGGAGCGGTCTGCACGGGACCGCCATGCTGGCGTGGGACGGCATTCCGGACAGGAAGCTCCAGGAGATCATCCAGTACCTGAAGACGTTCTCGCCGCGCTGGAAGGAGGAGGAGCCCGGCGAGCCGATCCGGCCCACCCCGGACCCCTGGAAGGGACGCGAGGCCGACGGCGTCGCCCGCGGCCGGAAGGTGTACCACGGCCTCGCCCAGTGCCTCGGCTGCCACCCCTCCTACGCGTCCAAGGCCTTCATCTCCGGCGCGTCGAAGGAGCTGACCGGGAGCCCCAAGGCCGACTTCCGCGAGGACATGTACGGCTCGGAGCTCAAGGAGACCGACTTCGACGTGAAGGTGCTGCCGCCGGACTTCACGCGCGCGGAGCTGCGCTCCATCCGGCCGGACCACCGGCTCGAGGACCTGTACCGCGTGATCGCCGCCGGGGTCGGAGGGACCGCCATGCCCACCTGGCAGGGTTCGCTGCCGGACGAGGAGCTCTGGGCGCTGGCCCACTTCGTCGACTCGCTGATCGCGATGAAGGGCACCCGCGCGCCCCAGCGGCTCCTGGAGCAGAACCTGGCCGAGGACTCGAGCTGGAAGCCGCCGGCGGGCAAGCAGGTCCGGTGAAGGGCGGCCGCTCTTCCCCTGATGGCGCCGACCGCTCGGGCTGAGCCTGTCGAAGCCCGAAGGGCGAGGGATTGCCCCGCGGGCGACGAGCGGATTGCAGGCTGCGCGCCCGTCGAAGGGTCAGGGCAGCCCGGAGCCTGAAGCCTTCTCGATCGGTCCGCCCAGGCCGCGGACGGCGTCGCCCGCCTGGCGGGGCGAGCCGGCCTTCACCATGGTCTGGGCGTTCCAGCCGATCATCCCGAACTGCATCACGTAGGGCTCGTACCCCAGCGTCGCGAGGCCGCCGAGCGCCATCGACTCCGTGTGCCCGCTCCGGCACACGAGCAGGATGGGCTTTCCGCCGGCGGGGGGCAGCCTCTCGAGGCTGGCGGGGCGGAAGAGCGAGTCGATGGGGATGCTGATCGCGCCCGGGACGTGCCCCTTCGCGTATTCCTCCGCGGGGCGGACGTCGACCACGAAGTACTTCCCCCCGGAGTGGATGCTCTCCCAGACCTCGGACGCGTGGACGATGCGCGTGATCCCCCTCGTCCGCATGAAGAAGCGGTCCAGCGTCTCGCCCGCCCCGCGGTCGGCGGCGCGCGCCGGCGCGGCGGCGGGGATCCTCGGCTCGCCGGCGGAGGCGCCGAGGGCGAGCGCCGCGGCTCCCATGGCGGCAATGAGCTTGCGCATCGCGGTCTCCTCGGCGGCCGGGGCTGCGGTCACCCTCGATCGAACCGGATCTCGTGACTCGCCTCGAACCGCTGCCCCCGGTTGTTCACGAGGACGATCTCGACGGGCCCCTCGCGCCGGGCCATCAGGCTGAAGGTGATGAACGGGTCGTCGCTCAGCGCCGGGGTCAGCGCGAAGCGGCTCACGCGTTCGCCGCCGTAGTGGACCGTCAGCTCCGCGAGATGGAGCGGCGGAGACTCCTGCACGAAGGTCCCATCCCGGATCACCAGCCCCGTCCGGTTGGGGTGGCGCATCTTCAGCTGGACGTGGATGAGCTCGTCGCGTCCGATCCGGCCGCGCTCCACCAGCTCCGGGATCCGGATGACGGGCGGGCGGAGGTCCGCGCCGGAAGTCCGCCCCGCGGGTGTGGCCTCCCCGGCGCAGCCGCCCGAGTCCTCCGGGATGTCGATGGTCCGGCTGCTCGACCACCTGCCGTGGCGATTGCACTCGGCTGTCACCGACACCTCCGAGCGGCCGTGGCTCATCCGGGCCTGGAACGCCAGGAAGACGGTGCCGTTGGCGGGGGTGAAGTGAAAGGTCCCCTTGGAAGGGATCGGGTCCCTCGGGTTGACCACCCGGACGTGGGTGATGTGGTGATCGGGCGTCATGGGGTGGTTCATCTGGACCACGATCGGGACCTTGGCGCCGTTGGCGGTGCCCTCCGGAAGCCGGAGCACCGGGAGGTGCTCGCGCTCGAAGGCGGAGAGCGCGGCGGGGTCCGCGGGGAGCCGCCTCCCCTGCGGCCCCGCCCACGCCTCCCGGACCCAGAGCCCCACGGCCGCCGAGGCCAGTCCGAAGAAGCCTCGCCGGGTGAAGCCCGAGTCCCGAGGGCTTGCCCGCACTCAGTGCCTTCCTGGATCGAGCGACGAGCCCTTGTTGGACCAGTACACGTAAGCCTCCAGCGCCTTCATGGCCTTCGAGTCGGGGTCGATCCGCTCCCCCTCGTTCGGCTTCTCGATGCACCAGTTGATCATGTCCCGGAGGGTCGCGAACTCGGCGATCTGCTCCTGGAACTTGGGGAACTCGTGCGGGTGGACGTCGGAGGCGAACGGATGGCACATGGCGCACGCCATCCCGGTCCTGGAGAGCCGGACGTCGAGCTTCTTCTGGGTGGCCTCGTCGCCGTGGAAGAGCAGGTCGCCGACCTTCACCTGCTCCATGAAGATCTCCTCGAAGACCTTGAGCTGCTCCGGCGTGTGCTTGGCCTTGTGGGCCGCGGCTCGAGAGGTCGTGAGGACGAGGACGGCGAGGGTGGCGCCCAGCGCGACGAGGCCGATACGGGTGAGCTTCATGGCGATCCTCCTCGTCACTTGTAGGCGCCGTAGTACGGCCACTCGCGGTCGGCGACACGGGATTGCAGGATCTGGTTGACGTTGTCCGCGCACCCGGAGTCCACCTCGCGCTCCCCCAGGACGTCCTTCCGCCACATCACGTACTCGTTCTCCACCTTGCCGGCCGAGCTCATCGCGAGGCGCGACCAGCCGACGCCGTCGAAGGGGTCGCCGGGATCGGCCCGGGTCATGCACCTGGTCAGGGCCGGGACGCCCGTGGGTGCGTAGGGCCAGGGCCAGGAGGTCGCGAGCATGCCGATGGAGCGCATCTTGCCGATCTCGTTGTAGAGCACCTGGTGGGTGTGGCCGTGGACGTTGGTCACGCTCCCGAAGGGCTTCAGGATCTCCTGGACCTCCCGCCAGTCGCGCACCCAGAAGTTCCACGGAGGGTAATACTCGTAGAGCGGGTTGTGGCTGAAGATCACGATGGGCCGGTCCTTGGGCCAGCCGGACACCGTGCGATTGAGCCACTCGAGCTGGTCGCGGCCGACGCCGGCCCAGGCTCCGGCCACGCTCCCGTCCAGGGTGGCCATGTGGCCCATCCGCTCCTTGGGCGTCATCTTCTTGGCCGTCCAGTAGTCCGGGCCGCGGCTGACGGTGTCGAGCCCCACGAAGCGGACGCCCTTGTGATCGAAGGTCCAGTTGGGCTGGCCGAACAGCTTGGTCCACTTCGCGCCCAGGTCCAGGTACCAGTCGTGCTCTCCGGGGATGAACACCTTCTTGAGCTTCACCTCCTTCAGGAGGTCGTTCCCCAGGTCGAGCTCGACCGGATCCCCGAGCTGCGCGAGGTCGCCGCCGAAGATGAGGAAGTCCGCCGGGGGGCCCATGGCCTGGACTTCCTTCATCGCGCGCACGGCCTTCTCCACGAAGCGCGTGTTGACGTCCCTGGGGTACAGGTGCGTGTCGGAGACCCAGGCGAACTTGAAGCCTGCCTGCGCACCGAGGGTGAGATCGAGGGTGTTGACGAGCGGGAACCATCCGTACGTGGCCGCTCCCGCGGCGCCTGCCAGGAGCGACCTGTGGAGGAACACGCGGCGGGTGACGCCCAGCGATCGATCCGGGCGCTCCCCCCCGCCCTCCAGCTCCTTGCGCAGCTCGTCCCGCTCACGCTGGTTCTCATCCATGGGTCCGTCTCCTTCCGATGGCTGCGCTCTCGCCGATCGCTCGCGGAGGCCGCGCCCCGCCTCGTCACTGCTTCTTCAGCTCGACGGCCACCTGCGCCGTCTCCTTCGGCTTCACCGTAACGGGGACCTCGAGCTCGCCGGTGTACTCCTGCCAGGCGACCAGCGTGTACGACCCCGGCGGCACGTCGCGGATGGTGAACGTTCCGTCCTTCTGCGTCACGGCGTAGTACGGGTTGTCGGCGGCGAAGATCCAGGCGAGCATCCAGCCGTGCGTGTCGCACTCCACGCGCATGAGGCCTGGTTTCTTGAGCGGCCTCTCGACGCGCTGACCCTTGATCGGCAGGGCCACGTTGAAGACGGTCGCCTTTCCGTGAAAGCCGTGCGTGTTGTGCATCACCGGGTCGGAGTTGACGATGACCACCGTGCCGACGGGGAACGCCTGGACGTGGGGGAGGAACTGGCACCCCTGGTTCACGATCTCGGGCTTCTTGGCCGGCTTCTCCAGGGCCTTCCCCTTCTCCACGCCCTTCAGGTAC
>Ga0209342_10008360_pt1 | contig 10372 bp, 11 predicted proteins | sample RifCSP16_2_FD_184023 | JGI IMG/M metagenome (GOLD analysis project Ga0209342, IMG submission 184023) | Soil microbial communities from Rifle, Colorado - Rifle CSP2_sed 16_2 (SPAdes) (version 2) | ecosystem: Environmental > Terrestrial > Deep subsurface > Rock core/Sediment | place: Rifle... | reverse complement strand
CTGGGGCGATGTCACTTCATGGACGAGATGCAAGTCGACATAAAGGAGCGAAGGCTTATCAGGCTCCTCGCGCACCACGTGCGCGTCCCATATCTTGTCGAACATCGTCCTGGGTGTCATTTCATGCTATCTGGCTCAATGATACCCGAACTGCCGAAAGCGAATGACGACTAGGCAACCGCCACGGCGATTCTGCGGCGCACATCTTCATCGTCCAGTCCGTCGATCTGCACCAGCTTCTCCCGTGACGACGCGCCTCGGACAACAGCAAAGGCACTTGGCGGAAGGCCCAGCGCGTGCGCCAACAGGCGGCAAACGGCCTCATTAGCCTTGCCCGCCTCGGGTGCCGCCCGCACGCGGATGCGCAGCACATCGCCTTGCCAGCCCGAAATCGCGTCGTCGCGTGCGCCCGGTGACACCTTCACTCGGACTCGCGCCTGCGTTCTCCGGCTTCTGACCTCTGACCTCCTACCTCGTACGTGCTGCCTCCTGCTATCATAGCCGTCGCTATGCCGGACATGCTCGTGCGCCTCTATGACTTGCCGGACGCCCGCGCATATTTCGATCGCGCGACGAGTGCGGGCTTTGCCGTCCGTCGGGCGGAACCCTGGGACCGCGAGCGGCTGCGCCGTTTCGCGACTGAGCAGTTCGGCGAGCTGTGGGCCGTCGAGGCCGATCGCGCTTTCAACCATTCGCCCATTAGCGGCTACGTCGCGACCCGCGGGCCCGAAATTTCAGGCTTCGCCGTCTACGAATGTACGCGGCGCGGATTCTTCGGGCCGACGGGTGTTCGAGCAGACCTGCGCGGGCGCGGGCTCGGCGCAGCTCTGCTCTTCCGTTGCCTCGAATCGATGCGTGAGATGGGCTACGCCTATGCCGTGATCGGTGGCGTTGGGCCCGCGCAGTTCTACGAGAAGGTCTGCGGAGCATCCGTCATCCCGGGAAGCGAAGTGGGAATCTACGCGCCGCTCTTTGAGCTCCGGGCCAGGGAACCAGCATGAGCGTACCGTTGCCGGAGCCCCGCCACGAATACTACGAATCGCAGCGTATTCGCCTCCACTACGCCGTCTGGGGCGACGGCGAGAAGCCGCCCCTGCTGCTGATCCATGGCGGTCAGGATCATTCCCGGAATTGGGACTTCGTCGCCTCCCGGCTGATCGATTCGTACACGCTGTACGCGCCCGACCTCCGTGGGCACGGCGACAGCGGCTGGGCAATCGGGGGCATGTACTCACTGCCGGAGTTCGTGTACGATGTCTCGATCTTGGCGGCCAACCTGCCCCATCCGCTGGCCGTCATCGGCCACTCGCTGGGCGGCGCCATCGCTCTTCAGTACGCGGGCACGTTGCCCGATCGCGTCTCGCGCGTCGTCGCCATCGAGGGCTGGGGCCCGCCGATGATCGAGGAGCAGGCCGCCCATATCCGCATGCGCCACTGGATCGACCACATGCACGAGATGGAGCGCCGGAAGCCCCGCCGCTACGGCAGCCGGGAAGAAGCCACCAAACGGATGGTCGAAGCGAACCCGCACCTGACGCCGGAAATGGCGCGGCACCTTACCCTCCACGGCACACGGATGAACGAGGATGGCACCTTCTCCTGGAAGTTCGACAACTACGTGCGTATCCGCTCTCCCTATCAGTTCAATTTGGAAGACGCGATGGATATCTGGGGTCAGATAACGGCTCCCACCTTGCTCATCAAGGGCGCGGAGAGCTGGGCGCCGGACCCGGAGAAATCCGGCCGCGTCGACTCCATTGGGGACCGCCGGACCGTCGTAATCGAGGACGCCGGCCACTGGGTGCACCACGACCAGCTCGATGCGGTGATGGAAGTGGTCCTGGACTTCCTGGCGGAGATGAGAGCATCCCCCGCCGGGCGGGTATAGGGAGGAGAGAGGGGGGCCATGCCAGTCGGGCAGATCGTGGGCCGGATGAACGCCGTCCGCTCGGCGCGCGACGTGATCTACGACATGTTGACGGAGTGCGTGGATACCGTCTCGCGACTGTCGGAAGAGCTGCCCGCCGTCGAGCAGCAGGCGTAGGGAGCCGCCCACCTGCCCGTAGGGGCGCTGCTTGCCGCGCCCGCCAGGCCTTGGGCGCCCGCCCCCTTCGTTCTCCGTAGGGAGGTACCTTCAGGTGCCTCCAACTATCCTCTCCCCCGCTCGCCCTGACGGCCACCGGTAGGCAGAGCCGGAGGGGGCGACGGCGTCTCGAAGGACCCGGAATTGCGGCCTCGCCCCCGCCACGGCTGCCCGCCCAGCCGTCCCCGTAGCGAGGTACCTTCAGAGCCTGCCCTGAGCCTGCCGAAGGGTGCCTCCAACTGGGGCGCCCCGAAGGGTGCCCCAGTTGGGACCCTCCGGCACACCGCCCTGTATCTGCCGCACCGCGGCGCCGTACTGCTCGCCCGTGAACAGCATCGTGTCCTGTACATCTGCGCTCCAGTCCACCCGCCCGCGCCTAGCCGCCCGCCCCTCTGTCATCCTGACGAAGGAAGGACCTGTCCCGAAGCGACGCTCCTCCCGCGAAGCCCCCTCGGGACCGAGGACCCCGGACGACCCCAGTGACCGGACCCCAAGGAGTTCATCGAACAGGCGCGAGCGGCTGCCAGAGTTGCATGGGACCCGGATCAAAACGGGGGCAAGACCACTCATTCAGGTAGCCCTGAAGATGCTTAACGGATACCGCGTGGTACGTGGAAGTTCTCATTTTGCCCCAACAATCGTCACAACGATTACCTCTTTCGCGGCACTTTCATAAAGCTCGTCGGGGCAGAAACGCTACCTTATCAGGACTTGATTGCTGAGTCGGCGTAATCTCATCTGCCGGGCGGTTCGTAGGGATAACCATCCGATCTCCAATGTTAATCTCCACGTCCTGCTCACGAATGCTTAGCCACATGGCGGGCCACACTTCATGCTCAGCTATCTGGACGTGATTCACGGCGTCCCATATCCCAAGCGTCATTCGCTCAACCTTCGACCATTCGGCGTCCACCTCGCTGGGTATGTGAACTTCGTCCGCACGGAAGGCGGCAAACCCCACGTCGCGTGACTCGCTCGCTATCCGGATTGGGTCCATATACTGCTTATTTCCCTTAAGGGTGCCTGGAAGACTCATCCTAGCGTTCACGATCTCGCTACTCTCCAGTGGCAGCAAAGACGTACCGCCGTCAACCATAAGCTCCACTTCTAGCTCCAAGTCGCAATCCACAGGTCTGTCAGTGCGATTGATGATGTTTAGAGCTGGAATGAGAATGTAGTCACCAAACGGCTGCACCCCCCCTTCGGTATGCAATACCGGATACGCGCAATGAACTTCCACTCTTGCGCGTTTCGCTAACTCCGCTTCCAAATCGGTCACACGCCGCCGTTCGGTTTGGTATGCCACGAATGAGCCGTAGTGCGTGGCCAGCACTAAAACCGCGAAAGCGATGAACGATACGCCTACAGACTCAAAATCAAGCTTAAAGACGAATGCCGCTACGGCGATGAGCGCGACACCGATCAGACTGAGTGCGTTAATGAACCGCGCAATCACGTTGCCAGCCCCCGATAGGCTAGCGCTCGCGTAGTCCCCGAAATGCTCAAAGTCCATTCGGGTCGCGAATCGCCCTAGACGTTGCTTATCTGGTTTGCGACGGCGGGGCATAGCGCCAGTCTATCGCCGTGTGTGGTATATCACCACCTTAGCTGTTAGTGACACGAGGTCGTTGACAGGGCACCCCAGGCAGTTCTAGATGGACGGCGGTGCTAGAATTTCCACAACGAGCGAGGGAGCGCGATGACAGAGCTGATCTGGGAAGGGAAGTACGACGAAGCGGGGCGAAAGGTGGCGCCGCTGCGGGTGGCGCTGCCGTTCCAGACGGTGGAGACCGTGAACGAGAGCGCGCAGGAGCGGCAGCGGATGCTGGACCTGTGGGGAAGTGGGCGCGACACGGAGTGGCGGAACCGGCTGATCTGGGGAGACAAGAAGTACGTGCTACCGTCGCTGCTGGAGGAATTTGCGGGGAAGGTGGACCTGATCTACATTGACCCACCGTTCTTGACTGGGGCTGACTTTTCCTTTGTGGTTGAGCTCAACGGCGACGAGTTCGTGAAAGAACCAAGCATTATTGAACAAAAGGCATATCGAGACACCTGGGGACGCGGGCTGGAGTCATATTTGCAGTGGTTCTACGAGTCCGTCGTCGTGCTTAAGGATTTGCTGAGCGAAACGGGCAGCATATACGTTCATTTCGACTGGCACATCGGCCACTACGCGAAAATACTGATGGATGAGGTCTTCGGCACCGACCGATTCCTAAATGACATTATCTGGCAGAGGACGGCCTCTCATAACGACCCGCGCCGGTACGGAATCATCCACGACATCCTGCTCTTTTATTCGAAGACAAGAGACTATACGTGGAATGATCCCAAGGCGGCGCATTCGCCGGAGTACATGAATTCGTTTTTCATCTACGCGGAGTCTCCGGGGGGTGAAGTGGTGAAGCTGAAGACGGGAGATGAGGCACCGGTAGGGTGGAGACGTTTCAGGCTGGGCAATTTCGCCAGTCCCCATCCGCGCCCAAATTTGACTTACGAGTACAAGGGATACAAGCCGCCAAAGAACGGATGGAAGGTCTCGATTGAGAGGATGGTCGAACTGGATAGCGAGGGGCGGCTCTGGTTCCCGCCTTCGAAGGACGGGCGGATCCAAACAAAATCCTATTGGGACGAAGTCGAGGATGGCAAGGCGGCACCGGACATCTGGATTGGTATGATGGCGCTCCAGGCGCAATCCCCGGAAAAGGTTGAGTACGAGACACAAAAGCCAGAGGCGGTTCTTGAACGCGTTATTCGGGCCTCCTCCAACGAGGGTGATCTTGTGCTCGATTGCTTCGTCGGGAGTGGAACCACCGCAGTAGTGGCAGAGAAACTCGGGAGGCGGTGGATCGCTGGTGATCTCGGCCGGTTCGCGATACACACCACTCGGAAACGGCTGCTGGAGATTCCTGATGTTCGGCCGTTCGTGGTACAGAACCTCGGAAAGTACGAGCGACAGTCTGGCAGGCCGCGGAGTTCGGCGAGCAGGTGGAGGCGAAGCAGGCCGCCTACCGCAGGCTGATTCTCGATCTATATCACGCGACGGCGGTGAACGGCTACGCTTGGCTGCACGGGGTCAAGGGAGGCCGAATGGTGCACGTCGGTGCGGTGGACTCCCCGGTGAGCCTCGGCGACGTGACGCAAATCGCCGGGGAGTTTCGCCGGTCGATAGGGACGGGGGCAGAATCGCCTAAGACAAACGGCGTGGATGTGCTGGGATGGGACTTCGCGTTCGAGATGAACGAGGTGGCGAAGCAGAAGGCGGCGGAAGCCGGAATCGACGTAAAGTTCCTGCGGATACCGCACGACGTTATGGATAAGAGAGCGCGGGAACAGGGGGACATCTGCTTCTTCGAGTTGGCGGCGTTATCCGTGGACGCATCGATATCGGGATTGTCGTTGACGCTGACGCTGAAGGACTTCGTGATCCCCCCGGACGATGTGCCGGGGGACGTGCAGCGGGCGATCACGCGGTGGGAGCAGTGGATCGACTACTGGGCAGTGGACTGGGACAACAAGGGGGACACGTTCCACAACGAGTGGCAGGACTATCGGACGCGAAAGAAGCGGGAATTGCAGAAGACCATCGGACATTCGTATGAGGCGGCGGGGGAATACGTGGTGGTGGTGAAGGTGATCGATATTCTGGGTAACGATACAACGAAGACGATGAGGGTGAAGGTGGGGTGAGCCCTCACGACCCTCACCCCCGGCTCTACGAGCCGGCCCCTCTCCCGCAGGCCGGGCGAGGGGTGAACCCGGGTTGGCCCAGGTGAGGGGATGAACACCCGGCCACGACCGGAAATCCGTCAAGCGGCGCGCGATCTGCGCGCGCGCAGTACGCGGTCCGAGGCGTTGTTATGGGAGGCCCTGCGCGACCGGCCTCTGGCGGGCCGGGAGTTCCGTCGCCAGCACCCGGTGGGTCGGTTCGTGTTGGACTTCTACTGCTACGAAGAACGCTTGGCAGTCGAAGTGGACGGCGGCGTGCACGCCGCTCAGGAAGAAGCGGATTGGGGGCGTCAGTCCGTGGCCGAGGCCATGGGAATCCGCGTAGTACGTGTGCCAGCCGGCCTCGTAGAGAACGATCTGCCCAAGGCACTGGGGCTTATCGAAGCGGCGCTGAGAGCGAACCCCTCGCCCGCGCACGGGAGAGGGGTCTCCGCGTAGCGGAGGGGGTGAGGGAATGGTTCGGGTGAAGCGGCCGCCGCCGGCGCAGGGAAGTCTGCTGGAGGTGCGGACGCGAACTGCGCCGTGCGTTCCGGCGATACGGGAGAAGGTGCGCGAGTGGCGAGCTGAATACAAGGGCGTCACGGAGACGACGCGGGCGCTGTTGAACTACTGGTTCAAGAGTGACCACAAACTACCGAACGGGCGGCTGTTCCAGTACCACGACTCGCAGCGCGAGGCGATGGAGACGCTGGTGTACCTGTACGAAGTGGCGGGCGTGCGGCGGCACAAGGACTTGCTGGAACGTTTCGCGCCCGGGGATGTGCCGAACGTCCGGCTCCTACAGTACGACGACTTCGCGCGGTACTGCGTCAAGATGGCGACGGGGAGCGGGAAGACGAAGGTGATCGCGCTAGCGATTGCATGGCAGTACTTCAACGCGGTTGTGGAGGGGCGAGACGACTTCGCGAAGACATCGCTGGTGATCGCGCCGAACGTGATTGTGTTCGAGCGGCTGCGGACCGACTTCGAGGGCAAGCGAATTTTCAATCACGATCCGATCATTCCCCGTGAGCTGGAGATCTACTGGGATTTCGACTGCTATATGAGGGGCGACCCGGAGCGGGCGAGCTCGCAGGGGTCGCTTTATCTGACGAACATACAGCAGTTCTACGAGCGGCCGGTGAAGGAGGATGAAGAGCCGGATGAGATGACGGCGGTGCTCGGGCCGAAGCCGCCGCCGTCGCTGGTGGATTCGACGGACTTCGACGAGCGGATCGCGGCGCGGGGCGGACAATGCCTTGTCGTGAACGACGAGGCGCATCACACGCACGACGAAGAGAGCGAGTGGAACAGGTGCATCCGGAGGATACACGGGATGGTCCCCGGCGGGCTGGCGGCGCAGCTGGACTTCACCGCAACGCCTCGCTACAGCAAGGGGGCGCTGTTCACCTGGACGGTGCTGGACTACCCGCTGAAGCAGGCTATTCTGGACAACATCGTGAAGCGTCCGGTGAAGGGTATCGCCCGCGACATCCAGGAAGGAAAGTCTGAGACCGCGAGCGTACGATACCGGGCGTATTTGACGGCGGGCGTCGAACGGTGGCGGGAGTACGCGGAACAGCTGGCGCCGGTTGCGAAGAAGCCGATCCTCTTCGTGATGATGAACAGCACGAACGATGCCGAGGATGTCGGAGACTATCTGCGCACAAAGTACCCCGCTGACTTTGCGGCGGAAAAGCTTCAGATAATTCACACGAACATATCTGGCGAGGTGTCCAAGCGCGACCTCGACATTGCACGGAAGATCGTGCGAGAGGTGGATCTCGCGGAGAGCCCGGTGAACGCGATCGTGAGCGTGCTTATGCTTCGCGAGGGATGGGACGTCCAGAACGTGACGGTGATCGTTGGACTCCGCCCGTACACCTCGAAGGCGAACATCCTGCCCGAGCAGACGGTAGGGCGAGGGCTGAGGCTGATGTTTCGAGAGATGGCGACGCGGCCTACGTACATCGAGCGCGTGGACGTGATCGGGAACAAGGCGTTCATCCAGTTTGTGGAGGCGCTGGAGAAAGAGGAGAACCTCGAACTCGATACCTTCGTCATCGGCAAAGACAAGCTCGTCATCGTCACCATCCAGCCGGAGGAATCTAAGCTGGAGATGGATATCGCGCTTCCGGTGCTTACGCCGATTCTTCAGCGCAAGAAGTCGCTGGCGGAGGAGATCAGAGGCCTGGACGTCAGCGAGATGGGGACTCCGCCGCTACCGCGGAAGCAGACGAAGGAGGAGCGAGAGAAGTTTCGGTACGAAGGGATCGACATCATCACGCTGGAGACAGTGGTGGCCCGCGAATACATGGTGCCGGAGGTACAGACGGCTGAAGAGGTGATTGGCTACTACGCGAAGCGGATCGCGCAAGAGGTCAAGCTGCCGTCGCAGTTCGCGGCGCTCGTGCCAAAGGTTCGCGAATTCCTGGAGGCGCGGGCCTTTGGCGAGCCGGTCGATCTCCAGAATAAGGAGATCATCCGCGCGATCAGCACCAACGTGGCGCAATACGTGACGGTGAAGACGTTCGTGTCAGCGCTGCGGGAGCTGGTCGTGGAGCAGTTGCAGCCGCAATTGCTGAGTGAGGGCCGGAAGCTGTCGGAAACGGTGCCGTTTCCGTGGTCGCGCTCGACTATCGAGGCCAAGAAGACGGTCTTCAACCTGGTGGCGTGCGAGAACGAACTCGAGAGGAAGTTCGCCAAGTTCCTCGAAGACGCCAAAGACGTTGTGCGATTCGCCAAGCTGCCGGACCTGTTCGCATTTGCGATTGAGTACACGGACGCGGCGGGAAACCTGCGCTACTACCGGCCAGACTTCGTCGCTGTCTTAGGCGATGGGCGGCACTACGTCGTAGAGACGAAGGGTCGCGAAGATGTGGACGTGGTGCACAAGGACCGGGCGGCGATGCTATGGTGCGAGAACGCCACGATGCTGACGGAAACGGAGTGGGCGTACGTGAAAGTGCCGCAAAAGGACTTCGAAGGCCTTCAGGCGGACGAATTCGCGGACCTCATGGTGTTCGAGCGCAGGCTGGTATGAATGCGTTCGCCCCGGATAGGCAGCATTCGCATTCTAGAATTTTCGCGTAATCCCAAAACATAAAATTACCAAACAAACTTCGGCAGTGACATTAGACTCTTGCCTTTCTGTTTCGCACCGGCCTACGCTTGTAACGTGCGAGGCGAGGGAGGCGGACCGTGCGCGCGGCGAGGCAAGGCGGCATCCAGCCGCAACGCCGTCAAGCACGGCCTCACCTCCGACGCGCCCGTCATCCCCGGCGAGTCCCACGCAGAACGGCAGCGTTTTCGCGACGGCATCATCGCCGGCTATGAACCTGTCGGCCAACTCGAGACAGAGCACACGACAACAATCGCCTCCTTCATGTAGCGGCGTCGCCGCGTTCCGCGCTTCGAGGTCGCCGCCATCGCCGCGAATATTCAAGGCACGGAGCAAGACCTCCAGATCGCGCAGGCTTACAAAGACCGCACCCTCTCCAAGGGAATCCTTCTCGGCATCCCTCTCGGGACAGTCGCCGAGCATCAGCAGCGCCGCATCCTTCCCACAGACATCGAGCTCGACAAGATCATGAAATACGTAGCCCACCTCCACCGCATGCAGGCCCAGACCCAACACGAGCTCGAAGCCCTCCAGGCCCGCCGCAAAGGCGAACGCTCCCCCCTCAACCGCATCGACTTCAGCGGCCCGCCCGGATCGTAGGTGGCCCTTGCGGTCGCATGTCATCCCTCTAGCTGCGGGTTTCAACCCGCAGATCCAACCCTCAAATCCGCAGAGCCACCTTCAACCCTCGCGTACGGGAGACTTGTCCGCCTCCGGAGGCCTGCCCGCCACAGGAGGGAGCCTGTCCTGAGCGCGGAGCAGCCGCAAGTCGAAGGGGCCTGTCCTGAGCCCGGCGTTAGCCGGAGTCGAAGGAGCCAGCCTCGCCATCAGTGGCCACGCGCCGGCGGGAGGACGCCTGACGGCTCGATCTAGTCCGTTTGCAGCGTTCTGGAGTCGCCGTTCTCGCCGGAAGATTCAGGCGCTCCGGTTGCGCCGTTTGCCGCCACTGATGCATTCTGTGCCAGCTTCTGAGCGCGCGTTGTGCGGGTCGCCTCGTGGATGATCGCGTCGACCGTGTCGGCGCCCCACGGGTATCCTGACGCGGCGACGGTGGCGGTCAGCTTGATGCAGACGTTGCCTTCCTCGAATTTCTCGGCCTTGTCGAGTGCTTGAAGCAGCCTGTCAACGGCGGCGGTTGCAGCCGGCTCCGGCGTGTCCGGGAGTATGATCGCGAACTCGTCCCCACCGATGCGCGCTGGCACATCGCTCGCCCGCGCCTGCTCCAGGAGGAACCGCCCGAACGTGGCGATCACACTGTCGCCGAATCGATGGCCGTGAGTATCGTTTATCTCTTTAATTCCGTTCAGTTCGATCGCCACCACGGAGAGCGGGCGCTGGAACCCCTTGGCCGTTTGTAGCTCCCGCTCCAGGCGCTCGAAGAAATGCCGCCGGTTGAACAGGCGCGTAAGATCGTCCCGCGTCGCCATGCCTTCCAGCTCCATGTTCCGCATGATCAG
>Ga0209342_10008359_pt1 | contig 10372 bp, 17 predicted proteins | sample RifCSP16_2_FD_184023 | JGI IMG/M metagenome (GOLD analysis project Ga0209342, IMG submission 184023) | Soil microbial communities from Rifle, Colorado - Rifle CSP2_sed 16_2 (SPAdes) (version 2) | ecosystem: Environmental > Terrestrial > Deep subsurface > Rock core/Sediment | place: Rifle... | reverse complement strand
GATCTCAAAGTTCATATGACCGGGCCTCATGAGGTCTCGCTTGCCGAATGCTCACTCTAAGACGCCCGGCAGCCGGCTGTTTGACCTGTGTCAATCGCTAGGAGCCGCCGCGCCCGCCGGCATCGCGGCCGCCGCGCTGGCACTGCTCCTGAGCTCCGCGTGACCCGCGCGACGGTTATTGATATGCCAGTCGTGCACCCGTCGCCGCGTCGAAAAGGTCGACGGTTCCCGGAGCGTGCGCTATGGGCTGCCAAGCCGCTCGTGCAGTTCCTTGATCTCGGCGGCACTCGCGGGTTACGCGACGCAGAAGCGGCACCGTCGTTCCTCGCCGTCGCAGCGACAGGCGCGACGATCAACTTCTTCGCCTGGGACCAGCTCTGCTTCCACCTCGCGCGCGCTTTCGGGCCGAGCCTGCACGCCGGTCGCCCGCGCCTCGCCGCGCGAATCGACCGCTTTCGAGGCCCGCTTGATCTCGCGCAACTCGCGTGCCCGCGGTCCGGTGGATGATGATTTTGTGATGTTCGAATCGCGTATCGACGCCGCCCGGCGCCTCGCCGAGGCGCTCGTCGGGTACAAGGGCCGCAACCCGCTCGTCCTCGCCATCCCCCGCGGCGCGGTCGAGATGGGGCGGGTGCTCGCGGACGAGTTCGAGGGCGAGCTCGACGTCGTGCTCGTCCGCAAGCTCCGCTCGCCCTACAGCGCCGAGCTCGCGGTCGGCTCGATCGACGAGACCGGCTGGGCCTACGTCGCCGAGCACGCGCGCAGCGCCGGCGCCGACCAGCGCCACCTCGAGGTCGAGAAGCGGGCGCAACTGAAGATCCTGCGCAAGCGGCGCGCGCAATACACCCCCGCGCGGGCGCCGATCGACCCGACGGGTCGGCTCGTGATCGTCGTCGACGACGGGCTTGCGACCGGCGCGACGATGATCGCCGCGCTCCATGCGGCGCGCGCGAAGCGGCCCGAGCGGCTGGTCTGTGCGGTGCCGGTCGCCGCGCCGGACAGCCTCGAGCTGGTGCGGCCCTACTGCGACGAGGTCGTGTGCCTCGAAGCCCCGGCGGAGTTCTACGCGGTCGGGCAGTTCTACCGCGAGTTCCAGCAGGTCGAGGACGAAACGGTCGTCGAGCTGCTGGCGCAGGAAGAGCAACGGCGCCCTCACAAGGTGGCATAGGCATGTCGCGCGGCGAGCCGGTCGTCCGGATTCCCTCGGGGAAGGTCGCGCTCGAAGGCGTACTCGAGCTGCCCGAGCGAGCCACCGGGATCGTCGTCTTCTCGCACGGCAGCGGGTCCGGGCGCCACTCGCCGCGCAACCAGTTCGTCGCCGGGGAGCTGCGACAGGCGGCACTCGGAACGCTGCTTCTCGATCTCCTCACGCCGGAAGAGGACCAGGACTACGAGATGCGATTCGACATCGATCTCCTGACCGCGAGGCTCGGCGACGCGGTGCGCTTCGTGCGTGGGCACCCGCCGACCCGCACCCTGCCGGTCGGGCTGTTCGGCGCGAGCACCGGCGCGGCGTCCGCGCTGCGGGTGGCCGCGCAGCAGCCGGACGAGGTCGGCGCGGTCGTCTCGCGCGGCGGGCGCCCCGATCTCACGGGTGCGCGGCTGCTCGCGGCAGTCCGCGCGCCGACGCTCCTGATCGTCGGCGGCCGCGACCACGGCGTCATCGAGATGAACGAGGCCGCGCGCGACGCGCTCGTCCACTGCAACCGCGAGCTCGCGATCGTTCCGGGCGCGACGCACCTCTTCGAGGAGCGGGGCACGCTGGAAGAAGTGGCCCGGCTCGCCGCGCAATGGTTCGCGCGCCATCTCGCCCCGCCGCCGGCGCGCGACGAACGGGAGGAATGATCCGCCCCGCGCTGCGCGCTAGCCCTTGACGCAGACGAGCGGCTCGACGCGCGCCACGTTGCGCGCGAGGCCGGCCGCGTCCGCCACGGCGACGACCGCCGCGACGTCCTTGTAGGCCTCGGGCGCCTCCTCGGCGATGCCGCGCATCGATGGGCTGCGGACGAGGATGCCGCGGGCGGCGAGCTGGTCGACGACCTGCCGGCCTTTCCACGTGCGCAATGCCTGGTGGCGGCTCATCGCGCGCCCGGCGCCGTGGCAGGCGGAGCTGAACGCGAGCGCCTCGGACTCCCTGGTTCCCGCGAGCACGTACGAGCCGGTGCCCATCGACCCGCCGATTAGCACCGGCTGGCCGACCGCACGCAGCGGCTCCGGTACGTCCGGATGGCCCGGCCCGAAGGCGCGCGTTGCGCCCTTGCGGTGGACATAGAGCTTGCGCGTGCCGCCGTCAACCCGGTGCTCCTCGACCTTGCAGGTGTTGTGCGAGACGTCGTACAGCAGCGGCAGGCGCGCCCGCGGCAGGATGTCGGCAAACACCTTGCGAACGAGATGCGTGAGGATCTGGCGGTTGGCGAGCGCGCAGTTGATCGCGGCGCGCATTGCGCCCAGGTATTCCTCGCCGACCTCCGAGTCGATCGGCGCACAGGCGAGCTCGCGGTCGGGGAGCGCGATCCCGTAGCTCGCGGCAGCGATCGCCATGCGCTTCAGATAGTCGGTGCCGATCTGGTGCCCGAGCCCGCGCGATCCGCAATGGATCATCAGGACGATGTCGCCCTGCGCGAGACCGAAGACCTCGGCGATCTTCGGGTCGTGGACCGCGGTGACCTCCTGCACCTCGAGATAGTGGTTGCCGCTGCCGAGCGTGCCCATCTCGTCGCGCTGGCGCCGCTTCGCCTGCTGCGACACCGCATCCGGCTTCGCCTGCTTCATCTGCCCGTGCTCTTCGATGCGATCGAGATCCGCGGGGGTGCCCCAACCGCGCTCGACGGCCCACTTCGCGCCGCCGGTGAGCATCGCCTCCATCCCGTCGGCGTCCAGACGGATCGCGCCAGTGCTGCCCACGCCCGCCGGGATCCGGTGGTAGAGCGCGTCGGCGAGTTCCTTCTGCACGGCAAGGATGTCGGCGCGCTGGAGCCCGGTGTGCAGGCAGCGCACGCCGCAGGAGATGTCGAAGCCGACGCCGCCGGCCGACACGACGCCGCCCGCGTCGGGATCGAACGCCGCGACGCCGCCGATCGGAAAGCCGTAGCCCCAGTGCGCGTCGGGCATCGCGTAGGACGCCTTGACGATGCCGGGAAGCGTCGCGACGTTGACCGCCTGCTCGTAGACCTTGTGGTCCATGTCGCGGATTAGCGGCTCGCTCGCGTAGATCACCGCGGACACGCGCATCGCCCCGTGCGGGGCGATCTCCCACTCGTATTCGGACCGCCGCTTAAGCAGGCTGATATCCATGGCTCATACGTCGACCACTGTCTGTGCCACCCAGCCGTCGGGGTCGCGCGCGACGCGCAGCGCGGTGTAGGTCGCGCCCTTGATCTCCACCGCCGGAGCATGGCGCCCCAGGTCGACTCGCTCGCCCCGCGCCTCGCCGCTGAGCCGCGGGCCGTCGAACCGAACGGCAAAGCGGCTGAACAGCATCTTGCGGGTGGCCATCTCGTAGACGAGGCTGTTCAGCCACTCCGCGAGCAACAACTCGTCATCGGGCGCCTCGCACTCGATGGCGACCGCCTCCCGGGGCTCGACCGTGGCGGGGTCGGCGACGACCGCAGTCATGGCAAGCGCCGCCTGCGCGAAGGCTTCGGCCTTGCTCGCGCCGAATCCGCGCACCCCGACGTCCGCCCCGTGCGGGAAATGCTCCCAGTGACCGGACACTGGATGCTTATAGCCCAGCCGCCGCGCGGGGGATTGACCCGCGTCAACCCGACGGCCGTGGCCTCAAGCGGCCCGGGCATGCAAGTCCGCTGCGGGGCAAGCTGCGCGGTTTGAGGGAGGTCAAGCCGCACGGATGCGTCCGGCCGTATCGTCAGCCCCGGGGGTCCGGAGCCGTGAGCACCGTCAGGAAATACATCAAAGAGAACGTATTCTCCCGCTGCGGGCAGGCCGTGAGCCGGCTGGCGGCAAGCGGCCTCATCCCGCGGCCCGAGATGCCGACGAGCGAAGCCGAGGTCCACGAGTGGTGGCTGGTGTCCGCCGACCTCGCGGCCAGGCTGCGCGGCGAGCGCCTTCCCGTCCTCCAGTTCGGCGAGCTCCACATGTGGGGGCGCGGGGCGACCGGCGTACCGCTCGAGGATGACGAGGAGCTGATCGCCGCCATTGGACCGCCGGCGGCAGCGCCCGCGCCGAGGCGCAAGCCCGGAAACCGGCCTGCCGCTCGCAAGCGTCGCTGACAACGCTTCTGCCGCGGCGCCGCAGGGTGTGCCGCGCGATCGACACCTGATCACATGGGCATGCCGAGGCCGCTTCGAACGTGGGCTTGCATGATCGTCCTCGGGCTCGCGGCGCCGGCCGGCGCCGCCCCGCAAACGGTCGATGTGTACCTCTTCTGGCGCGTGGGCTGCCCGCATTGCGAGCGTGAGATCGACTTCCTCGAGCGGCTCGGCGCCGAGGAGCCGCTCGGCGCAGTGATGATCCTGCGGCCGGAGTGGCTCGCATTCGCGTGAGCGCTCGCCCAGGCCAGGAGAGGATCGATGGCTCTCTGACAATGCGACACGAATCGGAGGTACAAGAGTGAACGGACTGGTCAACCTGCTCTTCGGGCTGGGCGTCATCTTCCTTGCGCTCGACCTGCTGGTCCTCCGGCTCGTGCTGCGCAAGCGACCCGGACACCGGCTGGTAGTCGCGGGCACGGCTTGTCTCGTCGCAGCCCTCCTGCTGCTCTGGCTGCTGCCGCCCGGACCCGTGCACTGAGCGGGCTCGCTGACGGTCCAACGCCAAAGGCTCGCAAGGCAGCTCAGGCGGCGCCCCGGTGGGCCGGCCGCTGCCAGATGAGCTCGCCGTTGCGATAGACCTCGCGCACTCGGTGGAACGGTACGTCGTGGACCGAGCCGTCCGCCTCGACGGCAGTGAACGAGAAGCGGTTGCCCGGCTCGAGATGCATCCGCGAGAGCGGCACTTTTACGATGCGGCGCTCGACGCGGTCGTAGTAGCCGATCGTGAACTGCCCCCGGCCGAACCCGGGGTCCCAGCGAATGCGATCGAGAAACCGCTGGATCGGGATCATGCGCCGCGCTCACCGGCCCGCGCGGTTCGCCCGGCTCGCTTGCAGCAGGCAGCGCTCGCAGAGCCGGCACGTCTTGCGGTCGGTGTCCTCGAGCGAGTTCGAGAAGTGCATGACGCAGCGCGGGTCGTCGCAGTGGCGCAGGCCGAGCGTATGGGCGAGCTCGTGCACGGCCTCCTTTACCGCGCGGGCGCGGGCGGTGACGTCGTCCGCGCCGATGCGAAGGCGGAAGAGCGAGATCACGGCGGCGCGGCCGGGCGAGTCGGCGATGCCGAAGGCGAAGTTGAGGCCCTCGGCGTAGATGTCGCGCGCGGTCACACCGAGCACCCGCCGCCCGTCGAATTCGCGCGCGGCCGCGAGCAGCCGCTCGGCCCGGTACTGGCCGCGGGCGCGGTCGTAGGCGCTTGCGGGCAGCGCGACGGAGTCGATCAGCGTCGCGTGCACCTCCTCGCGCCGCAGATCGACGACGAGCTGCACGATCTCGCTCGCCGGCGGGCCGTCCATCGGCACCACGACCACCGGCTCCGCGGGCGCGAGCGGCAGGCGTCCGTTCGGTGTTCCGGTCATCGGGTCGAGGGTCCTGTTTCGCGGCCGCGGCGGTGCAGCCACGCGATGCTCTTCACCACGCCCGCGACCTCCTCCTCAGACAAGGGCGGGCGGCAGCGCGTTCGATTCCAGGCGAGCATCAGCTCGAGCGCCACTTCCGGATCGACACCGCGCCAGAGGAGGTGCCCGGTGAGCGAGGCGAGCGTCGCGTTGCGCTCGCCCTCGACCACGCCTTCGCGCGCGAGCCGGCGCCAGTGCTTGAGCGGGTGGCCGGCGCGGCGCCCGTCTTGAGGGTTCCCGTGCAGCCCTCCCGGCAGCGGCGCAAGCGGTGCCTCGCCCCGACCGCGTGCGGGCACCCATGCGTAGCGCTTGCCACTGGGATGGATCGAGGGCGGGCTGACGACGCATCCGCCGTCGCCGCGGAGGTCGATGCCGGGTGCCGCGCCGACGCGATTGGCCACCGTCGCTCCGGGGTGCGCGAAGTTAGAGATGGCGGCCGCCTCCGCCGGTAGTGGCCTCGACGGTGCGCGGCAGCGCCCCGTGCTCGATCTCGAGCTCTGCGAGACTCTCGACACCCCCGTGCCGCGCATCGACGTCCACGACGACCAGCCCGGACACGCGCCCGGTCACGATGCCCACGTTCGCCGCGGGCCAGCGGCGGAACCACGCGTCGATCTCTTCCGCGTCGGCTACCCGACTCTGGAACTCGAGCCAGGGAACGACCGGGCGCTTGCCGCGCGCCTCGCTCGGGATCACCGACCAGCCGCCCGCGGCGTAGGCGTGGGCCGCGGCACGGATGTCCGCGGCGACTAGGCCGGCATCGCGTGGATCATCGCCTTGAACTTGTGCCACTCGGTCGCCGCCCAGACCTCGGAGTGCGCCCGCCCGTGAGTCCGAATCAGCGTCGAGACCTTGGCCGCGGTCTCGTTGTCGGGCGCCTCGAACGCGTCGACGTAGTCGTAGGGGCCGAGGACTGCATAGCTCGAGAGCCATTTCACCTGCGGGCACTGCTTGGCGATCGCCTCGACCGCGCGCTGCTCGAGCTCCTCGAGCGAGTGCGGGCTACGCAGAACTTCGGGGTCGACGCGGGTGAGCATCACGAACGTGGCCATGGCACAACCTCCAACGGAGACGAACGGTCTACTGACGCTACGCCGGTGCCGGCGAGCCGTGTTGACCGGCATCAAACGGCCGCCTCCGCGCGCTGGTCGGGCCTGATCGACACCCGACATGCACTGCGCATCGAGTGGTACATCGTCGTCTCGGCGTGCCCGAGACGACGATGCCGGCGGGCGCGGCGTCGATCGAGCGCCCTCGGGCTCGAGGTCCTACTGGACGGCCAGCTTCTTCGCCGCAGCCGTGGTCTTCTTCGGCAGCGTGAGCTCGAGGACGCCGTCGGCGTACTTCGCGCTCGCCTCCGCCTCGTTGATGTCGTGCCCGAGGGAGAAGCTGCGCAACAGCGAGCCGTAGTAGCGCTCGCTGCGGATCAGCTTGCCCTTCTCCTTCACTTCCTTCTCGCGCTTCGCCTCGGCGCTGATCGCGACCACGTTGCCGTCGATCTGGACGCTGATATCCTCTTTCTTCACGCCGGGAATCTCGGCCTTGACCGTATAGGCCTTGTCGCTCTCCTCGACATCGACCTTGATCTCCGCCGGCGCGCCCTCGACTTCCCAGCGCCCGGGTCTCAGCATGCGCCGGAAAACGTCCTCGAACGAATCACCAAACGGATCCAGGCGGGCGAGGAACGGATCGAAGCGGGTGATGTTCGCCATGCTGAAAGCCTCCTGTACGCTGGAAAAATGCCGCGAGCGTCATCGCCCGGGCTTCCCTCCTAGTCTAGGGACCGGCGTTGCGCCGGTGTTGACGAGCGTCAAAGCGGCGACAGAGAAAGAGGGTCTCATTCTCGCCGGGCGTGGTCAGCGGCAGCGTCACGTCCCAGAACCTGCACCAGCCTTTCGCGTCCATGCCCTGCGCCGCCTCCTCCAGGGAGGGATCGACTCTCGCGAGCGCGTCGAGGACACTGAGCGTCATCATCGGGAAGAGGTGCACCGTCTCCACGAACAGCACGCCGTGGACGCCGTACACGAAGTTGACCGGGTGTCGAACCAGTCCATGACCAGGTGGACCTTTCTGTTAGTTGTGAATCCGCACAGCGGATGATCAGCTGTGATTGCGGAAAGGGCGTCAACTTTAGAAGCGGATCGACAACCTGACTGCACTACCCACGTTGCTCACTACTGTGCGAGCGCACTCCCCGGGGCTCAGCGCTCGCCCATGATGTAGCGCTCGAGGTGCCCGATGACGAACTGCTGCTCGGCGATGATGTCCTTGACCAGGTCGCCGATGGAGATGATTCCGATCACCTTCCCGCCTTCCATGACGGGCAGGTGACGGACCCGCTTTTCGGTCATGAGCGCCATGCACTCCTCGTTGGTGCGTTCGGGACCGACCCACAACACATCGGCGGTCATGATGTCCTGCACCTCGAGGTCCTTCGACGACTTGCCACGCAGCGCGACCTTGCGGGCGTAGTCGCGCTCGGTAAAGATGCCGAGCAGCGTGTCGCCCTCCATGACCAGCACCGCCCCGATGCCCTTGTCCGCGAAGAGTTTGAGGCATTCCAGCACCGAGACACTCGGCGCGACCGAGTGGATGATGGTGCCCTTGACTTTCAGCAGTTGCGCAACGCTTTTCATCGATTTTCCTTGGGACGACGGCTCTCTCTGTGAAGCATACCCTCCAGCCGCACGAACCGCAGGAATACGACGCGCGGGGCGCCTATGTCCAGCTCGCCTACGCGGGGTTGCGCTGTCAGCTCCTATCCGGCGGGCGCTCAAGCCATGGATATCAACCTGCTTAAGCGGCTCACATGAAGCTTCAGTATTTCTTCTTCAACTCTTCGTGGACCGACTCGATCTCCCTGCGGAACGTCGCGTTGACCTGCTCGTAGCGCTTCTGCGCAAGCTGGTCGTCGTAGACGCTGATTACGTCCACGTCGTAGTAAGAGCGAACGCCGCCGTTGAACTCGACCGCCATCTCGGCGGTGGACCCCGGCGAGCCTTGGATGCGGTACTTCGGCACGATCGGAAACAGCCCCCGTTCCATCGCGATGCGCTGGCCGCGCTCGGAGAGCAGGAACTCGACGAAAGCGCGCGCCGCCTTCGGGTGCTTGGCGCCCGCCAGGATCGCGGCGGGGCCGGAGGTGATCCACGCCGTCTTCGGCGCCACGTACTTGATGTCGAAGCCCGCGAGGCGATCCTCGAAGGCGAAGTAGCTCGGGACTGCAAAGCCCACGGCGAACTCACCCTTCGCCACCAGGGAGGGTACGTCGCGGCTGCGCGGCACGAAGATGCCGGTGTTCGCCGCCAGGCGCTTGAGAATTTCCCAGCCCTTCGCGTCGCCTTCACGCTGCAGAATCACTTCGTACGCGGCGTGGCTGCTGGACGATCGCGTCGGCGGTACCTGGGCGACATTTCCCTTGAGCCGTGGATCGAGGAGGTCGTCCCAGTCCTTCGGCGGCGGCACGCCCAGGCGCTGCAAGAGCCGGGGGTGATACGCGATGCCGCAGGATTCGAGCACCGTGCCCACCCAGAAGCCCTTCGGGTCCTTGAGCGAGACCGGCTTCGGCTTCCCGATCGCCTGCGGAATGCCGTCGGTGACCGCCTTCGGCAGCTCGAGCGGCGCGAGGAGGCCTTGCTCCGCGAGCCGGTCGAAAAGCGCGCTTTCCCCGCCCCAGAAGAGGTCGGCCTGCGGTCGCCCGTTCCACTCAACGATGCGCCCATACGCGATCGGCGTGCCCGCGGCGAGCGCGCTTGTCTTCACGTCGACGTTCCAGCGCTCCTTGGCTTGCTTCCTGAACTCCGCAAGCGCCGGGTCGGAGAAGCTCTTCCCGACCGGCGTGATGAGGACGAGCTCGTGCTCGATCGGCTGCCCGGCGAGCGGGCCCGCTGCGGCGAGCAGTCCCGCGAGCGCCACCGCCATCATTTCGCGACACCCCAGCAAGATTGCCCTCAGAGCGTGGCCGGATAGCCGACCGTCTGCGCGAGGACGATTTGCTGATCGGGCTTGAGCCCCATTGCTTTCGCCAGCGCCGGGCGGTCCACCATGCCGCGCACCACCGTCGCGAGCCCCTCGGATGCGCAGAATAGATATACGTTTTGCGCGATGAAGCCCGCGTCCGGGCCCGAATACCATTGCCTTTCTTCGCGCGAGGCCTCTCTCATCCGCGAGAGGTCCGCCACATATACGAGGTCCAGGGGCGCTTCGGCTGGGAAGGTCTGGATTCCTGTCTGCGCTCGCAGATCCTGCGGGAGGACTTGCTTCAGCGCGTGGCGTTCCGCGTCGTAGAGATACAGGCCTTTCGCGGTCGCGACGTACACGTCAATCTCTTCCCAGTCGTGCGCGGAGGGGGCGGTGCGGCCGTGGGTTTGCGGCCGGTTGATGCCGAACGCCGCCCACAGCAGGTTCGAGAGCACCGCCTCCGGCAGCTCCTTGCGGCTGAACTCGCGCGAGCTGTGACGCCGCTTCAGTGCCTCCATCACCGGCAGGCCCCCTCGCTGCGCCGGCTGCGGCAGGGCGATGATCGCCGGCGCGACCGGACGCTTCGCCTCCTGCGTTTCGATCTCAAAGTTCATATGACCGGGCCTCATGAGGTCTCGCTTGCCGAATGCTCACTCTAAGACGCCCGGCAGCCGGCTGTTTGACCTGTGTCAATCGCTAGGAGCCGCCGCGCCCGCCGGCATCGCCGCCGCGCTGGCACTGCTCCTG
>Ga0209342_10008353_pt1 | contig 10377 bp, 10 predicted proteins | sample RifCSP16_2_FD_184023 | JGI IMG/M metagenome (GOLD analysis project Ga0209342, IMG submission 184023) | Soil microbial communities from Rifle, Colorado - Rifle CSP2_sed 16_2 (SPAdes) (version 2) | ecosystem: Environmental > Terrestrial > Deep subsurface > Rock core/Sediment | place: Rifle... | reverse complement strand
CCGCTGGAAGGTCGAGCCGGGCGACGCGGTGCGGGCGCGACACGTGCTCGTCGTCGACGACATCCTCGACGCGGGCGAGACGCTCGCCACCATCAAGGCGAAAGTGCTCGAGCGCGGCGCCGCTTCATGCAAGGTCGCGGTGCTCACCGACAAGATCAAGCCGGACCGCAAGCCGATCACGCCGGACTTCCTCGGCATGAGGATCCCGGACCGGTTCGTGTTCGGGTGCGGCCTCGACGCGTACGGCTTGTGGCGGAACCTGCCGGCCATCTACGCCCTGAAGCAGTGATGCTCGCCATCATCGGCGGCAGCGGGCTGACGCAGCTCGCGAGTCTGGAGGTGACGTCCCGCAAGGCGGCCCGCACGCCTTACGGCGAACCGTCCGGTGCGCTCACCTTCGGCAAGCTCCGCGGCCGCGACGTGGCGTTCCTCGCGCGCCACGGCTACGGGCACACGATCCCGCCGCACGAGGTCAACTACCGGGCGAACATCTGGGCGCTGCGCGAGGAGGGCGCGGCCGAGATCGTCTCGGTCGCCTCCGTCGGCGGGATCCGGGCCGACCTCGGTCCGGGCACGCTCGTCATCCCGCACCAGATCATCGACTACACCTGGGGACGGCGGTCGACGTTCTTTGAGGGCGGCGACGTGCCCGTGTCCCACGTCGATTTCACCAGGCCGTACTCCGAGCCGCTGCGGCAGAAGCTCCTCGCCGCAGCACGGGCGTCCGGCGAACCGCTCCTGGACGGCGCCGTGTACGCGGCCACTCAGGGGCCGCGCCTGGAAACCGCGGCCGAGATCGACCGCCTCGAGCGCGACGGCGCGGACGTGGTCGGCATGACCGGGATGCCCGAAGCGGCGCTCGCGCGCGAGCTCGATCTCCCGTACGCGGCGATCGCGGTCGTCGTCAATCACGCCGCCGGAAGGGGCGAGAGCCGCACCGGCATCCGCCTCGAGCGCATCGAGCAGATGCTGCACTCGACGATCGGGCGCGCACGCCGGATCGTCGAGGAAATGGCGGCGCTGGGATGATCAGGGAGGTGCTCAAGCTTGGCGATCCACGCTTGCTCGAGAAAGCGCGGCCGGTCGCCGCCTTCGGGACCCCCGAGCTCCAGGCCCTGCTTGCGGACATGCGGGACACGATGGCGCACCTCGACGGCGCGGGCCTCGCCGCCCCGCAGATCGGCGTCGGCTTGAGAGTAGTGGTCTTCGGCGTGCACCGCAATCCGCGCTATCCGGACGCGGAGGAGGTCCCGGACACCGTCCTGATCAATCCGGTGCTGGAGCCGATCGGCGACGAGCTGGTCGAGGGCTGGGAAGGATGCCTGTCGGTGCCGGGGATGCGCGGGCTCGTGCCCCGCTTCCGGCGGCTGCGCTACCGCGGCGTCGACGAGACCGGGGCGCCGATCGACCGGACGGTGGAGGATTTCCACGCGGTGGTCGTGCAGCACGAAGTCGACCACCTCGACGGGATCCTCTATCCCATGCGGATCCGCGATCTGACGAAGTTCGGCTTCACCGAAGCGCTGTTCCCCGGCGAGAACATCCAGGCCGACTAGCCCTTTGTCGAAGGGCCCGGGATGCGGAGCGAACCGGGGTTCCGCGCACTCACTGCAGCGCGGTAAGCAGGTCCTGCTCCAGCTGCAGCACGCGCTTCGGGCTGCCAAGCGCATCGCCGCTCACCACGAAGACGTCCTCCGCCCGCTCCCCCAGAGTCACGATCTTCGCGGTGTGCAGGTCGACGAGGTACTCGCTGAACACCCGCGCGATCGAGTAGAGCAGGCCGGGCCGATCGCCGGCGGTGATGGAGACGAGGTGATACTGGCCCTTCTCGTCGGGCCGGATGTGCACCTCGGGCGTGATCGGGAAGTGCTTGAGCTGGCGCGAGACGCGCCCGCGCGTCGGCGCCGCGAGCGGCGCGTGCCGTGCGAGGCGGTCGGCGAGCTCCTGCTCGATCAGGCTGAGCATCTCGCGGTAGTGGTGCGACTTGCCGGCGCCGAGCACGAGAAAGGTGTCGAGCGCATACCCGTGGCGCGTGGTGTGGATCTTGGCGTCGACGATCGAGTAGCTGATCGACTCGAAGTAGCCGCAGATCCGGGCGAAGAGGTCGCGCTCGTCGCGGGCGTAGATCATGACCTGGAGACCCTCGCCGATCGGCGACAGCCGCGCCTTGACGACCGGTGTGTCGGTGTTGACCCGGTAGTGGAGCATGCGCGTCTGCCAGGCGATCTCCTGCGGCTCGTGCCGCAGGAAGTACGCGACGTCGAGCTCGCGCCATAGCGCTTCGCCGGCGTGCTCCGACAGGGCGTACAGGCGCATCAGCCGGACCGCCTCGGCCTGCTTCGCCTGGACGTCCCGGTCGTAGCCGACCGCATCGCCTCTGAGCACCCGGCGCGTCAGCCGGAAGAGATCCTCGAGGAGCTTGCCCTTCCACGCGTTCCACACTTTCGGGCTCGTACCGCGGATGTCGGCGACCGTGAGCAGGTAGAGCGCGGCGAGACGGCGCTCGTTCCTGGCCGCCGCGGCGAAGCCGTGGATCACGTCGGGATCCGAGAGATCCTTCCGCTGCGCCACCGACGACATGGTCAGGTGATGCTCGACGAGGAACTCCACCAGCCCAGTGTCGTCCTCGGCGAGGCCGTGGGCGCGGCAGAAGCGCCGGGCGTCGATCCGGCCGAGGTGGGAGTGGTCGCCGCCGCGGCCCTTGGCGATGTCGTGGAACATCGCCGCGATGTACAGCAGCCAGTAGCGATCGAAGTTCGCGGCGAGCCGGCTGCAGAGCGGATACTCGTGCGCGAACTCGACCATCGTGAACCGCCGCAGGTTGCGCACGACCATGAGGATGTGCTGATCCACGGTGTAGACGTGGAAGAGGTCGTGCTGCATCTGGCCGACGATCTTGCCGAAAGTCGGCAGATAGCGGCCGAGGATGCCGTACTGGTTCATGCGCCGCAGCTCGTGCACGACGCCGCGCGGCTGCTGCAGCGTGGCGAGGAACGTCGCGCGATTCGCGGGATCGCGGCGGAATCCCCCGTCGATCCGGTACCGCGCCCGCCAGAGCGCCCGCAGCGTGGGTGCGGTCATGCCTTTCAGCTCGGGCTTCTGCTGCAGCAGCAGGAAGCTCTCCAGGATCGCCCGGGGCTCCCGTTCGAAGACCGTGGGATCCCTGACGTCGAGCAGCTCCCGCACCGCCTGGAAGCGCTCGTTGATCGGCTCCGGCGGCGCGTCGAAGGCGGGGAAGATCGCCGCTCCGAGGTTCTGCAGCAGGATCGTGTTGAGCTGCCTCACCGCTTTGGCGGTGCGGAAGTACCGCTGCATGAACACTTCGCTCGCCCGCTTGGTCGGTGTCGCGGCGAAGCCGAACACCCGGGCGAGGGCGTCCTGGTAGTCGAAGAGGATCCGGTCCTCCCGGCGCCCCGCCAGCAGGTGAAGCTGGATTCGAACGCGGGCGAGCCAGTCGGCGTGACGGCGGAGTTGCACCGCCTCCTCGCGCGTGATGAGTCCGCGAGCCGCGAGCGCCCTCCAGTCCTGCGCGAGCCCGCTCGCGCGACTCACCCAGAGGATGACCTGGAGGTCCCGCAAGCCCCCGGGCGCATCCTTCAGGTTGGGCTCGAGACTGTAAGGGCTGTCCTGGTACTTCGCATGCCGCTGCTCCTGCTCGAGCCGCTTGGCCTTGAAGAAGGCCTGGGCATCGAAGCTCCCGTGCAGTCGGTCGTGAAGCGAACGGAACAGCGCGCGGCTTCCGGCGATGAGCCTGGCCTCGAGGAGGGAGGTCTGGACCGTGACGTCCTTGGCGGACTCTTCGCGGCACTGCTCGACCGTGCGCACGCTGTGGCCGAGCTCGATCCCGATGTCCCAGAGCCGCCCCACGAACCGCTCGACGCCTGCCTCCCCGTCCGCGTCGAGCGTGGGGGGCAGGAGCAGCAGTACGTCAACGTCGGAGTGCGGATAGAGCTCGCCGCGGCCGAAGCCGCCCACCGCGACGAGCGCCAGATTGCGGGGAAGGCCGGCGTCCCGCCAGAGATCGCGGAGCGCGGCATCCACGAGCTGCCGATGCCGTCGGAGGAGCCGGGCCGCGTCGGAAGCGACCGCGGGCGCCTGCCACAGGGCCGCCCGCTCCCGGGCCAGACGCTGCCGGAGCTCGGCGACGCGGCCCGGCGTCTCGCTGCGGCGGGCCGGGACCGAGGCCACGCCGACCCTCCTACGCCGCCTTGAGCGAGCGGGGTATCGGCGGCGCGCCGGCCGACAGCGTGAGCACCTCGTAGCCGGTGTCGGTGACGAGCACCGTGTGCTCCCATTGCGCCGAGAGGCTGTGGTCCTTCGTGACGATGGTCCAGCCGTCGGCGAGCTCGCGAATCGCCGCCCTTCCCGCGTTGATCATCGGCTCGACGGTGAAGATCATGCCGGGCTGCAGCTGCAGGCCGGTTCCGGGCCGACCGTAATGCAACACTTGCGGCTCCTCGTGAAATCTGCGGCCGATGCCGTGCCCGCAGAACTCGCGCACCACGCTGTAGCCGTGGCGCTCGGCGTGGCGCTGAATCGCCGCGCCGATGTCGCCGAGGAACGCGCCGGGCCGGACCTCGAGGATGCCGAGCCACATGCACTCGTAGGTGATCTCGCACAGGCGCCGGGCCTGGATCGACGGCTCCCCGACGCAGAACATCCGGCTCGTGTCGCCGTGGAAGCCGTCGCGGATCACGGTGACGTCGACGTTCATGATGTCGCCAGCCTTGAGCACCCGGTCGCCGGGCACGCCGTGGCAGACCTGGTGATTGACGGACGTGCAGATCGACTTGGGGAACGGCGGGTAACCGGGCGGTGCGTAGTTGAGCGGCGCCGGAACGGTGTGCTGCACGTTCACCATGTACTCGTGGCACCGGCGGTCGAGCTCGTCGGTCGTGGTCCCCGGCCGGACGTGCTCGGCGGCGAAATCGAGCACTTCGGCTGCGAGCCGTCCGGCGACCCGCATCCGCTCGATCTCTTCTCCGCTCTTCAGGACGACGGCCATTCGGACCGGCTGAAAAAAGCGGTGAGGATAGTGGAACCCCCTGGGCGAGGCAAACCGCGGACGGGGCGTCCGGGCGGGTGCCAGGGAGGCCGGGCGGGGCCTGTTAATTCGCTGTTTGACAAGACAATTCTTGAGCCGTTGGCGACGTCCGTGCTAAACTCACTGATTATCTTGCATAGGATCCGCACGCGTTGCTGCGCGGGACCTGCAAGGTGGGCGCGCGGCGCGGTGGATTTCACCCGATGAGCGCGCCCGAACTTCGCGCTCGCCCTGTTGGGGTGCCCCGCATGCGGGGTTAGTTGCGGGCAGAGCGTCAGTGATCAACCCTGATACGGAGCGAAATTGCATGAGCACCACGATGCGCCAGATGCTGGAGGCCGGCGTCCACTTCGGCCACCAGACCCGCTACTGGAACCCGAAGATGGCGCCGTTCATCTTCGGTCACCGCAACAAGATCCACATCATCAATCTCGAGCAGACGCTGGCCCTGTACAACGAGGCGGCGAAGTTCGTCCGCAAGCTCGCCTCGAACAAGGGCACGGTGCTGTTCGTCGGCACCAAGCGCCAGGCGCGCGAGATCGTGCGCGAGGAGGCGATCCGCTGCGCGATGCCGTTCGTCGACCACCGCTGGCTCGGCGGAATGCTGACCAACTTCAAGACCGTGAAGCAGTCGATCAAGCGCCTCAAGGAGATGGAGGCGCAGATCGCCGACGGCAGCGTCGAGCGCCTGTCGAAAAAGGAGGGGCTGCACTTCCAGCGCGAGCTCGCCAAGCTCGAGCGGAGCCTCGGCGGCATCAAGACGATAGACGGCCCGCCCGACGCGCTGTTCGTGATCGACGTCGGCTACCACAAGGGTGCCGTGGCCGAGGCGAAGAAGCTCAACATCCCGATCGTGGCCGTGGTCGATACCAATCACTCGCCCGACGGCATCGCGTACGTCATCCCGGGCAACGACGACTCGAGCCGTGCGATCCGGCTCTACGCCCGCGGCATAGCCGACGCCATCCTCGAGGGGCGCAACCAGTCCATCCAGGAGATCGTCGCGGTCTCGGCCGACGAGTTCGTCGAGGTCGAGGAGGCGGGCGGAGCGTGAGGCGCCCCGCCGAACGCCAGCCGCAAAGGGGGGGTCACGCCCCCCTTTTTCACGATCAGTAGGAGCTGAAAACATGGCGGAAATCACCGCGGCGCTGGTGAAGGAGCTGCGCGAGATCACCGGGCTCGGCATGATGGAATGCAAGCGTGCGCTCGAGGAAGCGGGCGGCGATCTGAAGAAGGCGGAGGACCTCCTTCGCATCAAGAGCGGCGCCAAGGCGAGCAAGGCCGCCGGCCGGATCGCCGCCGAGGGCGTGATCGGCGCGTACCTCTCGCCCGACCGCAAGCTCGGGGCGCTGGTCGAGTTGAACTGCGAAACCGACTTCGTGGCGAAGAACGAGGCCTTCCTCGCTTTCGCGCGCGCGCTCGCGGAGGTGGTTGCGAGGGAGAACCCGGCCGACATCGGTGCGCTCGCGGGCTTGAGCGTCGGCGGCGAGAACGTCGAGGCGAAACGGCAGGCGCTCATCCAGAAGCTCGGCGAGAACATGGCGATCCGCCGGTTCGCACGCCTGCAGACCGATGCGAAGCTCGCGCAGTATCTCCATGGCGTCAGGATCGGCGTGATGGTCGACTACGAGGGCGACGACGAGTCGGGCAAGGGCGTCGCGATGCATGTCGCGTTCGCGAAACCGCAGTTCCTGTCGAAGGGCGAGATTGCGCCCGAGATCGTCGCGCGCGAGCGCGCCGTGCAGGAGGCGCGCGCCAAGGAGTCTGGCAAGCCGCCCGAGATCGCGGCCAAGATGATCGAAGGCGCGCTGAACAAGTTCCTCGGGGAGATCACGCTGCTCGGACAGCCGTTCGTGATGAACGACAAGCTGACGGTCGAGAAAGCCCTGAACGAGAAGAAGACCAAAGTGCGAGGCTACCGCTTCCTGGTCGTCGGCGCAGGAATCGAAAAGAAAAGCAGTGACTTCGCCGCCGAGGTGATGGCCCAGGCCGGAGCAGGGCGCTAGGCGCGAGCCGACCGAGATGCCCGAGCCGCGCTACAAGCGGATCCTGCTCAAGCTCTCCGGCGAGGCGCTGATGGGGGACGACCCTTTCGGCATCAACCGGCAGACGATCGAGACGATCGTCGACGAAGTGGCGGCGATCGCCCAGCTCGGCGTCGAAATCGGTGCGGTGATCGGCGGGGGCAACATCTTCCGCGGCGTCGCGCTCGGCGCCGCCGGCATGGACCGCGCCACCGCCGACTACATGGGGATGCTGGCGACGATCATGAACGCCCTCGCGCTCGCCGACGTGATGCGCCAGAAGGGCCTCATCGCCCGCGTGCAGTCGGCGATCAACATCGAGCAGATCGTCGAGCCGTACATCCGGCCGAAGGCGATCCGCTATCTCGAGGAGGGCCGGATCGTCATCTTCGCCGCCGGGACCGGCAACCCGTTCTTCACCACCGACACCGCGGCCGCGCTCCGTGGGAGCGAGATCGGCGCCGAGGTGGTGCTGAAGGCGACCAAAGTGGATGGCGTGTACACCGCCGATCCCACGACCAACCCGGACGCGAAGCGCTACCGGCGCGTCACCTTCGACGAGGCGATCGCCAAGAATCTGCGCGTGATGGACGCGACTGCGCTCACGTTGTGCCGGGATCAGAAGCTTCCGGTCATCGTGTTCAGCCTGTACAAGCGCGGCGCGCTCACGCGCGTCGTCATGGGGGAAGACGAGGGGACCCTCGTCCATCTCTAGCCGGGAGGAACGCATGGACGTCGCACAGATCAGAAAGACGGCCGAAGACAAGATGAAGAGGTCGATCGAGGCGCTCAAGGTGGACCTGGCAAAGGTCCGGACGGGACGCGCCCATACCGGCCTGCTCGATCATCTCCGGGTCGACTATTACGGCCAGCAGGTGCCGATCAGCCAGGTCGCGAACGTGACGCTCGTCGATGCCCGCACGATCGGCATCCAGCCGTGGGAGAAGAAGATGGTCGCGGTCATCGACAAGGCGATCCGCGAGTCCGATCTCGGGCTGAATCCGGCGACGCAGGGCGAGCTGATCCGCGTGCCCATGCCGGCGCTCACCGAGGAGCGCCGCCGGGAGCTGACGAAGGTCGTCCGCCACGATGGCGAGAACACGCGCGTGGCGATCAGGAACCTCCGCCGCGACGCCAACGCCCACCTCAAGGAGCTGCTCAAGAAGCACGCCATTCCCGAGGACCAGGAGCGCCGGACGCAGGACGAGGTCCAGAAGCTCACTGACCGGTACGTCGCCGAGGTGGACAAGCTGCTGCAGCAGAAGGAAGCCGACCTGATGCAGGTCTAGCCCGCGACCCGCCACGATGCACGAGAGCACCACTCAGAAGATCCCGCCGACCGGCCCGGTCCCGCGGCACATCGCCATCATCATGGATGGCAACGGGCGCTGGGCGCGCAGCCGCCTGCTGCCCCGCGTCGCGGGACACCGCCGCGGGGTCGAGTCCGTCCGCGGCGTCGTCAAGGCGTGCGGCGAGCGCGGCGTCGAGTATCTCACGCTGTTCGCGTTCAGCTCCGAGAACTGGCGCCGCCCCGCCGAGGAGATCTCGGTGCTCAAACAGCTGTTCCACGTCGCGCTCGAGCAGGAGGTGAGCAAGCTGCACGAGGTCGGAATCCGCCTGCGCGTGGTCGGCAACGTCGCGCCGTTCGGCGAGACGATCACCGACCTCGTGCGCCGGGCCGAGACGCTGACGGCGGCGAACCGACGGCTGACGTTGACCATCGCAGCGAACTACGGCGGGCGATGGGACCTGCTGCAGGCGGTCAATGCGATGGTGCGCGAGCACCCGCAGCAGGCGGGGTCGTTCAGCGAGAGCGATCTCGCGCCGTACCTCGCGATGAGCTACGCGCCCGAGCCGGACCTTTTCATCCGCACCGGCGGCGAGCAGCGCATCAGCAACTTCCTGATCTGGCAGCTCGCCTATAGCGAGCTGTACTTCACCGACACCCTCTGGCCCGACTTCGACGCCGCGGCGCTCGACGCGGCGATCGCTTCCTACCGGCAGCGCGAGCGCCGTTTCGGCCGCACGAGCGAGCAGCTCCCTGCGGCCGTCCCAACGGAAGAACCTCCCGTTGTCGATCTCCCCGACGCACGCCGCCGACTGGCGTAGGTCCGGCGCGATGCTCCGCGACCGGGTCGTCACGGCAGCGGTGCTGGCGGCCTGCTTCCTCGCGGCGCTCTTCTGGCTGCCGCCACCCGGGTGGATTGCCTTGACCGGGGTCGTCCTCGGCCTCGCCGCTTGGGAGTGGGCCGGGTTCGCGCGCTGCGCGACCGCCGGGCGCCTTGCGTACGCGGCAGCTTCGGTCGCCGTGCTCGTGGCCGCCGCGCACGCGTTCAACCTGGCGACCGGCGCGGCCGGCACCGTCGCGCTCACGCCGGTCTACGGACTGGCCGCGATTTTCTGGATCATCGGGGCACCGCTCTGGCTCGCGCGGCGGCCGCCCAATGCGCCGTCGGCGCTGGTGCTCGGTGCGGGCTGGGTCGTGCTGCTGCCGGCGTTCCTCGCCCTGATCCACCTGCGCAACCTCGACCCGCGTTCGCTGCTGCTCTTCATGGCGATCGCGTGGGTCGCCGATATCGCCGCATACTTCGTCGGCCGCCGGTTCGGGCGGCACAAGCTGGCGCCGCGAGTCAGCCCGGGCAAGACCTGGGAGGGCTTGGCCGCGGCGCTCGCTGCGACCGGGGTGTACGCTGTCGTCTGGATCGTCTTCGCCCGCGGCGCGACTCCGGCAGTGGTGCGCGACCTTCCGTGGAGTCCAGCGTGGATGCTCGTGCTCGTCGAAGGCCTCACCGTGCTGTCGGTGATCGGCGATCTGTTCGAGTCGGCGATGAAGCGTCAGGCGGGACTCAAGGATAGCGGTGGGCTGCTGCCCGGCCACGGCGGCGTCCTCGACCGCATCGACGCCCTGACGCCGGTCCTGCCGGTGGCCGCGCTCGTGAGCCTCGTATGAGCGCGCCGGGCCGCCCCAAGCGCGAATCCTTGTCGCAAAGCGACAAGGTAGTCCAATGACCCACTCCCGCAACGTCGCGGTCCTCGGGGCGACCGGCTCCATCGGCCGCAGCACCCTCGACGTCATCGCGCGGCATCCCGACCGCTTCCGCGCCTTCGCGCTCACTGCACACAGCCGGGGCGACGAGCTCTTCGAGCTCTGCGTTGCCCACCGTCCGGCGCTCGCGGTGCTCGCGGACGACGCTCAGGCGCGGGTGCTGCGGAGCCGCCTGGCGGCGGCGAGACTGCCCACCGAAGTGCTCGCCGCGGCCCCGGGCCTGATTGCGGTCGTCGAGCACCCAGAGGTGGACTGCGGGCAAC
>Ga0209342_10008351_pt1 | contig 10379 bp, 8 predicted proteins | sample RifCSP16_2_FD_184023 | JGI IMG/M metagenome (GOLD analysis project Ga0209342, IMG submission 184023) | Soil microbial communities from Rifle, Colorado - Rifle CSP2_sed 16_2 (SPAdes) (version 2) | ecosystem: Environmental > Terrestrial > Deep subsurface > Rock core/Sediment | place: Rifle... | reverse complement strand
ATCTAGCCGCTCGGTCTCGAGCACCGACGCCGCCGTCACGGCGGCGAAGCCGCGGCCGCGCAGCGCTTCGCAGATGTTGTCGCTCATGGCGGGGTCGTCCTCGATCACGACGGCGAGGCCGTCGCGGCGCGCGACGCGCATCAGCTCGAGCAGCCTGGCGATCGGGACCGGCTTGGGCAGGGTCGCGAGGAGCCCTTCACGCCTCGCCGCCTCCAGTTTCAGATCTAGCTCGTACGCGGTGATGACGATCGCCGCCAGGCCGGGGTCGACCCGCCGTACGTGGTGGATGAGCTCGGCGCCGCCCATGAGCGGCATGCGCATGTCGGTGACCAGGACGTCGAACTGGCGCGCGCTCGCCAAGGCGAGCGCCTGCTCGCCGCCGTCGGCCAGAGCGACCTCGTCGCCGAGGTCGCCCAGGATCTCGCCCAGGTTCTCGGCGAGCGCCCGGTTGTCGTCCACGATGAGGTACCGGCGCATCTCCTATTCCTCGCGCGGCAGGCGCACGACGAAGCGAGCCCCTCCCCCTGGGCGCGGCTCGTAGTCGACGGTGCCCCCGTGCCGCTCCACGATACGCTTCACCAGCGCGAGCCCCAGGCCGACGCCCTTGTCCTTGGTGGTGATGAGGGGCTCGAAGAGGCGCCGCACCGTGGCCCCGTCGACCCCCGGCCCGGTGTCCTCGACCGCGACCGCCACACCGTCCTCGGCCTCCCTCCCCTGCACGCGGACCTCGCCCTCGGGTGAGACGGCCTCGACCGCGTTCGTGAGGAGGTTCACGAAGACCTGCCTGAGCTGGGCCGCGTCGCCGGCCACCGCGAGTCCGGCGATCCCCTCGGAGGCGTAGCGCACCGCCTCCGGCCGGGCCACCGAGCTGGCGGCGTCACCGATGACGCTCTCGAGGCTCACCCGCTCCTTCGAGAGCGGCCTGTTGCGGATGATGTCGAGCAGGTTGCTGATGATCCCGTTCGCCACCCCGAGCTGCTCGCCGATGCGGTCGAGGTGCTTCCTCGTGCGCTCGTCGTCTCCGGCGCGGCCGCGCAGGATGAAGAGCGAGGTCTCGATGACACCGAGCGGGTTGCGGAGGTCGTGGCCGATCGAGGCCACGAGCTGGCCGAAGGTGGAGAGCCGCTCGACCCGCGCCTGCTGCGCCAGGATATCTTCACGGTAGGTGTGGAGCATGATGGCGAGCTCGAGGTCGAGGATGCGCCCCACGGCCTGGTGCGCCGCGGCGAGCTCCACGGGCCGCCCCATGTAGGCGCCGTCGACGACGTCGTTGATCTCGCGGCGCACCACGTTCATCGCGCCGAACATGTAGTGCTGCGGCAGGTTGATGCGAACGTGGTAGCGGCCGATGCGCGCACGGTTCTCGTAGTAAGCCTCGTCCCACGGGCCGCGGAGGAGCGAGTCGAGCCAGCGCTGCAGCGTGATCTTGAGGTGGCCGACCTGGCTCTCGCCACCCGTCAGGGACTTCTTCGCCTCCTCGTGCGAGAGGATGGTCGCATAGAAGACCTCCGCGATGCGGGGGAAGTGCGGCGACGCGGAGCCGTGGAGCGCGCGGAGCGCACACTCGTCCACCTCGCTCCACCCCACGTAGCGCCTCAGCTCCTCGAACAAGGTCTCTTCCATGCGGGTTCGGTTCTAGGGCCCCGCCTGTCCTGGATCAAATCAAGCGCATCTTGGCTGGCCGATCAAGCCGCGCCCCACCAGAACGCAGGTGTGGGATGCGTTGGTCCAGGCGCCCGCATGGGTGGCTGGGAACGCGATGCCCAGAACAGGGGCACCCGCGGCCGATCGACACGAGGAGTGCGCAGTGCGGCATAGTACCCGGGGAGCCCGAATCCCTGGACGGCCCTGAGGGGGATCGATGCCGCTCGCGAGCATCCTCATCGTCGACGACGACGCGCTGGTCCGGCAGGCTCTCCGCCGAGATCTGGAGAAGCTGGACTTCGTGCTTCACCTCGCGGACTCCCCGTCATCCGCGTTCGAGATCCTGCGGAAGGAGCGGATCGACATCGTCATCTCGGACCACGCCATGCCCGGCATGACCGGCCTCCGCTTCCTGAGGCTCGTCCGCGACCGGTATCCACAGGTCGTCCGGATCATGCTAACCGGCGCCGCGAGCCTCCAGACCGCCGTGGAGGCCATCAACCAGGACGAGATCTACCGGTTCCTGGAGAAGCCCTGGGACCGCGATGAGCTCAAGTTCATGCTCCTCCAGGCGTGCGACAGGATGCGCAAGGGGCGGCCGTCCTCGCCATGAGCGCGCGTTCGCCTTCGCGGCAGGCCGGCGGACGCGGGTGACCGATGCGGCGATGCGCCACCTACGCCGCCCTGGCCCTCGCCTCGCTCGCGCTCTCCTCTCCGGAGCTCGCCCTCCCCTCCGACGGGCCGCCGGTCGAGATCGGCACGGTGGACCTCGAGGAGTTGCTGGATCTGTCGGTCACCTCTGTCACGCTTGGTGAGGAGCCGGCCTCAGAGGCGGCCGCCTCGACGTTCGTCCTCTCCGGCGAGGACATCCGCGCCCAGGGATTCCGGACCTTGCAGGAGGTGCTTCGCAGCATCCCCGGCCTCTTCGCCTACCGCGACGACCTGTTCCCCTCGATAGGGGTGCGCGGCATGGCGTTGCCCGTCGACTACACGACGCGGCTCCTCGTGCTCGTCGACGGCCACCCCCTCAACAACTCCGTCGGGATCGGCCAGTCCTACCTCGGGCGCGACTTCCCGGTGCCCCTGCCAGCCGTGCGGCGCGTGGAGGTGATCAAGGGGCCCGTGGGCAGCCTTTACGGCCCCACGGCGTTCCTGGGGCTCGTGAACGTGGTCACGGAGGGGAACGACCCCGTGATCAAGGCGTGGGCCGAGGTGGACGGGGCACAGGAGCGGCTGCTGCCGGGCGCCCTCGGGTTCCATGTCGCCCGGCGCGTGGGGGATGTCCAGGTCCTGGTCAGCGGTGAGGGGTTCCGCAGCAGCGGGTATTCGTACGTCTTCCCGGAGCTGCTCGACGCCACCGACCGCGCCTCCCCTCCGGGCGGGCGCGTCGCCGGCATGTCCTCCTCCGACGCGATCGGTGGGTACGGGCGCATCTCCTGGCGCGAGCTCACGCTGGTGGGGGCGTGCAACAGGGCCTCGGGCGGCATGCCGACCGCGCCGTACTCGAGCCAGATCCTGGACTCGAGCAACCGGCTCGAGACTCGCACCTGCTACGGGCAGCTCACGTACGAGCGCGCCGTCGGGGGCGGGGCGTCGTTCTTCGCGCGCGCCGCGTACGACGACTTCGACTACCAGGACACGTTCGTCTACGCCCCTCCGCCGGACGGATGGGGGAACTACCGCGACCTCGGCCGCGCCAACTGGATGAGCGCCGAGGCGCGCATCACCTGGCGCCCGGCGCTGCGGACGCTCCTCGTCGCCGGCGCCACGGGCCAGCGGCACGACACCCTCCAGCACAGCTTCGCCGAGGGGCTCCCCACCGTGCTCGACGACCCCGAGAACGGCGTCGGCGTGGGCAAGATCGTGAAGAGGTGGCTCACCCTCGACACCTATCTGCTCGCCGAGCAGGGGCTGGGCGAGCGGCTCAGGCTGCACGCCGGACTCACGCTCTACGTGAACGAGCTGTTCGGCAGCCGCGTGACCCCGAAGGCGGCGGTCATCTGGACGCCCGACCGCGACCACGTGCTGAAGGCCGTCTACTCTGAGGGCTTCCGCGCGCCGACCGCCTCCGAGGCCTTCTTCGAGGACGGGACCGACTTCCTGGCCAACCCGTCGCTCCGGCCCGAGACCGTCCGCTCCTTCGAGCTCATCGCCGAGCGCCGGCTGGGCCGCGCCGCCAGGCTCACCCTCAGCGTGTACCAGGACGACTACCGCGGGCTCATCCAGTACGTCACGGTGGCGCGACCGGGGCTCGAGGGCCCGCCCGATCCGGAGAACCCCGCCGACTTCAGGCAGATCGGGCAGAACGAGGGGTCCCTGCGCCTGCGCGGCGGCGAGCTCGCCCTGAACCTCCATCTCGGCGCCAATCTCCGGGCATGGGGCGGGCTCGCCGTGCAACACGTGGATCAGAAGGACTTCCCGAACTTCCCCGGGGTCACCGGCAACCTCGCCATCTCCACGCGTGCGCTCTGGCGCCCCCTCACGCTCTCGCTCCACGGCGCGTTCGGCGCCTCCCGCGCCAAGGTCCCCACGGGCCGGTCCGAGGACGCGGGCGAGCTGGGGTCGTTCCTGGTCATGGGCGCCGCGGCGCTCCTGGACGTGCCCCGGGTCCCCGGCCTCTCCGTGGAGCTCGGGATCGAGAACCTCCTCGACGCCCACGCGCCGTCGCCGCTGGCGGAGGACTCCACCCCGGTGACGGAGCTGCGCGAGCCGCCGCGCACCTTCCGGGTGGCGGTGCGGTGGCGGCAGTAGTCGGCGCTGCGGTCGCGGTCGGGGGTATCGGGGGCGGAGCCCCCGATGTCAATGACGGCGAAGCCGGCGGCCTGTCTTGCGCCGAAGGCGCAGCCGCCGGGGGTATCGGGGGCGGAGCCCCGATGTCAATGATGGCGAAGCCGGCGGCCTGCTTTGCGCCGAAGGCGCAGCCGCCGGCAGAACTAGGTCGCGGTCACGGTCGCCGCCGCGGCCCTGCTCACAGCCCGCGCAGGGACTCCGGCCTGAGCGAAACCGCGCCCGCGAGCGCGGCCTCCAGCTGCCCGAGGATCTCCTCCCGCGCCGACGGCATCCGGCCCTGGAGCGAGAGGTAATTGCTCGGGTGATTACACACGAGATACGTCTGGCAGCGCAGCCCCCGGACGAGCTCCCGGATCTCCGCCACGGACTCGAGCGGCCCGGGCAGCTCCCACTCGCCCCGCTCGACGCGCTCGAAGAGCGGCGAGCCAGGCGTGGGCGTGTAGGTGAGGAGCGCCGTGTAGGTCGGCGCCATCCGGTTCACGACCTCGGCCGAGAGCCTGGCGTGAGCGAGGCTCCGCTCCGGGCCGGCGATCCCCACGAGGACCATGACCGAGGTGGCCATGCCGGCGGCGCTGGCGCGCCGGGCCGCCTCGACCATCTCGGCCGCCGTGGCCCCCTTCTCCAGCTCCGCCAGCACGGCGTCGTCGCCGCTCTCCAGGCCTATGTAGAGGATGCCGAGCTTGCGCGCCCTCAGCTCGGAGAGCTCCTCGCCGCTCTTGCGCAGCACGTCCCGGGCGTTGGCGTAGGCGCCGACGCGCCGGAGGCGGGGGAAGGCCTCGCGGAGCGCGTCGAGGATCTCGGTCAGCCGCCGCGCCGAGAGGCACATCGCGTCCCCGTCGGCGAGGAACACCCGCCGCACGTCGGGCCCGAGCAGCCGGCGAGCCTCCGAGATCTCTTCGCGGATCTCGGCCAGCCCCTTCGCCCGGAACCGCTTCGTCCGGTACATGCTGCAGAACGTGCACCGATTGTGTGAGCATCCCACCGTGACCTGCAAGATGAGCGAGTCGGCCTCGCTCGGAGGGCGGAACACGGGTGGTTCGTAGGCGAGCGTCATGTCCGGTGAATCCTAGTACGCCGCTCGCTATCTAAGTAGGGATGCCGCCCCGATCCGCGCTCCGGGACTACGCCGCCGCCCTCGCCGGCGCCGGCTTCCGCCCCGAGGTCGTCGCGCCCGGCGCCGGGTCGCCCGCGACGGAGGTCTACAGGCGGCCGGCGGAGGGCCGCTGGTTCCTGGAGGCCCGTCATGGCGGCGACCGCGCCCAGCATCTGGACGTCGGCCTCACGGTGGACACTGGTGGGGGGCCCTTCATCGGGCCAGTGCACCGCGCGCTGACCCCGGCCGCGCTCGCCTCGGCGCTGCCCCACATCGTGGCCTCGCTCGAGGCGCTGGCGACGGCGGCCGAGTCGTTGCGGTGCCCACGTTGCACCTCCTGGCCGGCGATGAAGGAGGGCGCTGACGGTCCATTCCTCGCCTGCGCCCACCCACGGAGGCCCCGCAGGCCGTTCGATCCCGAGGTCAGGAGGTGTCGACGCGACCTGGTGATGGCTGGGCTGATCCTGCACCGCGACCCGAAGTCCCCCTGGTGAGCGCGCCGACCCGAAGGTGGACCTGGACCTGGACGCCCCCCCGAACAGCGCTAGCCCGCACAGGCAGGTTCCCCCACACACGGTGGGTGCAACCTGTCCCGTTGCGTAGGGCCGCGGTGACCTGCGACGATCGCGCGCGATGGAGCCCCCGCCGGCCCGCCGAGACCCTCTGCCGCAGCGCCAGGCCACATGTGGCCTGGAGCATCCCTGTCCCATCAGCCGCGGGCCGTGCCCCGGCGACTGCATCTACGCCGAGATCATGGAGAGCCAGCGCCTGGGCGTCGTCGTCTTCGACCTCGAGCACGGCGCGCTCGAGTTCGTGAACCGCTTCGCGCGCGAGCTGTTCCGCCGCGTGCGGCAGCTGCCCGACTACGAGTCGCTGAGACACCTCCTCCTCACGCCGGGGCCCGAGGGAGACAGCGACCGTCCCGCGCGCACACTTCACGTCGGGACGCACCTCCTCGGCTACACGGTCTACCGGTCGCGGTCCTTCGCCTGGGTGCTCGTCCGCGACATCACCAACAAGGCGCGGCTCGAGTCCATCGCCGAGGCGGTCGAGACGATGAACAACATCGGCTACGTGTTCGCCGCCGTGCGACACGAGCTGGGCAACCCCATCAACTCGGTCAAGGCCGCGCTGAGCGTCCTGCGGGCGAACCTCGGCACGTACTCCGGGGCGACGGTGGCGGAGTACCTGGACCGCATCTCCGCGGAGGTGGGCCGGGTCGAGAACCTCCTCCGCTCGCTCAAGAGCTTCTCGCTGTACGAGCGACCGTCGCTCCGGCCGCTCGAGATCGGGCCCTTCGTGGAGCAGTTCGTGAAGTACGTGGCGGACGACGCGCGCAAGGCGGGGATCTCCATCGAGACGTCGCTCCCGCGCCAGTGCTGGGCGAGCTGCGACCCGCGCGCGCTGCAGCAGGTGCTCCTCAACCTGTACGCCAACGCGAGGGACGCGCTCCGACAGCGCGCTCGCCCGGAGCTCCGGATCCTCCTCAGCAGGAGCGACGGGCTCGCCAGCATCCGGATGGCCGACAACGGGGCCGGGATCCCCGAAGAGGAGGCGCGCGACCTGTTCAAGCCCTTCTTCACCACCAAGGAGAGCGGCACCGGCCTCGGGCTCGTCATCTCGCGGAAGCTGCTCGCCAGGATGGGCGCGACGATCAGCGTGGAGTCGCGGGAGGGGGCAGGCACCACGGTCCACCTCGCCCTGCCCGAGTGCGCTCCCGGCGCGCCCCACCCGTGAAACAGCCGCGCACCCTGCTCGTCCTCGACGACGACCGGCTGCTCTGCCAGGCGGTCCGCGACGGCCTCTCCTCGGACTCGCTGCGCGTGGTCGAGGCGCACACGGCGGCGGAGGGGCTCGCCGCCTGCTCCCGCGAGGCCGTGGACGTGGTCGTGCTCGACCAGCGGCTGCCGGACGCGGCGGGCCCCGAGCTGTGCAGACCGATCCTGGCGGCGAACGAGGCCACCCGGATCGTGTTCGTGACCGCGTTCCCCTCCTTCGACAACGCCCTCCAGGCGCTGAAGGAGGGCGCCCACGACTACCTCTGCAAGCCCTTCGAGCTCGAGCAGCTCGCCCTGGTGGTGAAGCGCTCTCTCAGCGTCCGGGAGCTGGAGCGGGTGGAGCGCCTGCAGCGCTACCGGAGCGCCAGGGACCGCGAGGAGGCCGTCCTCGTGGGAGAGCTGCAGAGCGTGCGGGAGGTGCTGCGCCTGGCCACCCCGTTCGACACGCCGGTGCTCGTGACCGGCGAGACGGGGACGGGGAAGGACCTCGTCGCGAAGTCGATCCACTTCGGCAGCCCGCGGCGCCAGGGGCCCTTCGTCAGCGTGAACTGCGCCGCGCTGCCGGAGAACCTCATCGAGGCCGAGCTGTTCGGCTGGGAGCGGGGCGCCTTCACCGGCGCCGTCGAGCGCCGGGAGGGCGTCATCGAGATGGCCGAGGGGGGGACGCTCTTCCTGGACGAGATCGGCGAGATGCCGCTCCACTTGCAGTCGAAGCTGCTCGGCTTCCTCGAGGACAAGGAGACGAGGCGCGTGGGCGGCCGCTCGGCCCGCCGCGTCGACGCGCGCATCGTCGCCGCCACCAACGCCGAGCTCGAGTCGCAGATCGCCGCCGGGCGGTTCCGATCCGATCTCTACTACCGGCTGAACGTGATCCGCGTCCACATGCCCCCACTGCGCGAGCGCAGGGAGGACATCCCCGCCCTGGCCGAGGCCCTGCTGGGGCGGGTGGTCGGGCCGTCGCGACGCCCCTCGCTCGCGCCGGGCGAGCCGGAGCGGCTCATGGCCTACTCCTGGCCGGGGAACGTGCGCGAGCTGCGAAACGTCCTCGAGCGCTCGCTCGTCTTGCACCGCGAGCCGCTCCGCCCCTCCGAGCTCCTCGGCCGCACCGAGCCGCGAGCGGCCCCGGAGGCGCCTGCCGACCCCACCGGCGTGGCGGCCGAGGACCTCTCGCTGGAGGCCGTCGAGCGGCGGCATATCCAGAGCGTGCTCCGGCTGCATTCTGGCAACCTGGCGCGGAGCGCCCGAGCGCTCGGGATCTCTCTCTCCACGCTGAAGCGCAAGGTGAAGGGCTACCGGGAGTTCATCCCGGACCGGACCGGCTCGAATTGACCAGTCCATCCAGGACCGGCTCGAGCCCGGGAACTCCCGCTTCCCAGTGCATACGGGGTGTTGCTCTTCCCGGCGACGGGGCACGCGCCTTGCTCTTCACCGGATCGCGTGACGACCACCGGCCCCAAGACCGTGCTCATCGTGGACGACGAGGACCTGTTCCTGCGGACGGTCGCGGACGGGTTCGCTCCCCACGCGAATCGCGTGAACGTGCTCACGGCGCCGAACGGGAAGCTCGCGACCGAGATCCTGGGGCGCTGCAGCGTCGACCTGGTGGTCACCGATCTCAAGATGCCGGAGGTGGACGGGTTCGAGCTCATCGCCTTCATGAGCCGCCGCTGCCCCAGCATCCCCGTCGTCGTCATGACCGCCTTCGGCACGCCCGAGGTGGAGACGCGCGTCACGAGCCAGGGCGCCATCCAGTACCTCGACAAGCCACTCGACTTCCCGGCCCTCGCCAGGACCGTGTTCGACGCGCTCGACGCCAGCGCCAGCGGTCACCTGGAGGGCATCACCCTCCCCACCCTCCTCCAGATGATCGGGGCGGACCGCAAGACGTGCACCGTCCGCGTCCGCTCCGGACCGGACGAGGGGCTGCTCTTCTTCAGCAGGGGCGACCTCGTCGACGCCGAGCTCGGCACCCTGAACGGCGAGTCCGCGACGCTCGCCCTCGTCCGCTGGGAACAGCCGGCGATCGAGATCCTGGGCGGTCACGTCCAGCGGCCGCGCCGGATCGAGAGGTCCCTCCCCGTGCTGCTGCTCGAGGCGCTGCGCCTCAAGGACGAGGAGGTCGAGGTCGAGGTCGAAGAAGGACGAACGAGTGAGTCGGCAGGGGGCGCATCGGGCGCCCGAGCGATCGCGCCCGGCACGGAGCCGCGCGATGTCAACGATGAGTCTAAGCAGATGGAGGGAGACGTCATGTCGGCAACCGAGAAGCTGAAGGAGCTCGCCGCGCTGGAGGGGTTCGCCGGTGTCGCCGTGTACACGCCCACGGGCGAGTCGCTGGCCGTCCTGGCTGGAGACGGCCAGCACCTGAAGGAGGTCGGGGTCCTCGCCAACAACGTCCTGCTCAACGCGCAGAAGGCCTCGGTCGAGATGGGGACGGGGCGCGGACAGCAGGTGCACGTCGAGGCGGAGAAGGCGCACATCTTCGCCCGGTGCCTGAACGAGGGGAGCGACCCCCTGAAGTCGCTGCCCGGCAAGGCGCACATCCACCTGGTGCTCGTGCTGAAGAGCGACTCGGCCATCGGCCTCGCCAAGATGCGGATGGCGAACACGATCGAGAAGCTGGCCGAGGACTTCCGGATGTGACCCCGCGCCGTCAGGGCGGGGAGGCGGCCTCGGCCACCGAGAGCGTGCGCAGCGCGCCCGTCCGGTGATCGAACAGGGTGAAGACGGCAGGATCGCCAGCGAATGCGGCCACGTCACCGCCGATCGCGCGCAGGGCCGCGGCGGCGTGGCCGCGTATCGCTGGATCCGGGTCCGCGCAGGAGGCGGCGAGCTGTGCCGCTTCCTGCGCGACCGCGTCGGGCGCCTCCACTGCCAGCCGCCACAGCGCCCAGCGCGCGCCGACCCGGAACGGCTCCTCCTCGAGGAAGCCGGCCACCATGGCTCCGAACTCCCGGCGCAGGGGCGGGACATGGGCGAGGACCGCGCCCATGACCTGCGGTCCCGCCCGGAGGAGCCCGCCAGACTCGTCGTTCATGAGCCAGAGGACGCGGCGCAGGAGCTCGCGGACTGGCTCC
>Ga0209342_10008349_pt1 | contig 10380 bp, 17 predicted proteins | sample RifCSP16_2_FD_184023 | JGI IMG/M metagenome (GOLD analysis project Ga0209342, IMG submission 184023) | Soil microbial communities from Rifle, Colorado - Rifle CSP2_sed 16_2 (SPAdes) (version 2) | ecosystem: Environmental > Terrestrial > Deep subsurface > Rock core/Sediment | place: Rifle... | reverse complement strand
CCAGACCGGCGTCCAGGCGAGACGCCGCCCCCGCTCCTCTGGCAGGGCGTAGTCGCCGACCGGCCACGCCTCGACGACGAGCATGTCGCTCTCGGTCACGCCGCGCTTCCGGAGGGCGGCCCGGAAGGCTGGATCCGCCTTGACCGCCTCCTCGCACTCGATGAACTCGTCAACCGTGATCGCAGGCTGAATGCCGGGAACGAGACGCCACGATCGCACCTCGCCCGCCGTCACAGACACGACGGCCTCGTACGTCGTCCCGCCGGCTGGGTCGAAGACGACGGCGAACGCCTCACGGTCGACGGCGGCACCCCGGACGAAGCTCCGCACGACCTCCTTCGCGGGCTCGTGGAGGATGACCGCCACGAAGCGGACGTGTGGGCCGAGGCGGCGCTCCGTCCGCACGAGAGCGACGGCTGTCCGGATCTCCTCGGCCGAAAGTGGGTCGAGCGGATGCTGGGGCTGCGCCATAGGCCATCTTCGACTTCCCCCTTGACGCAGGCAAGTCGGTAAGCGTAGTCTTACCGTTAGTGCTTACTTACGGAACGGTAATGGACGCTCTCGGAGACCCCACCCGCAGGGCGATTCTCGAGCAGCTGCGGCAGGGCCCGAGCGCGGTCGGCGAGCTTGCCCGGCTGCTCCCCGTCAGCCGCCCCGCGGTGTCCCAGCATCTGCGCGTCCTCAAGGGAGCCGGTCTCGTGACGGACGAGAGAGCGGGGACGCGGCGGGTCTACCGAGTCGATCCGCACGGGCTCGAGGAGCTGCGTGCGTACTTCGAGCGCTTCTGGGGAGACGCCCTGGCAGAGCTCAAAGAAGCAGCCGAGAACCACGACGAAGGAGGAAGAAAATGACGCAGGCGACGGAGACTGCTATCCGCAAGTCGATCCTCGTGGAGGCACCCGTCGAGCGCGCCTTCGAGGTCTTCACCCGCATGATCGGGAACTGGTGGCCGCTCGAGACGCATTCGATAGGGCTGGAGAACGCGGAGACCGCCGTCATCGAGACCCGGCCGGGCGGGCGGGTGTACGAGATTGCGCACAACGGGCAGGAGACCGAGTGGGGCACGGTGACGGTGTGGGATCCCCCCCGCCGCGTCGCCTTCACGTGGCATCCCGGACGCGGGGTCGAGACCGCCCAGGAGGTGGACGTCCGCTTCAGCGCCGAAGGCGGGGCCACCCGCGTCGACCTCGAGCACCGCGGCTGGGAGAAGCTCGGCGACCGCATGGCCGAGATCGTCCCGCAGTACGACTCCGGCTGGGACGAGGTCCTCGGGCGGCGCTACGCTCAGGCGGCCGCCGGGTGATCCACGGACGGGCCGCACGTGCGGCGTCGTGACGTCCGCCGTCTGACGGCGTGCTCTTACGCCCCGCGCGCCGCCGCGCGCTCGCGCGTGGGAGCGACGGCGCCCTGGGGCACGTAGTCGACGAGCTCGAGGTAGGCCATCGGCGCCGCGTCGCCCTGGCGTGGACCGAGCTTCACGATGCGCGTGTACCCACCGGGCCGGTCGGCGAAGCGGGGGGCGACCTCGGCGAAGAGCTTGCGGACGACCGGCTTCGAGCGCAGAAACGCAACCGCCTGCCGCGCCGCCGCGACATCACCGCGCCTGCCGAGCGTGATCATCTCCTCGGCGACTGGGCGTACCTCCTTCGCTTTCGCCTCGGTCGTCCGGATACGGCCGTGCTCCACGAGCGAGCAGACGAGGTTGGCATAGAGCGCCTTGCGGTGCGCCGAGTCGCGCCCGAGCTTCCGTCCCGACCGCTGGTGGCGCACCGGCTCCTCCCTACTCCTCGCGCAGGCTGAGACCGTGCGCGGCGAGCGTCTCGCGCACTTCCTCGATCGACTTCTTGCCGAAGTTCGGAATAGCAGCGAGCTCGGACTCCGTCTTCGAGACGAGGTCGCCGATCGTCTCGATGCCGACGCGCTTCAGGCAGTTGTAGCTGCGCACGCCGAGCTCGAGCTCCTCGATGGGGAAGTTCTCCATGCCGTGCGCCTGCGGGGCCTCCGCCTCCGCCTCGACCGTCTCGCCGAGGCCCTCGATCCTCTCGAGGTCGGTGAAGATCGCGAGCTGGCGGATGAGGATCTCGGCGGCCTCGGCGATCGCGTCGCGAGGGCTGACCGAGCCGTCGGTCGTGACGTCCAGCATGAGCTTGTCGTAGTCCGTGCGCTGGCCGACGCGGGCAGCTTCGACCTCGTAGGAGACACGGCGCACGGGCGAGAAGATCGAGTCCACCGGGATGACGCCGATCGTGTGCTCCGGGCCACGGTTGAGCTCGGCCGGCACGTAACCGCGGCCTCGGCCGATGGTGAGCGTGATCTCGAGCCGGCCCTTCTCGGCGAGGTTCGCGATCTCGAGCTCCGGGTTGAGGATCTCGAGGTCGGCGGGCGCCTCGATGTCCGCGGCCGTGACCGCCCCCGAGCCCTTCTTCTCGAGGCGGACCTCGATCTCGGGCGAGTCGCCGTGCAGGCGGCAGATGAGGTTCTTGAGGTTGAGGATGATGTCGGTGACGTCCTCGCGGACGCCGGGCAGCGTCGTGAACTCGTGCGCGACGCCCTCGATCTTCACCGAGGTGACAGCGGCGCCCTCGAGAGAGGAGAGAAGCACGCGCCGAAGCGAGTTGCCGAACGTGTAGCCGAAGCCGCGGTCGAGCGGCTCGATGGCGAAGACCCCATGCTGCTCGTCGACCTCCTCGTGGGTGATCTTCGGCACCTGAAAATCCATCAGAGTTCTCGTGCTCATGCCTTCCTTCGGTTGCAGACTTACTTCGAGTAGAGCTCGACGATGAGGGACTCCTGCACCGGCGTGTCGATCTCGGCACGCTCGGGGAGCTTCAGGACTTTGCCCATGAGGTTGTCGTGGTCGGCCTGGAGCCAGGGCGACACCGACGCCGTGAGGTCGGTCGCATCCCGAACCACCTGCTCGACGGGCGAGCCGGGCTTGAGCGAGATGACGTCATCGGGTCGCACCTGGAAGCTCGGGATGTTGACGCGGCGCCCGTTCACCATGAAGTGCCCGTGGCGGATGATCTGGCGGGCCTGAGCACGCGATGCGGCGAAGCCGAGCCGGTACACGACGTTGTCGAGGCGCGTCTCGAGCATTCGGAGCAGCGTTTCGCCGGTGATTCCCGACTGGCGCGACGCCTTCTCGTAGTAGGTGCGGAACTGCTTCTCGAGGATGCCGTAGTAGCGGCGGGCCTTCTGCTTCTCGCGCAGCTGCAGGAGGTACTGGGACTGCTTGATGCGCCCGCGCCCGTGCTCCCCCGGCGGATAGCTTCGCCGCTCGACAGCGCACTTCTCGGTCAGGCAGCGCTCGCCCTTCAGGAAGAGCTTAATGCCCTCCCGGCGGCACTGCTTGCACTTGGGCCCGCGGTCACGTGCCATTAGACCCGCCGCCTCTTCTTGGGGCGAACCCCGTTGTGGGCCTGCGGCGAGACGTCCCTCACGCCTAGGATCTCGAGCCCCGCTGCCTGAAGCGACCGGATGGCGGTCTCACGGCCCGAGCCTGGGCCCTTGACGAAGACCTCCACCTTCTGGAGTCCGTGCTCCATGCCTTTGCGGGCACAGGAATCGGCGGTCACCTGAGCTGCGAAGGGTGTCGACTTTCGAGAGCCCTTGAACCCGGCCGAGCCGGCGCTCTCCCAGGCGATGACGTTGCCCTCCTTGTCGGTCAGGCTGACAATCGTGTTGTTGAAGGACGTCTTGATGTGGGCCTGACCGATGGCGACGTTCTTCTTGACACGCCGGCGGGTGCGGCCTCTGGTGGCCTGTCTGCGCGGCGGAGCCATCCCTTACTTCCCCTTCTTGCCGCGTCCGACGGTCTTCTTGGGGCCCTTGCGGGTACGCGCGTTCGTCTTCGTCCGCTGGCCGTTGACAGGCAGGCCGCGCCGGTGGCGGACGCCCCGGTAGGAGCCGATCTCCTGCAGGCGCTTGATCGCCTGGGAGCGCTCTCGCCTCAGGTCGCCCTCGACCTGAAGCTCGCTGTCGATGTAGGTGCGCAGCTTCGTGATCTCCTCGTCGGTGAGGTCGCGCACCTTCTCGTCCGACGAGAGGCCGAGCGCGGTGCAGACCTTGCGCGCGGTCGAGGGGCCGATGCCGAAGATGTACGTCAGCCCGACCTCAAGGCGCTTCTCGCGCGGGAGGTTGACTCCTGCAATGCGTGCCAAGTCCCTAGCCCTGCCTTTGCTTGTGTCGCGGATTCGAGCAGATGACGAGCACGCGGCCGTGCCGCTTGATGACGCGGCAGCGGTCGCACATCGGTTTGACGGACGGTCTGACTTTCATAAGAGAGCGAGCGCGCAGCAAAGCCCAGCCGCAGCGCGGGCGTTCATGGTAGCAGACTCCCCACGGCAGCCCGTGTCAGGATCCTCGGCCCCTCGTCGGTCACGGCGACGGTGTGCTCGAAGTGGGCCGAGAGCGATCCGTCGGTCGTGGACACGGACCAGTCGTCCTCCCCCAGGAAGACGGCCGGCGCGCCCGCGTTGATCATGGGCTCGATCGCGAGCGTCATCCCCGCGGCGAGCTTGGGGCCGCGTCCAGGATCGCCGAAGTTCGGCACTTGCGGCTCCTCGTGCATCGAGCGGCCGATGCCGTGGCCGACGAGCGTCCGTACGACCGAGAACCCGGCAGCCTCCGTCGTCCGCTGCACGGCGGCCGCGATGTCGCCCACATGGTTGCCCGGCCACGCCTGCTCGACCCCGGCCGTGAGCGCCGCCTGGCAGACGTCGAGGAGCCGCCGCGCCTCCGGCTCGATCTCGCCGACGGCGAACGTGTAGGCGGAGTCCGCGACGAAGCCCTCGAGGGTGACGCCGACGTCGATCGAGATGACGTCGCCCTCCTCGAGCCGGTACGGGCCGGGGATGCCGTGGACGACCATGGCGTTCGGGGAGGCGCAGATCGAGCCGGGGAAGCCCCTATACCCCTTGAATGTCGGCACGCCGCCCCGCGAGCGGATGAACTCCTCCGCGACCCGGTCGAGCTCGGCGGTCGTGACGCTCGGGCGGATGCGCTCGCCAAGGAGAGCGAGGGTATCGGCCACGATCGCGCCGGCGCGGGCCATCGCTTCGATCTCCTGGGCCGACTTCCGGATGATCACCGGGACTCGGCCGCGTCGAGCGCTTGCTGAACCTCGGCCTGCACCTCCTCGACCGGACGCTGGGCATGGACCGCGACAAGGATGCCCTGCGCCCGATAGTGCTCGAGGACGGGCCCCGTCTGCGCGCGGAAGACCTCGAGGCGGTGCCGGATGACCTCCGGCTCGTCGTCCGTGCGGCCTTCCGCGCGGGCGCGTCCACGCAGCCGCTCGACGGCGACTTCCTCGGGCACGTGGAACTCGAGCGCGAGAGCGAGGCGGCGGCCGAACTCCGCGAGCATGGCGTCGAGCGCCTCGGCCTGGGCAAGCGTTCGCGGGAAGCCGTCGAGGACGAAGCCCCCCTTCGTCTCGTCCTCGGAGAGCTTCCCGCGGATGAGCTCGATCATGAGCTCGTCCGGAACGAGATCGCCCCTATCGAGGATCGCCTTCACGCGCAGGCCGAGCTCGCTCCCGGCTGCGACAGCGGCCCGGAGAATGTCGCCGGTCGCGATCTGCGGGATCCCCCGGTCGGCCTCGATCAGTTTCGCTTGGGTGCCCTTACCGGCCCCCGGGGGGCCGAGAACGACGATATCGAGCGGCATGGGAGAAGCTACTTCAGGAAGCCTTCGTAGTGGCGCATCATCATCTGCGACTCCATCTGACGCATGGTGTCGAGCGCGACGCCCACGACGATGAGGATGGAAGTGCCGCCGAGCGCCGCCGACGTGGACTGCGAGAACCCGCCGTAGCGGATGAACAGCGTCGGCAACGTGGCGACGAGGGCGAGGTAGAGCGAGCCCGGCAGGGTCAGGCGGGTGAGGACGCGATCCAGATACTGGGCCGTCGGCGGCCCCGGACGGATTCCGGGAACGTAGCCCCCGTGCTTGCGCAGGTTGTCGGCTTGGTCGACGGGATTGAACTGGACCGCCGTGTAGAAGTACGTAAAGACGACGATCAGGAACGCCTGCAGGACGAGGTAGAGCGGGTCGGTCGGCAGGAAGTGCTCGTTGACGAAGCCCTGCGTCCCAGGGAAGAACTGGGCGACAGTGGGGGGGAACGCCATCACGGCGGCGGCGAAGATGATCGGGATGACGCCGGCCATGTTCACGCGAAGCGGCATGTACGTCGAGCCGCCCGAGGTCATGCGCCGCCCGACCATGCGCTTCGCGTACTGGATCGGAATGCGCCGCTGGCCCTCCTGCACAAAAACCACCGCGACGATGATCGCGACGCCGACGAGCGGGAACATGAGCCGCTCGAAGGGGCCGCCGGAGTACCAGGCCCGGATGCCTCCCGGGATGCCCGCGAGGATGGAGGCGAAGATGAGGAGCGAGATGCCGTTGCCGATGCCGCGCTTCGTGATGAGCTCGCCCATCCACATGAGGAGCGTCGTCGCCGCCGCAAGCGACACGATGATGAGGACGAGCCGACCGGCGTTCAGGGGCAGTGCGCCCTGTCGGTGGAAGAGGTACGCGTACCCCAGCGCCTGGAGCGCGGCGAGGACGACGGTGAAGTAGCGGGTGTACTGATTGATCGTCGCATAGCCCGACTCGCCTTCCTTCTGGAGCTGCTCGAGGCGGGGGATCACGACGGTCAGGAGCTGCATGATGATCGAGGCCGTGACGTACGGCATGATCCCGAGCGCGAAGAGCGCGAACTGCGAGAGCGCGCCGCCCGAGAAGATGTTGAGCAGGTTGAGGATCGTCCCGCCCTGGTTCGAGAAGTACTCCTTGATCGCGTCCGAGTCGACGCCCGGCGCGGGAATCCAGCTTCCCAGCCGGTAGAAGGCGAGGATCATCCCGGTGAAGAGGACGCGCCGGCGAAGCTCCGGGACGCGCCAGGCGTTCGTCAGCCAGGAAAGCACCCGCTACGCCTCCAGCTCCGCCGCTGCTTTCCTCGTAGCGCTCCGCGACCCGGCACGAACCGCCGGCTCGCGGAGCGCGGTGGCCGTGCCGCCCGCCTGCACGATCTTCTCGCGCGCCGCCTTCGAGAACAGGTGCGCGCTGACCGCGAGCTTCTTCGTCAGCTCGCCGTCACCGAGGATCTTCACGTCGGTGCGGAGGTTCTTCACCAGCTTCTTCTCGAGGAGCGCCTCGGGCGTGACCTCGGCGCCGTCGTCGAAGCGCGCTTGCAGAAGCCCGACGTTGACGGCCTGCGTCGACGTTCGGTGCGGGCCGATCGGCATCGCGTCCTTCGAGGTCGAACCGCGCTGCTTGGGAAGCCGCATCGAGAGCGGCATCTGGCCGCCCTCGAACCCGGCGCGCATCTTGTGCGAACCGGCGCGGGACTTCTGGCCCTTGAGGCCGCGGCCGGCGTAGCGGCCCTGGCCGGCTGCGAGGCCACGACCGATCCGCTTGCGGGCCTTCCGCTTCTGAGCAGGCTTCAGGTTCGAAAGGCTGAGCTCGTCCACTAGGACTCCTCGATTCGAACGAGGTGGGCGACTTTCCTGAGCATGCCCCGCGTCTCGCGCGAGTCCGGCCGCTCGACCGAGCGGCCGATCCGGCCGAGCCCGAGCGCGCGGAGCGTGCCGCGGTGCCGCTCGGTCTGACCGATCTGGCTACGAACCTGAGTGATCCGGAGTGTCTTTGCCATCGTTCTTGCGCGCTCTTGGGAAGAGGACGTCCGCGACTGTCTTGCCGCGGATACGCGCGACGTCCTCGGGCCGCCGCAGCATCTTTAGCGCGACCACGGTCGCCTTCAACATGTTGATCGGATTGGTTGTACCGAGGCTCTTGGCCAGGATGTCGCGGATCCCGGCTAGCTCGAGGACGGCTCTAACGCCCCCGCCGGCGATGACACCCGTGCCTTCACTCGCCGGTCGCAGGAGCACCCTGGCGGCGTCGAACTGACCCGTGACCTGGTGCGTGATCGTCGTGCCGTGCTTGGGCACCTGGAAGAGGTTCTTCTTCGCGTCATCGACGGCTTTTGAGATGGCAAGCGGGACCTCGCGGGCCTTCCCGTAGCCGACGCCGACACGATCGACCTCGTCGCCGATCACGACGAGCGCCGTGAACGAGAAGCGCCGGCCACCCTTCACGACCTTGGCGACGCGGTTGATCTCGACCACGCGCTCCTTGAGTTCTCGGGTCTCGAGCTCGCGCTCGCGCACCTGCTGAACGTTGATTGCCACTAGAAGACGAGGCCTCCTTCACGTGCTCCGTCGGCGAGCGCCTTGACGCGCCCGTGGTAGAGATAGCCGCCACGGTCGAAGACGACGCCGGTGACGCCGGCCTCCTTCGCCCGGGCGGCGAGCAGCTTGCCCACAGCGGCGGCCTGCTCGGACTTCGTGCCTTTGAATGACTTGCCGAGAGCCGTCCACGAGGCTGACGCAAGCGTCCTGCCCGCGCCGTCGTCGACGAGCTGCGCCTCGATGCCCCGATTCGAGCGGAAGACACAGACGCGGGGCCGCTCCGCTGTCCCGGACACGCGGCTGCGAACGCGCCGGTGGCGGCGCTCGCGGGCTTCCCGAACGGTCAGCGTTGCCATTACGCTCGCTTCCCGACCTTACGGCGGACGTACTCGCCCTGGTAGCGGATGCCCTTGCCCTTGTAGGGCTCGGGAGGCCGCACGGAGCGGACTTCGGCCGCGACCTGTCCGACCCTCTGCTTGTCGATGCCCTTGACGATCACGAGCGTCGGCTGCGGCACCTCGAAAGTGATCCCGTCGGGAGGAGGCATCACGACAGTGTGCGAGTACCCGACGCTGAGCTCGAGCGACGTGCCGCGCAGGGAAGCGCGATAGCCGACTCCTTGGATCTCCAGCGTCTTCTGGAAGCCGTTGGTGACGCCCTCGACCATGTTCGCGACGAGCGTGCGCGTGAGCCCGTGCAGCGCCCGGTCCTCGCCCCGTTCCGTCGGTCGCGTGACCCGAAGCTCGCCGTCGGCCTGCTCGACCGCCATCCGCTGCGGGACAGTCTGCTCGAGCTCGCCGAGCGGGCCCTTGACCGCCACGCGACCGGGAGCGATGGAGACGGCGACTCCGGCCGGGACTGGGATGGGTTTTCTACCGATTCGACTCATGGGCTACCAGACGAAGCAGATGACTTCCCCGCCGACCCCGAGCTCCTGGGCCGTGCGGCTCGTAACGAGACCTTTCGAGGTGGACATGATCGCCGTTCCCATGCCTCCGAGGACGCGCGGGAGGCGCTCCTTCTTGGCGTAGACGCGACGACCCGGCTTCGACACTCGCTTGAGATCGGTGATGACCCGTTCGCGGTTTCGGCCGAACTTGAGCTCGACCACCAGGGTATCGAAGCTCTCGCCCTTCTGGACGCGGAAGTCCTTGATGTAGCCCTCCTCCTTGAGGATGCGGGCGATCTCGGTCTTGAGGCCGGAGGAGGGCATCGAGACGGTCTCCTGCAGCGCCTTGTTGGCATTGCGGATCCGCGTGAGCATGTCGGCAACAGGGTCGGTCAACATAGTTGACCGACCCTACTGAGGATTAGCACGTGATTCTGAATCTCTCTCATGATTCTCGTGTCTCTCCTAAAGAGTTCCTGATGATGTCCCATCACCAGGAACTCTTTGTCATCCCAGGAATGACGCCGTCGTGCGCGAGCTCGCGCAGGCAGATCCGGCAGAGACCGAACTTCTTGTAGACGGAGCGCGGCCGCCCGCAGCGATTGCAGCGGCTGTATTTCCGCGTCCTGAACTTCTGCACTCTCGCCGCCTTCGCGATCAGGCTCTTCTTCGCCATACGTTCTCTCCTACTCCGGCTGGAAGGGCAGGCCGAGCTCGCGCAGGAGCGCGAGGCCTTCCTCGTCCGTCCTAGCCGTCGTCGTGATGGCGACGTCGAGCCCCCGGATGGTCTCGACGTCGTCGTAGTTGATTTCCGGGAAGATGATCTGCTCGCGGATGCCGAGCGAGTAGTTCCCCTTGCCGTCGAAGCTCGACGGCGGAAGGCCGCGGAAGTCGCGAATCCTCGGCAGCGCGATCGAAACCAGGCGGTCGAGGAACTCGTACATCCGTGCGCCGCGCAGCGTGACCTTCGCGCCGATCGGCATCCCGGCACGGATCTTGAAGCCGGCGATGGACTTGCGCGCCCGCCGGAGTTGTGCGCGCTGTCCGGCGATGATCGTCAGCTCCTCGATCGCGCTGTCGAGCGCCTTGGCGTTCGTCTTCGCCTCGCCGACGCCCATGTTGAGCGTGATCTTCTCGACACGCGGGGCCTGCATGATCGAGCTGTACGAGAAGAGCTCCTTGAGGCGAGCGCGGACTTGATCCTCGTACTGCTTCTTCAGGCGCGGCTGGTAAGCGGTCGCCGATGCTTTCGTCTTTGTCGCCATCAGCGATCGAGCACCTCCCCGCAGTCCGCTC
>Ga0209342_10008348_pt1 | contig 10381 bp, 9 predicted proteins | sample RifCSP16_2_FD_184023 | JGI IMG/M metagenome (GOLD analysis project Ga0209342, IMG submission 184023) | Soil microbial communities from Rifle, Colorado - Rifle CSP2_sed 16_2 (SPAdes) (version 2) | ecosystem: Environmental > Terrestrial > Deep subsurface > Rock core/Sediment | place: Rifle... | reverse complement strand
CTCCCAGAACCAGAGCGAGAGTGATGAGAAGGGAGTGCATGCATCACCTCCAGGGTCCCGCCGAAGCGGGAGAACGCCGATTGAACTTGTGGATTCGAGACCAGGATACCACCCGACCCGCCCCCCCGTCGACCTCCCTCGCGGTAGACTACAATCCGACTTTTTCGAAGGGATTTCTTTCATGAAGAACGTCGTTCTCACCGCTCTCCTTCTGGTTTTCGCCTCCGACCTGTCCGCTCAGGAAGAGAAGGAGAAACCGGCTCCGCCGGCCGAGGAAAAGCCGCCCGTGGTGACCGAGCACCAGATCCGTCTGAACGGGAGCGTGCTCAAATACAAAGTAACCACCGGGAGGATGCCGATCCGCAAGGACACCGGGGAGGTCGAGGGCGAGATCTTCTACATGGCCTACACCCTCGACGACGACGCTCAGGGTGATTCGAGACCCCTGACTTTCTCGTTCAACGGCGGGCCCGGTTCGTCCTCGGTGTGGCTCCACCTCGGGATGCTGGGTCCGAAACGCGTGCCGATGCTCGCCGACGGCGGAATGCCCGCGCCCCCTTATCGTCTCGTCGACAACGAGTACAGTTGGCTCGACCTCACGGACATCGTGTTCATCGATCCCGTGGGGACGGGATTCAGCCGTCCCGCCTCGCCCGACAAAGGGAAGGACTTCTTTGGACTCGATCAGGACATCCAGTCGGTCGCCGAGTTCATCCGGCTCTACCTGACGCGGCACCAGCGCTGGTCGTCCCCCCTCTACCTCATCGGAGAAAGCTACGGAACGACGCGGGCCGCGGGGCTCTCCGGCTATCTCGTGGACCGCTCCGGAGTGGCTTTCAACGGAGTCATCCTCGTATCGAGCGTTTTGAACTTCCAGACGAATCGCTTCGCCGAGGGGAACGACCTCCCGTACCTGACCTATCTTCCCACGTACACCGCGACCGCCTGGTACCACAAGAAGCTCGAGCCCGAGCTTCAGGCCGATTTGTCGAAGACCCTCGAGGAGGTCAAGACCTGGGCCATCAACCGCTACTGGGTGGCGCTGGCGAAGGGGGCGAGCCTCACCCCCGAGGAGAGGCGCGAAACGGCAGCCGCCCTCTCGCGCTACACCGGGCTCTCGAAAGAGTTCATCGATCGCGCCGATCTCCGTGTCGGGGCGGGGCGGTTTCGTAAGGAGCTCCTTCGCGAGGAGAAGCTCACCGTGGGCCGGCTCGACAGCCGCTTCGTGGGAATGGATCGCGACGCCGCGGGGGAGGAGTACGAGTTCGATCCGAGCATGGCGGCGATCCGCCCGCCGTACACCGCCGCGTTCAACGATTACGTCCGCGAAGAGCTTGGATACGAGAGCGATCTCCACTATTGGATTTTGGGCGGCGGTATCGGACGGTGGGACTTCGGGGACGAGGGGCGGTTTCCGGACACCAGCCGGGCTCTGCGGGATGCGATGCTCCGCAACACCTATATGAAGGTCTTCGTCGCCTCGGGCTACTTCGACATGGCGACTCCGTTCTTCGGAACAGAGTACACCCTGAGCCACCTCGGAATTCCCGAGTCGCTCCGGGGCAACCTGCGCACCGAAGAGTACGAGGCGGGGCACATGATGTACATCCACGAAGGCTCCCTCGCGAAGATGAAGAGCGACATCACCTCGTTCTTCCGGGAGACAAAATCGATGTCCGGCCGGGGTGTGGGAAACGTGCCCGGAGAACGCTGACAGCGTGCGGTTCGGCGCACTCCTCCTTCTGCTCTCGAGCGGGGAAGCCCAGGTCCGATTCGTCGACGTCGTCGAGGGCTCGGGTGTGGACCTCGTGACCACGTTCGGAAGGGAGGAGAAGCGTTACATCATCGAGTACACCGGAACGGGCGCTGCCCTCACGGATTACGACTCGGATGGAGACCTCGACCTCTATCTCGTCAACGGTTCCAGTCTCGATCCGCCCTCGGGCGAGCCACCCAGGGATCGGCTCTACCGCAACGAGGGAGAGTTCCGGTTCACGGACGTGACCGAAGCCGCGGGACTCGGCGACACCGGCTGGGGGGGAGGCTCGCTCGCGGGAGACCTCGACAACGACGGCGATCCCGATCTCCTCGTCACCAACTTCGGGCCGAACGTGCTCTATCGCAACAACGGCGACGGGACCTTTACCGACGTCACCGCCGCCGCGGGTCTCGAGGACGGACGGTGGCACTCGAGCGCGGCCTTCGGCGATTTCGACTCCGACGGCTTTCTCGACCTCTACATCGCGAACCACGCGGTCTTCGAGATTGCGGAGCCCCCGAAGCTCCCCTGTTTCTGGAAAGGGATCCAGATTGCCTGCGGTCCCCTGGCGCATCGGCCGGAGACCCATCTCGTTTATCGAAACCGATGCGACCTCTCCTTCGCCGACGTCTCGGACTCGTCGGGGGTCTCGTCGAAGCCGGGCTTCGGTTTCGGCGTGGTGATGGATTATTTCGACGATGACGATCGACTCGACGTCTACGTCGCGAACGACCTCTCGGGGAACTTCCTTTTCTTGAACCGGACGACGGCGGAAAGCGGAGTCGTCTTCGAAGACGCCTCTGCCCTCTCGGGCGCGGGATTCGTCGAGGGCGGCCGAGAGCAGGCGGGGATGGGAGTCGACTCCGGTGACTTCAACGGCGACGGCCGCGCCGATCTTCACACCACCAACTTCTCCGACGACTACAACACCCTCTATCGCAACGACGGCGGGGGGCTCTTCACCGACGTGAGCTTCGAGGCCCGGTTGGGGGAGGTGACGCTTCCTTACCTCGGCTGGGCCACGGCCTTCGCCGACTTCGATCTGGACTCCGACCTCGACCTCCTGGTGGTCAACGGCCATATCTACCCGGAAGCGGATCGCTTCCAGAGCGGCACCGGATACGCGCAATCGAACCTCCTTTTCGAGAACGTCCGGGATGGGACCTTTCGTGACGTCTCGGCTCGGTCGGGGCTCGTCGAGAAGCGGCTCGGGCGCGGGGCCGCGCTCGGAGACGTCGATGAGGACGGCGACCTCGACGTGGTCGTCGCCAACATGCATTCGCTCCCGGGTCTCCTGAGAAACGACGGCGGCAGCGGGAGGAATTGGGCGCGGTTCCTCCTGGTGGGCCGGGAGTCGAATCGCGACGGCGTCGGCGCGCGAGTCCAGCTTTCGGCGGGTGGTCGCTCGCAGACACGAACGTCGAAGTCCGGCGGAGGGTATCTCTCGAGCCACGATCCACGGTTGCACTTCGGACTCGGCGACGCCCGCGATGTCGGGCGCGTCCGCGTGAGCTGGCCCTCGGGCTCGGTCGAGATCGTTGAATCGCTTGCGGCCGGGCGCGAGTACATTCTCAAAGAGGGAACGGGCGTCATCGGCGAGAGACCATGAGCCTCGCGATCCTCCTGCTGGCGACGATCCTCACGGCCGAGGAGCGGCGCTCTTTCGAGGCCGCGATCACGCTCCATCTCGCGTCCGACCTGGAGGGGGCCATGAGAGGATACGGTGAGATCCTCGAGGTCCACCCGGATTTCGTCCCCGCGCGTCTGTATCGAGCTGAAGCTCTCTGGCTCCTCGGAAAGCGCGAAGAGGCGAGGGAAGAGCTCTCCCGGGCACAGGAGGATCTCCTCCTGGTCCGCATCCTCGAACGGGCCTTCGGAAAGAGCGTCGGATCCGATTCTCTGGTGGCGAAGCTCTCCGATGCCTATCCCCTCGAGCAGAGACGATTCCTCGCGACGGGAACGCCCGCCCTCCTCCTGCTCTCCATGGGCGATTACAAGGACGCCATCCCCGAGTACCGCCGGGTCGCGTTGGTCGATCCCGAGGACGCGACCCTGCACCGCCAGCTCGGCGCCGCGTTCTCGGGCGCGAAGCTTTTCCTCCCGGCGGTCGAGGCCTTCGAGAGAGTCGTGGCCGCGGCGCCGGAAGATGTTGCCGCATGGCGCCAGCTCGGCTCGGGGAACCTCGTCCTCCAGCGATGGGAGCCGGCGATCGTCGCCCTAGAGAAGGCGATCGAGCTCGCGGGAGAGGACGGGGGGCTTCTCCTCGCGCTCGGCTACGCTCATGAGAGAAAGCCGGACATCGAAAAAGCCCTCGAGCTCTATCGGCGGGCGGTGCGCCTCGCACCCGAGTCCGGGCGGCCGCACTACCGGATCGGCCGCGCGTTGATGGCGCAGGGGAAGCTCGAGGAAGCGGAGAAGGCGTTCACGAAGTCGTCGTCTCTCGATCCGAAGGTGCCCGAGCCCCTGGGCTTTCTCGGCGAGATTCAACTCAAGCGTGGCGACAATGACCTTGCCCTCGCAACCCTCGAACGTGCCGTCGAAGTCGACCCCGAGTACTTCGAGGCCTACTACCACCTCGCCCAGGTCTACCGCCGCATGGGTCGCGTCGAGGAGGCGCGGAAGGCGCTCGCGCTTTACGAAGAGCTGAAACGGAAGAAGAGAGGCGTCCTCTCGCAGGAGGAAGTGCTCGCGCTCCGTTGACTATGTTACTGTACGGCAAACGAGGAGGTTTTCAATGCTGGCCTACCTCCTGCTGCTTTCGTCCCTGACGGGCACCGTCCTCGACGAGAAGAGTCGCCCGATCGAGGGCGCCGTCGTGGTCCTCATCGCCTCCACCTTCGCGGAGGAACCGAAGACTGCCGTCGCCGATTCCCGAGGACGCTATGAGATCGCGATCTCCGGGCGCGGTCCTTTCCGCGTCGAAGCGTACGCGCCTGGATACGTTCCGTTTCGGGCGAGGGATGTCGACCCGGAGAAGCCGTTCGCCATCGTGCTCCATCCGGGAGGGGAGACGATCGCCGGAGTGGTGCGCGACGGGACGACGCTGGATCCGTTGGAAGGCGCCGTGGTGGAGACCCGCGCCGGCGAGAGCGCGGCCCGGGTCATGGCCGAGCCCCGTCTCGGGCTCGTCGAGGCGGTGACGGACGAGCGCGGAGCCTTTCGACTCGAGGGACTCGCGAAGACGTCCTACTCCGTGGCCGCGAGCGCCGCCGGTTACGCCCGCACCACGAAGCACAGCGTTTCGCCGGGCGAAGCCGTGGAGCTATATCTCTTCCCGGGGTCGGGGATCTACGGCCGGATTCTCGATGAGAAGGGAAAGGCGGTCGGAGGGGCGTTGGTGACTGCGGAGGAGGCAAGCGGGATGTTCTCGTCGAGCCCGGCGCAGGAGAGCGATGCCGACGGACGCTTCGCGTTCCTGGGGCTCGAGCCAGGGGCATACCGCGTCCACGCGCGCCACGAGGATCTTGCCCCGGAGGTTCGTGATATCGAGTTGAGCCAGGAGAGCGACGCCGAGATCGAGATCGTGCTCACGGCCGGTGTCACGCTCACCGGGCGCCTCGTCGACGAGAACGAAGAGCCCGTCGCGGGGAAGGTGTCTCTCCGCGCGCTCGACGGCGGCAACGTAAGCGTGACGATGCGGTCTCGTTTCCGGATCGAGACGGACGGGGAGGGCTCGTTCTCCGTGGGACCGCTGCCGGCGGGAGATCACATGCTTCTCGTGGAGGCCCGGGGCTACGCGTCCAGGAACGTCGAGGCGCCGGTGAGCGGACGAAACAAAGTGGAAGACCTGGGCGACATCGCCCTCGAGACCGGGCTCACGATAGCCGGCCGAGTGTTGGACGAAGGCGGGGGGCCGATCGCCTCCGCCGCCGTGACTGCATCTCAACCGGGGCGCGGCATGATGAGCGCCAGCGGCGACCTTTTTGTCGTGGCCCAAACCGACGAGCAAGGGCGATTCATTCTCGCGGGCCTGAGCCCCGGCCCTCAGGATGTGATGGCGGCCGCCCCCGGATATGGCTACGCGAAATCCGTGCGGGTCGAGCCGGGAGCCACGGGCCTCACCCTCACTCTGAAGCTCGCGGGCTCGATCCGAGGGACGGCGGTCGACCCCGAGGGCCGCCCGGTCACCTCGTTTCGCGTCATGGCACGCTCGTCCGAGCGGCAGAGAACACCGATGGTGACGGTCCAGGACGCGGAGGGAGTGTTCGTGCTGGATAGCGTTGCCGAGGGCGAATATGCGGTCGAGATCCTCTCGGCCGACTTCCTGCCCGAAGCGATCTCGTCGGTGCGGGTGACAGGCGGGAACACAACCGAGGTCGGCACCGTCCGTCTCCGGCGCGGTGGCAGCATCGTGGGAACGGTGGTCGATGCCTCGGCCGACCCGCTGCCCGGAGCCACGATCCAGGCCGTCGCGCCTAGACCGCGCCTCTATTGGGCGGAAGAGAACGCCGTCTCGTCGGATCGCCTGGGACTGTTTCGGCTCGGGGGCCTCACGGACGGTAAAGTGACGGTCGTGGCGAGCCACCCGGGCTATGCCGAGACGCGCCTCGAAGGCGTAGAGGTCGATTCCAGCTCGGGAGTTTCCGAAGTCGAGATCGTCATGCGCCGCGGCGGCTCGCTCGACGGCTTCGTTCGCACCCGGGACGGAACCGACGTCGCGGGCCGCACCATCCAGGTCTCTCGGCAAGACACTCCATGGAGAGTCGATACGGCGCGGACATCCGAGGATGGATCGTTCCGGATCGAGCATCTCCCGGCGGGAAAGCTCATGGCCGCGCTGCAACAAGAGGAAGCGAATTCGAGCTTCACTGTCCAGAGCCGGGAGGTCGAGATCGCCGAAGGCGAAACGACGTACGTGGAGTTTCACTCGAGGCCGGTCCTCGTCCAGGGGCAGGTGAGGAGGGGAGGCTCGCCCCTTTCCGGAGTCGAGATCGAGCTCTGGCCCGAGGGTCCCGGGTTCAGTGCGAGCTATGGCGGTTTGGCGGTTTCCGGCCCCCCGACGGCCGGACCTCGCTACCTCGTGGGAATGAGCGGCGAGGATGGGTATTACGAGCTTCTCGTCGGCGAGCCCGGCGAGTATCACGTTTCGGCCTCGGCGTACGGAGTCGGGCTTCCTTCGAGGAAGGTGACCGTCCCCGACGTGGACAGCCTGTCCCTCGATCTCGATTTCGGCGGCGCTCTCGTCACAGGGCGGGTCGTCGACGAGAAAACCGAAGCCTCCGTCGCCGGAGCCTTCGTCTTCGCTCGCTCCACGAAGTCGGGCACGAGCAGCTCGGACGCCGGCCTCCAGGTAGGGGCCGACGGCCTCTTCGAGCTCGAGCTCGAGCCCGGCGAGTTCACCATCGTCGTGCGCGCGGACGGCTACGCCACCGTAGAGGAGAAGGTCTCGGTTGCGGAGGGCGGTCGCTCCGAACTGGTCTTCGCGCTCTCTAGCGGGCGTCGCATCACGGGACGCGTAGTCGACGCGAACGGGCGCGGCCTCGGGAACCTTCGAGTGATGGCCGTCGAGGAATCTCCCGATATTTCGACGCCGCCGATGAGGACGGCGTCTGCCACGACGATTCCCGACGGCAGCTTCAGCCTGGACGACCTCTCTCGAGGTCGCTACAACATCCTCGTCGCGAGCGTCGACGCCGAGGGGTTCGCTTTCCTCCCGTCCGTTGCCTCGGGAGCGGATGATTTGGATTTGGTACTCCGGCCTGGAGGAAAGGTCGAGGGCCTCGTCGTCGATGCCGAAGGGGCGCCGGTCGCGAATGCTATCGTCGCCCTCGCCGCGATCGACGGCCGAAAGGCGCGAGGCGTTCAGAGCAGGTCGGATGGGAGCGGCAGGCTCGAGCTCAAAGCACCGCGGGGCAATCTTACGATCAAGGCGGTGGCGCCGGACGGCCCGGAGGGTATGGCCGCCGTCGCCGTCTCAGAGAACGCGACCGCACGCGTCGAGATCGTGCTCGCTCAGACCGCCAAAAGCCTGAGCAACAAGTAGAGACCGAATCCGGCCACGACCGGAAACACCGCCACGAGCACGTCCACCGCCAGAACCCGCAGCTGACCTGAAACCCGCATCGGAAACTCCCTCTCGTCAGTCTGCAAAATGCAATTTACTTGCCAGGATTCTCGGGCGAAGATTCCTGGGGATTTCGAGAGTCATGAGGCCGGGGGATGTCCAATCTTCTGAACCCCGGTTCAAACGATTGGACGATTTTGACTAGAACTACTGCTTGGAGCCGCCCTTCCCGGGGCGGTCGCCGCCGGCCGGCCGGCCGCGTTCACCGCCGCCACTGCCGCCGCTGCCGCCGTTTCCGTTGGCTGGACCCGCCGTCGTCCCCCCCGTCGATCCGGGACGGCCTACGCGGCCTCCTGCCGGCCGGCCGATCCTGCCGCCGCTGGGAGTGGGGCAGGCGCCGCCGGCACCATGGCCAGAGCCGCCGATTCCGGTCCCACCCCATCCGCTTCCGTCATCCCCGGTGTCGGAGGGACCGAGAAAACCGCCGTTTCCGCGGCTCGTTCGCCTGTCGCCGCCGAGCCAGCTTCGACCGGAGCTCCCGCCGAGGTCGTGGAGACCCAGAACGTCAGGCGCATCGGGGATGGGAGTGGGCGAGTCCATGGAGACGAGGCCGGCGAGGGCCACGCTCGACACGCGCAGCGCGGCGAGCTTCTCGCCCTCCGCGATAGGGGCTTTGGGGCTATCGGGATTCGGCTTCGGGGCCTGTTCTTCGCCAGGGTCATCGAGCTTGGGGAACTTTGGCACTGGGAGCCGCTCGCGGGCAAGGTCGCGGGGAATCTGGAGCTCGCCAGCGATCGATGCGTCGGGATTCGGCAAATCCCCGGTTCCCACGCGAGCGGTGTCTCGCGGCGCTGGCGAGAACGAGAAAAGCGCGACAAGGGTAAGGGCGACGCCCTGAAGCGCCAATGTCAAGGGTAGAGCGCTTACAGCCGTAAAGCGTCGAAGCATGTTTCTCCCTTGGCGGCGGTCGAGTCAACGCTATAGCGCCGAAAGCGACCTGTCAAGTCTACAGTCCTACTGGGGCGGGAGGGTAGTCGTGGGGTTGAGCTGGAGCGTGTTGCCCGTGACCGCGAGGTCGCAGATCGTGCCCGGACCCACCTCGGTGAAGTAGGCTCGCCTCTGGCCGGAAACCGTGCCGAATCGGACCTCGAAGCTTCGATTGGGTCCGAGGAAGTTCCCGCTCACCGGCCAGTTATCGAAGAGAAGGTTCGTGGGCGTCCAGAGCATGGTGTTGTCGGCCGGGATGAAGCGTACGATCTCATCGTCGATATCCCGCACGTCCGTCGTGGTGAAGGAGCTCGTGGGGTCTCTGAACACGGCGAAATCCGAGTCCGAGGGACCGGTGTTGTCGCCGTTACATCCGGGTAGGAGGGCCGAGACGGCAATCAGGACGGCAGGAGTTCTCATGAGCGAGAATAGCACGAGGGTCTGAAACCAAGAGGGTGTCGGCGCATCCAACGACTGTCAGCCTGTATTAGAGTGGAAGGGGAACCTATGAATCGGCGTGTGTTCTTGAGGGTCGCGGGGCTCTTTGCATTGCTCCCCGGCTCGTTCGCGAAAAGGATCGGAGCGACGGCGATGAGCGACGACAAGCCAGTAAATATCGTCAAGCTGGAAAAGCCGAAGAAGGAGTGGAAGGCGATTCTCGAACGAGACGCGTATCAGGTCCTCTTCGAGGAGGCGACGGAGCGTCCCTTTACCAGCGCCCTTTTGGAGGAGAAGCGCAAGGGGACGTATTTCTGCGCCGCCTGCTTTCTACCGCTCTTCGAATCGGACGCGAAGTACGAGAGCGGCACCGGCTGGCCCAGCTTCTTCCAGGCGATCGAAGGAAGGCTGGGGACGAGGACCGACTTCAAGCTCTTGCTCCCCCGCACCGAGTACCACTGCGCCCGTTGCGGGGGCCATCAAGGGCACGTGTTCGGCGACGGGCCCAAGCCGACGGGAAAGCGCTTCTGCAACAACGGCGTCGCGCTCGGCTTCGTTCCTCAGGGAGAGGCGTTCCCGGAGCTGCGGTCATGAGGGCGGCGGTGGTAGCACTCCTGCTCCTGGTCTCGAGCTCGGCTTCGGGAGAGCAGAAGCTCGCGAAGGCCACGTTTGCCGGTGGATGCTTCTGGTGCATGGAGCCGCCCTTCGACAAGCTCGAGGGAGTGGTCTCGACTACGTCCGGATACACCGGGGGCAGGGTTTCGAACCCCAGCTACGAGCAGGTCTCTTACGGGGGAACGGGTCACCTCGAAGCCGTCCAAGTCGCTTACGATCCGGCGAAGATCTCCTATGAGAAACTCCTCGAGGTTTTCTGGCGCAACGTGGATCCCACGGACTCCAATGGGCAGTTCTGCGATCGTGGGGATCAGTACAAGACGGCCATCTTCTTCCATGACGAAGAGCAGCGCCGTCTCGCGGAGGAGTCGAAGCAGAAGCTCATCGACTCGGGCCGCCTCCAAAAGCCGATCGCGACTCCCATTCGCCCCGCGACCGCGTTCTACGCCGCGGAGGAATACCATCAGGACTACTACGAGAAGAACCCCATCCGGTACAAGTTCTACCGCAGCCGCTGCGGGCGCGACCGCGTCCTGGAGAAGCTCTGGAAGAGTCCGACTTGATCTAACGGCGGCGGG
>Ga0209342_10008347_pt1 | contig 10381 bp, 10 predicted proteins | sample RifCSP16_2_FD_184023 | JGI IMG/M metagenome (GOLD analysis project Ga0209342, IMG submission 184023) | Soil microbial communities from Rifle, Colorado - Rifle CSP2_sed 16_2 (SPAdes) (version 2) | ecosystem: Environmental > Terrestrial > Deep subsurface > Rock core/Sediment | place: Rifle... | reverse complement strand
GCAGATGGCGAGGGAGCACCAGATGATTGTGCCCTTCGAGGAGCGACAGGTTCGAGATGGGGTGATCTCTTATGGTCTTTCCTCGTATGGCTACGACATCCGGGTGGCGAACGAGTTCAAGATCTTCACGAACGTGAATTGCTCTATCGTGGACCCGAAGAACTTCGACCAGCAATCGTTCGTCGATTTCAAGGGCGACGTGTGCCTCGTTCCACCGAACTCATTCGCGCTGGCCCGCACCGTGGAATACTTCAAGATCCCTCGAAACGTCCTCACGATTTGTTTGGGAAAAAGCAGTTATGCGCGTTGCGGGATCATTTTGAACGTTACACCTTTCGAGCCGGAGTGGGAGGGGTTCGCCACCCTTGAGATCAGCAATACGACGCCGCTCCCCGCGAAGATCTACGCCAATGAGGGGATCGCCCAGGTCGTCTTCTTCGAGAGCGACGAGCCCTGCGAAGTATCGTACGCCGACAAGAAAGGGAAGTATCAAGCGCAGCGAGACATCACGCTGCCGAGGATATAGTAGGGGCGAGTTGAGAGGAGAGCCGCCGCTTGTGAACCAATTGGGTCGAAGCTATGAGAACGAGGAGGAGATTGCTTCGCAACTTTCAGTCGCTGGCAATGACGCAGTGTCGGGTGGTAGTCCTGGTGAGCTGGATGAAGCATACTGCAGCGCGGCAGATATTAGGGAGACAAAAAAATTTGATTTTTTTGTCGATTTCTGTTGACATGGAAAGAACAGTCGTTGTATATATATCAACGATGAGGTGCCTCATTGCTTATCAGACTGTTTTCTTCAGAAACCAGAGTCAGCCTCCTTACACTTTTCTTCACCCGCCTCGACAAGCGGTTCTACGTCAGAGAACTGGCCCGGCAGCTCGGCCGAGATATCTCCGGGATCAAGCGGGAACTGGACAATTTGGAGCGAGCCGGCCTGCTGACCAGCGAGAAGGTTGGCAATTTACGTTACTACCATGTGAACAAGGCTTCGCCTCTCTACGCTGAGATGAAGGGAATCATCGCGAAGACCACCGGTATCCATGCGAGTATCCGAGATGGACTGAGAAAGATCAAAGGGATCAGAACAGCGATCCTTTATGGACCCGATCAGTATGAGGTGGAAGAGGGCCTCGGCCCGATTCGACTGATGATCCTCGGGCAGGTTGATCTAAATGACGTCAATGACGCGGTGACAGCGTTGGAGAACCGCTTGAATCGCGAGATCAGCTACCTCGTTTTCGACGAAGCGGAATATCGGCGCCGAAAGGCAGAGGACGACCCATTCCTTGTTGAGGTTCTGAAGGGGCGAAGAGCGATCTTGATCGGAACGGACGATGGCCTATGAGGAGCTTCGGGAGCGTGGCTTGGTCGAGGAGATCAAACCTGACTTCCGCCAGATCTCGACCCTGCTCGCCCGGGCTCTGAAGGATCTGTCCACGGCAAGGGCGAACGTCAGCATCGACAAGGAGTGGGCGTACACCATCGCCTATCAGGCGATGTTGAGGGCCGCCAAGGCAATGGTGATGGCTGAGGGCTGGCGGCCAAGGGGTCGTGATCAGGCGCGAACGATCGTCCTGCTGGTAGGGGAGATACTCGGTGAAGAAGCCCGATCCCTGATCAATGGCTTTGACCGGATGCGACGCAAGCGACAAGACTTTATGGAGGAACCCCAGACTCCGATCCCCCGGTACGAGGTAGAGGGGGCGCTGAAGGACGCACAGGCGTTGATCGAAAAACTCGTGGAGCTCGCCCGTGAGAAAAATCCCCAGCTCGCACTCTTGTAGCAGGGGGCGACTGGGGAGCTGATGACAGAGAAGGGAGGTGAGAGAGACGATGGCAGCGAAGAAGAAGGCGAAGAAGGCGGCGAAGAAGAAATAAGCTCGTTCAACGTCGTATTCCTCGACAGCGAAGGGAGGTGAGAGAGACGATGGCAGCGAAGAAGAAGGCGAAGAAGGCGGCGAAGAAGAAATAGGATGATTTGGTTGCCCGGTGGCCGACTCGGTCCCGAGGAGGTGGTGTGGCGAGGGCGGGCGTTGGCGAGCCTAGAGGCCGACCGCCGGGGTAGTGACGTGTGAGCACAGTACCAGGCGAGAACACCACCCAACGCTGGGGGAAGCGATTCCCCCAGCCGTCATACTAGTGTTTGATCATACCAGAAGTGTGGAGTCGATTTTCGAACGCAAGAGTCGAAAACGCTGTGAGACCGCTCGCGGCCTCAGAGCTTGTGTTTGCGAGCCTCTTCGGGGGAGGATATAGAATATGGATGGTCCGTAAAATGTCGCTGGTAATCTAATCCCCCCACCTTCTCCTTTCCCCTTGCCCTCCTTGGGGAGCTATGTTATGGTCGGCTCGATTGTGCAGGCTCCCCATGTTTCCCTGCTGTGCCCCAGCTAACCTCCTCGGTTGTCATGCGGCGGTCGAGATCCGTTGATGTCGTCTGAGGGCCTTCTGATGTTGCTTTGCTTAAACCCGGCCCCCGTCTCGAATACTTTCTCCAGATGCAAGAGGCCATGGTCCTCCCCAGGCTGTATCTTGAGCCTCTCGACCCTTGTGCCTCGCAATTGAGTCGAATGAGAGTGCTGACTAGAGGATAGAAAGATGGCAGAGCATTTCAAGAATTACATCGACGGCAAGTGGGTGGAGGCCACGACTGGCCAGACCTTCCCCAGCATCAACCCGGCCGACAAGTCGGAGGTCCTGGGCCTCTTTCCCCGCTCCGACCACCGGGATGTGGACCGGGCGGTGGAGGCAGCCCGTCGGCACTATTCCCAGTGGCGAAAGGTGCCGGCGCCGAAGCGGGCGGAGATCCTCTTCAGGGCGGGGGGGCTCCTGTCGCAGCGAAAGGAAGCCCTGGCGGTCCTGATGACCAAGGAGATCGGGAAGATCCTCAAAGAATCGCGGGGCGATGTGCAGGAAGGGATCGACATGACGTACTTCATCGCCGGAGAAGGACGGCGGCTGTTGGGAGAAACCACCCCCTCCGAGCTCCCCGACAAGTTTGCGATGAGCGTGCGGGTTCCCGTGGGCGTCGTGGCGGCCATTACCCCATGGAATTTCCCGATTGCGATCCCGGCCTGGAAGCTCATCCCGGCGCTGGTGGCCGGGAATACGGTCGTCTTCAAGCCGGCTGAAGAAGCGCCGCTCCTGCCGACGAAGCTGGTGGAGATACTGGAAGAAGCAGGTCTGCCACCGGGCGTCTTGAACCTGGTCCACGGGTTGGGGGAAGAGGCCGGGGCCCCCCTCGTACGGCATCCCGACGTGGCCATCGTGTCGTTCACGGGTTCTTGTGAGGTGGGGCGTGAGATCGGGATCGCCGCGGCCGCCGAGCACAAGCGAGTCTCGCTGGAGATGGGCGGCAAGAACGCGATCATCATCATGGATGATGCCGACCTTGATCTTGCGGTCGAGGGAACGGTATGGGGAGCGTTTGGGACCTCGGGCCAGCGTTGCACTGCCGCCTCTAGACTGGTGGTCCACAAGAAGGTGCTCAAAGATTTCAGCGAACGCCTGGCGAAGCGCGCTGAGGCATTGCGTCTGGGGGACGGCCTGCTCCTGGAGACCGAGATGGGTCCGGTCATCAACGAAAGGCAGCTCAAGCAGATCCACCGTTATACCAGACTCGGCCTGAAGGAGGGGGCCAAGTTGCTGGCCGGAGGTGACGTCCTCAGGAGAGGCGAATGCGCGAAGGGATTCTTCTACCTGCCGACGGTCCTCGCCGATGTCTCCACAAAGATGCGAGTCGCCCAGGAGGAGATCTTCGGTCCGACCGTGGCGATCATTCCGGTGGCCAACCTCGACGAGGCGATCGACGTCGTGAATTCCACCCGCTACGGTGTCTCGTCAGCCATCTACACTAAAGATCTCGGCAAGGCCTTCAAAGCGATGCGTGAGATGGACACTGGAATCGCCTATGTGAACGCCTGCACCATTGGTGCTGAGGTCCATCTCCCCTTCGGCGGAGTTCGCCAAAGTGGGAACGGGCGTCGTGAGGGAGGAAGCACGGCGATCGATAACTTCACCGAGTGGAAGACACTCTACATCGACTTTAGCGGAAGGCTTCAAAGGGCTCAGATCGACGAGTGATTGCTTGTCCAACCAGCCGTGTTCGCAACCAGCCGTGTTCGCTTTACATCGCCTTCGCTTTATGTTATAGGAGGGCTAGTGCCGTTCCAACGTGTTTAGAGGTGCGATGGATCCGTGGGGAATGTTGATCCTCCAGTTTGTGGCTACTATGACCATAGACCGACAGGGCTGGAACGGCACTAGGATGCGAATGGTCCGATACACACGGTCGTTGATGTCGATGGTTGCTGTGCCGACAGCCCTGATCCTCCTGCTGGGAATGGCCGCTGGCGCCACGCCCCCATCTCAGGAGCGAGGACGCGGCGCCTTGCCAGACGCGAAGATCACGGGCTTCCATTTGGTGGAGACGAAGAGCGGGGCCAAACTCTGGGAGATATGGGGTGACTTGGCCGAGGTCTTCGAGAAGGAGGGGCTAGCCAGGGTGATGAAGATCTCGAAACAGGTGACGGTGACGCTGTATTCTGATCAGGGCAAGCTGACCTCACGCTCAGACAAAGCCACCCTGAACATGCGGACCAAGGACGTTCGTCTGGAGGGAAATGTCACCGCCACATCTGAGCAAGGAAGCAGCCTGCAGACGCAACTGCTCGACTGGTCCGCCGAGGATCGACGGCTCTCCACTCCATCACCTGTCACCCTGGTCAAGGGTGGGCTGGTCAGTCGGGGAGTGGGGATGGAGGCGGAAACCAACCTCGAACGGGCAAGGCTCCTCAGTCGTGTCCAGTCGCAAGTGAGTCGCGGCAGCGCCGGGCTGGCAAGTAAGGACCCTCCCATTCCGGGCAAAGGAGGAACTCGATGAGCCGTCGCACTTGGATCGCGGCGGTCATGGTGGTGGTAGACCTTGGCCTGCTGCTCGGATCTGGACTCGCACAGGAGAAGCAGAAGGGGAATAAGCCGATCACGATCACCTCGGACCTCCTTGAGGTGAACCGGAAGCTTCACTCCGCAGTTTACACAGGCAATGTCATGGCCGATGACAAGGACCGAGGGATGGTCATTCTTTCCGACAAGATGGAGTTCCTCTTCGATGACAAGATGGAGCAGATCGAGAGGGGGCTCGCTACTGGGAACGTGAGGATCACCGCAGGGGACAGACGGGCTACATGCGACCAGCTCGAGTTGTTTCCCCGGGAAGACAAGGCGGTCCTCACGGGAGACCCCAGGGTGTGGCAGGACAATGATCTGATCAGCGGTACGAAGATCACCATTTTCCTGAAGGAGGACAGGGCGATCGTTGAGGGCAGTCCCTCAAAGCGCGTGACGGCCATCCTCTATCCCAGGTCTGAGGGGACGGAGAAGGCGAAATCAGGAGCGACTGGTGAGGTTGACAAGCCGACTGAAGCGAAGTAGGGGCCCTGAACCAGGATGGAGCGGACCCTTCGGACAGAGAACCTGGTCAAGTCGTTCAGGGGCCGGACGGTGGTCAACGGCGTCAGCATCAGGCTCAAAGCCGGAGAGGTGGTCGGTTTGTTGGGCCCGAATGGCGCGGGGAAGACGACGACCTTCTACATGGTCCTCGGCTTGCTCAAGCCGGATCGCGGGCGGGTCCTCTTAAATGGGGAGGATGTCACGGGCTTCCCGGTCTACAAGCGGGCCCGGAGGGGACTGGGATTCCTCCAGCAGGAGTCGTCGATTTTCCGCAGGCTGACGGTGGAACAGAACCTCATGGCGATCCTCGAGATCCTCGACCTGGACAAGGAGGAGCGACAGCAGCGGCTCGAGAGCCTGCTCCAGGAGCTCGACCTGACGCATCTTGCCAAGAGCAAGGCCTATACGCTCTCGGGCGGTGAACGCCGCCGGGTGGAGATCACGCGATCCCTCGTGACGTCCCCCGATTTCATGCTGCTGGACGAGCCGTTCGCGGGGATCGACCCCATCGCCGTGGCCGATATCCAGAGCATCATCGCGCGGCTGAGGGAGAAGGGGATCGGAGTGCTCGTGACCGATCACAACGTCAGGGAGACGTTGCAGATCGTGGACCGCGCCTATCTGATCTACGAAGGACAGGTGTTGGTCTCAGGGACCGCCCACGACCTGGCATCCGATGAGCGGGCCAGGGAGATCTACCTTGGCGAACGATTCAGCTTGTGAGGACGGCACACGCCATGGCCTTTGAGACGAAGCTCAGTCTGCGACAGACGCAGAAGATGGTCATGACGCCGATGCTGCAGGAAGCCATCAGTCTCTTGCAGCTCTCGCGGCTGGAGATACTCCAGGTTCTCCGCCAGCAGGTGGAGGAGAATCCGGTCATGGAAGAGGTGATGGAGGGGACCGAGGAGCTCGAGGACTTGCCAGAGGTGAAAGCCGTTGCCGAGGAGCCGATAGCCGAGAGCAACGGCGAGGGCTCGGCCCCGGACATCGATTGGGAGAGCTATCTTCAGGACGCCTCAGACTATCGGCCTTCCATCCAACGGGAGCAGATCGACCGGTTCGACGGGGAAAGCTTACTCACGAGAGCAAGCTCGCTGCAGGACCATCTCCTCTTCCAGCTTCACCTGACCGCCCGGGACCCAGACCTCCTGGGCCTCGGTTCCCTCATCATCGGGGAGCTGGACGACAACGGGTATCTCCGTAGCAGCGTGGAGGAGCTGGCGTCACTGGCCGGCGCCGCCCAAGAGTCGGTCGAGGCGGCGCTCCGGTTGGTTCAAAGTTTTGACCCCACCGGGGTGGGGGGGCGCGATCTCCGGGAGTGCCTCCTGATTCAGCTCAGAGCCCTACCGGAGCGCCATGAGGTGACAGAGGCTATCGTCACAGATCACCTTCACGAGCTGGAGCGGCACCAGCTAGGCAAGATCGCCGATGCCCTCGGGGTCTCGCTCAAAGAAACCCAGGAGGCGCTGACGCTGATCGCCTCTCTGCAACCGAAGCCCGGAAAGAACTTCAGCGGCGAGGAGCCCCGTTACATCACGCCTGATGTGCATATCCTCAAGATCGATGGACGCTTCGTGGTCACGCTGAATGAAGAAGGGCTACCCCGACTCCGGATCAGCCCGTATTACCGGGAGATCCTGTCGAAGCGAGGGCTCGTCCCGCGGGAGGCGAGGGATTATGTCGAAGAGAAGATGCGGTCCGCGCTCTGGTTCATCCGCAGCATTGAGCAGCGGAAACGCACGCTCTTGAAAGTCACCGAGAGCCTTGTGAAGTTTCAGATGGCTTTTCTCGAGCACGGGATTTCTCACCTGAAGCCGCTTACGTTGCGGGAAGTGGCGGATGACATCTCGATGCATGAATCGACCGTCAGTCGGGTCACCACCAACAAGTATGTCCAGACCCCCCAGGGGCTGTTCGAGCTGAAATACTTTTTCCACCGTGGAGTTCCATCGACCGCTGGCGAGACCGTCTCTTCGCTCAAGGTGAAGGACTTGGTCCGTCGATACCTGACGGGAGAGGACTCCCATAAGCCCCTCAGCGATCAAAAGATCGTCGAAATCCTGGCGAGGGTCCACGGTGTGGAGATCGCTCGTCGAACGGTGGCCAAGTACCGCGGTCAGCTCAAGATCCCCTCATCCAATCAACGTCGCCAAATCTGACCGGGCACTTCTTCTGTCCGACGAGGAGCCAGCGCATGCAGATTACCATCACTGCCCGCAACCTCGAGATCACGGAAGCCCTCAGACGCTACGCGGAGGAGAAGGTCGCCCGCTTGCAGAAGTTCGTGGACCAGATTCCCTCTGCCCACGTCATCCTCTCGATCGAGAAGCACCGGCAGATCGCTGAGGTCACCCTCCGGGTGCGGGAGCTCACCATCCGGGGGGAGGAGTCGAGCGACAACCTGTACTCCGCCATTGACTTGGTGGCAGACAAGATCGAACGCCAGATCCTTCGCTACAAGGAGAAGATCGTAGGGCACTCCGGTCGAGGCTCGGGGCGATCGCGGTCCCGGGATGAGACCTCACCAGTTGAGGCAGAACCCTTCTCGGACGATGGCCTCCGCATCGTGAGGACCAAACGTTTCGCCATGAAGCCTCTGGCCCCTGACGAGGCTGCCGTTCAGATGAACCTACTAGGCCACAACTTTTTCGTGTTCCGAAACTCCCGCACCCAAGAGGTCAACGTCCTGTATCGGAGACAAGATGGGGACTACGGATTGATCGAGCCCAAGGACTAGTGCCGTTCCAACTATTACGCCAAAAGGGTGAGGCTAGGGAGAGCGATAGTTCTTAGCAGGGTTGCTGCCGGCGATTAGCCGCAACAAGTTGGGACGGCACTAGGTCGCTGCCGATCTGCGGTGAACAGCCCGGTGTGCTCCTCGGACCCACGCGCACACAACTCCGGCCGGCCGCATCGGCAGGTTATCCCTTTCGAATGGCGGTGTATCACTCGAGGGACGGCGTTGGAAGCGTCGCAAGATCACGAATATGAGGGACGCGGTCGGGTGAAGGCGGCCGAGGTCGTGATCATCACCGGGATGTCCGGAGCCGGCAAGAGCCAGGCGATCAAGTGCCTGGAGGACATCGGGTTTTTCTGCATCGATAACCTGCCCACCACACTGATCCCCACCTTCGTCCGGCTCTGTACGCAGTCGGAGCACGGCATCGCGCGCGTAGCCCTCGTCATCGACGTCCGAGAGGGGGAGTTCCTGAGCTCGCTCTTCGACATCCTGGCGATGCTGAGGGCGGAAGGCCACGCCGTGAAGATCGTCTTCCTGGATGCGAGCAATGAGGCCCTCGTGCGGCGCTTCAGCGAGAGCCGACGTCCGCACCCCCTGGCTGCCGGAAAGTCAGCTTTGACGGGGATCGTCGTTGAGCGGCAGATGCTGGCTCGTCTCCGCGAGGAGGCGGACCTCATCATCGATACAAGCACCCTGACCATTCACGAGCTGAAGCGGTTTCTCTCTCAGGCGTTCTTGGTTCAGGAGCCCACGTCCAGGATCGCCCTCTCGCTGGTCTCCTTCAGCTATAAGCACGGGCTCCCGTTCGACGCGGACCTGGTGTTTGACACCCGCTTCCTCCCGAGCCCTCATTTTATCGATGAGCTGCGTCCGCTCACCGGCCTTGACCCGCAGGTCGGCCAATTCCTCATGAGGGCGGCGGCGACGAAGCCCTACCTGGAGCGGCTGATGGATTTCCTCGACTACCTCACCCCCCTGTGCGAGGAGGAGGGTCGCGCCTATTTGAGCATCGCATTGGGCTGCACCGGTGGACGCCACCGTTCCGTCTTCCTCGCGGAAAAGCTCGCCGGTCATTTTCGGGAGCGTGGCTACCCGGTCAACATTCGACATCGTGATATCGAAAAGGCCTGAGGCTTCACCGCTGCCCCACCAGACAGGATTGAGGGCAGCGGGCTGCGAAGGGCTTTTCGCCCTGAATCCGGCTCCTCCGGCCCGACCCCTGGCCATCATAGGATGGCACCGGACCGAAACGTAGCGTGCGATGGGTCTGGCAGGCAGGCTTCTCAGGACCCGGGCCTTCCGCGGCCCCATCAACATGGGGGTGGATGAGGCGCTCGCCACGCTCTGCCGGGATCGTGCGGTCCTCCGTTTTTACGCATGGGAGGCTCCGACCCTCTCCATCGGGTACTTCCAGCGCACCAATGAGATCGATCTTGAGGCGTGTTACACATCAGCGGTTTCTCTGGTGCGTCGGCCCACGGGCGGCCGCGCGGTGTTGCACCACCAGGATCTGACGTACACGTTGGTCCTCCCACTTCGTCCCCCCTGGACGGAACTCTCCATCGCCGACAGCTACCGCCGGATCAACTCGTGTCTCAAGCGTGGCCTTGAAACACTCGGCCTGGCGGCGAGCATCGGGATCCCTCCAGGATACGCTGGACATTCGCGTCTTGTGCCCTCGTCGTTCTGCTTTTCCGCCATCGCGCGGCATGAGGTCTTGGTGGCGGGAAAAAAGGTGATCGGCTCTGCCCAACGGCGATTTCCCGCGGCTCTTCTTCAGCAGGGCAGCATCCTGCTGGATTTCGACCCCGCCGCCATTCTCGCCCTCCTGGGGGTTGGCGGGCGCGCCGCGACGGAAAGCTCACTGCAGATAATCGGCTCGCTGCGAGAGGCGTTGGGATGGCTCCCGGATCGCGCGTACGTGGAGGCGGCGATCAGTGATGGGTTCGCGCGTGAGATGGGGATCGACTTCATGGAGGGGTCGCTCGAGCCGGAGGAGCTCACGCTGTCCAACCAACTGGCCGCCAATCGCTATGCCGCCGAGACCTGGACGTTTCGTCGCTGACGGCGTTGGGGATCAACCTTGACAGGCTCCGTTGCCCTTTGCTACGGTATCGCCAACATCGGGGAGCGTTTTCGCATCCGCCTGTACGCGCCGGAGAGTGGGTGGTGAGCGTCGAGAAA
>Ga0209342_10008344_pt1 | contig 10384 bp, 15 predicted proteins | sample RifCSP16_2_FD_184023 | JGI IMG/M metagenome (GOLD analysis project Ga0209342, IMG submission 184023) | Soil microbial communities from Rifle, Colorado - Rifle CSP2_sed 16_2 (SPAdes) (version 2) | ecosystem: Environmental > Terrestrial > Deep subsurface > Rock core/Sediment | place: Rifle... | reverse complement strand
CCCCGGGGGCCCCGCCCGCCCGCCTCTGTCGGCTTCCCGGCCCCGACCGTCGTTTGGCACGGAACTTGCATGTGCGGAAAAGTTGGCGGAAAAGACAGATTGTCTGAGTTGACAGGGCGGAAGTGATGTGGTAGGCGGGCGGCAAAGGGGGGTAGTGGGAGAGTTGCACCCTGTGCAACTCCAAGGATTTCAGTTGCACCCTGTGCAACTTCTGATATGTTAGCTTTCAGTGGGGAGCGTTGACGGGGCGGCGGGTGCTGGCCCGCCGCCCCCTTTACAGAAGGGGCAAAATGATGAAGGACCCGAGCAAGGCCGCCGCCAAGTGGGCGCGCAATCTCGGCGGCGCCGCCGAGACGATCCGCGATGGCGTGCAGCGCGTGACAGTGAGTCCAGGCGTCAAGGCCGCGGCGCAGAAAGCCGCCTACCTGGCCGGCGTGACTCAGTCCGCCGACAAGTGGCAGAGAAACGTCGGTGCTACCAGTCTGGCCGACTGGCAGGCGGCGATTTTGGGCAAGGGGCTGGAGCGAATCAGCTCGGGCGTTGCGGACGGCGAGTCCAAGGTGACCGCCTTCCTCCAGCAGCTCATGAGCTACCAGGCGTCCGGCTTGACCGCATTACCCGCGCGCGGCGCCAAGGGCAGCGCCGCCAACAAGCAGCGCATGACCGCGTGGATGGACTACATGAGCAAATTCAAGCGGAGACCGTAAACGCATCAGTGGAGGTGTATGCGTGCAGCCGAACCAACTCACCACTGTGCTCCTGGCCGTGCTCCTGGCCAGCGCCGGCGTCTATGACGTGTGGGCGGCGCTGCGCTGGGGGTATCCGGCGACTCTCACGGCAGTCGTCCGGGACGCGGCGGCGCGCTGGCCGATCATCCCGTTCGCGGTGGGCGTGCTGGTCGGGCACCTGTTCGCACCGTGACTGGAGGTCGACTATTGGAGGCGATGCTGCTGAGCTGGTTAGTCGCGACGGTGCTCGCCGAGCTGGAGGAGGCGGAGGCCCGGAGCGTGCTGGATCATGCGATGCTCTACGCGCACGATCCGGCTCTGGCGCCGCCGCGGGTGCAGGCGGCGCACGAAAAGCTGGTGGCCGGCCGCATGTCCGTTACTGGTCCGGGCCGGGCTGCCCCCGCTGTGGATGGACGCGGCCGGGGCGGCTAGCCTGGATCACCTGGCCGCGCTGCGACCGCTGCGGGGACAGCCCGGTCGGCGCGCAGCTCTACTGTCCGCGCTGCTGGTGGACTTGGTATCAGCGGCAACAGGATTGTCACTGCATCACTTACGCGGAGGATTAGACGTGTTCCACCTCGCCGCCTATTCTCAATCTCAGGGCATCGGCGCCGTCAACGACCAGCTCAACGCGACGCTGGATCAGGCCATCGGCCTGACCCAAAACAACAACTATGTGTTTACGCAGCCCGTCGAGGTCAGGATGACCTACGCGCTGGGCGTGGGCCTGTCTCGCCCCCGGATCAATGCCCCGTCGCTGCGCCGGCTGTTTTTGCCGTCACTCCAGCCGCTGGACGTGACGGCGACTCCGCCGGACGTGCCAGCGCTCAACGACATGCGCGAGGCCGGCCTGTCGATCCCGACGATGGACGAGGTCGGGATCGAAACGACGAACACGGACGCGGGCGCGCAGATTCACACGTGCGGCGTGTGGTTCGGTGACGGCGTCTATCAGCGCACGCAGGGGCCGATCTTCACCGCGCGCTTCACCGCGGCGATCACGAGCGTGTTGAACACCTGGACCATCGGCGCCATCACGATGGAACAGGGGCTGCCGGCCGGCGCTTACACTGTGGTCGGGCTCACTGTCTGGGGCGCGTCGCTGGTGTTCGCGCGGCTGCAATTCCAGACGCAGGTCTGGCGACCGGGTGTCATTGCGCGAGTGCTGGAGGCGGACAACGGAGACCCGGTGTTTCGCATGGGCCGCTTAGGCGACTTCGGGACGTTCATCAATATTGCCCAGCCGCAGTTGGAAATTTTCGCCAACGCCGCGGCGGCGCTGACTCCGGCGGGGTATTTGGACCTCGTTAAGGTGGGGTAATCCCAGAGAAAACCATGCGTCATAACTCCGGTCGAATAATGACGATTTCCGGCTCGCTGAATTTGGCGGCGGCGAGCCTGAAGCGAGTGCGCGTTGAGATTGGGACCACGTCGACTGGCGGCGGCGGCGCAACGCTGTACCGTTTCGCCGTTGGGCATGTTCAACTCAGCAGTATCACTGATCCAAACGCCATCGCGTACGTGGTGACTCTGCAGCCCTTGCAGATGGATTTTGCCACGCATGGGGACGGCACCCAAAAACCGTTGTGGGGGTTCTCCGAAAACACCCTCGATATTTATGTCCTCGAAGTAATCGAGGACTGAGGGGCAAATATATGCCGACCGTCGAGACCGCCCTATCACTGACCGACCGCGATCGCAAGCTGGTCAACGGCGCCCTGGCGTCGCTGTCGCGGGCGGTGCTTGAGATCGACCGCGCCGAGCTGGCCGGGCGCGACGTGACGGAGTACCGCGCCCGGCTCACAGAGATCCGCCAAAATCTGCTGACGCTCAAACGCGCCTACTGGCCGGCAGGAGATTAGGCATGACCCTGCCGGCGCTGCCGCGTTATGGCACGTACCGCTACCGCGCGTCCCATATCAACCTGGGTGGCGCCACCTGGGTGCCACTGTTCCGGGAGGACCGCTCCCGATTTTTGATCGTTCTCTGCAGCAATTTCACGCCGCCCGATATCACCTTCCCGGTCAACCTCTCCACTTATAGCGGCGCCGGGACGCAGGACCTGGCGACGGGGGCTTTCACTTTCAGCGGCATTGACGACCATACCCCCAGCAGCTTGGGCTCGATCAACCTGGCTACATTTCGCGCGCGGCCGCTGGGCTTGGGACAAAACCCCAACGACTTCAATATCTCGATTCCGTCGCAACAACCGCTGGTGCTCAAATACGCGGACTGGGGTCCGATCCTGGGGTATGCCTGGGAGCTGTTAACGCCGCTCGTGCCGCTCTGTCTTCAGGCGCTGGAGGGTCTCTGCGATGCCCCGCTCCCCGTGTGATGAGCCTGCCTCACAACAGCCTGGCCCGTCCGCCGTGCCGCTGCAAAACCCGGCGGGCGCCGGCAGCGAGTACCCGTCGCCAGGCCCCGGCCCGGCGGCGACGGAAGAACCGGCCAGCGAGTTCGGCCGGCGCAAGCTATTCCCCGACCTCCCGCCGCCCGACCAGACCCCCGGCTGACCACTGCCCGAGGTATCGCGTCAGTTGGACGCGGCGAAAGCGACCTACACCGATTGCTGCTGCAGGCGTGACTCCTATATAGAGGCGCTGCTGCGCGAGTGTGACGAGTGCTGGGTCGAGTGCTGCGGTATCGTGGCCGGGACCATCGACCGGCAGCTCGACCAGGCGGAGGGCCTGGTCGGCAAACTGCATCTCAAACAGGACCAGGCGATCCAGCGCGAGATCGGCGCCGCCTACAACGCGTGGGTGCAGCTCGGCGGCGCGATCCCCGACAACGCGGCCGTCGCGGCCCGCCTGGAGGTGCCTCCCGACCTGGTGGCAATCGTGGCCGAGCTGGTGCGGGGCCGGGCCGGGCCGGCGTTCATCGGCGCGCCCGAGGGCGCCTTCGAGGTGCAGGCGCCGCTCTTCGCCGCGCCTGCACCGGCCGCGCCGCCGGCGGCGCCGCTGGTGGGTGGCGTGCTGGCCCCCGGGCCAGGCCCGCTCGCACAGGCCGGCATCGGCATCGCGGACATGGGCGCGATGATTCAGGACGAGTTACGGCAGCAAATCGCTGCCAATGGAGCTTTACCCGCTCCCGACCGTGGTCGGGCGAACGCGCTGCAAGGGTTACTCCAGCAGCCGGGCGCCCTGGCACAGGTCGGCAAGTTGGTAGAGGACGCGCTCCGGCGAGCGGAGCGGGAACGGGCCGGGTTCGGTCAGCCGGTACCCCGCATCGACCGGGTGCGGATAGGACCGGCGCCGGTCCCACCTGTTCCGCCGCCGGTGCCGCGTTTTCCGCCGCCGGGGCCGCGGCGGGAGGAGCGCGAGGAGGAGGAGAAAAAGAAAAAGGAGAAGGAAGAGGAAGAAGCGCGCGCGGCGTTCTTCAAGGGCACAACGCCCAACTGGTGTTTCGAACAAACCACGCTCGAAAATGTCCCCGGAAACGTCAAGAGCGGCGCGCCGGGCGTGTTCGAGCGAGCGTTCCGCAAAATCGCCGAATCCATTCCGCTCGGCATCGGGCCAGTAATCGCATCGTTCAATTCGTTCGTCGATACTATTGCAGCGGCCGATGCTAACGTGGTCGGCTGCAAGGCGCGCGAGAGCAAGAACATCGCGCTGTACAGCGCCGTGGTCAACAGTCTCTATACCTGGCTGGGCATTGATTTCCCTGGCGTCCGCGATTCGCTCGCTCAAGCGGCGAACGCCACCTGCCCCCAGAAAATCCCCACCGCCGAAGAGGCGCGCGGTGCTTACCTGGCCAACGTAATCCAGGGACGCAAGGCCGACCTCTGGTATTCGGGAAACGGGTACTGCCCGCCGTGGCAGCACCTGCTCGTTGACGCCACGCGCACGCGCCCCAACGTGGGCGAAAGTATTTCACTGCACTTGCGCGGCAAATTGACGCTGGAGGAGCTGCAGCAGCGCCTGCGCGGAAACGGCGTGCTGCACCAGGGCGAGCGCAATCTTTTCCTAGAACTGGCCAACTTCATTCCGCCGCCAACCGACCTGACCAGTTTCATGGTTCGTGATATTGCTGACGAAGAGGTCGTGAAAAAGTATGGATACGACGAAAGCTTCAACGTGAAGTTTGCCGGCCGGATCAAGGATTGGGCGCGCGCTCAGGGGATGACAGAGGACCAGTTCCGTTACGTCTGGCGCGCACACTGGCGCCTGGTGTCGCCGACACAAGGTTTCGAGATGCTCCACCGGCTGCGCCCCGGTGCGGTGCCAAATGAAATTGTCACCGAAGAAGCCGACGTGCTGCAGCTCCTGGAGGTCGACGATTACCCGCCGTTCTGGCGCCGGCGGCTGATGGCCATCTCCTATCGGCCGCTCACGCGCGTCGACACGCAGCGCGCCTACTTTATTGGCAGTCTGGACCTGGCCGATGTGAAGGAATCCTACCTGGATCAGGGCTACGATGAGAAGCGCGCCACCGTGATGCAAAATTTCACTCGCCGGCTGCGCGTGCGCTGGATACGCTCGCAGCTCGGCCTGCCCGGCCCCGCGGCGCTGGCCGGCATGTATGCGGACCGGCTCATCGACCGCGCCGAGCTGACGCGCGAGACCGCCGCTTACGGCTTCGACGCGGCCGACGTGCAGCTCGCCGTGGACGCGGCCGAGCAGCGGCGGCGACTCGGCCGAAAAAAGAAGGCGCTCGCCGCGCTGCGCACCAGATACATGGCCGGCATGGTGCCCAACGGCGATGCCATCGCACTACTGGTCCGTCGCGGCTTCCCCGGAGGTGACGCTCAGCAGATCGTGACCGATCTGGAGGAGGAGCGCTCGCTGCTGGGCCGGCATATCACGGTGCGGCCGCTGTGCCGCATGGCAGATCGAGGCGTCATCACACGTGAGGATTATCTGCTGGCATTGATGCGGCTCGGATTCCGCGCGCGCGAGGCGCAGCGGCTGGTCGACCTCTGCGCCGCCGAAAAGGGTGAGCGCGAGGAGCGGAAGAAGAAGCGGCTAAGTCCGGCCCAGCTCTGCGCCGCGCTCCAGGATCAGCGCCTGACCGTGGCCGGCTTCACCAATCGACTGACCTCCTACGGCTACGACCAGGCCGACGCCGACCTGGTGGCGTCGGCCTGCCTCAAGGCCGGCGAAGCCAAGGACGACGAGCGCCGGCTGACCGTCTCGCAAATCTGCCAGGCCCAGCTCGACGGGCTGCTGACCGAAACCCGCGCCGTGGGCCAGCTCCGCGAGCTGGGATTCGGCGACGAGGCCGCGCTGATCCTGGCGACCTCGTGCAGTAAGCGTAAGCGCGAGGAGCGGCAGCCGAAGGCGCAGCGGCGCCGGCTCACCGTCGCGCAGCTCTGCAAGGGCTGGAAGGCCGGATTGCTCTCGGCGGACCTGTTTGTGCGCGGGCTTGGCGACCTGGGCTACGAGGTCCAGGACGCGCACGTTCTGGGGTCGTTGTGCGGCCTGGAATTCTCGCGCGAGCAGCGCGAGCAGATGGCCGCGGCCATCAAGACTTACTTGGCGGCGCTGGAAAAGGGCGCCGCCGCCAAAAAGGCGGCGACGAAAGAACGCCTGGCTGCCGATGCCAAGGCCGCCGCCGCCCAGCGGCAGCGGCTGGAAGCCCTGGCAAAGGCCCGCCGGAAGGCTACGACGGCCGCTGTCAAGGCCGGCGCCCCCCCGCCGCCAGAATCCCCCTGATCGACGATTACGCCCCGTGCAAACGATCCTGGCACGCCGGGCGCAGATAGAGGGTTGCGGCCGGCCAGCCGGTGGGCTAGACTTGTCCCCGGTGCGGGACGCCCGCCCCGGGCCCCCGTGTTACCCCACTCTATTAGGAGGTGATCTGATGCAGGAAAACCAGCTAGTGCCGGCGGTGCCGCCGGCGGCAATCCTGGTCCCGGTGCCCGAGTTCGGCACCGGGGACCGCGCTCTCCTGACTGAGGGCGCCAAGTTCTTCACGTGTTTCAGCCCGTCGACTCACGGCGGGCTGATCGCATCCTGTCTGGATGGCGAGGACGTGCATTTCGACGCGCTGATCGGTCAGGAGATTAGCCTGCGCGGCTTCGTGATGCACGAATGGGAGTCGGTCGATCCGAAATCCGGCGATGTCACTGACGGTATCCGGGTCGTGCTGGTGGACGACCAGGACCGGCGGATCGGTTGCAGCGGCAACCCGGTACGGCGCACTCTGGGCTACCTGTCTCAGTTCTGCGGCGCCCCGCCATGGTCCCCGCCGCTCAAGTGCCGGCTGGAGCTGGGCAAGACCAAGGCCGGCTTCCGCTTTTTCAAGCTGACCTACCTGCCTCCCCCCGCAAACAACGGCGCCGCCCCGAAGGCCGGAAAGACGGGTGCGAAGTGATCTATCCATCGCACCCCCTGGAGACGGAGCGGGGCAACCTGGGCTGGGCCGATGTGCCCGACGAGTGCGGGCTGCAGTACCACGGCGACGGCCGCGGAGCTGTCGACGTGATGCTGCGCGCCGGAACGCCGGTATCCGTGACGCGAATTAATCCGCGCTCCGAGGTACTGCGCGTGCGGATCGGCACCGGCGAGGATGTGGTAGTGATCTACGCTTCCAGGCCCAGCCTGCTCTGGCTGGGCGCGACCCTGCAAGAGTTCGCCGAGTGGGCCGAGCAAATCGACCTGCCGGCCTCGTAATCACCGGCTGCCGGTCAGCAAGTCAGGAAGACGGCTGGCCGGCGGTATCTCTGGAGGGCGCTGCAATGCTCGTAATCACCGTACACGACACAGACGGCCGGCAGTTTGGCTCGCTGGGCCTGAACGAGCTGGCCGAGAAGCAATTTTGGACGATGGTCAAAGCTTACAATCTGCGCCGCCGCAACAAGGGAGAGCCCGACGCCAATCCGGCCGAGGTTCTCGATTACCTCCTCTCTCTGGGCATGCGCTTGAAATCCCGAGTGCTGAATGGAGTGTGACATGAGCCGCAGTGTGAACGCCAGGCAGATCAGTCCGCGAGTGTTGCGCCACCCCGGCAAGCGCCGCAAGCTCACCCGCCAGCAGCGCGAGACCATCCGCCGGGATTACCTCCGCATCGCCAAGCTGCTGCACCTGCGGCGCCAGAGGTGAGATCGATGGCCGTGCGCACTGTCACCGGCGCCATCCGCCAGGGCGCCCGCGAGCTGTACGGCCGGCTGGTCCAGGCCGGAGTCCGCGGGGTCGCGGCTGTCAGCTCGTTCCTGGGCCGCTTCCCGCAGCTCGGCCGGGAAGCGGCCCGCGAACTATACGACCGGCTCAGGGGCGAGGTGACGACGGGCCGCAACCTGCTGCGGGCGCCGGGTGCCAGCATTATCCCGGCCGCCGGCATCCCCACCAGTCAGCGCCAAATCAGCCTCTACCGGGCGCAAGTGTCAGTCACCCTCACCGATCCGGACAGCGGCCAGCGGCGGACGTTCGTGGTCAGGCAGGGTTTCACCTCCAATCCGACGATGGAGGCAATCCGCGCCGCGGCGGCAGCAATCGCCGAGCAAATCAGCGAGCGCTACGCCGCCGGCCTGGAGCTCGCCGAGCCCGGCAGCCGCATCGCGGCCATGCAACTGCTGTCACTAACCCGCCGGAGGGCGCCATGAGCTGGTCCCCGACCGCTCGCCCCTGGCGCCGCATGCCCGGCAACGCTGGCCGCTCCCTGGGGAGCTGGCACGTCTGCCTGGACACAGAATCCGGCCAGGCTCGCGAGCACGTGGTCGGGCAGCTCACCGTGCACCGGCTCCTGGTAGGCTGCGCCCGCGCCTGGAGGATGGAGGGCGGCAAGGTGACGCGCGTCCGGGAGCTGTGCTTTCGCCGGCCAGCCGAGCTGTGGGCCTGGTTGGCCGGACTGTGCGGTCCCCGCCGAAGCGTCCGCGTGTGGTGCCACAACGCCGGATTCGACGCTACCCTGTGCGACGCCTGGCAGCAGCTCGAGACCGGCGATTACCAGCTTGACTGGTGCTGCCTCCGCGACCCGCCAACGATTATTGTCGGCCGGTTCGCTGGCGGCAAACTTTCGTGGGTCGATACTCTGGGCTGGTGGCGCTGCCCGCTTGAGCAACTCGGCCTTGAGCTGGGCCTGCCAAAGCTACCGCTGCCCGCCGCCGGCGACGGATTGGGGGCCTGGACCGATCGGTGCTGGCGGGACGTGGATATCCTCTGCCGGGCCGTGCAGATGCTGATAGGAGCCGTGGCCGAGCTGGACCTCGGCAACCTGGCCTGGACCGCCCCCGGCCAGGCACTGCGGCACTGGAGGCACGCGGGCTGGGCCCGCGACCTGGTGCTGCACGGCCACCTGCACGCGCTGACCCTGGAGCGCGAAGCTTACTACGGTGGGCAACACGAGTGCTTCTATCAGGGCGAGGTGAGACCGTTCGCACTGCAAGACGCACGCGACCGGCAGCGCCAGTACGCCTTCGGGCACCTGCCCGACCTCGGGCCGGTCCACGTGCTGGACCGGAAATCCGCTTACCCGGCAGTGATGCGCGACGAGCTATTTCCGGTCGCGCTGGCAGATTATCAGGAGCGCGCCACCGTGCAGGACCTGGAGCGCGCCGGCAAGGCTGCCTACTTGATCGCGGCCGTGCAGCTCCAGACGGACCGCGCGACCTATCCGAAGCGCGTCAAGGGCCGCGTCCTCTACCCGGTGGGCACCTATTGGACCGTGCTCTCTCACCCTGAGTTACTGGCCGCGCTCGCCGCCGGCCATATCAAGCAGGTGGGGCGCGTCGCGCTGTACGCGGCGAAGCCGGTGCTCCGCGAGTACGCTCGCTTTTGGCTTGAGCAGCGCGCGACCTGGGAGCAGGAGCGCGGCCCGGCGTGGACCGGCCTGGCCAAATTGATGGCCAACGCGCTGCCGGGCAAGCTCGGCCAGCGCGCCTATCAGTGGACCGACCAGCCGAACGACGTCCCGCCCGTGGCCTGGGGCTACTACTACGACTGCGATTCGCCCGGCGGTCGTGTGGTCCGCTGCCGCGCGATTGCCGGCCGTGCCCAGCGCGAGGAGACCTGGGAGACGCCCCCGCCCGAAGAGGAGGTCGATCCGTCGGCAGACTCGCTGGAGGTCAGGCGCCGGCTCGGCGAGGGACCTTACTCTGCCCCGTCCCTGGCCGGCGCCGTCACCTCGTACAACCGGCAGTGGATGCGGGAGGCGCGCGACCAGGCCGGCGCCCGCACCGTCTACCACCAATCCGGCGACGCAATCGCGGTCAACCAGGACGGCTTCGACCGGCTCTGGGCCGCCGGCCTGATCCGCGACGGGCAGGTAGGATTTTTTCAACAGACTCGCTCCGCAGAAGCGGGCGTGTTCTGGGGCCTGAACGACTTCGAGATCGGTGAACTCCCTGTTATAGCTGGGCTCAACGCGGGCGCTCGACTAGTCGAACCCGGCTGCTGGCACGTGCGACAATTCGAGCGCCTGGAAGGTTTGATCGGCCGCGCCAACGGTGACGGCCGGGCCGGACCGGATGGGAGCGTGCACACCACCGATGCTGTCGTGCATCGGGCTCGGCCGATGGGTCCGGCCGGCAGTAAGTTCGACGGCTGGCTTCGCCCGATTGAGATGGAGTAGTACAGATGGGTAACAAGGACCGCGGCGAGCGTCAGGTCTGCGATGATCTGAAATTTCGCAGGGAGCGCCTTCGGGATTTCCGGTCGATCCAGACAGTTTTAGCGCGCTGGTGCAGACCCCACGGTGTCAGAACCTGCGGGTGCCTAGCG
>Ga0209342_10008340_pt1 | contig 10387 bp, 3 predicted proteins | sample RifCSP16_2_FD_184023 | JGI IMG/M metagenome (GOLD analysis project Ga0209342, IMG submission 184023) | Soil microbial communities from Rifle, Colorado - Rifle CSP2_sed 16_2 (SPAdes) (version 2) | ecosystem: Environmental > Terrestrial > Deep subsurface > Rock core/Sediment | place: Rifle... | reverse complement strand
TTGAACATGGCGGGCCGCGTGCGGTTCCGCCATGTTCCAACGACGGCGGCCAACACGATCAGACCCAGGAGTGCGCCGACCCCAATCGCCAAAGGCGAGAGGCCCGAGCTTTGCGGCGCGGAGGCCCCTGCGCTCCGCGGCGGTGAGGGCGGCGGGGCCGTAATAGGGGACGCCACGTTCGCGGCCCGCAGAAGGAGGCCCGCCTCGGCGATTCCGTCGTCGGGGGCCGACCACTCTCTGAGAGTGGCCCGGTCCATGCCTTCTAGCGAGGCCCAAAGGGCAATGATCTCGGCGATGGCCGAATAGTTGCCGCCCGCCGTTTCCCTCACGATGCGCAATTCGCTCCCCGTTGCCATGCCTACCATGTCAAGAAGGAACAAGCCCGCGGGCGCCTTGCCCTTCGTGCTCTCGGCGGCGCCCTGGAGGGGGGCCGTGACCGAGGTTGCCGCAGGCACCAGGACCACCACGTCACGCGTGAGCACAAAGGGGATGATCTCCGCGTCCCAAGGAACAAGCCGGAGCCCCGCGGGAAAACGGATGTTAAGGTCCACGGGCTCGTTGTTCTCGACGTACGCTTCCAGGCACTCCCCAAACAGAATCCCGTTTCCCCCCCAACCGATGTTCACCCAGTTGCCGGGGAAACGCTTGCCCGTTGTTCCAAAGAAGACCGAGATGGCGTGGGAGGAATTGGCTTCTGCGACCCCGAGGGTCGAACCATTGGCGTGGCGGCTGGGCGCCATGCTGATGTTCAGCAAATAGGGCCCGCCGGGGTTCCTCGAGGCGACCTCGATGATCCACCCAGACTTTCCGGGAGCGGGGAATGTGAGTTTCTCGCCCGGTCCGGCCGGGTAGGGCCCAAAGGGGATCGCGCTCCCGTTGGCGTGGAGCACGCCTACGGCGGGGCAGTCCAAGTCACATGGAACCTCGAAGCTCAACCGAATGGTCACGAGAGACGGCGACGACACCGTGAACGCGTAAAAGTCGTGGAGGTCGTGGTCATGGCCGAGGACTCCCGAGAGAGTGAAGGGCTGCGAACCGTCGATGGGGGTGGCGTTTGCCCAAACGTTGTTCGGCTCGACTTCATCCGGCCCCTCGTAAAAAACCGACACGTCTGCCGCGGTTTCGACGCCCAGCGTGTAGTTGCCCCCACCCCCCGTGATCTGGACGGCGAAGGTGAAAGGAGATCCAGGTACCCCTGCCACAATCATCTGGTCGCCCGCCGGCTGTAGGGCCCCAGAATATGGCTGAATTGTGGCCAGGTTAGCAGCCGTGCTTCCCGACGAGATGAGGTGAATCCACGCCCCGCCCGGGCCGTCGAACGGCACGTACCAGTAATCGACTGGGTCGATGTCCGGCCAGCCGACGCCCGTGAAGTTGCCGCTCCCGTTGATTCGAGTCGCGGCGCCCGCGTAGTCGTTGTGCTCGCGTTCCGCGGGGCCCTCGATGATGGGCGCAGGTCCCGCTCCGGTGACGGTCACCCGCCAGGTGGAGCCCTCTTGGAGGCACGTGAACGAGGCCGCGTGAGGGCCGCTTGCGACCGCGACGAAGTTGACCGTAAAGGTGCGCGTGCTCGTGTTGGTGAGGAAGAGCACGCCGTTCGTGTCAAACAGATCGAGCCGGACGACGTGGTTGTACAGCCACGTGTAGTCGAGGCTCGCGGCGTAAAGCGTGTCCGCCACCAAATCGAACGAGATAAAATCGGGCCCCCCGCTGCAGTCGCCTGTAGTCGAATCCCCCAGGGCCACGTGCCCCGCCGTCCCAAGCGAATCGTTCGGTTCGCTTTCGGGAGCCGCGCCGGCGTGACCAAGGCCGAAGCCCAAGAGCAGGGAAGCTCCAAGAACGGCGAGCCGAAATACACGTATGACGGGCATGGGGGAAGCGACCCCTGGCGCCCCAGATGGTCGGGCAAGGGAGGAGAGGTAGCGGCCCTGATATGCTTACCGGCCTTCCGGGTTGGCGCGAACGGGCAATTCAGGCAGGCCCCGTCCGCTTGAACATCCGGTCGAGGTCGGCAAGCGGCGTCACGATTACTGTGGGCCGCCCGTGGATGCAGTGGAAGGGGTTCCGGCACTTGTACAGGTTCTCGATGACGCGGGCCATCCCGCGGAAGTCGACGGCCTCGCCCGCGCGCAGCGAGTAATGGCAAGCGGAAACGGCAACGACGCGGTCGATGAGCTCTTCGTCGGGAGAGGGCCCGGCGTCGTGGAGCGCCTCCGTGAGGATGTCGTGGAGGAGCCCCGCGTCCGCGTGGTCGGCAAGGAGCGCGGGGACGGACTCGACGCGGAGTTGGCGGGCCCCGAAGCGTTCGACCTCGAAGCCCACGGCTTTGAGCGCGCCGGCCCGCTCGACCGCGAGGTCGACCTCGCGCGGGTGGAGCTCGAGGACGACCGGTTCGATGAGCCGCTGGACCTCGACGGACCCGGCCGCGAGCGAGTCGCCGAGGGCCTCGTATGTGTACCGCTCGGCGGCGGCGTGTTGGTCGACGACGGCAAGGCCCTCGGGCGTGCGGGCGACGATGTACTGGTTTCCGATCTGACCGAGCGGCTCAAGCCAGGGCACGGTGGGCCTGCGGCCTTGCTTGCGGGCGGCCTCAAAGGACGCGCGGAGCCTCTCGGCGGCGGCCTGCGGCTCGAGGCGGTCAAGCCCGAGCGCGACCTCGGCAAGCGCCGACTGGTAGGGGGGGGCCTGCGCGGGCGCCGGGGCCGCCGTCTCCGCGTGGGCCGTTGGCAGCGCAAGTCGGGGCGCGCCTTCGGCGCCCCCCGACGCACGGCCCCGAAGCGGCCCCGTCGCGACGGCGGCTTGGCTCTGCAGCGTGGCGGCAAGCGCCCCCTCGACGAACGTGGAGAGCCCCTTCTCGTCGCGGAAGCGCACCTCGGCCTTCGCGGGGTGGACGTTCACATCGACCTCCTCGGGCGCAAGTTCGAGGCGGAGCACGGCGACGGGGTGGCGGCCGACCATCACGCGACCCTTGTACGCTAGGCGCACGGCCGACGCGAGGGCCTTTGACCGGACGGGGCGGCCGTTGACGATGAAGTATTGGTCGGCCGCGCTTGAGCGCGTCAGCCCCACGCGCGACGTGTGGCCGGCAAGCGCCCATGGCCCCTCCCGCGCCTCGACCGGCACCATCTCGTCGGCGACCGCCATGCCGAGGACCGCAAGGATCCGGTCGAGCGTGTCGGCCGCCGGGGGCGCGTTTAGGACCTCCCGGCCGTCGGCAAAGTAGCGGAGGTGGACCTCGGGGTGCGCGAGCGCAAGCGCGGCGACCGTATCACCGATCGCGGAGCCCTCCGCGGCCTGCGACTTGAGGAACTTCCGGCGCGCGGGCACGTTGTGGAAGAGCTCCTGGACCTCGATGAGCGTGCCCTGCCGTGCCGCGCCGGGCGCGACGATCGCCTGGCCGCCCGCCTCGACCCGGACCTCCGTGCCCTCGGACGCCTCCGCGGTGCGCGTGAGGACCCGCACGCGGGCAACGGCCGCAATCGAGGGCAGCGCCTCGCCGCGGAACCCCATCGTGGAGATGCGCTCGAGGTCGGAGGCGCTGCGGATCTTCGAGGTCGCGTGCCGCTCGAAGGCGAGCGCGGCGTCGTCCCTCTCCATCCCCGAGCCGTCGTCGGTCACGCGGATGAGGGCGAGGCCCGCCCGCTCGACCTCGACGGTGACCCGGCGGGCCCCGGCGTCGACGCTGTTTTCCACGAGCTCCTTCACGGCGCTCGCGGGGCGCTCGACGACCTCGCCCGCCGCAATGGCGTTGGCGACCTTCGGCGGCAGGACCTTGATCGTGCCCATCAGCGCTTGCCCCCTCGGCCGGCCTTGGGGCTCCCTGCGCGTTTCCGCTCTGGGGGACCCTCCGGGGCGGCGCCCGCGGTGCCCTCGGCGAGCCCCTTGAGCAGGTCGATGAGCGCGAGGGCCTCCATGGGCGTCATCTGGCTCACGTCGGTGGCCTTGAGTTTATCGAGGAGTTCCGATGGCGCGCCGGGCTTTTCGGCTCCGGCGGCAAAAAGGAGGGACTGCGTGAACCCACGGACGGGCGAGGGCCCGCGCGGCCCCGGCGCACCCCCCTCCGCGCGCGCCGCGCTGGAGGCCGCGAGGTCGAAGGCCTGCTGCTCCTCGATGAGCTTGAGGATCTCGTCGGCGCGCTTGAGGACGGGCGCGGGGATCCCCGCGAGCTTCGCGACCTGGATCCCGTAGGACTTGTCCGTGGAGCCCGGCAGCAGCTTGCGCACGAAGACGATGCCGCCGTCGTGCTCGCGCGCCGTGAGGTGGTAGTTCACGACCCGCGGGTGGTCCTTGGCAAGGTCCGTGAGCTGGTGGTAGTGGGTCGCGAACAGGGTGCGCGGGTGCGCGGAGGGGCCGTCGTGGAGCCACTCGGCGACCGCCCATGCAATCGAAAGCCCGTCGAATGTCGAGGTGCCGCGCCCGACCTCGTCGAGGAGCACCAGGGAGCGGTCGGTTGCCAGGTTCAGGATGCGGGCCGTCTCGACCATCTCGACCATGAACGTGGATTGGCCGGCGCTAACGTAGTCCGTGGCCCCCACCCGCGTGAGGATCCGGTCGACGGCGCCGATCCGGGCCTCGGCGGCGGGCACGAAGGAGCCCATTTGGGCCATGAGGCAGATCAGCGCGACCTGGCGCATGTAGGTCGACTTGCCAGCCATGTTGGGCCCCGTGATCAGCATGATCTGGTTGCGGCCCCCGTCGAGGTTCGTGTCGTTCGCGACGAACTCGCCCTCCACCCGGGAGACCTCGACCACGGGGTGGCGCCCGTCCCTCACCGTGAGGGTGTCGGACGCGTCGACCTGCGGGCGCGTGTAGCCGCGCTCCGCCGCCGTGATCGCGAGGCCCGTCAGGGCGTCGAGCGTGGCGACCGCCTCGGAAAGCGCGAGCAGCGCGGGGGCGGCCTGGCGCACGGCCTCCACAAGCTCGCCGAAGAGCTTCTTCTCGAGCCCGTTGATCTGCTCCTCGGCCGACAGGACGAGCTCCTCGTAGCGCTTGAGGTCGGGGGTCACGTACCGCTCGGCGTTCACGAGGGTCTGCCGCCTCTCGTAGTCTTCCGGGACCGCACCGGCAAGGCCGCGCGAGACCTCGATGTAGTAGCCGAACACCTTGTTGTAGCCGACCTTGAGACCCTTGAGGCCCGTGCGCTCCCGCTCGCGGGACTGGAGGGAGCCGATCCAGTCGCGCGCGTCCTTCGTCTCGGACTTCAGCTTGTCAAGCTCGGCCGAGTAGCCGTCCCGGATGAGGCCGCCCTCGTTGTCGGACGCCGGCGGCTCGTCGACGAGGGCGCGGGCGATGCGGCCGCGCAATTCCGGAAAGTCGTCGAGCCGGGAGGCGAGGAGCGCCACGAGCGCGGGCTTCTCGGGGCCGGCGCCGTGGCCGCCCCCTAGGGCCACCTTCAGGAGGGCGACCGCCTCCAGGGAGCCGACAAGGGCTGAAAGGTCGCGCGGGGTGGCAAACCCCGCGCAGGCGCGTGCCACGAGCCGCTCGACGTCGTGCACGCCGCGGAGGACCTGGCGCAGGCGCTCGCGGAGCATCGCGCTTGAAACGAGGAAGGCGACGGCGTCGAGCCGCGCGCCGATCGCCGCCACATCCGTGAGAGGGCGAGTGAGCCATCCCCGCAGCATCCGGGCGCCGAGCGAAGTGGAGGTCCGGTCGATGAGAGCAAGGAGCGTCCCCCTCCCCGAGCCGTCGCGCAGGTTCGCGCTAAGCTCGAGGTTGCGCTGCGTGACGGGGTCCATTTCGAGGAACGAGGAGGCCCCAAGCGCCCGCGGGGGCTTCAGCGCGCCCGTCCGCCCCATCTGCGTCGACTCGATGTACGAAAGAACGGCGCCGGCGGCCGAGACCGCCGCCGACCCGTCGGCAAGCCCCAGCCCCTCGAGGCTCGCGAGCTTGAAGCGCTCCTTCAGGAGGTCGCGGGCGACCGTGGGGTGGAACGCCTCCGGCCGCCAGAGGGTGAGAGGCGACCCGAGATCCGCGCGCAGCCGCCGTTCGAGGCCCGGGACGAACGACGCGCCTTCGGGGGCGATCACCTCCGCGGGCCTGGCTCGCAGGAGTTCGGAGAGCGCCGCTTCCTCGCCGCCCCTCACCTCCGCAGCCCAAAATTCGCCCGTCGAGACGTCCGCCCACGCCACACCGTACTCATCGCCAAGACGTGCGACCCCCGCGAGGTAGTTGTTCGCCTTGTCCTCGAGGAGCCCGGGGTCGAGGACCGTGCCGGGGGTCACGACGCGCGTCACCTCGCGGCGCACGAGGCCTTTCGCCTTCGAGGGGTCCTCCACCTGGTCGCAGATCGCCACGCGGCGGCCCGCCTTGAGGAGCCGCCCCAGGTACTGGTCGAGCGCGTGGTGCGGGACGCCCGCCATGGGCATCTTGGGCTCCTCGCGGTCTCGCGAGGTGAGCACGAGGTCGAGGAGCTGCGCGCCCTCCCGGGCGTCCTCGCCGAACATCTCGTAGAAGTCGCCCATCCGGAAGAGGACGAGGCAGTCCGGGTGGCGGCGCTTCGCGTCGAGGTACTGGCGCATCATCGGCGTCGGTTCCGTCACAGGCAACCACCCTCCCCCGCAAGGGACGGGGTCGATCGGCGGGGCGGGGTAAAAAGCGTTCGTGGGGGGTGGGCGGACGCCCTTCGCTGGCGGCCGCTTACGCTAACGGGAGGAAACACGGACGCCTCTGGGCGCCCGGAAAGACCCTTACTTGGAAGCCCTGCGGCCTGCGCGCACGGCGAGGAACGCGACCGCGAGCGCGACCGCCGCAAAGGGCGCCTCGAAGCCCGGCAAGCCCCGCGTCGTTCCGACTTCCCTCGAGGACTCCACGATGTTGTTGTCCTCGTTCGACTCGACGATGAGGCCGATGAGGTCGCCCGGCCCCGACGTGGGGTCGATCACGAAGCGCAGCACGTGGTCCTTGCCCTCAGGCAGCCACGCGAAGGTCACATAGGCCTTCGAGTGGGCCGCTACGCGGAAGAGCTCTTCGGAGCCGATCTTCTGGCCGTTGTCGTAGAAGTCGACGATCACGGGCTTCGCGTCGATGTCGCCCGTGTTTTGGACCTCGAGCGTGATTGCCGTGATCTGCCCGACCTCGGGGGTCGCCGGCGTGAGCGTGATGACGCCGGGCTTCAGGTCGGCCTTCTTGATGTCGATCTGGAGGAGCGCGGCGTCCTCCTCCTGCCCTTGCGAGCTTGCCCGGGCGCTGAACTGCACGCTCGATTCCTTCGCGTCGATCGGCACACTCACGATGAGCTTCGTCTGGATCGTCTGGTGCGCACCGATGGCGAGCACGCCCTCGATCGGGCTGCGGATCTCGTTACCCACCTCGTCGAGGAAGACCTTGAAGAAGCGCGGCTGGCCGAAGCCCGCGCCAAGGCCGTCGACGGAGAGCGTGAAGTTGTCCGGGCCGTTGCCGTTGTTCGAGACGACCACGTCGTACTCGAGGATGCCGCCCGGGCTCCCGTCGAGCCGGAACTCGGGTGTCGTGAGGTCGACGGCGAAGAACTGGACGACGGACACGGCGACGGGCACGATGTGCGCGTGGCCGAAGGCGTCGAGCGCGCCGAGCGAGAGCTGGTGGACGCCGGCGAGCGCGTCGGTCCCGATGGTCACGCGGACTTGGACGGTCTTGACCTGGCCGTGCGCGATGAAGACGTTGCTGATCGACGCGGGGCCGTCGAGGAATTCCATGGTCCATCCGGCGGGCGTGAACGAGGGGTTGAGCTGGAGCGTCTCGTCGCCGTTGCCGTTGTTGGTGATCTCGAGGTCGAAGCTCACGGGCCGGCCCACGCGGCCCGGCAGCGCCGAGGACATGTCGAAGTGGAGGCCCTGCACGCGGTTCACGAAAGTCGTGACCTCGACGCGGCCCTCCTGGCCGAACTTCGGGGCGATCCCCTGAACCACGAGCGTGAGGCGGGTGTCGGCGATCGCGTTTGCAGGCACGGTGACCGAGAGGCGGACGCCCGTCTGCTCGCCGCCGCGCAGGTAAACGGTCTCGCTGTCGAGGGCAGCGAGGAAGCCCTTGATCGCGGGGTCCTGCGCCTCGACGTTGATCTGGACTTGGCCCGCAAGGTTCCCGATGTTGTGCACGGAGACCTGGAAGGTGGCCACCTCGCCGGGGTTCACGTACCGCAGCGTCGGGTCGGCGGTCATCTGGATGACAAAGGCCTGCTTCGTGCTCACCTGGAGGGAGATCGAGTCGGAGGCCGTCTGGTCGACCTCGGAGTAGGCCGTGATCCCGAAGGTCTGGAGCGCAAGGCCGGGCGCGTTCTCGGGGATCGTGATGTAGACGGTGAAGTTCGTCGACTCCTTGGGGTCGAGCGCGACGCGGGCCTTGTCGAGCCAGACGGTCCAGTCGACCGGCCCCGTGCCGAGGATGTGGCGCAGCTCGATGTCGTCTTCGCGCACGTCGCCCGTGTTCGACACGATCATGTTGAAGGCGACGGTCTCGCCGTTGGCGCCGATTTGCAGCTTGTTGGCGACGGAGAGCTTCACTTCGCGGCTGACGGTGACGAAGACCTGGAGCTGGATCTGGTCAAACTCGGAGGGCGCGGAGATCGAGGAGGCGTTGACCGTGACCGAGATGTTGTCCTTGTCCTTGGCGTTGCCCGGCGCGTGGACGGAGAGGAGGACCGGGGTCACCTGCTCGCTGTCGAGGCTCTCGACGAAGGTCGTGTCGAGGAAGACGCGCCAGCCGAGCGCGTCGGCGCCCGAGGTATACGCGAGGTCGAGCGTGTAGCCGTCGGCGAGGCCGCCCTTGTTCTTGAGGAGCATCGGGAGGATCTTGGTCTCGTTGGGGTGCAGGAAGAGCATGTTCGCGATGTCGATGGGGTCTGCGTAGAGCTCTAGGGCGAAGTTGAAGGCGAACTTGTAGTAGATTTCCTGGTTCGAGTCGCGGGTGTCGACCCATGCGACGTGGAAGTTGTCGTCGGGGTCGATGGCGATCCAGGGCGATGTCGAGTCGCCGCCGGCGGTCGTGAGGCGGATGTTCTCGGGCATCTGGACGAGGACGTTGCCCTGGACGAGGGTCGAGTCGAGGATCGCGAAGAAGATCTCCTTGTTGCCGGCGCGCGAGTCCTCCCAGACGACGACGGCGCGGTTGTCCGAGGTGGCGGCGATGCGTGGGAAGCCGGGGGTCGTCGCGCCGTTCGTGATCGGGACGGCGTCGAGGACCTTGGCGCCCGAGACGTTCACGAGCGAGTAAACGATCTTGCCGCCGTCCTCCCAGACGACGTGCATATTCCCGTCGGGCGTGGCGGCCACGTCCGCGATGAGGTAGTCCGTGGGGGCGCGCAGCTTCACGCTCGGCATGTCCTTCACGCCGAACTTGTTGAAGCGCGCGAGCCACGTGCCGCTGCCGGAGCCGAACGTAAACATGACGGAGCCCGAGAACCGGTCGACCTTGATGAGGTCGAACTCGCAGTGGGACGCCACGTCCGACGACACGACGCGGTCGATCCAGATGTCCGAACCGTCGTTTGCAAGCTTGTCGTAGGCGATGTCTTCGCACTGGAACTTGTACTCCTCGTGGGAGATGTGGACGGTGTCGTCCGTGCCGACGGCGATCGAGGGCGTGTGGGACGCCGATCCGTCGTTTGGCCCCACGTTCTTCTCGGGGACGAGGACGTTGCCCTGCTCGTCGAACTTCATGTACTTGACGTTCTGCCAGCCGTCGTCATAGACGATGTGGAGGTTGTTCTGCGAGTCGATGTCGATCGTGGGTCCGAGCGGGTAGGCATCCCCCCAGCCGGCGAGCACGCGCCCGGGGATGAAGGTCTCCTGGGAGAGGAACTCGCCGAGGCGGTTGAGTTTCACGTAATAGTAGCCCGAGGGCGCGCGGGTGGACTGCCACATGATGTGGGCGTCGTGCTGGGCATCGACGGTGATCTGCGGCCTCGTGTCGGCGCCGCCGTTTCGGGTGACGCGGATGTCTTCGGTCCAGGTGATTCCGCCGATGTCGATCGTGCCGACAGCGGTCGGGGTCGGCGCGGCGGCGACCGGCGGGAAGGCCGAGAGGACCATCGAGCCGACAAGGCCGAGGGCGATCAGTGAGACGCGCGTCGTACGGGCTGCAAGGTTCCCCATAAACTTCCGCTCCAGCGGGTGGCCGCTTGAGGGTGACGCTATAAAACCCTTATTGTATGCCTCTTTGGAACGGGGGAGGGCGCGCGCCGACTGGAGAGGGAGGGCGGCGGGGGCGCCTGGAGCGCGCGCGACCGCTCGGCGCAGCGGGTGCGCGGCCTAGATGCGCGCCCTGCGGCCTGCGCGCACGGCGAGGAACGCGACCGCGAGGCCGACCGCCGCAAAGGGCGCCTCGAAGCCCGGCAAGCCCCGCGTCGTTCCGACTTCCCTCGAGGACTCCACGATGTTGTTGTCCTCGTTCGACTCGACGATGAGGCCGATGA
>Ga0209342_10008337_pt1 | contig 10388 bp, 15 predicted proteins | sample RifCSP16_2_FD_184023 | JGI IMG/M metagenome (GOLD analysis project Ga0209342, IMG submission 184023) | Soil microbial communities from Rifle, Colorado - Rifle CSP2_sed 16_2 (SPAdes) (version 2) | ecosystem: Environmental > Terrestrial > Deep subsurface > Rock core/Sediment | place: Rifle... | reverse complement strand
GATAGCGACCGGGTCCCGTGCGTCAATAGCGTCAGCTACACCGTCGTCCTCTTCTTTCGACCCCGCCCGCGGCCCGAGAAGCCCCAACGCTGACGGGGTCTGCTCGAAGCTCCTCGCAGCCACCTAGCCTACGGGAGAGCCAACCGGCGGAGCCAAACGCGAACTGGTGAGGGAAGGATATTCCCCGCCCAATTTTCCGCCGACGAAGGATGACTTCCCGAGCCAGCGAGCCTGCCGGAGCGAGCGCCCCAGCGCAGCCGCGCATTGGAGAAGCGGTGAAACGGTCTCGACACCGGTCCGGTTGTTGAGTATAGTGGTGAGTCGCGCGGGGGGTTAGCTCAGTTGGGAGAGCGCTGCCTTCGCAAGGCAGAGGTCGGGGGTTCGACTCCCCTACCCTCCACCACTTACGAGACCCCAAGGCCGACTGTCACACAGATGCAAGAAGGGACATGAGGTGTTATGGACACGGTAATTACCCCCCAGACGGTCCACGTGAATGTCAGCCCGCTTGGGTTCCATAGATACGCCACCCAGTTTGCGGAGTCGGCAGCCGCCGCACGATCCAAGAAGTTTTCACCCGTGCCGTACTTCCTCTATTGTCGTGCCCTGGAACTCGCCTTGAAAGCGTACCTGTTGGCGCGGGGCATGAGCAAGGCAGACCTGAAGTCGAAGTTCGGTCACGACTTGTGCAAAGTTCTGGCGGAGGCGAAGAAGAGGGGTCTCACGGGTGAGGTGACCATAGCCGCCGGATGGGACGCTGAAATCGTCAAGGCCAACGCGTACTACAACGGGAAGGGTTTCGAGTATTTCGAGGTTGACAACGCCGCTCGCGGGTATCCCAATCTTCCGAACCTCGACACACTCGCCGACTGTGTTTCTGCGATCCTAGCTGGTATCAAGCGAACGTGCCTCAAGGCGTGAAGGCTGGCGACCCCGCAATTCTCGACCCCGCAGAAAAAGCTTGACACGAGAGGAAGCTAGCAGTACAGGTTAGGAAAATTGGCTATGTCCCGCCCACATGGCGCATGGGGCGCCCCGGGCGGTCCCGACGAGAAGGACCCGTGGCTGTTTCTCGCAGTCGCGGGTCCTTCGCTTTTTGGCCCGCAGGGGATTGCCCGATGGCGAAAACACCCCTCCGACTCCGCGCTCCGGACCTCGCTGAACGTCTCGGCGTCTCGGTTTCCTGGATTTACAAACGAACAATGGCGGGGACCATTCCCTGCCAGTATCTCGGGGGCGTCCTCGTATTCGATCCCGCCGAGATCGACGCCTGGCTCAAAGAACAGCCCCGCACGAGGAAGAAGCCCGACCGTGGCAACGGGGAACGGGCGTGAACTCCACCGTCGTTCAATCCCTGGCCTTGCCCGCCCCGCCGGATTTTCAACTCAAAGTCCTGCAATGGTGGCTCCAAGGTCCGCCGGATGCTTCGCGGAGCCACGCCGACATCATTCAACCGGCGTTTTTCGAGTCCCCGCAATTGGCGTCCATCTGTGCAGCGTTGGAAGCTTATGTCACCCAGCATCGGACGGTGCCAGATGTGCCGACGCTGGAAACATACTGGTTCGCACGCGATGGGGCGGGCCGGGATCGGGCGTTGTATCAGCACATCTTCGAACGATTGCGGGAGCCGTTGCCGGATGGGGATGGGGAGTTTGTCCGGGCGACCATCGTGCAGTGGGCGGATCGCCAAGGCACCGCTCACATCTGCCGGGAAGCCCTGAAGCAGGGGGCAGGCGTTGACGAACTCCGGCGCATGCTCACGACCGCGAGCGACCTGCGCCCGGCTTCCCACTGGGACAAGGCACAGACGGTTGACACGTTTCTGGAAACGCCCGCCGACGCCGCTGATCTGTGGCTCCACTATCCCCTCCTCGCGCGAGGGAGTGTGGCGGAGTGGTTTGCCCCGAAAGGGGATGGAAAGACGTTGATCCTCCACGCGCTCTTGATCCGCGTCGCCAAGGCGGGCTTCCGCGTCCTGCTCATTGACCGTGATAATCCTCCCGCCGATCTCCGCCGCCGCCTCCGCGCATGGCAGGCGGCAGGGGTCAAGACCCTCGACGTTTTGACGCGCAACGACGCGCCCCCGCTCACCGACGCAGCCGCGTGGGCGGCCTTCCCGGTCGGCGAATACGATGTGGTGGCGCTCGACGCCCTGGATTCCGCTACCGAGGGCGTGGGGGAGAAAGATTCTGCTCGACCCTCCAAAGCCCTTGCGCCCCTCTTGGACCTCGCCCGCCGGGAGAACGGCCCGGCGGTCATCGTGATGGCCAACACGGTGAAGAGCGGCGAGTTCGGACGGGGCAGCGGGGTGATTCAGGACCGTGCGGACATTTGTTTCGAAGTCCGGGATGCGACGGACTTCACCCCCTCCGGCCCGGCCTGGATCAAGGATCTGCCGCCGTCGGGCGCGGGGGCGTGGCGCGACCGCTCGCTGCGGCGGGTGCGGAAGGAGCGATACTGGCTCGCATTCGCGCAGACTAAGTTCCGACTCGACGCGGAGCCGCCCCCGTTCATCCTGGAGGCGGACCTGTCCGCCGATTGGTGGCAACTGCGGGACGTGACCTCGCGCGTGGTGGCGGAGGGGCAGGCGGCCTTGGACCGGGCGGCCAAGGAGCGCGCGGAGGCGCTCGACACTGCCGCCGAGGCCCTGCGCGTGGAGATCGCGGCGCGGGCGGCCTTGCTGAAAGATAAGGACGCCGTCCCATTCCTCATGGCGAGGGGCCTCAGCCAGAGGGCAGCGCGGGGGCTCATCGCTGAGCGCGACGGGATTCTGTGGCGCGCGGAGGTCCGGGAACATGAAAGAGGCAAGCCGACGTGGCTCCGCCCCCTGCCAGTCAGTAAAAACCCCCGCCGACGGAAATCACCGCCTGCGGAAACCCGCTCCCAGAGCGGGGCAGAGAGGGGGGGGTTTCCGTCACCCGCTTCTACAGCGGTGACGGAAATCCTCTCATTGCAAACGTCTCAACGGAAACGGAGAAAAACCGGGGGGGTTTCCGTCACCAATGTTTATGCGGGTGGCGGAAATGCTGTGTCCGTTGATCCGCCACCAGAGCGGCTTCGCAAGGACGGGGATTATTTCCGTCAGCCATTTTTATATAAGGGGAAAAGGCCCGGCGACGGAAATGGAGACCTCCAGGCGGATACCTGGCACCTGCGAGAATTCGACGGACCGGAAACGGAGGTTGTCCTGCACGATAGTATGGGGTCCCTGCTCCGCGCCGCGAAGGTGGCCCACTACCTCGCCCGCGCAGACGTGGCCGCACGAGCCCGGAATTGAGGCCCACGAAACAACGTGGGCGAAGTCGCTTCGGGATCTCGTCCCGTTCCAAGGGTGATGTGGACAGATATGTTGCAGATATGGGGTAAGTGTACGCGAGCGTTGACGAGTCCGCGCCGTTCCAAGGCAGAGGTCGGTGGAAATGCCCGCACCAAAGCGTAATGTGAACGCGGCCAAGCATGGGATCTGGAGCTTGGTGTCGGCAATGAGAGGGAGCCGATCCCTCGATGGCCGAGGCCGTGAGGCGCAGTATTTGAAACGGACGATGCTCGCCCTGGCCTCGGCTCGCGGGTGTTCGAAGTGGGATGACCTCTCGCCCCAACTGCAGATCCTCGCCCGGCGTGTGGCTTTCAAAGACCTGATTTGCTCAACGGTGGAGACGGCTGCTCTGGAGAACGGGAAAAAGGGTGTCCCTGAGTCCCTCTGGCAGGCATACCTGAATTGGTCCGGCTCGTTGCGAGGGGATCTCCTGGCCTTCGGCCTGGAGCGGGTGCCTCGGGACCTCCCCTCCCTCCAAGCCTTGCGGGATCAGTTCACCAAGGATGACGATGGTGAAGAAGAAACCGCCTGACCTTCTGGCGTTCATCCAGAAGTACGCGCCCGTCGCCCTCACGGCCTGGCAACTGGCGGATATCGAGGGCGTCCTGTCGCGTCGGTTCTCGTACCTTGTGTGGCCCTCGGGCTACGGAAAGACGATGCTCGCGGCCCTGGTCATCGCGGCCCGGCTCACGCTCAGCCCGGCGAAGCTCCGATCATTTGGCGGAGCCGGTGATGAAGATCAAGCCCTGCTCTTGCAGGAAGCCCTGGACGACATCTTCGAGCATCCCGAGCTAGCCCCGCTCGTGACGGTGGCCCGCAACACCATTCGTTTGAAGCATCACCCGAGGAGCGTCCACAAGACGCTCACGACACATGCCGCCACGACATGGGGGATCACACCCTCGGACCTGGTCGTCGATGAACTGGCCGAGGCCACCCCGCAGATGGAGCGGATGTTTCACGCCCTCATCTCCTCGCTGCGGAAAAGCAAAGACTCGCGGCTCGTGATCATCACGTCCCCCGGCCTGCGGGGGTCCTTCGCGCACAAGCTCCTGGAGGAGGTGCGGGACGATCCGGCCTGGCTCATCTCGGAGCGCCAGGACGAGGAGGCCCCCTGGCTGGACACGGCGCATGGCGGCCTGTATGCCAGGATGCTCCCTCGCCACATCGTCGACGCGAAGCACCGGGGCATCTGGAGCGACCTGGAGGGGAGCGCCCTCGACCACGCCTCCGTGGAGAACATCTTCACGCACGACCTCCCCGTCGGTCCGGGGGTCCGGGAGGGCGGGGCGGACCTCGCACGGACCCGCAATTCGGCTGCGCTCAGCGTCGTGCGCCTGACCGAGGGGATGGCCGTTATCGACCTGCTGGCGGAGTACCGGCCTCCGCGCGGCGGGAAGATCGATCTGATGGAGGTCGAAAACGAAATCCACGCGCTCGCCCATCGCTTCAACGTCGCGTTCACTTTCGACCCGTGGCAGGCCGCGCTGATGATGGACCGTCTCGGGAACCGTGGCGTCCGCTGCGAGAAGTTTGATTTCACATCCGACAGTCGCCGGATGCTCTTCAGCCGCCTGCTGGACGCTATCGATCTCGGACGGCTGAAGTGCCGCCCGCATGCGGAGCTAAAGAGACAGTTGCTCTCGCTGGAGGTCCGCCGCCTGCCGAGCGGCGGCTGGCGGGTCGATCATCGCCCGTCGGCGCAGGATGACCTGGTCGTCGCGATTGCCCTGGCCTTGCAGGCGCTCCCGCCGCTCGATGGATACGGCGAGGTCCCGCCGATGGGCGTGGGCACCCGCGCCAGTGGCAATTTTACGGATTTCGTCGATGCCCCGCTGCCGGATTTCGTCGCCTGGAGCACCACCCGCCCGGGGCGCTTCGTGGCCGATTGGTGAGAGAGAGGAGACGGAATGACCAGAGAGCAGGTGCGCCAGCATATCAGAAACGAAAATAGCCGGATCATCGCGCAGTTGGATTGGGACCCGGACATCACCATTGAGCAGCGAGACATTTGCCTGCTGGACACTATGGCGGATTTGTATGGCACCTTCGTCGTGCAGGCGGTCGTCCGCGATCCGCGTCACCCGCCCTCCGATGAACGGCTCATCCAGATGCGCCAACAGGCTCAATGGGACCTGTCCCGAGCCGGGATTGCGTTGATGAGTCAATTCGCGAAAGAGGAGGGCAGCCAGAATTGATTCGCGCACCGAAAAATCTCGACGAGATTTGTCATCTTCACGAAGTCGCGCACGAGGCGCGGGAATGTGGGTTTTGCCACGGCGAGGATCGTGGCTTCGTGGTCCGGGACCGCTTCGGGATCACAGAGCGGCAGGTGAAGAAGTCCCAGGGCGGGCAGACCGTCCACGCGATAGCGATGGATCACGCGAAACGCTACGTCGTCTCCTTTGCGGAGGCACTCAAGGCCGTGAAGCCAATCTTGCCGCAGGAATGGCGGATGTGGCTGTACGGGACCGACTAAGGGCGGTCCGAGAGTCCCAATGACCGCCGGGGCACAGCGCCTCGGATTCAACCGAAAATCGAGTTGCCCCTTGTGGGCCGGGATTCTTTCCCATGATTAAGAGATATGGGGACGCGACGGGGCACGATCTCTATTTCGATGCCCCACTCAGCGAGATCGTGATCAATTTCACGCCGCCTGCGACGGTTGCGGATGAGGTCTTCCCCCGCGTCGAAGTGAGGCGGCAGAGCGATGTGTATTTTGTTTTCAGTCAGGCGGATCTCTGGAGGATCGACGATTACGTGCGAGCACCAGGGACGGCACCCAAGGTGGTGGATTTCGGCGTCAGCAGCCAAACGTATTTTGCCAAAAATTTTGCGGCGCGAACGTTCATCACCGTCGAGGATCTTGCCAACACCGACGTGCTCGGGTTCCGCGAAGAGAAAGCCCGGATGCTCATGACCAAGCTGACGCTGAAGCGGGAGTTTGACATCGCCGCGTTACTCACAAACTCCTCGAACGTCGGCACCGTGCAAGTCGTCACCTCCGGCACCTGGACGAATTTCAGCACCGCGAATGTTTTGGTCGATGTCCAACGGGCAATCGACTCCGTGCGTGCCTCGACGGGATTCACGCCGAACACGGCAGTGTTCGGCTACCCTGCGTACACAAATCTCAAGTACAACAACACCATCCGCAGTCTGGTTTTTCCGGCGGCGGGTGGGGCCACGGGACCGGGGATTCCGACGCCGTCACAACTCGCAACGCTGTTCGGGCTAGAGCGGGTGCTCATCGGCGGCGCGATGTTCAACAGTGGGGCTGAGGGCTTTGACTTCAGTCCCGCTGAAGTCTGGGGACCCCATGGGTGGGTTTTCTATCGACCACCGGGACCGAGCCGGACCGTCCCGAGCTACGGATACACCTTCGATTGGAATCCGGGCGGGCAGGTGCCTCGCGGCGTCTCCGATTTTTACGATCCCAAGATCAAGAGCCACATCATGGACCTCATGCTCTATTGGGATTACAAAATCGTGAGTGCGCCACTCTGCACCTGGATTAGCTCAGTCCTTTGATCATGGGGCGCAACCTTCTCGGGCGGCACGGCGTCCGATGAGGCCCAACAGGGGCGCCCCGGCGGCCCGGTGCTCTGTTGCAGGACAGGCACCGTCCCGCTTCAATGCCCTGCTGGGCCAGCCGTGGCTGGGAGCCAGACGCACACCGGCGGGGGTAGCTCGCCCCCGCCGGGCTCCCCAATAAACCGGGAGAAGCCACAAGGGGTCGGGTCCGCCCTTTTTTTTGATCCTGGGTGCGCACGTGCGCAAATGGAGACCACATGGTAAGGTCACCGTGCCCCATCTGCCAGACCCCCATGACGGGGCGGAAGCGGTCCGCCTGTTCCGGGAAATGCCGAGCGGCCCTGAGCCGCAAGCGGCGAGAGGAGGCCTTGTTGCTGGCCGTGCTCCACGTCGAGTCCGGACTGGCGAGGCTGCGGTCCTTGATCGGGGGCGAGGAAGAAACCGCTTGACACCACATATGCACATATGTATTATCTAGTGCTGAAAGGGGGTGAGGCGGTGGGCAAACTCAAGAGAGGGTATCACATCATCTTGGACCCGGACACTCACGAGCGGCTGCGGGAGATTGCCTTTAACAGCCGCACCACCGTGAGCGGCGTGGTCCGGGACGCGGTAGAGGAATTTGTGAGAAAAAAGCACGCAGAGAAGAAACCACGGAAGAAACGAAAGGGAGTATGAGCAGATGCTTACCCGGGTATTTATTGACCCCGAGAAGATCAAGTTTTTGGCCTGGGAATGCCCGAAGTGTCACTCTGTGGTGACGGTTCCGAAACCAGAACAGGGCAAGCCCCTATTAAGTGCTGGGTGTCCTATATGCGCCGGAACGAGACCCACAGAGATGGCAAGGGAGGGACAGCCCAGGATCAGTTTTCAAAATCGCTTTGCTGAATTGGACAAGTGGGCAGAGGATGGGATGTTTCTCGTCCTGACCCACGAGGCGGGGAAACTGGTGGAGGGCTGAGCGATGGCACGCTACATCGGAGTGATTCTCCTCGCGGTGCTGATAGTCTGGACCGGCAAGGCGCTCGGGGCGTGCGCGTGGGTGCTGTGGTACAAAACGGATTTTAGTAGCACTGTAACGAAACCGTGGAAAATGGACGACATCATTGTTGTCTTTGAATCCAAGCAGGACTGTGAGTCGGAATTGCTTAATAGGGTGAAGCAACTCCACGAGGAGCGGCGCAAGAAGCCGCGTGAAAAGGATGTTTCGAAGATTGACTATGTGGATAGGGGAGTCCTGATATTTTACGGAGAGAAGACCTTTAAGTCTGAAACTTTGATCTGTCTCCCCGATACCATTAACTTGTGGCAAAGGAGGTAGTGAGTGACCCGAATGGAGAGAAGGAGGGCCGAAAAAAAGTTGAGAGAGGCGCGATTCTTCTTGGGACGCCTTCGTGAGGAGGAAGGGCAAGCCGTCCGGCCGGAGCCGGAGGCCTTCGATTTTTACGCGAGCGGGTTCCTCGCTGCCGCTGTTAGTGTCATCTACGCGCTCCGTTATGAAAATAGGGGGTCGTTCGACCACTGGTTCTCAAAGTGGAAAAAGGCTCTACCCCCGGAGGACGCCCAGTTGTTGGGGCGGGGGTGGGGCGAGCGCGATGCGGAGGTTCATGAAACCGGAGCGGACATCGTGAGGGAGCAGAGGGCTATGCGCCCCGAGCTTGTTAAGGGGTTCCACATCGTGGCCCCGCTGCACCCTGGTACGACGCTCGCCACGGGTACATGGGTGAGCGTCGATGAACACTATTTCGACACGGGGGAGGAGCGCGTCGAGGCCGTCGATTTGTTCAGGCAGTTTCTTGGGCTGCTGGACCGGCTCCTTTCGGAGCTTCCTAAATCGTAAGAGGGGGGCAAGTCAGCAGGCAGGAGGTTCAAGGACCGGAGGGCTTGGGATGCGACAGTGGACATGGACCCCTGATATGACAGGTGATGGCATTGTCACCATTCGTGATGTATGGGCCTGGGTTCAATGGCTGTACTTCTACCCTGGCGACCTCGCCATTTATGGCATGTTGTCCCATAAACGTCTTGCCCAGTTTCTTGAACTCACGCCTGATCACTACGGTGGAGCGGTCTCTGGTCTAATATCGTTGTTCGTTTGGTTCATGCTCTCGGTACTCTGGCTACTCGTACCAGTGCTGTTTGACGAATTCCGAGCCAAATACTTTCAATCAAAGGAGGAGGACTGAGCGATGGGCCATCTCTGGAAGCGCAACGGGGTTTACTACATGGGCTTCAAGGACCGGAGTGGCAGGTGGAGACAACGGAGTTGCCGGACCCGGTACAAGGAGCCTGCCAGGAACAAACTGAAGGAAGCCGAGACCCGCGCCGCCTGTGGCGAGGACAAGTCACTGTCGGCGTTCCTCCGGGAATATGTGAAGGCCCGATCCTCGGGCCTCGGCCCCCGGGGGTTGGAACGGGTCGAGTTCTGCTCGGACATCCTGGTTGACGAGCATTCACCCCTCGCCCGGCTCACGCTGCAGGAACTCGACGTGGCGGCGTGCTCGCGTTACATCAGTTGGCGGTTGGGGCACGGACGGAGCAAGGCAACCATCCTGAAAGAGATCTCGTGGCTCAAAGCGGCTGTGGATACCGCCGCTGAGGAGGGCTGCGTGTCCTGGGACCGGGCCTATCAGATCCGGCGCAAGAAGTGGCCGGAATTCAGGAATGCCAATCAACCGAGGGAGCGGGTCCTGCTCCCGCAGGAGCGAGAGGTCCTGTTTGATGCGGCGAAGGGCAACCGTAACCTGCACGACGCGCTGACCCTCGCCTTCTGGACAGGACTGAGACAAGAGAACATCCTGGAATTAATCGAGGCACAGGTGGACTTCACCTGTGACCCCGCCGTGATCCGCCTCACCCCGGCGCAGATGAAAAATCGGATCGGCCACACGGTCCTCCTGGTCCCCGAGGCCAGGGCGCTCTTGTGGCGGCTGTGGCAGGGCGTCCCCTCGCGGCGCTTCTTCGTGGACTTCCGGCCCGCGTGGAAGCGGCTGCAGGCGAAGCTGGAGGAGGATGTGAAGCTGACGGCGTTCCGGTTTCACGATTTCCGCCGCACCTATGTGAGCTACCGGATCGCTGCTGGGATCGACCCCAAGACGGTCCAGGACGAGGTTGGGCACCGGACGAGCCGGATGACGATGGACACATACGGGCGGGCGCTGAAGGACCCGGCGATCCGGGCGTGGGCCAGGCAGCATTTCCGGTTTCCGTGGGACCATCCGGCCACTGTCACAAATGTGCAAGAAGCGGAGGCCGAAAACGGGGGGTCTGCGCCACGGCGGGGGGTTACGAATAATGCGGCGTAACTGCTGGTCCCTTGTGTGTTTCCTGCCGTTTCAGACCCTTTCTTTCTTTTTGCCGAATCGGATTCGCAAGGCAGAGGTCGGGGGTTCGACTCCCCTACCCTCCACCAGGAAATGAAAAAGCCCGGGGAAGCCCGGGCTTTTTACATTTCCAGAGCAGTGGAGCATTGGATAATGGAGCAGTAGACAACGACTGGGCCCAATGCGACACTGCGGTCTATTGTTCCACTGCTCTA
>Ga0209342_10008335_pt1 | contig 10388 bp, 18 predicted proteins | sample RifCSP16_2_FD_184023 | JGI IMG/M metagenome (GOLD analysis project Ga0209342, IMG submission 184023) | Soil microbial communities from Rifle, Colorado - Rifle CSP2_sed 16_2 (SPAdes) (version 2) | ecosystem: Environmental > Terrestrial > Deep subsurface > Rock core/Sediment | place: Rifle... | reverse complement strand
TTTGGATTTACATGGTCACCGGCCATGCTGTGGGGCAGGCAATGGCTCTGGACAAAGAAGCCGTGTTGAGGCCGTAGACGGCGAACCCGTGTCGAGCGTTTTTTAGTCAAAGGAGGAGAATGATGGCCCGCACAGATTGGCTAGAGGGCTTGAACCGACGGGCGAAAAATCTTGTCGCCGAGGCTGAGCGAAAGGAAATCGGCGAATTCGAGGGGGCATTCTACAACAAGTTTCCCCTACACGAGTACATTCTGTCTGATGGGCGCATCCTGCGAGAAGCCGTGCAGGAGAGTCCGTGGGCCTCGGGGCCGCATTTCTTCATCGCCCTGAAAGAGGAGGAGGAGTGGGTGCCCGAATCCCTCTGGACCGAAGAGGAAATAAACGAAGTCCTTGGTCCGCCGGTGTGGTCAGGAACAAGACTCCCAGAGAATGACGAAGAGGCCGACAAGGTGATGGAGGGACACAGAAAGGCCAGGGAGGCACGGTAATGAGACAAAAACCTAAGTCGGGACAGGTGCGACTTCCAGGCCAAGCCCTTGCCAAAATCTGCTCTGCCCTAGAATATCTTGTGGACCGAGGGGAAGTAGACATCGAGCAAGTTCTGACCACCGTGCGGTACACTAGAGCAAACACCCTCCCCTACTTCGACGTGGTGGTGGGCGGGAGAACGATTCGCATCACGGCGAAAGACATTGGCAAGGCAGAAGAGGAAGAAGAGGAGGAAGCTCCAGAAGACGCGCCGACAGTTAAACTCCTTAGAGCATCGGACGTGGCTACCGTTCTCAGTGGGCCGCGAGGAGGAGCGAAAGGAAAAAGATGAGGATTATCCACTACTGGTATCGAGCCGATGTCCTGGTGCAGGACGACGAAAACCTTCCTCCTTCCGAGTTGGTCTATGGTACGCTTCTAAGTCACAAGGCAGAAATCCCAGGAGGAGAGGGCGATTACATCCGTTCCGTTCATGCTAGACGGGTGACGCGAGGTAAAATTCTGAATGACCCTCCTACCAAGCAGAGAGAAATGGTCGGACTGTCTTGATTACCGCCCAGTCCAAGGAAATCCAGGAGATGCTTCGGGCCAAATGTCGGTCGGAGCATTCACTTAGAAACTACCGACAGGTTCTCGATTCTATCGGAACGTTTGACCCCGACCACCTGAAGAGATGGTGGGCGCGACTTCGAGGTAGGCGACTGGAAGATAGTACGGTCAGATTGCACGCGGCCGTGGCGAAGGCTGCTTTAAGATATCTTTCAGAAGAGGGCGACCCTGATGCTAGCGCGGCCTTGCGTTGGTTTAGGCACTGTAATGTCCCCCGCCCCGAGCATTCCGTCATCGGCCAGAATCCGCTGAGTAAAGAGGATTTGCTGAAAATCCGAAATGCCCTGGATGAGCGGGCACAGTTAGCACTGGACGTGGAAAGATTTCACGGACTGCGGGTCAGCACGCTCCTGAGACTGAAGCATGAAAATATCGTCCAGCACGGCGAAAACTGGTGGTTGGTCTTCCGAACGAAACGGAAACGCCTCATCGAGCTTCCTAGTATTGAAGCGCTTTGCAGGAGACTACTCGCCACTGAAGAACCTATCTTTCCATGGAGTCGATTTCGATTCTATCGGACGGTTCTTCAGGCCGCACGAAAGACTCTGGATAGACATGTGACCGTCCATGACCTCCGAAGGAGTTTTGGAACCCGTATTTATGGAGCAACAAAGGATATTGAGTTGACGCGGAGAATGATGGGGCATGCGTCCATCGCAACGACGCAGAGATACATTGTATCGGATGCAGAAAAGATGAAAAGGGTAGTAGAGAACCTTTAGGAAAATGGTGCAATCTGACTACGTTCAGATTGACGGCCTGTCATATCGACGAGGCTGGGTTGCGGCTTTTCGGCTTGCTACTCCTGAAGTAAGGCGGGAACTAATGGGCGTCTATGACGGTTGGGCGGGAAGAGAACGCATCAGACTCCTCGAAGCGGTTCTCCTCGCGGCTAAACGGTGGATTGACACGGAGGATGCTTCCGCCGACACGGGCGACATCGCCGCACGGTATCATAACATCGAGTTCTCTACGAATCTCGGCGAAATACATCTGGAAGCCGAGATGGCGTTGCGTAATGCCGTCAAGGCGCTAAACGATTGGGAGAGTCAGCAATCACAGATTCGTAGGATGATGGAAGAAAGCCAGGAGAAACAAAATGGCTGACCCCCTGGCCCCATGTTGGCTTGAAGATTTCATCGGCCAGAAAAATGTAGTCGATATCGTCCGCTGGGAAATCGAAGCGGCAAGAAAGGCAGGACGGCGCGGACATTTCATCGCCCACGGCCCGACTGGTACTGGAAAAACCACGATTGGTCATATCATCTGCATGGACCTGAATCTTGTCCTTGTGAGCTTAACGGGAGCACAGTTGGAGAACACTCGGGATACTTATGCTATACTCCACCGTCTCACCCGCATTCAAGAGCCAATTTTCCTACAATTGGATGAAGCCGATGGCATGACGCGCGCCGCCTCGCAGGTATTACACCCTGTTCTTGCAGAAAATGTCTTCGATAGCGAAGATGGTCGAAGGTTACCCTTGCAACCTATTACCGCCTTTCTTACCACAAACTATCTCTCTCAACTTTCCGAACCCATCATCAGCCGTTGTCGAATCCAACTTCAGTTTGACTTGTATTCGGAGGAGGAGCTTACTCAGATTGCCATTAACTCAGCACACCGTCTTACCTTATCTATTACACAACAAGCTGCAGAGTTTATTGCAGAGTATGGATTAGGGGAGCCTCGAAGGGTCAATCACCTCATCGAAACGGCCGCCACTTACTGCAAAGTGACTGACCAAACTTGTATCAATGTAACGGTGGTCGACGCCGTGCTTGAGAAACTGAAACTCTATCCCAGAGGATTGACCAAACTAGAGGTTGACATTCTTCGCTTCCTGGCCATGCAGCCCAAATTCAGAGCAGGATTGCAAACCATCGCCGGAGCAATGTTCAGTAGCCCGAAAGACATCCATCAGCGCCATGAACCTAGTTTAGCACGAAATGGACTCATCTCCATCCAGGGGACGGGGCGTGTCTTGACCGAAAAGGGGATTGCGTACATCGAGTCTCTGGGTAATGCACTATGACAGGCTCTAACTCCGGGATTGAGGTATTTATCAATACATTGAAAAGTTTGGGTTTCTTCCAGGAGCAAGAGTATCTAACTCGTAGATTCCGCATTCGTCGAACAGAAAGCCACAAAGGACCCGCCACGGCCCGCTGGATGGCGTGGATGGTAATGGGCTTTCCGCGGTCGGGACCCGCGAGTTACTCAGGGAGAATTCGTATCCATCCAGACTGGATTAAATCGTGGATTCAATCGCAATCTCTTGTTCCCCCATATTTTGAAGTCTGGTGGGACCACGGCCAAGAATGGTTTAGTGCGTGCTGGGCAGATTTCCCCACACCTTTGATATGGCCCGAGGAGGCGGCATGGGCTGTATATGCTTGGCCATCTTGGTATAAAGGGTTTGAGGAATTCTAGGATGTTCCAAAAGCACTGGTTTTTAGGCCGAAACTGTGTTATCTTAACACCATGAGAAAGACGATTCCTCATCGCCATCGTTTCCGCGTTAGGGGCTGGACTGAACGCGAGAGCATCCTTATGTTTGGATGCAACTGTGGGGAACGGCGCGAACGCCGCGCCACACCCGAAGAGCGCAAGATTCTTCGAAGCAACCAACATCAAAACGTCCACCGTATCTTCCACGCATTCCAGCGCCAATTCTGCGCGGCAAATGGCAAGTTCAAGTATGAAGGCTACGAGTTCAGGCAATTAGTCCGTCGATGGGCAAAACGTTATCCACAAGATGTGCGGATGATTTACTGCGACGATAGCACCTTCTGTTCGTCAGCACTCGTATTCATCGAACATCGCGCCGCCGAAAACTACATGGGCACTACGGTCATCTACATCCCTCAATTCGGAGGAGCCCCCGCACAGTTCTTTTTGTACCCAAGTCATCGAATTAGTCTCTCACGAGCGCTTCGCCAAATCGCAACGCAGGCTCGGCCAATTCAAAGGCGAGAACGACAAAGAGAGAAAGAGTTTACTCGTCAACTAGCAAGCATCTCACTGCAGACAAAATAAGGAAGAACGATGCACGAATTCATCGACGCCTTGAAGAGTTTGGGATTCTCCGAGGAAGGAGAATATCTGATTCGTTCTTTCCGCATCCGCGAAATAGCAGACTCTAGACGAACGTTTTCAGGAAGCATTCGCATCCATCCTGACTGGATTAGAGAGTGGCTGACTAAATCACAATCAGTCCCATATTTCCAAGTCTGGTGGGACCACGACCCTGTGGCTAAATGGCACCGTGCTTGTTGGGAATATGTTCCCAGATTGAATTCGAGTCGGCTCGAAGCAGCGTGGGCTGTATATACTTGGCCGTTTCGATTAAAGAGGTATGAAGAATTCTAGGGAATCGGAAACATGTGCGTGAAAATGGTTTCGACAATTGAAAGGAGCCGAGATGGTCCGCTGGCTGTGGAACAGTATTGACAGGCCATTCTGGCAACGATTCTTTCGATTGTATCTCCCGGTCCATCTGGCAGTGGTGTTGGGTGTCTACATTGGAATGCTGATATACGTAGGTACGCACTGCCGATGACCGTCTTAGAACATCTCAAATCAGCTTCCTCCCCCGAAGATGTCTTCGGAAAACTCGCGGGAGGGAAAGACGACCAAATGGCCGAAGCGAAACGGATTTTTCGTCGTCTGGCTCTAGCTATTCATCCCGACCACCATACTGGCGCAGATAAAGACGAGGCCAACGAAGCAATGGCGCTACTAAATCGCTGGTGGGATGAGACTCGCCGCCAAATTGAGGCGGGCGAATACGGTCAGAAATTGACCGTTCTCGCGGTCGGAGGCAAAACGATTCGTGTGGGGCGGCGGATTCGCGTGGGAAGCGTCTGCAACGATTACCATTGCACCATCGACGGGGACAACCGTCCTCTCATCTTTCGTACCGTACGGAGCCCGCGAGACAACGACTTGGTAGAGGCAGAGGTCCAAACTATCCAAAAGCTCCGAACTTCTAAGCATCACGATTTCTATCCCTACATCCCCGAAACCATACTGTCCTGCCGCGCCACATTTGGGGCGACGACACGACAAGGAATGGTCCTGACATATCGAGAAGGATTCTATTCCATCGAGGAGGTGATGCGAGCGCATTCAGCTTTGGACCCACGAGACGTAGCGTGGATGTACAAACGCCTTCTGGCCGCACTCGGATTTGCACACGCCGAGGGGCGCGTCTTCGGAGCCGTGTTGCCGAGTCACGTCTATCTGCACCCAGGCGACCACGGGCTACTCCTGGCAGACTGGCACTTCTCTGTCCAGGTAGGCCGTCCACTCAGGGCAATAGACGCCGCCTACGAATCGTGGTATCCTCCTGAAGTAGCATCCAAAGGAGAGGTAGGGTCCTGGACGGATTTGTTCATGGCAGCACGATGCGGCATCTACCTCTTAGGTGGCACCCCCGCCCGTCTATCGAGTTCTGTCCCTCGTTCTATTCAGAATTTCCTTCGCGCATCGTTGATTCCCAATCCATTTCGGCGACCCGCGGATGCTTGGGAACTCCACGAGGAATTCGATTCTCTATTGCTCAGCCTGTACGGCCCGAGAAAATGGCGTCCCCTAAGGATGCCCACATAGGAGGGAAGACAATGGGAACAAGCAAGTGGTCGGACGACGTTTACAAGACGAGGAGCGCGCATCTTGCCGCCACGGCGACCAGTGCCTTCGCATACGACACGGACGTGCGCGCGACTCCCAGGGATACATGGAAAGTGCATGACCGCATGAATCCTTTCGGAGTGAAGTTTCGGGAAAGCCGCGACAGCGCGGAGCACCCCACCTCTCTAGCCGTCGCCGTGCTGTTCGATGTGACGGGTTCCATGCGTCAGATTCCCGAGGTTCTCCAAAAGAAGCTCGGGGCGCTGATGAACCTGCTGATTTCGAAGGGATACGTGGAACATCCACAGATTCTCTTCGGCGCAATCGGGGATGCGACCGTCGACCGAGTACCCCTGCAGGTTGGCCAGTTCGAAAGTGGCAATGAGATGGACGACGACCTGGCCCATCTCGTCCTCGAAGGGGGCGGCGGGGCACACATCACCGAGTCCTACGAACTCGCGATGCATTTCATGGCCCGCCACACCGCCATCGACTGTCTGGAGAAACGTGGCGAAAAGGGCTTTCTCTTCATTATCGGGGACGAGATGCCCTACACACACGTCAAGGTTGGTGAGGTCAACGAAATCATCGGCGACGGTGCCCAGGCGGGTCTTTCGCTCCAAGATATCGCGGAGGAACTGAAGGAGAAGTACAATGTTTTTGTTCTTCTTCCTGTTGGGGCCGCAAACGAGGGGAACCGCGAGGTTCGCCAACGCTGGCAGTCCCTCTTCGACCAGAATGTTTTCATCCTGGATAACCCCGTTACTGTCGCCGAGACTATCGCCACGACGATTGGCGTGACGCTCGGTAAGGTTGACCTGGAGATGGGCCTGGCGAACCTTCGGGACCTGGGCGTGGACGCGGGGACGGTTGCCAGTGTCGGCACCGCTCTGTCCACCTATAGTGGCACGAAGTCTGGGGCCGTTGTTAAAGCCACAGGCGACCTGCCTGGCATCGACGAGCCAACGGGAGCCAAACGGGTCTAACGATGCAGGCGTTCGCCGTTGTAGACCTCGGGTTTGGCGATTCGGGAAAGGGCACAATAGTCGATTACCTAGCCCGTAAGTATAACGCCACCCTGGTCGTCAGGTACAACGGTGGGGCGCAGGCATCTCACAACGTCATTACACCCGAAGGCAGACATCACGCATTTTCGCAGTTTGGCAGTGGGACGTTTGCGGGGGCCGCCACCTACCTTTCTCGCTTTATGGTGGTGAGCCCCCCAGCGTTCAATAAAGAAGCAATCCAGCTTCCATCGGCAGAAGTATTCGTCGATAGCCAGGCCCTTGTTACAACGCCGTATCACCAAGCGTCGAACAGGCTCGCCGAAGCGGGTAGAGGAGCATTCGCCCACGGAACCTGCGGCCTAGGAGTGGGTGAAACCGTAAGAGATGCCCTAGAAGCGGGGTTAGACGCACTTAGGGTGCAAGACCTAACCGACCAGATTCGTGTGCGCCGAAAATTGAAGGCGACGCGGGACCGATTGCAAGCAAAATGGCGAGGATTACCTTTGCTCTCCGCTAGGGACAAAGACATTCTATTCGGCGACGATGATTCGATTCTTGAGTGGTATCTAGAGCAGTGCTCCTCGTTTACAGGGAAGATTGAAATCACGAGCATCGAAGTGCTCGATGCGGCACTTCGGTCTGGTACAGTGATTTTTGAAGGAGCGCAAGGAGTGTTGCTAGATGAGTGGTACGGCTTCCACCCTTACACGACGTGGAGTACAACCACTCTGGCAAATGTGAGGAAGTTACTACAAGAATGTGGGTGTCCACATCATCCACTGGAACGCATAGGAGTCACCAGGTCCTACATGACGCGTCATGGTCCGGGGCCATTTATCACAGAAGACCCGTTCTTAGACTTGCCCGACATACACAATGACTCCCTCGGGATGCAGGGAAGGTTCCGTGTCGGATGGACGGATTTAGTCATGCTCCGTTATGCGACGAAACTCTGTCCTGTTGACTGGCTTGCCGTGACAAGTGCAGATAGAATTGGTCTTGGATGGAAAATTGCCAAGAGCTATCTATTCTCAGAGGGAGAAGTCCCAGAAATGTTCGAGGGAACGAATTCCATCACAGGCGTCCGCATCAAAACCGATGTAACAGACCTAAACTATCAGGAGCATATCACAGAGGCCTTGCGTCATTGTGCCCCTCAATATACAACGGTCAATGAACGAGAACTGGTGGTGTTGCTAGAAAACGAATTAGACATTCCAGTCAGATTACTTTCCTACGGGCCGACCGCTGCAGATAAGCAGGAGAGAGTTCCGACATGAGTAAATCTTCTTACGGGCGCAACGCGGAACAGAAACGAAAGAAGTTTCTCATCGTTGTCCAACGTCAAGCAAAACAAATGGGCGGCAGAGTCGTCATCCTCGAATCGGAACTTATCCGAGGATGGGTAAACTGCGCGTGGTGCAGAAAGCCTATCGACCTGAGTACATCACGGGTACATGCAACGTTAGACCACATCATCCCGAGAGTAAAAGGCGGGACCAACAGGGCAGAAAATCTCCAGCTTATGCATCTTACCTGTAACCGCGAGAAGAATGAAGTCCTCGACGGCAACCGCCGAGGGGCAGGTCGGGCAGGTAGGGTCGGATGTCCGCACTGCGGCAGAATCTATCCAAAGCCTTCGGGGCCGCTCGTCGTCTGTGACTGCGGTAAGGTACTGGCGAACATCTATGCCTGAGCCAAAAGTCAAGATAACAGTGATACATGCCTTCCTCGCTCTAGAGAATGGAGAAGAAGGAATCGCGGCGTGGTGGAACGAAGAATTCGGGGGATGGCTCCCCCTCGTCAGCGGGTATCCGGGCCAGTTCGAGTTGCTAAAGGTCATTGCACAGAGGGTTGCCGACAGAACGGGCCAACCCATCGAGATAGTGCGCTTCTTCCAGCGCGAACACGTCGGCGTGATAAATCCGAACAGGGAGAAGACGAATGAAGATTGAAGACGTCAAGACGATTGGAGAAGTCACGACCGTCCTGGACCGCGAGCAAAAAGGACTAATGCAGATTCCCGGCGTCAATGGTGTTGGAATCAGCGAAACAGCAGGGCACTGGGTCATCCAAGTCTATTTGGAGCATGAAAAGTATATTGCGAAAGTGCCAAAGGAGGTCAGCGGTGTACCCGTCGAAGCAAAAGTCGTCGGAAAGATTCAGGCTTTAGACGAACTTTAGTTAATATAATACTTCGAGCATAATGACAGAGGAAGAGATTGACAAACTTGCCGAAGCAGTAGACGGCGTCCTGCCCATGGACATTGGGGCGGAAGTTCTCCCTGACCCTGATTCGGGCGCGCTGCTTTGGTTCAAGCATCCATCCCTGCCACATGTGTACGCCAAGTACGGCAAGATTACTAAGGGGAAGAACAAAGGCCGCGTCATGCGAACCTGGATATTCAACGAAGACGGCACGGCATATGTCCTGAATGCAAATTGGGCGACGGATAGGGAAATCAATTATCTGACAGCGCTGGCCAAATCCCATTAGGAGGGACAAATGCTATTAACTATTGACCGCGCACGTCCTGTCAGACAGATAGAGAAGGACGAAAAAGACCGTCTTATAGAGAAATTGTCTGGAAAGCATTACCGCGATGCGGTCACCGCCCCCAAAGGTCTAACATATTTCGCGGATAACTTGGCGGGCGACCTCTGTCATAAAAATTACTTGGACTATCTCGAATATGCCTGGGGCACACACCATAGCGTTGTCATGACGCCCGACATTCTCTGGTATACCCTCCTCTGTGAAATCGCGGGTATCGTCAGAGAATCGCCGGAACGATTCGGAAAACTGTTCACAACGACTCCCGGTAAGAAACAAGACATCCAAATCCAAACGACTGAAGTGGGAATTATTCCCTTAGAGGGACTTCTCGGTGAATTGCGAACTCGCGTGCCGTCAGACGCGGATATATTTCTACCAGACTTCTCCACGACGACCAATCGGGCACGAATTGCTAAGTTCGCCGCCTTCGCGGACCTGGTGTCCCCCTACTATAACTATTCGATTTATCTTTGCGGCATCCCAATGGTAGATGTGCGGGGGGAATTCGGGGACTATGAGCTTGTTGCAGTATCCTGGCACAATATCGGAAAGCTTCTGGGCACCGAAAAGCCATATTTCGCCCGCGTAGGCGACATCGTTGACCGCCTTCTCAATTCCTTTTATGAGCATTCAGAGGACGACGCCTCTGTGTTCTGGAAGCAGATGTTCTTTGCGGAGAAGTGTGGCTCAGGAGGGGAGATTGAGGTTCACGGTTGGTTTACGGATTTGTTTCGCAACGTGGAATCTCGCCTCCCAAGGAATTTCTCCACCCACGTCTCCACAGTAAAATACACTCAGATTGAGACAGCGAAGAAATACCAGATGATGCAAGGTCTATTTACGAGCCGAGACATGGATGGGTTGTTAGAGCCCGATTTCGGATATATCGTCTTTGAGGAGGCAACTTGATTATCCGCGGCATCCTCCATATCTTCACTGAACAAGGGATGGAGCGCTTTATCTGGGCCATCCAAGACGAACGTTTCATACAACGTAATGCACCACGAGGATATTGTAGAAAGTGCGGTCTATATTTACGGGGGGGCATGGATGGACCATATCTGACGATTGAGGAACTCCGCCTTAAAGCT
>Ga0209342_10008334_pt1 | contig 10389 bp, 7 predicted proteins | sample RifCSP16_2_FD_184023 | JGI IMG/M metagenome (GOLD analysis project Ga0209342, IMG submission 184023) | Soil microbial communities from Rifle, Colorado - Rifle CSP2_sed 16_2 (SPAdes) (version 2) | ecosystem: Environmental > Terrestrial > Deep subsurface > Rock core/Sediment | place: Rifle... | reverse complement strand
CCCCACGATTCCCGCGTCGACGACACCGTGCTCGACGTAGGTGGGAACGTCACGGTCCTTGACCAGCACCGAGGATTGGTTGCCACCATTAGTAATGTGGAGTCTTCTCGCCTGCCGGACGTCCTCGGGGAGGGCGAAGCCCGACCGGGTGAGGAGATCCACCGTTTCGCCGAAGATCCTTCCGGTGGGCAGGGCGAGCTTGATGGACTGGCTCAAGAGATCCTCACCTTCATGCCCTGTCGCCGCAGCTCCAGAGCTTCCGCCAGACCTCGCGACGGCTGCTTCCCCAAAACGATCGCTTCGGGAGCCGCCTCGCGGGAGGTCCCCAGATGGTCTTTCACCCTTTGAGACAGCCGATCCAGGGAAAGAGAGAACCCGACGGCGGGAAGAGGCACCCCGAATTTGCCGAGAAGGGAGTCGTAGCGGCCCCCGCCTCCCAGCTCCAGCCCGGTGCCGGGGGCGTAGATCTCGAAAACCATTCCGGTGTAGTAGTCGAAGCCCCGTACCTCCCCGAGATCCAATTGCAGGCGATGTCCCAGCCCGAGCGCCTCGAGCTCCGTCGCGACGGAGTGCAGACGCGCAACCGCCTCTTGGCTTCCCGGGTGCTGAGCGATGGCCCGCGCTCGCTCCAGAACCTCCGGCCCGCCGAAGAGGCGCATCGCCTCCATGACCTCCGGGGGCGCCTTCCTGCCGAAAATATCATCCACTCGATCCGCGTCGCGGTACCTCATCGCCTCCAGCAACTGGGGTCGTGCCTCGGCGGGAACCTGAGACTCCTCGAGAATCCCCAGCACGAAGCCGGCATGGCCGAGGGTGACCACCGCGTCGTTCACTCCCAGCCGATCCAGGGCCTCGAAGGCAACCAGCAACACCTCCAGATCGGCCGCCAGTCCGTCGCCGATGTGCTCCAGGCCGATCTGGAATAGCTCCTTCTGGTGTCCCGCCTGGGGGGGCTGGTAGCGAAGTACCTCGCCACTATAAAAGAGACGCAGAGGCAAGGAGCGATCCTGCATTCGCGAAGCCACCACCTTGGCGACCAGTGCGGTGAAATCGGGCCGCAAGGCGAGGAGCTCTCCGTTGCGACCGATGAAGCGGTAGATGTGGTCGGTGAAGCTGGGCCCGCCGCCGCGGGCGAAGACCTCGAAGTAGTCGAAAAGCGGAACGATGATCTCTTCGTAAGACCATCCCGAGAAAACCTCTCCCACCCTCCTCTCGACTTCTTTCCGGAGGTGAGCCTCCCGGCCGTAGAAGCACTGCACGCCGGAAGGTATTTGAAGATTGGAGCGCTGTTGCATCGCCTATAGCCCCACGTAGCGAGAGTAGAGGCTCTTGGCCTGGGCAAGATCCTCGGTTCCATGAATGATGGCGCGTCCGTCGACGAAAACCACCAGCTCCTTCCCCTCCGCCTGGAAGCGAACCAGGTAGTCGTTGGCGCGAACTTCACCGAGTGCCCGTAGACGAGCGGCGAGCTCTTCTAGCTTCACGGGTACCTTGGCGGTGGGACGCACTTGCACCGCATTACGACCGCAAAGGATGGCCGCCCCCGTTCTCGATCCGGCGGCAAGGTAATCGAACCGGCGAGCGCCGCAGGCGGGACAGTCGGCACGGCGCTCGGCCATTGAGGCCTTGCTGAATTGCCCCGTCCAGGCATCCATCGACAGGACCTTGTTCAGTAGATCCGTCTCTTTCCCGGCCAGGAGCTTGAGCGCCTCGCTCACCTGGAAGGCGGCCACCGCATGCACGATGGGAGCGATCACACCCGCCGTATCGCAGGTCGGCGACGCTCCGGGAGGGGGTTCCACCTCCAGAAGACAGCGCAGGCAAGCCGTCTCCCCGGGACGGATCACATAGGTCATGCCGTAGCTCCCCACGCAGGCGGCGTAGATCCACGGCGTGCCCGTCTTGACGCAGGCGTCGTTCAGCACGTAGCGCGTCTCGAAATTGTCCGTGCCATCGAGCGCCAGATCAATTCCATCTAGAAGCTCCTCCACGTTGTCGGGACCGAGGTCAACTACCGCTCCCTCCACGGTGACCTCATCGTTGATCCGCCGGAGCTTCCGCGCCGCGGCGACCGCCTTGGGGAGATTCTGCGCGAGATCCTCCTGGTCGTAGAGTCCCTGGCGCTGGAGATTGGACGGGTCGAGGTGATCGCGGTCCACCAGGCGAAGCGACCCCACCCCGGCTCGAACCAACATCTCCGAAGACACCGACCCGACCGCACCCGCGCCCACCACCAAGACGCGGGAACCGCGTATCTTCAATTGTCCGGACTCGCCGATTCCCTGGAAGAGCACCTGTCGCGAATAGCGTTCCAGTCCGAATGGGTTCCCGGACTTCCCGGCGCGCCTGGCTAGCTCGGCACGCGCCGCCAGTTCCATGGCTTCCGTGTCTGCCTTCCCACCCGTCCAAATTTCGTCCTGACCTACCGCCTGCGCCACCAGCATCTCGAGACCGGACACCGCCACCGCTCCCCGCCGGCGGGCCGTTTCCAGGAGCTCGGTTTGCTCCGGTTGATAGACCATGTCCAGCACCAGCGCGCCGGGTCGAAAAGAGTCCAGTGCTTCCCGGGCATCGAGCAGGCCCTGAGAGAGCGGTGTGGCATTGACCAAAATGTCCCACCGTCGTTGCCCGATCTCGTCTAGGCTCCCCGCTTGCCCACCTCCGGCCTGCGCCACGGCGCGCGCCGACTCGGCTCTCCGCGCCAGCACCACGACCTGCGCGCCGGCTTGGCGCAGGCCGACCGCGGCGGCACGCGCCGCTCCCCCGGCACCCAGGATCACCGCGAGCTTGCCCGCCGGATCCATGCGGCGGGACACCGGGCGGACCACGCCCTCGGTATCGGTATTGAAACCCCACCACTTACCCTCTCGCACCGCCACCGTATTGACCGCTCCCACCTCGAGCGCCTTTCCATCGACTTCATCGAGGAACGAAATTATCGATTCCTTGAACGGTCGGGTCACCGAGAGACCGGCCACGCCCAGATCCTTCGCCGCCGACACGAAGGCGGGAAGCTCCTCTTCCTCGAAGGGAAGATAGACGGCGTTCAGGCCCCTCCGGCGGAAGAAGTCGTTGTGCATGGCCGGTGAGAGACTGTCGCGGACCGGACGACCCAAGATGCCGTAGATGCGAGTGAGACCGTCGATGGAGCGGAAACGATAGAGGTTCAACAGCTCATCGAGATCAAGCTGTCCCGGTCCGGTGGCGGGCATGCCGCGTGCCGCGGCGTAGGTGAGCTCGGCTCCGAAACGCGAAGCGAGGACGCGTCCCGCCGTGCCCGCCGGACCCATGGTGATGGGAGCGAAGCCAAGACCGCGCTGGCGCACCACCCGACCCACCTCCCCCAGCTTCAGCACGTCGGCGAGAGATCGAGCACGGGCGGCCAGCTTCACGATATCGGCGCCACCGCGCGCGGCGCGCTCCACGAGTCCCGGCAAGTCCTCAGGGAGACCTTCGAACGCATGATGCGACAGGATGAGGCGCGAAGACGTCGCAACGCTTCGCAAGTCATCGCTGAGGGTGTCCAGCTCGATATCGACGAAATCAAACCCCAGCTCCAGAGCACGGCGGAGAATCGCCCGGCGGTCCGCCTCCGAACCCTGAAAGACACCCCCCTCTCGCGGGGAACGACAAGTGAAGATGAGAGGTTTCGAGCCGGCGCCCCTCAGCTTTTCCAGGTCGGGGTTGCGGAGCGCGTCGGCCCGTAGTTCCACCAGATCGGCGCCTTCGGTGGCTTCCTCTGCGGCGCGAAGCATTTCCGCGGTGGAGCGCGCCATGACCGCAGCAACCACCCGGGTCACGCTCTTAGAATCTCGAAGTGCCAAAAAAAAACCTCTTCAGGAGGCCTGAAGAGGAAAGACTCATCGGCATCTTTCCCCCAGGCCCCTTTTTGATATGTGCCGTCGACGCATCGGCGTCGGTCGGCAGGGTGCCCGGCTAGGCCCAGTAATGGTACCTATGAAAGGTCAGATGCCGGTAATTGCTGCTCTGGAAGGAGGTGCGAGCGAGGCAGAAGAGCCCCTTCGATTGCCGCATCGAAGCACAGGCCTCTGTCCCACTCATGCTCTGCTCCTACACCGTCAAACGCTACACCCCCGCCTATGTCGTGTCAAGTGAGATCGGGGTCGAGACCATGACCGGCGGGGGCTTTTTTTTGTGTCCCATCATATCTTCTCTTGAATCGCTCCCAAGCGGGTGCTATATAAAAATCGAGGCGCGCCGTGAACCCGAAGCGGGTCTTGCGATCCGTTGTTTTCTTCGAATATCTGACCGACTCCCATATCCAGCAGCTGGTGGACATGGCCGGGGCTCTTACTGTCAAAGTGGGGGAAATCCTCTTCTCGGAGGGAGAGGCCGAGAACCATCTGTATCTTATAGAAGACGGTCGGATTCAGATCTCTCGGGACGGACGCCATTTCGGCCGCCAGACGTTTGCGCTACTCGGCCCAGGGGATCACTTCGGGGCTCTCTCGCTTTTCTATCCCGACCCGCACTTCGCAACCGCCACCGCCGTTCAACCGACACGCCTGTGGATCTTACGGCACGACCACTTCCAGGCCCGGCTACGGGAGGACCGCGAGCTGGCCTTCGCCGTTCTCAAAGGAATGGCGCTCGGCATCCGAGCCGCGAACTGTGAGATCCGGAGATTGACGACTCTCCTCGACCGTCGCTCGCGCCTCATCATCGAGCTCTCCCCCAGACCTCTCGCCGCCTCTCCTTCTGGCCCTCCCCCGCCCGCGGGCTGAGGAGACCGAGTTCGAAAGCCTTGAGCGGTCGACCTTTAAAGAAGCGGCGGTGGAAATCGGCTCTTTGACGCTGACACTGCCATGAACTATGATTGGAGGGGTGGCGACGGCAGGTTATACCCTCCCCAACATAGTTCGTTCGGTCGCCCCAAGTTCTAGAGGGTCTGAGACATGTGCATTCCTCCTCGCCGCGTGACGATCGGCCGCTCGCTTTTCATATGGCTTCCGCTCTGCGTATTCTTTCTGTCCAGCCCGCTGGCCGCCTTCCCGGCGTCATCCGCGCCACCAGCGCCGCTAGCATTGGAGACGCTGCCTATCGATGCGATCGAGCCTGGCATGGTCGGAGAGGGTCGCACCGTCTTCGACGGCGAGAACGTGGAAACCTTCAAGGTCACCATCCTGGGAGTGCTGCGCCAGTACGGCCCCAACCAGAACATGATCTTGGCCAAGCTCGAGGGAGGTCCGCTGTCCGAGACCGGCGTCATCGCCGGTATGAGTGGAAGCCCCATCTACATCGACGAAAAGCTGGTGGGCGCGGTGGCCTACTCTTTTCCGTTCTCCAAGGAAGCCATCGCCGGAATCACTCCCATCGCGGAAATGATCGATGCCACCGCCACGCCCGTCTCACGCCGGCGGGTTGCCCGGCTGGAGTTCCCTCTCACTCCGGAACGTCTGCAGGCGATGGTGCCCCAACCGATCCGACCGGTGGCCATCCAGGGCACGTCTCTCATCGGTCGAGAGCATCTCCAACCTTATATAGGAAGATTCCTCTCGCCGGTTGCCACGCCGGCGTCCCTGAATGGATTCCTACCGGAAACCTTCGATCTGGCGGCGCCGCTGCTGCGGGCGCTCGGGATGGAGCCCTTGCTGGGAGGAGCCATGGTTCCCCGACAGACCAGCTCCGGCTCCGTGGAGCCGACCCCCCAAGCCGTGCCGACCCTCGAGCCGGGCGATGCGGTGGGCGTGGGGCTCATCACCGGGGACATGGATATCAGCGCCACCGGCACGGTGACTCATGTGGATCCGCTGACCGGCAGCGTCTATGCCTTCGGCCATCCACTCTTCAATCTCGGTCCGATCGAGTACCCCATGACGCGGGCCAACGTTCATCTGATATTGCCCAGCCTCTACAGCTCCTTCAAGCTTTCGAGCTCAGGACCTACCGTGGGAACCTGGCTACAGGATCGCTACACCGCCATCAAGGGAAGCCTGGGGAGCAAACCGAGAATGATCCCCCTGACGGTCGATGTGCGCACCAGCCGCGATCAGGAAAGAACCTACCACCTCGAGATCGTCAATGACGAGCTGTTCTCACCCATCCTTGCCTACGTGTCTCTGACGTCCATTCTCCAGTCTACGGAGAGACAGTTCGGCACCCAGACGGTGAAGGTCTCCGCCCGTATCTCGATGAGCGATGACCGAAGGGTCCTTATCGAAGACATCTTCGCGGACAATGAGCCGTCGCTCTCTGCATCCGCCATGGCCGCCGCTCCCCTTTCTTTCCTGATGGGCAACGATTTCGAGAAGATCGAAGTCGAATCGGTCCAGGTCTCGATAGAGGCCACCGAGAGCTCACAAACGGCGCGGCTGGCGAGGGCCTGGTTGGACACCGACCGAGTGGCGGCGGGCGGAAGCGTCCCCCTGAAAGTCCTGCTGCACTCCTACCGCGGCGAGGACATACTCAAAACCATCGACGTGGAGATTCCGGCCAACGTCGGCGAGGGAACCCTGCAGCTTCTGGTGGCTGACGCCCCTACCATCTCCACCCTGGAGCGCCGGGAAGCGCACGATCGCTTCGAGCCGCGCAACCTGGATCAGCTCATTCGTGCCCTGAACGGCTTGCGGAAGAACAACCGTCTCTACGTCAAGCTGACCAGACCCGACCGGGAGGGAGCCATCGTGGCCGGCGAGTATCTCTCTGCTTTGCCTCCCAGTATCTTGAACGTTCTGCAGGCCGACCGCTCCAGCGCCAGCTACATCCCCCTCAGCGGCTCGACTCTTTGGGAATACGAGCTGGTGACCGATTACAGCGTGACCGGCGCGCGCTCACTCGAAATCACAGTTGGAAAACTCCCGAACTGACCTAGATGCTCCTTCGGCGTCGCCTCCTCGTGATTGCCGCTTTATCCGGCCTGCCCCTGGCGGTCCCCGTTCTGGCGGGCCTGCCCATCTTCTGGAGCCTTCAGGGCCAGGAGGATTTTCTGGCTGGAGAGGTCGATGGCCTGTCCATTTCCAGCGACGGAATCATGAGCCTCGCTCCCGCGACTCGAAACCTCTATGAAGGAACCGAACCGTTTTTTTGGAGTCTGGTTTCCGACCGTCAGGGCAATCTCTACGCGGGAAGCGGCAACGAAGGCAAGATCTACAAGATCGATTCCCAAGGAAATGCCACCGTCCTGCTCGACACCAACGAGCTGGAAGTACACGGCCTCGCCATGGATCGCCAGGGCGATCTCTACGCCGCCACTTCCCCGCGGGGACAGGTCTACAAGATAACGCCCGAGGGGCAGCAGGAAGTCTTCTTCGATCCCGAAGACCGCTACATTTGGGCGCTCGCCTTTGATCAGGTCGGGAACTTGCTGGTCGCCACCGGCGACAAGGGGAATCTCTACCGGGTGACCCCCTCCGGCAGCAGCGAGGTTCTCTTCGCCAGCCAGGAAACGCATCTGATGTGCTTGACGACCGATGCCAACGGCAACATCTATGCGGGGAGCGACTCCAGCGGACTCGTGTTCAAGATCGACTCCAGCGATCGAGTTTCCGTCTTATTCGACACACCGTTCCGAGAGGTCCGCTCTCTGCTGGTGGACAGCCGTGGCAACGTTTTTGCCGCCACCGTCAACGAGGACCGTGGCGCGGCCGCCCCGGAGCAGCTTCCCCTCACGCCCGCCGCGCCCCCTCTTCCCGCCCCGACGGCAGGGATCGTCGAGACCGTCACCGTTGCCGCCTCACCCCTGTCTTCCCCGCCCGGCCCCCTTCCCGGAGGTGGACTGCGGGGAGCCGTCTATCGCGTCAACCCGGAGGGGTCGGCGGAAAGACTGTGGAGCTCGCCCGAAGACTTACCTCTCAGTCTGAAGCTCGAGCGGGACGACCGCCTCATGGTGGGGACGGGAACGAAGGGTCGCATTTTCCTGGTTCGACAGGACAAGACCAGCTCCCTGCTACTTCGAGCCCAAGCCGATCAGGTGACGTCGATCCACTCCGAGGACGGGCGTACCGTCTTTTTCACGACGTCCAACCCAGCCAAGATCTATCAATTCAACAGCGGGCGCCGTTCGGAGGGGGAATACCGCTCTCCCATCAAAGACACCACCACCGTTTCTTCCTGGGGCAAGATTCGGTGGGAGGGCCGCTCTCCGACCGGTACCGGACTCGTCATACAGACCCGAAGCGGCAACTCCGCCAAACCGGACAACACTTGGAGCGACTGGTCGGCGCCCTACACCGTGCTGGAAGGCGAGCAGATCGCCAGTCCCACTGGCCGATTCCTCCAGTGGCGAGCCATCCTGAAAACCGCCGACAACGATGCCACCCCGGAGCTGCTCAAACTGACCGCCGTCTACCTGCAGCAGAACCTGAGCCCCGAGGTTACCGAGATCACCGTTTATCCCCCCGGGCACACGTTCCAGAAGCCTCTGGTGGCCACCGGCGAGATCGAGATTCTCGGCAACGATGCCTCGCTCGAGACCGAAAGCCAGATACAAGGCGCGAACCTGGCCGGCGTCGCTAGTGCCTACAGCCGACCCAATCTCCCTCCCACCGCCTACAGCCGAAACTTCTACAAGAAGGCCTTCCAGACGGTGGTCTGGTCGGCCACCGATCCGAATGACGACACGCTGACCTATGACGTGTTCTATCGAGCCGAGGGAGAGAGTCTGTGGAAGCCGCTTCGCCGGAACCTAAGGGAAGCGGTCATTGCCTGGGATACCGTGACCATGCCGGATGGGCGCTATACGTTGAAGATCGCCGTCAGCGATGCGCCCAGCAACCCTCAAACGTCCGCGCTCATCGGAGAAAGAGAGAGCCGCCCCTTCGATGTCGACAATACCCCGCCGCGAGTCGCCGACCTCAGTGCCTCCCCAGCCGGGGTCGGATCTCACCGATTGACGTTCGTGGCTGCCGACGACTCCAGTGCGGTGCGTAAGGTGGAGTACTCGGTGGACTCCGGTCCATGGGTGATCGTCTATCCCGAAGACGGCATCTGTGACTCGAAACGGGAAACGTTCAACGTGGCGATCGGTGGCTATTCTGAAGGAGTGCACACGCTGGTGCTCAAAGTAACCGACCTCTTGGAGAACGTCGCTACCGCGCGAGTCGAGCTTCGCTAGGTGATGCGCTTGGATCTCACTTCGGTGGTCGTGAACAAATAGAGGAAGTGCACCGCCACCGCCTGCTCACCCAGCCGAGCCGGCTCGAAACCCGAGGCGCGCACCACCTCCAGCGTGCGAGCCAGCATCTTCTCGTCACCGCTGCGATGGATCACCTGAAGATCCTGGATTGCTCCATTCTGATCGATGGAGGCCAGGGTGAGGAGCGTTCCCGCCTTGCCCCGTTCCATCTCGGTGAAGGGAAGCATGTTCACATAGCCCTCACGAAACCGAGGCGTGCTCATCTCCACCTGTAACGGCACGGGCAGCGGACCGGGATCCCAGTGAGATAACAGTTGACTGCGGCTGGACCCTCTGGAGAGATCGAAAGCTATCAGAGCCGCCAGCACACTCAAGGTGAGCAGCGCTCCCAAGCTGACGGCGGGTACCAGGCCGGGGCGTCGCCGGCAACTGAGCAGCTCGTCGCGCAGTATGGGCACCATCCCCCGCAACTCTTCGTCCACACGCCGCCGGATGGCGCGCGCCAGCGTAACCGGCGCCTCGAATCGATGCAAATGTCTCACCACGTTGGCCACCTTGGCCAACCGTTCATACTCCTCCTTACACGTGGTGCATCTCTCCAAATGCTGTCCGATCTCTACGGCCGTACCAGCGGAGAGCTCACCATCGTGATACGCAGAGAGCGTGCGGCCGTCCGGCATATGCACTAGCATGACCTACTACTCCTTCGACAACTCTCGCACGTCGGGATCCAGGCGGTCGCGCAGAGCCTTCCGCGCTCTCGCCAAACGCGACTTCACCGTCCCTATGGCCAGATGGAGAGTCCGCGAGATCTCTTCGTAAGAAAGCCCTTCGATTTCCTTCAACAAGAGGACCGTGCGCTGCTCGAAAGGCAGCGTGGCGATAGCTTCCTGCAAGATCTGCCCCAGCTCTTTTTGCTGGAGGGCTCGATCCGGTAAGGGTGCGATCCCTATGCCCACCAAGCTGCTCCACTCCCTGGAGCCCTGACGCTCCGCCTCCTCCACGTTGACGGCCGTCATTTCTTGCTCTCGCCGGCGCCACCATCTCTGACGATTCTTGGCACGGTTCAACACCACCCGGTAGATCCAGGTGCGGAGCGAAGCCTCCCGGCGAAACGTTCCAAGCTTCTTGTAGACCTGAATGAAGACTTCCTGGGACAGGTCGTGTGCTTCGTCACGACTTCCCAGCAGTCTCAACGATAAGTTGAAGACCAGATCTTGGAATCGTTCCACGATCTGGTCGAAGGCCGTCTCATCGCCGGAGAGGAATCGCTCGATGAGTGCCGCTTCGTCGAG
>Ga0209342_10008333_pt1 | contig 10390 bp, 10 predicted proteins | sample RifCSP16_2_FD_184023 | JGI IMG/M metagenome (GOLD analysis project Ga0209342, IMG submission 184023) | Soil microbial communities from Rifle, Colorado - Rifle CSP2_sed 16_2 (SPAdes) (version 2) | ecosystem: Environmental > Terrestrial > Deep subsurface > Rock core/Sediment | place: Rifle... | reverse complement strand
GTTTCCCGATCCGGTCACATCTTTGATCCCACACCATCGCCCGGACTGTATCTCCCCCAGCCGGGTGTTTTCTTTCAGATGATGATAGACACCAAGAATCAAGACCTGACTCTCGGCGTCGTTTGAAGGCGGAGGAAAGTCGTGGTCTTGGCCGCTTGACAGGGGTATGGTAGATTAAATATACAAAAGGTCACGTTTGTCCCCGACGAGGCCGATTATGATGAGCGCTGAAGAGCGTGTGCGCATACTCCAAGAAGCCAAGCCAAACACCTGGCTTGCCCTGTCCAACGATGAGTCCAAAGTGGTTGGCAGGGGTGCTACCTATGCCGAAGCCGTCGCCGAGGCCGAAAAGCAGGGTGAAAATGATCCTCTCATGATCAAAATTCCCGATACTTGGGAACCCCGAGTCTTCCGTCTTTGCGCATAAATTACAAATCATTTCCATTCCGTAATCGAGGCGTTCCCGAGCAGAAGCTCATTTGGCGGCCAATACTCCCCGTCAAAATCATTTACGGTCACGCTGTCAGCAAGAGATTTGAAGCGGTCGTGGACAGTGGCTCTGATTACTGTCTCTTTGAGGCGGGGATTGGCGAGCAAATAGGAATAAAAATTAAGAGTGGTTCTGAGGGCGATCTGGGTGGCGTGATCTCAGGGCCCCGAGCCAAGGTTTATTACCACGATATAAAACTCATGGTCGGCCCGGATGTAATCGAGATTAAAGCCGGCTTTTCTCCTGATCTCACCGAAAACCTGCTCGGCCAAATTGGTTTCTTTGACCATTTCATTGTGACCTTTGATTTCACTCCGCATCCCCCAGCATTCGAAATCCAGCCCATCTCCCGCAGTTAATCCGCTTTGTGGGTCCCTGGATTGAACTTCCAGTACCCTTTTTCCTGTTTCAGCCTGAGGCTGATCCGCCTCTGGTGGAGTCTACTGCCTAACGCCTCGGCAGCGGCTTGACTTCGAAGACCGGGGGGCCAGGCAGGGTCAGGCGTGATAAATGACAAATTTTCGAACGAATGACAAATATCACGCCTGATCAGCCCCAGCACCTTATGACCCTGGCACCGCACGACGATCTTGATCGGTGCGGAAGGTTGGATTGTGAACTTTCGCTCTGCCTTCCCTTGACGATGCCGTCTGGTAGAGTATTTATTATCGGGATCGCGAGCTGCAACTATTCCTGAGACCGTGCCCGAACGAAAGGAGCAAGAGATGAACTCCTCGTCCATGGAACTGGGAGCGATTGGAATCTGGACGGCGCAGTTTGATTATCAGCCTGCCGCCAAGGCGCGAGAAGCTGCCGCGGAACTCGAACAGCTCGGGTTCGGAGCGATCTGGTTCCCCGAAAGCGTGGGGCGCGAATCGCTTACGAATGCCGCGTTACTTCTCGGCGCCACCAGCCGAATAGTCATTGCCACAGGGATTGCAAATATTTACGCCCGCGATCCGGTAACGATGGCCGCCGGCCAGAAGACTCTGGCTGAAGCGTACCCCGGGCGGTTTCTCCTCGGTCTCGGTGTCAGCCATATTCCGCTGGTTGAACAGGTAAGAGGCCATCGTTACGGCAAACCCGTCGCTTCCATGCGGGCGTACCTGGATGGAATGGACCGGGCTCCCTACCGCGCAGTGCCGCCGAGTGTAAGCCCTATCAGAGTCTTGGCGGCACTTGGACCTAAAATGCTACGGTTGGCCGCGGAGCGGGCCGGCGGCGCGCATCCGTATTTCGTCCCGCCGGAACACACCGCGCGCGCCCGTGAGATCTTGGGCAGCGACCGACTCCTGGCGGTCGAGCAGGCGGTCGTGCTTGAAACCGATTCAACCAAAGCGCGAGAAATCGCGCGAGCGCACGCCTCCAGGTATCTCGCGTTGCCCAACTATGCGAATAACTTGCGCCGCCTCGGATTCGGTGATGAGGACCTCGTGGGCGGTGGCAGTAAGCGGCTGGTCGACGCTATCGTCGCCTGGGGTGATATGACGGCTGTTATCGAGCGGGTTCGCGCGCATCAGTCGGCGGGCGCTAACCACGTCTGCATTCAGGTGCTCCCACCGGACCCGCAGGCACTTCCGATCCAAGAATGGCGCGAAGTTGCATCCGCACTGCTGCCATCGAAGGGGTCATGCGGGAAGGGTCAGGTCTAGTATCGAAGCATCTCAGCCGCTTCACAGTGAGGCACGTTTACCGTCAAAGGAATTTAAAGGGGGGATCTTTTCACGTATCCCACGGCATGACCTCGGAGGGCTGTCTATCTGCCTCCTCGTGGTGTCTTGGCGACCCGCCGCCTATCCTGAGTAGACCCGAAGGGCCGATCCTCTTTCTATGCCTTGCCGTTGGCCATAAATCCCTACTAGAATGCGTTTGCCATGATAAGTAAGGAGTGCTCCTTATGGGACTGAATGATATCGAACTCAGAAAAACCGCCATCCTCTTCTTCGATATCCTGAACGGCTACTATCACAAGGCCGAGCTGGCGGCGAAAGCGCGCATGAAACCCATGGTGGATAACGCGGCGCGCCTCATGAGGGCCGGGCGCGAGGCGGGAATCCCCATCTTCTTCGCCAAGGGCAACCACCGATCGGACGGGGCGACCTCGGCCGTACTGCTTACCGACACCGACAACACGCTTAAGCCCTGGCCCAACGGCGAGGTCAAGAAAGGCAAGATGCACGTGGTCGCAGGCGACCCGAGTTCGGACGTGATTCCCGAGCTCGACCCGCGGCCCGACGATTACTACATCCCCAAATACCGGTGGAGTGCTTTTTTCCAAACCTACCTCGACCTCGCCCTGCGCGCTCGCGGGATCGACACGATCATCATCTCTGGCGGTTCCACTGATGTCGGCGTCGCCTCCACGGTTTACTCCGGCAGAGATCTTGACTACAACATGATCGTCGTCAGGGACGCCTGCGGCACCTCCCATGACCAGCGGGCACACGATCTTTTCATGGAGCTTGTCTTCCCGCGCATGTCGCGCGTGCGCACAACTGACCAAGTGATCCAGATGATCCATGAATCGAAAAAGGGCTGAGTTGGCTTCCCGAGCGGAACATGGACGGAGCAGCGGAAAGAGCCCGAGGGGGACGAGGAGGAAGGCCGCGGACGTGCTTGTCCGCGACCGAGGGGAGCGCGAGCGAGGCTGCGGACAAGCCCTTCGGGATTTCAAATGGCAAATTTCAAATCTCAAATCTGAGATATGAGATCTGCAATCTGAGATTCCGAGCCAGGCGAGGACAACCCATCGGCTGCGGCCGGAGGGCTCGTTTCCCGAGGAGCTTGCCTTTGAGGTCATCCCGGTGAATAAAGCGGACTAGAAGGAGGACGAAGATGGTAACAACTAATCCCTTGAAGTTCGGCACGAGAAAGAAGATCAAGAAGGTTGGAAGAATGGACCTTCCCGGCGGGGGCCTGGTCGCTGTTGAGAAGGGATACGCTTATGTGGGCCATATGGATCCGCCGTACGGCACCTCGATTATCAACGTGCGTGACCCCAAACATCCCAGCCTCGTTTCGCAGCTCAACGTGCCCGAGGGAATCCATTCGCATAAAGTCAGAGTGAGCGACGATATCATGCTGGTCAACTACGAGAGATACCAGGGCAACCAAGAAGCGCAGGGCGGGCTAAAGATATTCGACATCTCCAAAAAGGCCGCACCGCGCGAGATCGCCTTTTTCAAGACGGGGGGAAGAGGGGTGCACCGCTTCACCTTCGACGGAAGATACGCCTACATCTCTCCGGAAATGGAAGGATACGTGGGCAACATCGTAATGATCCTGGATCTCAAAGATCCCGCTAAACCGGAAGAGGTCGGACGCTGGTGGGTGCCCGGACAATGGATCGGCGGGGGCGAGACCCCTACCTGGGAAGGTAGGGCTCACCGCTGCCATCATCCCATGAGAAAGGGTGACAGGCTCTACGTGAGCTACTGGCACGGCGGCCTGGTGATCCTGGACATCTCGGAGATGAGCCGGCCCAAGATGATCAGCCACCTGGACTGGAGCCCGCCCTATCCGGCCCCGACCCACACGACACTCCCCATCCCCTGGAAGATCATGGGCCGGGATATCCTGGTGGTGACCGACGAAGAGGCGCAGAAGCTTCAGCCGAAGCCCCAGGCTTTTTTCTGGGTGGTGGATATCACCGAAGAGAGCCGGCCTACCCCAATCTCCACCTTCATGCTCCCCGATGGCGCTAAACCGGCGGGCCGTTTTGGGGCGCACCAACCCGCGGAACAGCTCCACGGCAACACCCTTTATGTGACCTGGTTTTCCGGCGGCCTAAGGGCGATCGATATCTCGGATCCCTACCGGCCAACGGAAGTCGGCTTCTACGTCCCGCTTCCTGGAAAGGGACAGAAGACGGTCGAGAGCAATGACGTCTTCCACCGCAAGGACGGCATGCTGTTTCTGATCGACCGACTCGATGGCCTTGAGATCCTGGAAAGCCACGTGTAGAATTTTAAAGTGCGCTGGAGCGAGGAAAGGATGCGTCGACCGTCCCTTCTTTTTTTTATTCTCGACGCCTTAATTCCCGCGGGTTGTTCCTAGCCGGAACTGGAGCAGCAGCGTGCGCTGAAACGGGCTGTAGTTATCATCAGAGACAAGGTAGATAAGCGTGCCCGCCTGTGGATCTTCCCGGACCGCCATCCCTTCAAAGTTATCGACCACGAGTGGCGGCTCGATGCGAGCGATCTCCTCCCCAATGAGCCGGGCACCCGGCAATAAGCTCTCTCGCGGAATCCGCACGATGCGCGCGGCCCAGCCGCTCAGCAGGCCAAATCGGCTCTCGAGCAGCAACACATCGCCGTTAGAAAGCGCGGCCAGGTCCGTGGGCCGGAACTCTTCAAAAGGCAGGTAGGAAAGCGAGATAAATTGATCCTTCTCTATAAGCCAGCCTTTCAGGCTGCCATCCGGGTTCTTGTAGGTTTCCGTGATGGCCAGGATGCGCCCGTCCGGAAGGACCGTCATCGCCTCAAGCCCGCCATTGCGTGGCGCGCTGGCAAGTTCAGCAGGTGTCGGGATGGGTTGGGGTAGGGAGTGAAAAGCGTCCGGAGGCGGTGGATACCGCCATAAACGATGGACTTGCTCAAAAGATACGATAAGAGATCCATCCCGATCCCAAACCAGCGCCTCGGCATCGCGCTCTCGCCCCTTCACCTCAGACCCTTCAGGCGTAAGCAGCGGGAAAATTTCCATGGCACCAAGTGAAGTGAGGCGTCCCTGCGCATCGTGGCGAACTAGGATAGAGACCCAGTAGCCGCGATCGGACACCGCATGGAGCTGGCTGCCGTCAGGGCTAAGGACCAACCCTGATAGCCCGCCAAAACGGCGGTCTGATGACCTTAACTCAAAGCCACTAAGAAAGGTAAGACTGCCAAACCGCTTGGGGTCGGAGGCATCAGGGCTGGGCTCTATAGGAATCTCCTCCACAGCGAGATTGCCCGAAGACCCTGACGGCGCGACCGCAAGTCCGCAGGAGAAAAGGGACAAAAGGGAAAAGAAGGCAATCACGTAGGACAACACGATTTTTCCCCTTGATCTACTATAGTGACGGAATTAAATAAATTGACATCAAATCCCCCCTCGCTCTCCTAAATCCTCCTCGATCCCCCTTTACCAAAGGGGGAGAAAGGGGGATTTGAGGGAGGATAGGGGGATTATGGTAATTTTCTTTTTTCCTTCACTATAGATTGTACATGCGCAAGCCAGTATGGTCCACTGCTCGCACTTGCTGGCAAAACAGAAACCCGTTTCCCCGAAAGCTCAGGTCTAATAGCTTCTCTTCTCACGAACCCAGGGGAAAAAGGCCAACCCAGTTCATCCCCAATATCATCAGTCCACTCGTCACGGTCGCATAAACAATGACTAACCGCTCGCCAAAACGGTCTGCAGCTTTTCCCGCTGGGATGCCAGCTCCAACAGAACCAAGGTTGAGGACAGTGCTAAGAAATCCAACCTCTGTGCGGCTAAGCTTGAGCTCCTCCTTGATAAATGGCACCAGGGCTGGCAATCCCAGCCGGATCGCGGATACGCTTACCTGGGATAGCGTTGCGATACCGAGAAAAAACCAGCGTTTCTTTGGGGCCTTTGGAGTCAGTTCTCCCCCTTTTCCCTCAGCGTTAGAAACTCCTTGGCCTGCAACGGGAAAAGAACGCCCAGGAGAATATCTTCCTCGCTTTTTGCCAATGGACCAAGCTCGCTAACCGCCCTATCCCAGTTACCTGGGTCGGCAAGCTCCCCCGACCTTAACGAATAGTCGGGCTCCTTGCCTCCCATTATCTTCTTTATCAGTTCCTTACTGACCGGGGCTGGCGGTCGGCCGTATTTGCCCTTAACGTAATCGGTGGTCTCCCTAGTAACTATTTTGTACCTCTCTCCCGCCAGGACATTGAGTACTGCCTGGACACCTACGATCTGGCTAGAGGGGGTAAGGAGCGGAGGATAGCCCAGGTCCCGTTCTACATTGGGGACCTCTTTCAGGGCCCCCTCCATCAGCTCCATCTTACCGGCTTCCTTCAACTGGGCGACCATATTGGAGATCATGCCTCCAGGAATCTTATGGGTGAGCACCTCGCCGCTGACACCGGTGTACTCGGTTTCGTATTTTTCGTATTTCGCTTTGATCCCTCGCGTAATCCTGGCGGGTTCCTCCAGCGATTTGAGCTCTATGCCGGTATCAAAGGGGGTATTCTTCAAAGCCGCGACCATGGTTTCGGTAGCGGGATGGGCGGAGCCAAAGGACAAGGGGGCCATCACCGTGTCGATCATATCAACACCGGCCAGGATGGCCATAAGGTGGCACATGCTTGATTCCCCGCCCATGTCGTGCGAGTGGAGGACGACCGGAAGCTTACCCTTTGCTCGCTCTTTTATGCCCTTAATTATCCTGTATGCATCAAAGGGCATAATGATGCCTGTGGCATCCTTAAGGCACAGCCAGTCCGCCTCGAACTCCAGAAGTTGTTCGGCATACTCCATCCACTTTTCAAAGCTATGGACCGGGCTGACAGTGTAGTTCACCTCCACGTGGGCTTCTCCGCCGAACTCCTTGACCGCTTTGGCCGCTACCTGGATGTTCCTGAAGTCGTTGATGGCCTCAAAGACACGAAAAACATTTATGCCGTTTGCTACGGCCCTCTCCACAAACTTATAAACAATTTTATCTGTATAAGGCCTGTAAGCCAGTAAGTGTTGTCCACGGAGAAGCATCTGTAGTCTGGTGTTGGGCATGACCGCCCGTATCCTTCTCAGCCTTTCCCATGGGTCTTCCTTCAGGTATCTCATACAGACGTCGAAGGTGGCGCCTCCCCAAACCTCCACAGCATAGAAGCCACATTTATCCAGAGCCGCGCACAGGGGTAGGAGATCGTCGGTGGAAACCCTTGTCGCGAGCTTACACTGCTGCCCGTCCCTTGGGGTCAGGTCGGTAATCTTAACCCTCCTACTCCCGACAGGCTCTCTGAGCAGCGTCTTTATACCCTCAGCCAGTTGGTCTAAGATCTCCTGCGAACTCATGGGACACCTCCGTCCTCAGTCTGAACGCTAGATCAGTTACGGTATTGTGGAATTTGTAACACTATCTGGATTCTCCGAACAGTCGCCTGCAACAGTTTACCATCATTGCCTGCCGCCTACCGCCTCCTGCGTGCGCCTGCCGCACTCCCTCGAGCTCTTCGAGCGTGCGCGGCCGGTCCTCTGTGAAAAGGCGCGATAGAGCGTGGTCGGCGAGAAGCCTACCTCCGGCCTAATGCCTGTTGCCTGGCGCCTTCTACTCTCTCTGTCAGCGAACCCAGGAAAGGGCAAGAACGAGGGCGGTACCGGCGAACATGCCAATGAGACTGCTCCTCGTCAGTAAAGCCACAACGATAGCCGCAACAAGAGCGAAAGACCGCTGGGGAGCCGCTTCGGTTTCGAATCGCGCTCTGGAAAGAAAAAGGCTGACGGAGATGACGCTTACCACGAGGGAGTAAGAAAGGTAGCGCAGGTAGCGGTCGAGGGCCGCCGGAAAACTTCGGCCCGGCATGAGGAGCTGCGGCGCCACCCGGCTCAGGTAGGTCACAAGCCCCATCCCGACCACGATCAAGACGCGCGTTGCATCCATCTCTCAACACCCCAGATGCACGTCGCCACGACGAGCGACGTCACTAACCAGCCCCACTCCGGGCTCAAGACCGCGGTGGGAACCGCGACAAAAAGACTGATGAGGCAAACGAGCCGTAAGAACCACTCCCGTATCTCGAGCGCAAAAATGCAGGCAAAGTAGCCGGGCAGAACGAACCGCAGCCCCTCATTGAAGGCCGGGGGCACAGCCAGCGCGGCCCAATAGCCGAACGCGGTCCCGGCCACCCAGACCACAAAGCACGTGGTCGAGACGCCGAAATAGTAGTCGAGATATTTCCCCTCCTCATTTAAAATCTCCGCCTGGACGGGTGAGTCCGGGGAGCTTTTCTCCTTTTGCACATGAAGGTGCGTGAGGATGAAGCTGCTCGGGCTCACCAAGTGCGCGGCAAGGAAAAGGCGCATTCCCTTGGCCCAGCGAAAGTAAGGAGCAAGGGTCGCGCTCATCGGCAAAAACCGGATGTTGATGAGAAATGTCGTGAGCAGGATGTGAACCGCGGGCTTCCCCGCGCCCAGTGGCTCGAGGGCGGCAAACTGCGACGGCCCGCCATAGACGAGGGCCGACATCAACACGATTTCACCCCAGTGAAGCCCGTGGGCCTTCGCGGCCACCCCCATTGCGAACGCGATCGGAATGAAGGCGAACCATACGGGAATGGCGGTTTTTACGCCAGTGCGGAAGTGAACCGAAAAAGTCATTTACCGTTTCGCTTAACCGACTAAGCGGAAAATAGCAACGAGCTTGCTTTTCTCACGCCTTTCTTTTAGAAGTGCGACATTTGCAATCATAGCACAGTCGTGAAACCCAAGTGCCGAACCAGACCAAAGTCGATTGGCCGACCGCGCTGATCGCCGCCGCCTCCAACCTGCTCCCGTCTATGGTGGTGGCCACCCTCGGCATTGCCCTTCCCGAGGTCAGGCAGACTCTCGTCCTCTCCGAATTGGAGGCGGGAAGCCTGTTCTCGGCTATTTTTGTCGTCGCCGCGGTCGCGAGCGCTTTTGCCGGTAGGCTCACGGATAAAATTGGAAGAAAGGCCGTACTGGTGACAGGGATCAGCCTCGTGTCCCTGGGATTCGCGCTGGCAGGCCTGAGCCGGGTCTATCCCGTGACGCTGCTGCTCCTCGCGCTCACCGGGCTCGGCTACGGCTTTACCACCCCATCGCTGTACGCTCTCATGTCCGACCTCGTTCCCACAAGAAGGGGCCTGGGGGCAAGCCTGGTTACCGTCGCCTACGCGATCGGCGGCTCTCTGGGCTCGGTCATCTCGAGCTCCATCATTGCCCGGGCCGGCTGGCGCGCCGCCTTTCTCACAGTGGGCGGCTTCGGCATAGCGATTACCGGCCTGGAGATGGTTCGAATTCGGACAGTTGCTAAAAAATACAGCGCGTATGTCGGGCTTTCGTTCCGCAAAGCACTCAACCGAAGCATCCTCGTTCTCGCCCTGGCGGAATTTTTCGGCGGCTCGGTATTCTGGAGCTCGGCTTCGTGGACCCCCACGGTCTTGAGAACCGCCAAGGAACTGAGCCTTGGGGAAACCGGTTTGGTGATGGGGGTGTGGGCACTGACTCCGATGGTCGGTGCCCTGCTGTTGGGAAACCTTTCCGACAAGGTAGGGCGTAAGGTGGTGATTCTGTGGAGCGCGTTTCCGGGCGCCATCCTCGCCTTTGTCGTTTATTACTGGCTTGCCTCTTTCGGCTCTCTGGCGATCGGTCTGGGACTTTACGGGTTCGTCAAGGCCACGGCCCCCACTCTGATCGTTCCGCTGGCACAAGAGGCCGCCGCAGCCGAAAACGCCGGAACCGCAAGCGGTGTCGTCATGTCCATGCATTATGTCGCGGCCGTCATCGCCCCGCTCGTCGCCGCCCAGCTCATCGCCACCACCGGAGATATGATTCTCACGATGATCCTGACCTCCAGCCTGCCCCTGCTGATCTTCGGCAGTTTGATCGCCACGATCAAGGAAAAGCCCGCTGCCAAGCGCTAGGTGAGAGAGTTGAATTTGCTTTGGCCTTGTGCAAACCTGAAATCACCTATGGAAGAGAGGGCTAAAAATCTTCTGCGCGAACTCCCGTCGGTCGATCGTCTTCTCAAACATCCCAAGAGCGAGCCCTTATTGACGCGCTTCAACCGCGATTACGTAACCGAGAAGTGCAGAGAGGTCCTCGACGAGCTGCGGCAAAGCATTCGGCTGGGAAAGCCACTGGACGACGGCGAACTCGACGATGAGCGGATTCTAGGCCGGATCGAAAAACAGATTGACAGAAACCAGCAGC
>Ga0209342_10008331_pt1 | contig 10391 bp, 8 predicted proteins | sample RifCSP16_2_FD_184023 | JGI IMG/M metagenome (GOLD analysis project Ga0209342, IMG submission 184023) | Soil microbial communities from Rifle, Colorado - Rifle CSP2_sed 16_2 (SPAdes) (version 2) | ecosystem: Environmental > Terrestrial > Deep subsurface > Rock core/Sediment | place: Rifle... | reverse complement strand
GCACAGCCGCACATCGTCGGGACCGCCGCCGGTGGACCCGCGCCGCCGGATGTGCTTTCACGAGCTGGTGCTCCCCCTCGCGGTCGCCGCGCTCCTCGCTGCCGCTTCGCCGGTGATGAGCCGGCCCGGCGCCTGCGCTCTGTACCGGGACGTGTTCCCGGCGGCGCCCAGGCCGGCCGGCGACGAGCCCGGCTGCGCCGCCGCCCTCCAGGAGGCGTGCGACGGTGGCCGCCGCCTCGCCTGCGCCGGCCTCGCCCGTGTGCTCGACGCGGGCACCGCCGGACCGGCCGACCCGGTCCGCGCGATCGCGCTCCACGAGCGCGCCTGCGCCGCCGGCGTCGCGGAGGCGTGCCTGCAGCTCGGCGAGCGGCTATGGGCGGGCGGCGAGGCGACGCGCGGAAGGGCCGCCATCGAGGAGAGCTGCTCCCTCGGCTCCGGCGGCGGCTGCCTCGCGGCGGCTGAGGGCGAGCCGGACCGCGGACGGGCCACCAGGCTGATCGAGCGCGCTTGCGACCTGGGGGCCGGGGCAGGTTGCCTCCGCTCCGCGGACGCATCCTCGAGCGGGCGCCGCGTGGAGCTGCTTCGCCGGGCGTGCCGACTCGGCGACGGAGAGGGCTGCGCCCGGGCGGCCGCGGAGTCCGGGCCGGGCGACGCGGAGAGGCCGTCGCTCCTCGAGCGCGGCTGTGCCCTGGGCTGCGCGGAGGCCTGCGCGCGGCTCGGGCTCGCGCTCCTCGACGCGGGCAGCCCGGACCGCGACCGCGGCCGGAAGCTCCTCGCAGAGGGCTGCGCGGCGCTCGGGCCGGCCGAGTGCCTCGCCGCGGCCGAAGCGTACCTGGGAGGTCCGGCCGGGGTCGCGTCCCTGGCCGAGGAGGCCTCACCGGCGCTCCTCGAGGAGGCGTGCCGGCGCGGCCACGAGCCGGCCTGCGCGCGGCTGGGACGGCTGCTGCAGGAGGGCATCCGCCTCCCCGCTGACGGCCGGCGCGCGGCGGAGCTCTACGGCCGGGCGTGCGCCAGCGGCGTCCTGGCGGCATGCACCGACCTGGGCGTGCTCCACCGGTTCGGCGCCGGGGTCTCTCGCGACGAGGCCCGGGCGCAGGTCCTGCTGGACCGGGCGTGCCGAGCTGGGCGTACGGAGGCGTGCAGGCTCAGAGACGATCCGGTGCGCCCCCTTCCTTGATCGCGCTTCCCCACTCGTGGTTCCCCTGGCCCTTCCCTGACCCTTCTACAGGCTGGTCTGATTTCAGGGGCCGGTAGCGGGCGCGCTGGGTCGCGGAGCCATCGAGGTCGGACACCTCGATCGTCCCCCGCTCCACGACGCCGTCCGTCTGCAACTCGGTACGGAAGAGCTGGACTGCCTCTCCCACGTCCCAGGCGCGGACGTGCGCCGTTCTGCGAGAACGTGGGGAGAGGAAGGTGCAACGGTAGAAGCCCTCTCGCTGCTCGATCATGGATCGTGGTTCCTCTGCGATTCAGACCAGGCCTGCTACTTAGCAGGACGCCCGTGGCGCGGCCGTGGCGGGGATGTGGCGAACGCGTGACGGCTCGTCACGGAGCCGTAACCTTGCGTGATCACGTCGGTAGTTTCCGAAACGTCGCACCCCCGCCCCAGACCTCTCGCCCCGACCCGCCAGGCTCTTGCCGTGCGGATCGCCTATGGGATCCACGGCTACGGGCGGGGCCATGCCATGCGCTCGCTCGCCGTCCTTTCGGAGCTGAACGCGCGTCACGACCTGCTCGTCCTCGCGGGCCGGGACGCGCAGGAGACCCTCGCCGCCCGGTTTCCGGTGGAGCCGATCCCGTGTCTCCGGTTCGCCTACCGCGGGGGCCGGATCTCCGCGGCCCGGACGCTGGGCGAGAACGCGGGGCTCCTCTCCGACATCGTCCTCGGCCGCGGCGTGGCGCGGCGCGTGGAAGCCCTGCTGGCCCGGTTCCGGCCGGACGTGGTGGTCTCGGACTCGGAGCCCCTCGTCCTGCGCGCCGCGCACCGGCTGGGGATCCCCCGGATCGGCTTCGACCACGTCGGGGTCATCGCCTGGTGCCGCCCCGAAGCGCCCCCGAAGGATGCGCTTCAGCTCGGTCGCGATGCCTTGGCCTACCGGCTCCTGCTCGGAAGGCCGGAGCGCGTGATCGTGTCGAGCTTCTTCTCCGCCCCCCCGCGCGCACGCAACGTGATCTGCATTCCGCCCGTGCTCCGCGAGCGGGTGCTGCGGGCCACGCCGGAGGACGCCGGCCACCTGCTCGTCTACTTGAACCAGCCGAAGCTCTTCACGCGGGAGGTGCTCACCGCGATCGCCGCGGCGGGTCTCCCCGCGCTCGTGTACGGCTCGGGGCGCGAGGGGATGGAAGGGGCCGTGCGCTTCAAGCGGTTCGACGAGGCGTCCTTCGTCGACGATCTCGCCCGGGCCCGGGCGCTGCTCTGCACCGCGGGTCACCAGCTCGCCTCCGAGGCGATCCACCTCGGAAAGCCCATGCTGGTCTGCCCGGAGGCGAGCGCGGAGCAGCGGCTCAACGCACGGGAGCTGGAGAGGCTCGGGGTGGCAAGGCAGGCGACCGTCGCCGGGCTCAACGCCGGCACGCTGCGCGCCTTCCTCGGCGACCTGGACCGCCACCGGGCGCGGCTCGCCGCGGCCCCCCGGGACGGGAACGCCCGCGCGGTGGAGCTGCTCGAGGCGCTCGCGCGAGCGCTCGCCGCCCGGCGCTCGAGGGGTCAGGACCTCAACGTACGGTCCACCGTCCGCGGCCTTCGCCAGGGCGAGCGATTCCACGCTCCGGGGGATGCAGGATCGCTCCCCGCCCCACCGTGAACGAGCTCGGCCGGGGCGACGCCCGCGCCGGGAACCGAGAAAACTACCGTGATCATGCGGATCTCGGTGGAGAGGCGGCTCCGCCTGCCACCGCCGGCAGGGCGGCAGGCCATCTCCCGCGTTGCGGCCTCCCGCGCTCAGGCCTTACGATCGCCTTTCACTGGACGACGGGATGGCGGGAGGAGCGGACCCATGATCGGCGACCACATCCGGGCGCGGAAGGGCGGAGGCTGGGACCACGCGATCGACTGCGGCGATCAGACGGTGATCCACCTGGTCGCGGATTCATCGGTCCCGAGCAGCGACCGGGTCCGGCGGAGCTACCGCCCCGTGTTCCTGTCGGGCGCGGATCGCGTCGAGGTGGTCACCCACCGTGAGCGCGTCTTCGCGCCGCGGCAGGTCGTGGCGCGGGCGTACAGCCGGGCCAGGGAGACTGCCCTCGCTGGCATGTTCCGAGACGCGTCCGAGTTCGCGAGCTGGTGCAAGACCGGCCGGGTCAACGGCGCCGTGCACGAGGAGCCCGCGGTCGCCGCGTTCCCGCCCGTTCGTCCCGTGGCCGCCCGGCCTCCGGCGGCGAAGCCACGGGTCGCCGCGAAGGCTGCGGCGCCTGCGAAGATGCGAACGACCGCAACCGCGAAGACTGGGCCGACCGCGACCGCGAAGGTACGAGCCTCCGCGAAGCCAACGGCGAAGACCCAGGCGACGAAGGCAAGCAAGGCCGCGCCGAAGAAGAAGGCCGCCCCCGCGCGCGCCGCGAAGGCGAAGCGGGCCGTGCCTCGTCGCACCCCGTCCAAGGCCGCGCCGCGACGCGCGGCGCCCGCCGCGAAGAAGCACGCAACCCCCCGCCGCCCTGCGCGGAGCGCGGCGCGGCGGCGCTGATCGCGCTCCACGTCGCCAGCCGGGTCCGGTCTCAGGGCGAACAACGAGCGTGCCAGCGCTCGCGGCTCACTCGCGCGCCGGCCCGCCGCCGTCGTGCGAGGACGCCTGCGCCCACATCTGCGGGTCGTCCCGGAACTGCTCCATGACGGTGATGCCGATCGCGCAGGCGAGGAACACCGCCAGCGCGAGCATCCACGGATGGAACTCGAGCAGGTCGAGCGGGCTAGGGAAGCCCCGGGGCTGTCGTTCGTTCCCGGGCATCGTGAGCCTCAAGTAGACTGCGATCCCTGCGAAAGGCAACCCCTTGGCCGTGTCGATCACCCGGTGTTTGCAGGAAATACCCTTTTAGGGTCAGGGCGGCGCCGGCTGGCGGCTTCTTGCGCAAGGTAGGGGGGGCCGATCATGGCCGGTCCTCCCACGTCTCCCTCCGGCCCCGAGATCGAGCGCCATCGCGGGGAAAGCTAGACTCCGCCCCATGGCCGCCCTCCTCGTCGCCCTCGTCCTCGCCGCCCCGCCCGCCACCTTCCGGGTCGACTACTTCCACACGGGCACCGCGACGGAGGAGCGGTTCTCCCTCGACCGGCTCGTCGTGGAGCCGCTGCCGTTCCCGGGCAACCCGGCTCGCCCGCTCGACGACACCAACCTCGGGAAGTACCTGTTCGAGATCCGCGACCTCGCCACCAACGCCGTCGTCTTCTCCCGTGGCTTCGGGTCGATCTACGGTGAGTGGGAGACCACCGACGAGGCGCGCCGGACCACCCGCACCTTCTCCGAGTCGCTGCGCTTCCCCGCGCCGGGCCGGCCGGTCCAGGTGGTGGTGAAGAAGCGCGGCGAGGGGAACGCCTTCCGGGAGGTCTGGTCGCTGGTGGTCGACCCGAAGGACCGGTTCGTCGACACCGCCAGGCCGGCGCCGCCCGGTCCGGTGATCGAGCTCCTGAGGAGCGGCGACCCGGCCCGGAAGCTGGACCTGCTCCTGATCGGCGACGGCTACACGGCGGCCGAGCGGACCGCGTTCGAGGCGGACGCGCGGCGGCTCGTCGGGATCCTCTTCGAGGCGGAGCCGTTCCGCTCGCGCCGGGCCGACTTCAACGTCTGGGGCCTCTGCCCGCCCTCGGAGGAGACGGGCGTGTCGCGCCCGCTCACCGGCCAGCACCGGCGGAGCCGCGTGGCGGCCACCTACGACGCGTTCGGCTCGGAGCGGTACATCCTCACCTTCGAGAACCGCTCGCTCCGCGACGTCGCGTCCTTCGCGCCCTACGACGCGCTCGCGATCCTGGTGAACGGCGAGACCTACGGCGGCGGCGGCATCTTCAACCTCTACTCCACCGTCGCCGCCGACAGCCGGTGGAGCGGCTACATCTTCGTGCACGAGCTGGGACACCACCTCGCCGCGCTCGCCGACGAGTACTTCACCTCCGACACCGCCTACCTGCCGCCGGAGGGCCGGCCCGAGCCGTGGGAGCCCAACGTCACCGCCGATCCGAAGGCGGCCAAGTGGGCCGACCTGATCTCGCCGGACGTACCGCTCCCCACGCCGTGGCCGAAGGACCTGTTCACCAAGCGTGCGAAGTACTTCCAGGACCGGCGGCGGAAGATCCGCTCCGAGCACCGGCCCGAGGCGGAGATGGACGCGCTCTTCGCGGCGCAGCGGAAGGAGGAGACGGAGCTCCTCGGCAGCTCGCGCTGGAGGGAGGCGGTGGGCGCCTTCGAGGGGGCGAACTACGAGGCGACCGGCTATTACCGGCCCCAGGTGGACTGCATCATGTTCACGCGCGATCCGGTGCCGTTCTGCGCGGTCTGCCGGCGCGCCATCACCCGGGTCATCGATCTGTACTCGCAGGGGACTCGGGCGGCGCGGTAGGCGCCCGCCATACCCCTGGCGAGACGTCACCGCACGCCCTGCGGATGCCGCGGTGCGTTATGATCCGGCCGCCCCTAGCGCCGCCGTGAGGCGGTCGGAGGTCGGCCATGATCGACAAGAAGCTGGCGAGCTTCATGCGCTCGCTCCCGATGGGCCAGATCGAGGAGGAGATCCTCCTGCCCTTCCCGGAGCCGAAGGTCGCCGAGAAGGAGACGCTCGGCGCGATCATCCGGACGCTCCGGGCGATGCTCTCGCCGCGCCACCGCGACTTCCAGGCCTGGGACCGGGCCGGGGAGATGCCGGCGTCCTTCATCCAGGAGCTGCGGGAGGCCGGCCTGTTCGGGCTCGTGGTGCCGGAGCACCACGGCGGGCTGGGCCTGGGCGCCACCGCCTACGCGCGGGTGCTCCAGGAGATCGGCCGCCACGACGCCTCCGTCGCGCTCACCGTGGGCGCCCATTCCTCCATCGGCCTGCGCGGCCTCCTCCTCTTCGGCACCGAGGACCAGAAGGCGCGCTACCTGCCCCGACTGGCCTCGGGCGAGCTCATCGCCGCCTTCTGCCTCACCGAGCCGGGCGCCGGCTCGGACGCGGCGGGCATCCAGGCCACCGCGGTGCGGGACGGCGACGAATGGGTGCTGAACGGGGAGAAGCTCTGGATCACGAACGGCGGCATCGCGGACCTCTTCACGGTGTTCGCGAAGACCTCTTTCGAGGGCCGCGGCCACATCACCGCGTTCATCGTCACGCGGGACATGAAGGGCGTCTCGACCGGCCCGCACCTGGACAAGATGGGCATCCGCGCCTCGTCCACCACCTCGGTGCTGCTCGAGGACGTCCGGGTCCCCGGCCCGAACGTGCTGGGCGAGGTGGGCAAGGGGTTCAAGGTCGCGATGAAGATCCTGAACGCCGGCCGGACCGGTCTGGGCGGCGGCTGCGTGGGCGGGATGAAGAGGCTCATCGAGCTCGCGGTCCTGCAGGCGCGCGACCGGAGGCAGTTCGGGAGGCCGATCGCCGCCTTCGGCCTCGTCCGGCAGAAGCTCGCGCAGATGGCGATCGACTGCTACGCCGCGGAGAGCGTGGTGAACCTGGTGGCGGGGCTGGTGGACCGCGGCTTCCTGGAGACGCAGGTCGAGGCGGCCATCTCGAAGGTGCTCGCCACCGAGGCGCTCTGGCGGACCGCCGACGAGGCGCTCCAGATCGCGGGCGGGGCCGGCTTCATGCGCGAGCTCCCCTACGAGCAGGCGCTCCGCGACGTCCGGATCAACCGGATCTTCGAGGGGACGAACGAGATCCTCCGGCTCTTCATCGCGCTCAACGCGGTGAACGACGTGGCCGAGGAGCTGGAGGACGTGGCCGAGTCCATGCGCGGCGTGCTGGCCGATCCCATCAAGGGCTTCGGCGTGCTCTCCGACTACGCCAGGCGGCGCGCGTCGCTCGTCGCCAACCTCCGGCGCGGCAAGGGGCGCTGGACGCTGCTCCACCCAACGCTCTCCGCCGAGGCGTCGCTCTTCGAGGACGGCGCGCGGAAGCTGGCCATCGCCTCCGACCGGGTGCTCCGGCGGTACGGCAAGGCGGTGGTCGAGGAACAGCTCGCCACCAGGCGGCTCGCCGACGCGATGATCGACCTCTTCGCGCTCGCCTGCGTGCTGGCCCGGGTCTCCACCCGGATCGAGGACCACGGCGAGACGGCCGCGGCTCCCGAGCGGGAGATCCTCCGCGCCCTCGCCTGGCAGACGAACCGCCGCCTGGAGACCGGGCTCGCCGGGCTGGAGGAGAACGAGGACGCGTCGCTGCAGGAGATCGCCGGGCGAGTGCTCGAGGCGGGCGGGTACGGGTGGGATAACCTCTAGACGAATCAGGTCCGCGGGAACCGCGGGATGCGGCCCCGGGCGGCCGCCTCCTGGGGCAGGAGGACCGCGTTGAGCGCACCGTGGACCGGAACGGCCACGCCTGCCGCCCGGGCGAGCCGGAGCACGGCGCCGGTCTGATCCTCGAGCTCCGAGGGCCTGCCCGCGCCGATGTCGCGCTGCATCGAGACGGTCGCTTCGGCGGCCACGCCGTCGAGGAGCGCGAGCGTGCGGGCCACGGCGTCCGCGGGGAGGGCAACGCCGCGCGCCCTGGCGAGCGCCGCCACCTCCTCCATGGCGGCGAGGTGGAGCGCGCGGGTCTCGCCCACCGCCCTCAGGACACCCACCGGCGCGCGGGTCGCGGCCCCGATCACGCCCCACGGCTCGACCAGGAGGAGCTTCTCCCAGCTCTCTCGCTCGATGTCCTCCACCACCCGGACCTCGACGCGAGCACGCCCGAGCGCCGCGGCCAGCGCCTCGAGCCGGGGGCTCGGACGTTGCGCGCGCGCGCCCCGCTCGCCCAGCGCGACGCGCGGCGGACCGCCCACGTGCTTCACCGCGCCCGGCCCGTCGATCCAGGCGATCATGTTGGCGACCCCACCCGCGACCTGATCGGCGCCGAGCGCCGCCGCGAGCTGGTCCGCCGCCTCGACACCGTTCTGGAACGGCACGGCCACGCCACCACCGGCGAGGAGCGGCGCGAGCGACGGCGCGACCTCCGGCACCTGCCAGGCCTTCACCGCGACGAGCACCGCGTCGGCCCGACCGAGCGAGGCCGGGTCCTGCTCGACAGCGGCCAGCCGCTGCGTGAAACGGCCGAGCGGCGAGTCGATCCGGATCCCGTCCCTGCGGATCGCCTCCAGCTGCGCGCCACGCGCGACGACGGCCACCTCCTCGCCAGCCCGCGCGAGCAGCCCGGCGAGGAGCCCGCCGACGCCACCCGCGCCCACGATCACGACCCGCATGGGAACTCCTCCGTCGAGAGAATCGGCAACCTATAACCCACCAGAACCGGGAGCGGTGAGGCTGGCGCGCGCCAGGCTGGAAGTTCATCGTATGTGAGGCCGGAGGTGGCCCGATGTCCAATTCGATCGCAATCGCTGCCCTGCTCGCCGCATCCCTCCCGGTGCGTGCCGATCCGCCCGATCGCGCCGACGGGAACATCGTGACGGACGAGGCGAGCGCGGAGGTGCTGGGGAAGCCGATCCCGGTGGGGCAGCGGATCGACCTGCCCGAGGGCTGGATGCGCGTCGAGGAGGAGGGCGCAGAGGACCGCGAGGTCGGATCGTTCAGCGTCGTGCCGTCCGCCTCGTTCGAGCCCACGGCGCGGGCGCTCGGCGGGGCCCCTGTCGAGGCGGGGGCCGCGGCCATCGGCGAGGCGGCGCTCCCGCCGGAGCGTCAGGCGGCGGCGCGCCCTTGCCGTGCCGAGCGGGGCGCCTACCTGCGCGAGCTGTGGCGCCTCTCCGGGATCGAGGTGGACTCGCCCGAGGCGCTCCTCGAGGGCCTGGAGGGGGACGCGACGGGCGCCCGTACTGGCTTCTACTGGTTCGCGCTCGCGACCGACCCGTTCCGGCCCCTGGCCTGGTCCTCCGAGCTGCGGGACCGGGCCAGGGCGCTCGAGCGCTGCGTGCGCGAGGCGCAGGGCCGGTGAGGACCAGCGCCGCCAGGTGAGACGGCCCGGCCGCCCTCGGGGGGCGGCCGGGACCGGCCTCGGCCTACTGCGACTCCACGTTGAACTCGACGCGCCGGTTCTGGGCGCGGGAGGCCCGGGTCCGCCCTGGCACCACCGGCTTGGTCTTGCCGAACCCGACGATCGTGATCCGGCTCCTGGGCACGCCGTACTTCACCAGAAGCTTGCGGACGCTGCGGGAGCGCTCCTCCGAGAGCCACTGGTTGTACTCGGGCGGCCCCAGGTCGTCGGCGTGCCCCTCGATCCGGACCTTGAGGATGCGGGGCTCGGAGACGATCCGCTGCGCGAGCTGGCGCAGCGCTTCCCGGTCCTTGGGCCTGATCTCCTTCCGGTTGAAGGCGAAGTAGATCCGGGTGTCGATGCGGAGCGTGTCGTCGGCGGCGGGCGCCTCCTCGGGCGGCGCCTCCGCCACGGTCGGCTTCACCTCCAGCTTCGGCTCCTCCGGCTCTGGCTCGGCCGGCTTCTCCTCCTCGGGGTTCGCCTCCGCCACGGCGATGGGCGGCTCGGCCGCGGGCTCCTGCCTCTTCCAGAGCCGATCTTGCCCGCCCGTGCTGAAGCCGAGCTCGGCGAAGGCGCGGTAGCGCGGCGTGCCGTACCCGTCGCCGATGCCTGGGCCACCACCGACCGTCAAGGCCAGGCCGCGCGGCCCGCTCCAGCGGAGGCCGCCCAGGAGCTCCATGGGGCGGGCGGCGGCGGAGCTGTCGTCCATTCCCGCCTCGCCGGCGAAGGTCGCGAGCGCCGCGAGCCGCTGGACGCCCAGCCTGAAGGGGACCTCCGCGGCCACGCCGTAGGTGTAGGCGTTGCCGATGGTGAGGTCGATGAGCTGCCGGTCCTGGCGGAGCACCACGCCGCCGTTCACCAGGATCCGCACCACGCGGAGGCTGTCCAGCTCGACGAGCGCCCGCGGCGCGAAGGTGACGCCGCCATGGCCGAGGTAGGAGTCGTCCCTGCCGGTGGGGAAGCTCACCGGCGCGGCGAGGCCCAGCCGCAGGCCGCGCCAGTCGACCAGGCGCGCCTTGGCGACGACGCGCACGTCCGAGATCCCGGCCGACGCGATGTCGGGCTCCAGGGCCGGCGGGACGAAGCGGTCGGTCTGGCGCGACTGGGACACGGCACCGGACAGGACCGCCGAGACCTCGGCCCAGTCGAGCAGGCCGAGGGAGAGGGCCGCGTCCACGCCGGTCTGGCTCCGGAGCAGCGCCACGTCGTCATTGGTAGGCGCCGCCAGGATGAGCGGCCGGTCGGCGTAGTGGACGAAGACGCGCGCGCTCTTGGCGAGGTGGCCGGGCACCTGCGCCGACTCCACCACG
>Ga0209342_10008330_pt1 | contig 10393 bp, 8 predicted proteins | sample RifCSP16_2_FD_184023 | JGI IMG/M metagenome (GOLD analysis project Ga0209342, IMG submission 184023) | Soil microbial communities from Rifle, Colorado - Rifle CSP2_sed 16_2 (SPAdes) (version 2) | ecosystem: Environmental > Terrestrial > Deep subsurface > Rock core/Sediment | place: Rifle... | reverse complement strand
ATCCCTATCACCGAGAACATGGTGACGGACTCGCCGGGCACCCTTCTCGGAACGGGTTCGATCGCTTCGATCGCGATCCCGCCGGGGATGACGGCCATCGCCATTCCGATGTCCCGCCTGTCCGGCGTGGCCTACGCCCTGAGGGATGGGGACAGCGTGGACGTCGTCGTCGCGATGTTGATGGTCGACATCGACCAGGAATTTCAGTCGGGCGGGCCGGACAGGACCATCCACTTCATAGATTCGGGGGGAACCCTGATCACAGGCGCTGGATGTACAGACTTCGTGCAGGATGAGAACGGGACCAAGTGTACAAATCCCGAGCCGCCGCCGGTGGGTCGGATTGTGACCGACCCCGAGACCGGCATACAGCTGTATGCGGTCCCTTCGGAAGCTCAGCGGCCGCGCCTGGTGACGCAGCGATTGGTCCGCAATGCCACCGTGCTGCACGTCGGGACTTCGCCACTGACTGACGAGCCGGCGCCAGCCCTCGTTGTGACACCTGAAGCGGCAGGCGCACCCGCCGGAGGCGAACAGCCGGCAGCGACGCCGGCACCACCGCCCGACATTATCACCCTGATCGTCACACCCCAGGACGCCCTGGCCTTGAACTGGGCGATGAAAGCCAACGTGGACCTGACTCTCACGTTGCGCGCCCCGGGCGACACCCAGGAAGTCGAGACGACCAGTGTGACGCTTCAGTATATGGTCGACAATTACAGCATCGCCGTACCCTCCAAACTTCCCTACGGGTTGGAGCCTCGATTGGATGCGCTCGTCCCGCCGGTCCTCGGCAACGACGGCGTACCGGCGCCGACTCGATAGCCATCCAAGGGGACACAACAGGGTGCACTGGTCGGATCTCGTCCGGCGTGCCGACCTGGCCACCCCAGTCGTCAGTGGGTGTCGGAGTAATTTACCAGCGCGGCGCTGGTAAGTCACGGAGATCAGAGTGACCGAAAGCGATGGGGATAGTATTCGCCTGCTGATCGTCGACGATATTGCGGAAACGCGGGAAAACATCCGCAAGCTTCTGCAATTCGAGACGGACATCCAGATCGTGGGTTCGGCGCGCTCCGGCGAGGAGGCGCTTCAGATGGCTCACGACATGAAACCAGATGTCGTCCTCATGGACATCAACATGCCGGATATGGACGGCATTGTCGCGACCGAAGCCCTTCTTAAAGACGTTCCATTTGCTCAAATCGTCATCCTGTCTGTGCAGAACGAGCCGGACTACATGCGCCGGGCGATGCTTGCCGGCGCCAGGGATTTCATCGCCAAGCCCCCGTCGGGTGACGAGCTTATATCGACGATCCGAGTCGTCTCGGTACGAGCCCGCGAGCAGCGTAAGGCGCTGGAGAAGCCCGTCCAGGCCAGGGTTCCAATGGAGCCGGGGGTGGTGGGCGGGCGACCGCAACGTCTGCTGGGAAAGGTCATCGCTGTGTACAGCGCCAAGGGCGGCGTTGGGTGCACCACCCTGGCCTGCAACCTGGCCATTGGCCTGAACACGGATGAGACCCCGACGGTCCTGGTGGACGCCAATCTCCAGTTCGGCGACGTGTCGGTCTTCATGAACCTCCAGGTCAAGAACAGCATGATCGATCTGGCAGCCCGGGCGGACGAGATCGACACCGACATCGTCGAAGAAGTGCTCATGACCCACGAATGCGGGCTGCACGTACTGGCCGCGCCGCCGCGTCCCGAGATGGCGGACGAGATCCACGCCGATCAGGTGCGTAAGGTCTTGCAGTATTTGCGCCGAACATTCCCCTATGTGGTCGTCGATACGAGCTCGACCATGGACGACATCACCCTGGCGGTCCTTGACGTGACGGATCTCCTGGTCGCGGTGGCCACGCCCGATATCCCATCAATCAAAGACGCACGCCTGCTCTTCGATCTCTTGAATGTGCTTGAGTTCCCTCGCGAGCGATTGGTGTTTGCCCTCAACAAGCTGGACAAGAAGAGCGGGATCACGGCCGAGGCTGTCGCAGAAAACCTCAAGCAGCCGGTCGATGGAGAAATCATCGCCGATGAGCGCGTGGTCGGCGCGTCGATCAACCGTGGGGTTCCCCTACTGCTCGGCGACCGCAGTCGGCCGCCGGCTAAGAACATCATTGAGCTGCTTGGCGCGATCAAGCAGAAGCTGGTTCAGGAAGTGGAGGAAGGCCAGGTGGAGCGGCCTCAGGAGAAAGCAAGGCTTTTCGGCCGCTAAGTCGGGCGGGTGGGGTGTTGAGCTCCTTGAGGAGGTAACTCGTGTCGCTGCTAAAACGCATAGAAGAAGGCCAGGCCCAGCCGACCCCTGCTCCGCGTGAAGCCCCGGTCGCCTCCAGAGACTCCGGCAACTCGCGCATGAGCGGCCTGAACGCCCGTCGGGCCAGCCCCCCCGGAGCTGCCCAGCGGGATACCTACATCGACCTCAAGACGCGGGTGCAGAACAAGCTCCTCTCTGAGCTTGACCCGTCGATGGACGTCAGCCAGACGGTCGAGGTCCGCCGGACGATTGAAGAGCTTTTCGAGAACATCTTGGCCGAGGAGAAGATCGTCCTCTCCCGGCCGGAGCGCCGGCGACTCTTCGAGCAGATCGTTGCTGAGATCCTGGGCCTCGGCCCGCTCGAGCCTCTGCTCGCCGACGATACGATCACAGAGATCATGGTGAACGGCTCGAAGAATATCTACATTGAGCGGTCGGGCAGGATCCACCGCGAGCCGGCATCCTTCGAGAGCGATGATCACCTGATGCGCATCATCGATCGAATCGTAGCTCCTCTGGGCCGCCGCATTGACGAGTCAAGCCCGTACGTCGACGCACGCCTGACAGACGGCTCCCGTGTGAACGCCGTAATTCCACCGATCTCGCTCGTCGGGCCAGTGCTGACCATTCGTAAGTTCGCCCGGAACCCGATCACCATCGAACAGCTGATTGAGTATGGAACGGTCAGCCCCGAGACGATTGAGTTCCTCAAGGCCTGCGTTATTTCCAAGATCAACATGGTGATCTCAGGTGGCACGGGGTCGGGGAAAACGACCATGTTGAATGTGATTTCCCAGTACATCCCGAGTGACGAACGCGTCGTGACGATCGAGAACGCGGCCGAGCTCCAGATGCGGCAGGAGCACGTCGTCACTCTGGAGTCCCGCCCCCCGAATATTGAAGGTCGCGGCGAGGTCACGATCCAGAACCTCGTGGTTAACGCACTTCGAATGCGCCCCGATCGGATCATCGTCGGAGAGATCCGTGACGAGGCAGCCCTTGACATGCTCCAGGCGATGAATACTGGACACGATGGATCAATGACAACGGCCCACTCCAATAGTCCACGGGACACCTTGTCACGTATCGAGACCATGACACTGATGGCCGGGATGGATTTGCCGGTCCGGGCCATTCGTGAGCAGATCGCCTCAGCCCTGGAACTCGTTGTTCACCTCGAACGCATGCGCGACGGCACGCGCAAGGTGACCCACGTCGCCGAGATCCAGGGTATGGAAGGCGATGTCATCACCATGACGGACATCTTTGTCTTTGAGCAGACGGGTTTTGAGAATGGGAGAGTGATCGGCCGTCTTAGGCCCACCGGGCTGCGGCCCAAGTTCATGGATAAGCTCGAGCAGTCCGGGATCCACTTGCCGGCGGCGATCTTCGGCGTGGGGGAGAGGGTGCGGTACTGATGTCCCTAGATGCCAGTCTGATTCTGTATGTTGGCGGCGGCCTCGGGTTGGCCATGCTGTTAATCGGCCTCCTCCTGTCGGTTTTCGGCGGGCAGTCCGTGGTCGAGGAGCGGCTTGGTCGATACACCGAGGTCGGTAGCATGACGTTTTCCGGTGAGACCGCCGAAGGCGTCGCCAAGGGCCCGACCGCTCTGAGCGACTTCTTCAACCAGATGGGTGAGGGGACCGATCTCTTTTCTGGGATCTCGAAGAATTTGGCCCGGGCCAACATCAAACTGCGCCCGGCCGAGTATCTAGCTGCGATAGTGGTCGCATCGATCGGGTTGGGCTTCGTCGGCTTGGTTCTAGGACGGTCGATGCTCGTGGCAGCGCTGGGCTTGATCGTCGGCCCCTTCGTCCCGGGCATCTATGTCAAGTCGGCCCAAGGCCGTCGGGTGAAGATGTTTGACAACCAGCTGGGGGACATGCTCAACCTGACGGTTAACGGCCTGCGGGCAGGGTACTCGACCCTGCAGGCGATGGAGGCTGTCAGCCGCGAGCTGCCGGCCCCGATGTCGGAGGAATTCCGGCGCGTCGTCCAGGAGATGCAGCTGGGTATCCCGATGGAGGAAGCCCTCGATCACCTGGTCAGGCGAATCAGCAGCGACGACCTCGATCTGGTCATCACGGCGATCAATGTTCAGCGCGAGGTCGGTGGTAACCTGGCCGAAATCCTGGACGTTATCTCCTTCACGATTCGAGAACGGGTGCGCATCAAGGGCGAGATTTCGGCGCTGACCGCTCAGGGGCGCGCGACGGCGTGGGTAATCTCGTTCTTGCCGATCAGCTTGACGCTGCTGCTATTCATCGTCAATAGAGAATACATCATGGAGTTCTTCAACCCGGAGACGAGGGCCTGCGGCTACCCATTGCTGGGCCTGGCCGGATTGATGATCGTCAGCGGTTTCATCGCTGTTCAAAAAATCGTTGCTATCGACATCTAGTCCGCCTGGCGCTCCGGGCTGGAATGGTAACGATCACATCGGGAAGGTCAAGTCGTCGGCCTCGGCCAGGGGACTTGGTTTTCGAGGATCGGAGTAAATAGAATGGGTGCACTCGGTGTCTTGGGGATCGTACTTGTCGGCGCCGTAGTCCTGGCGATCGTCCTGGTCATTGTCGGTGTCAGCGCCCCGTCGGCTGAAGATCCGATCCAGGAACGCTTGGCCGAGTTCGGCGAACGCGAAGTGCCGATGACCCTGGAAGAGATCGAGCTATCCCAGCACTTCTTCCAGAGGATTGTTCTTCCGTTCTTCAACCAGGTGGGGAAGGTCGCCTCGCGCTTCACCCCGCAGGCCACTCTGGAGAGCGCCCGGCGAAGACTTGAGATGGCGGGCAATCCCATGAACCTGGACCCTGCGATCTTCCTGGTCTTCCGCTTTGTGCTCGCATTCCTCTTTGGCGGAATGGTGTTCGTGGTGTACCTCGTCTCAGGCCGAAACTGGCTTCAAGGTCTGGGTCTGTCTGTCATCTTCCTACTGGTGGGTTTCTTCTTCCCCGATCTGTGGCTTTCAGGTCGCGTAGCCTCCCGTCAGAAAGCCATCTTCCGGGCCATGCCGGATGCCCTGGACCTGCTGACGATATGTGTCGAAGCCGGACTGGGCTTCGATGCAGCCATGGCCAAGGTGAATGAGAAATGGGACAACGACCTCGCCCTCGAATTCGGGCGAGTTATTCAGGAGATCCGCCTCGGGAAACTTCGCCGGGATGCCCTGCGTGACATGGCCGACCGGCTGGGCGTGCCAGAACTGACAAGCTTCGTGGCTGCCGTCATCCAGTCGGAGCAACTCGGCGTGAGCATGGCCAAAGTCCTTCGGATTCAGTCCGACCAGATGCGAGTGCGCCGAAGACAGATGGCCGAGGAAGAGGCTCATCGCGCTCCAATCAAGATGATCTTCCCGATCGGGCTTCTCATATTCCCCTCGATTCTGATCATCTTGCTTGGGCCGGCGGCGATGAAACTCCTTAGATCTAGTTTGGGGGCGATGTTGCGATAGCGACTGCTGTCACTAAAAGGATTCGATCAGGGGGAATGTCAAAGATCATGCCAGGTTTTTCCGCCCGCCCCGGCCCCCGCTCCTTGCAGCGCTGGCTTGAGGCGGGCGTTGACTTGGTCTTCCCGCCGCGATGCGCAGGTTGCGGGGCGACCGGGACCGAGTGGTGCGAAGTATGTGATGCACGCCTGGAGCGGATCTCGCCGCCCATTTGCCGGTGCTGCGGTCGTCCGCTGGATCGGGCTCGTCTCTGCCCTGATTGCCGGCACAAGCCTTTTCCCCTGCAGACACGAGCGTACGCCGTATATGCCGGCCCTCTCGGGCATGCTCTGCTGCAAATGAAATACCGGCCGAACCGCCGATTGGCCGAAATCATGTCCGGCTGGCTGGCGGATCTCGTTTCGCACGAGTCGTGGCCGATCGATCTTGTCGTCGCAGTCCCTCTCTCCGTACGGCGGCGAACGGTTCGAGGTTATAATCAGTCGGAACTCTTCGCGCGACGGCTTTCTCGACGGCTCGGGGTGAGCTTCGCCGACGGTGCCCTTTTGCGGACCCGAGACACGCACTCACAGGTGGGGCTGGATCCTGCCGCCCGCGCGGCGAATGTGCAAGGTGCATTCCTGGCCTTCGGCGAGAGGGTCGATGGCCGGAGCGTGCTGGTCGTCGACGATCTGGTCACCACGGGCGCGACGATGGCTGCCTGTCACGCGGCGCTTGAGACGGCTGGGGCCAGACGCACCTACGCGGTCGCAATCGGTAGGGCCCAGGCCAGACGGATCCACAGCTAGTTACTAGCCCAATAAGGAGCGTCTATGCCAGTCGAGGTCGAGATCTTTGCCCGCAACGTCGAGCTTAGCGATCGGCTCAAAGGGTATGTCGACAAGAAAGTTAGCAAGCTGGACAAGTATCTGGATGTGCTGGAAGAGGCAAAGGTCGATCTGACTTTCGCCAAATCAGCCAGGAGCGCCGATGATCGCCAGGTCGCTCAGCTGACCGTACGGGGTAAGGGGGTGCTGCTCAGGGCGGAAGAGCGGAGCAACGACATCTATTCTTCGATCGATGCAGTCCTCGACAAGATCTACCGACAGATCGACCGCTACAAGGGACGGCACTGGCGGAACCGAGGTGACGGGAGATCGGCCTCAGAGGTCGCGGTCGATGACGTGGAGGCCGAGAAGGAGTCCATCCAGCCCCCGATGACCATAGTCCGTCGGAAGCGCTTCATGCTCACCCCCATGGACGAGCAGGAAGCGACCGAGCAGATGGACTTGCTCGGTCACGAGGACTTCTTCGTCTTCCTTCATTCCGTAACCAACCAGGTGAATATCCTCTACCGCCGGCGGGACGGGACGCTCGGGCTGATCGAGTCCGAGATCGCCTGATCTCTTCCGCGGCGGCAGTCATCACCGGCATCCCGCTTGAACCCCGCGAAGGACTCGTTCCCTGTTCTCTTGCTGACCCCTCCATCGGGTCGCTCCAGGGCCGAGCGCTGGCTGGCCCGCGCCCAGAGCGCTGCTGCCGCCGATCTGGTTCGCTTGCTTCAAAGGCTCGAGAACGTCGGTCCGATCTACTCTGTGTGCGCGGAACCTGACGACCAGGCGATGCTGGGCGATCTGGGCGTGCGCGCCTTCGAGGCTGCGCCCGGTGTCTTCCGGTTTGGTGAAACCGTGGCCCGCTTCGCCGCCCAGTGCGATGGCGGCCGGATGGCGTACTTCGGTGGGGCGAGCGCTCCGTTGGTGACAGCCGAGGTCCTCACCAGTGCGTTCTCCGCGGTGCTCGAGGCCGATCAGCCTCAGGCTGTGGTGAACAACCTGCACTCAAGTGACTGGGTCATCCTCAACCACAGCCATCGTTTGGGCACGTTCGCCCATCGGCTCCCGTCGGACAACCAGCTCGGCTGGGTCCTGTCCCAGGAAGCCGGTCACCAGGTCGAGTCCCTTCCCCCTTCGGCAGCGAGCCGTGCAGATATCGACACACCTGGCGATCTGCTGCTTCTCCAAGGCCATCCGCGAGTTGGCAACATGTTGAAAGAAGTCCTTGCGACTACTCCCGATGACGGTCCGGCCCGCGTGAGCCGCTTGCGCCGGCTGCTCAGCACGCCCGGCGAGACGTTGGGCATTATCGGGCGGGCGTCATCTCATGTGTGGGCCGAGCTTGAGCGCCGCACCTCGATCTGGGTACGGCTATTTGTCGAAGAGAGAGGCATGCAAGCCAGCGGGAGGGCAGCACGGGGTGATGTGCGATCTCTCATCGCCATGGCCTTGGAAGGGTGGGGGGCAGAGGGTTTTATGGAGAGGATCGGCAAGCTCGCGGGCGGCCTGATTTGGGATACGCGGGTCTGGATGTCACACCGAGGGGCCTGGCCGACGCCCGCCGACCGGTGTGCCTCCGACCTTGGATGGGCCGACGATGTCGTCGACCCTGCGTTGCGCGATCTCACGCGCGCCGCGATGAACGGCCCGATCCCCGTCATTCTGGGGGGTCACGGCGTCGTTGCTGGTGGGTTGTATGCGTTTCTCGAGAGCCTTGATTTGGATCGCTAGGCAGGCTTCACCAGCCTGAGAGATAGGTCAACCACTCCTCGTTCTTGTACGGCTGATTCCCGAAGAGGTACTCGACCGTGGCGCGCGGCTCGCGAGGTGATCGCATCAGAGCCAGGTGCGCCTCGGCCAGCGTACGTCCCCCCTTTTTCAAGTTGCACGAGGGACATGCCGTTACCAGGTTGTCCCAGCGGTGCTCGCCGCCGCGGTGGCGCGGGATGACGTGATCCAGAGTCATCCGCCCAGCTCTTGAACCGCAGTATTGGCACGTGAATCCATCCCTGCGGAAGATCTCACGTTTGCTCAGGCGAACGCGCGGCCGCGGGCGGTGGATCATATAGCCGAGCCGGATGACGGAAGGTCGAGGGTAGGAGAGCCGGACGGTCCTGACATAGCCCCGCCCATTGGCAAGCATTTCGGCTTTGCCGGTGATGAGAAGCCCGAGCGCCCGGCGGGTCGAGATCACGCTCAGAGGTTCGAAGTTCGCGTTCAGGATAAGGACGGGTTCTTGCATTCGCTGGGCCCCAGATTGGGCAGGATTCTATCATATGCGAGGCGCTGCGCATGAAGCGCCTCGCATGTGATAGGACATCAGACAACGCGTTCGCGCATGGCGGAGCTGATGTAGTCCATCGCCCCGACGACGATGGCGATTGCCAGCATCTGGGCACTGGCGGCGCGATAGTTCAGCAGATTGATGTTCTGCTGCAGAAGGAATCCTATCCCTCCGCCGCCGGCAAAGCCGATAATCGTCGACATGCGCACGTTGATGTCCCAGCGGTACATCGTGAAGGAGATGTAGGGCGGGATGATCTGCGGAACGACGGCATAGACGATGGTCTGCACCCGGGTTGCGCCGGTGGCGGTAATCGCTTCCAGCGGACCGGGTAGGATGCTCTCGACCTGCTCGGAGTAGAGCTTGGCCAGGGCGGCAATGCTGTGCAGCGAGAGCGCCAGGACACCGGCGAAGGGGCCGATCCCGACCCATACGGCGAAGACGATGACCATGATCAAAGCTTCGATCGACCGCAGCGCGTTGAAAACCGTCCGGGAGGCATAGTACACCACGAGCCCGATCGGCAAGGTGTCTCGCCCCCCGAAACGCAGAGTCAGCGCGATCCCCAGCAGCGCTCCCACACCTGCCGGGAGATAGACCGTCGTGCGGGGATCGCCGATCTGGTAGAGCCAGTTGATTCCGGCGCCGGCCACGGCCAGAAGTGTCGCGCCCGCCGCCGCCGCCACGACGAATTCGGAGGCCCGGATGGCCCTGGTCGGCAGCCGAAGCGTGAGGATCTTGCCCAGGCGACTGCCAAGGCTGGCCATGATCGCCCCCCCGGCCAGGGCCGTGCCCAGGCCCAGGCCAATCTGGAGGATCTCGCCCAGGTTGGAGACGAATCGCCCCAGGAAGCCCAAAGCGCCCAAGGAGTTGGCGAGACTCCTCCCGGCCTGGAGAAGCAATTCGCCGAGGAAGACCAGGGCGAAAACGGCCGCGACGGCAGCAACGCCGAGAACGGCAATACGTAGTAGACGGATCACCCGCGAGGGAATTTCTACCTCAACCGGGGGCAGAGCCCAGCGCGCGGCAGCCCAGGCGACGATAGGGGAGATAAAGGCAGCAGCCAGATTGGCAGGAATCCCGACCCCCAGCGAGGCGCCCCACTCCCCGGCGAGGCGGGCGGCGGTGGCCCCCAGGGCGACCCCGATGGGGATGGCCATGACCGACAAGGAGATCCCGAGCAGCGGGGTCTTGATGCCCTTCATGAGGTTCCTGGCGGCCATGAAGCTCAGCGGGATTGCGATCAGCGTGCTCAGCGTCGTCGCCAGAAGGGCCAGGAACACCGTCTCGATGATCTTGTCCCAGGTGTCGTAAGCGGTGCGCGTCAGATGGGGGGTACCCACATTCTGACGCACGACCACGCGAATGGCCTGGACCACGTCGCTAGTCCGCTCTGGAAGCTGAACTTCGATCGAGAAGGATCCGTCGCCGGCCACGGTCGCCTGGGCCAGCCTCAGGGTCACCTGACTGGGCGGGATCAGGAACACATTCGGGACTGTATTGGGCTCGAAGTTGAAGCCGCGGACCACGATCTTCCCCCCGGGCTCAGTGCAGTCGGGGTTGAGCAGCAGGTACGGCTGGCGCGGCAACGA
>Ga0209342_10008329_pt1 | contig 10394 bp, 10 predicted proteins | sample RifCSP16_2_FD_184023 | JGI IMG/M metagenome (GOLD analysis project Ga0209342, IMG submission 184023) | Soil microbial communities from Rifle, Colorado - Rifle CSP2_sed 16_2 (SPAdes) (version 2) | ecosystem: Environmental > Terrestrial > Deep subsurface > Rock core/Sediment | place: Rifle... | reverse complement strand
CTGGACGTACTCCTGTTCGCGGACCGACAGCACCTGGCCGCGCGCGACGCGGCCGTAGGTAACCCATCCCGTCACGCCCAGGATCGCGATGACTTTGAACAACCCGGGCCCCAGCACCGCGAGCACGGCAATGTAGAGGAGGATGCTGGGGAAGGCGAGCTGGATATCGGCCAGACGCATGATGACGTCGTCGACCCACCCACCGTAGTATCCTGACACCAGGCCCAGCGCGAGTCCCAACGTGCCGCCGATGCATACCGCGGTGATCCCGACGACCAGCGACACGCGCGCGCCGTACATCAAGCGGCTGAGGATGTCGCGCCCCAACTGATCCGTCCCGAGATAGTGACGGCGCCCCAGGCTGTCTTTGAAGCCAGGTGGCTTCAACCGTTCGAGGATGCTTTGCTCGGCGGGGTCCTGTGGGGCAAGCACCGGCGCCGTCGCGCCCATGAGGACGACCACACTCAGCACGATGCCGCCCGCCACGGCCAGCCGGGCCCGCCGGACGCTACGCCAGACGGATGCGCGGGTCCAGGACCACATAGAATAGATCGACCAGCAGGTTGATCACCACGAAGATACCCGCCAGCACGATGACGGCCGCCTGCACCAGCGGGATGTCGCGGCCATAGATCGCCTGAACGGTGAGCCGTCCGACACCGGGCCACGCGAAGATCGATTCCGTGATGACGGCGCCGCCCAGCAGGGCCCCAAACTCCAGACCAATCAGCGTCACGACGGGGATCAGCGCATTGCGCATCGCATGGCGGGTGATCACGAGAAACTCACGCAGCCCCTTAGCGCGGGCCGTCGTCACATAGGCCTGCCCCAACACTTCGAGGATGCTGGACCGCATCATGCGCGCGTTGCGCGCGATAGGATACGCGGCGAGGGTGATCGCCGGTAAGATCAGGTGCGCAAGGCCGCCGCGGCCGGCGACCGGGGTCCAGCGCAGCCCCACGCCAAAGATCAGGATCAACATGATGCCCAGCCAAAACGCGGGCATCGACTGGCCAAGCATCGCCGCGAGGGAGGCGCCGTGATCCAGCCACGAGTGGCGGCGCGTGGCTGAGATCACACCCGCGGGGATGGCGATCACGATCGACAGGAGCATCGCGCACGCCGCCAATTGCAGCGTCGCGGGCATGCGCTCGAAGATCAACGTCAGATTTGGCTGTCGCTGGCGCAGCGAGACGCCGAAGTCGCCGCGCACGGCGCGGGAGAGGAAGCGGCCGTACTGCACGTACCAGGGTTGATCGAACCCCATCACATGCCGGAATTCGGCAATTTGCTCCCGCGTCCAGTCTTCACCGACCATGGCCGTGGCGGGATCGCCGGCGAGGAACATCACCCCAAAGGCAATGAACGACACGCCCCACAGGACAATGAAGGTCTGCAAGAGGCGTCTCGCAATGTAGCGCCACATGACCTACCGCCGCAGCAAATTGCGGAGGATAAAGAAGACGTTCGCCGGGCGCTCCGCCAGTCGGCGCATGAAGAACGGGTACCAGTCGCGGCCGAAGGGCGTCGCCACGAGCACGGTGTACCCTTGTCCGACCAGATCGAGCTGCAGTTGTGGGCGCACGCCGTACAGCATTTGGAACTCGAAGCGATCGCGGCCGATGCCGTGGCGCCGCGTGAACTCGATCATGTGCGCGATGATGCGCTCGTCATGCGTGGCGATGGCCGTGTGCCCGGCCTCTTGCACCATCCGCTCGGCCAGCCGCAGATAGTTGCGATCGACGTCGGTCTTCTTCGGATACGCGATCTCCGCCGGCTCGAGATAGGCGCCCTTGACAATGCGTAGGTTCGGCCGCAGGGGCAGCAACGCAGCGAGGTCGTTCTCGCTGCGATAGAGGTAGGACTGGAGCACGGTGCCGACGTTATCGAGCCCGTCGGCCCTGAGGCGCCGGTAGATCTCGAGGGTGGCATCGACGCGGCCCGATTCTTCCATGTCGATGCGGATGAAATTGCCCAAGCCAGCCGCATGCCGGACGATCTGCCGGCCGAGATCGAGCCCCAGGTGCGTGAGTTTGACGGCGACGTTGCAGTTCAACTGCTCGCGCCTGATGCGATCAAGAATCTCGATGTAGTGTTCGATCACCGTGCGGATGACCGTTTCGTCCTTGACGCCTTCGCCCAGCAGCGACGTATTGCATTTGAGACCCTGGGCGTTCAGGGTACGCAGCGCCCGCACGCAATCGTCCAGCGTCTCGCCGGCCACGAACCGCGCTGCGCCGAGCCGCATGCCGTACCGATGCATCCACCTCTCGATCCGATCGCTGTGCGACGCGGCGAGGAACATCTTTCGAAACAGGAGAGTGAGCATCACTCGTTACCGCGGTACCATCTGGCGGATGGCCGGCATGACCTCGTTGAGAAGTACCGGTGCACCCCCCAAGGATTGCCGAGCCTACCAGGGAATCCCCGGCCGCGGTAGAGGCGCCGGGGCGGTGCGCAGTCGCTCGGCGCCTGCGACCAGATCTTCCACGACGGCTTCCAGGATGGCTTCGCCCTTCTGCTTCGTCCCCAACGTCGCGTCGCCGTACACGCCGGTCGCCGAGTACCCTGGTCCGGGCTCGCGATGATACGCCGCGGGCACGAAGACGCCTCGCGAATCGGGCCGGTCGGGGATTTCCGCGGCCAGTTTGTCCAGCCGCACGACGTCGGGCGCGATGGCCAGCAGCAGCGACGTCTCGTACTCGTCGGCGTGGCTGCCTTTCGGCTGGCTGAGCAATCCTGAGACACGCTGCCCGCCCAACTCGCCGATGCGCGTGACGCCGACGAGCAGCCGGTGGACGCGGTCCAGATCCCGCGCGGCGATTTCCAGGACGGGAAACGTCGAGACCCCGGTGTTGAGGATAAAGAACCGCCGAGGACCGTGGCGCACCATCGACAAGATGATTTCCTTGACCATGGCCCCGAACGTGCCGGCCTCGATATGCGTGCTGCCAGGGAACGCGGTGAAGTGGGGGTAGTAGCCATAGGTCAGCGTGGGCAGGATCACGCACGCGACCCGTTCGGCCAGCCGTCGTGCCAGATAGTCGGCCGTGATGCGGTCGGTCCCTAGCGGCAGGTGCGGGCCGTGCTCCTTGGCGCCGGCGCCAACGGGGATCACCACCAGCGGATCGGCGCGTAGGATCGGTTCGGCCTCAGCCCAGGTCAACTGCTCGAGGTACACGCCGCGCAGACCCATCGTGCCTCCAACTGAAGGTATCGCGCCCCACTGGTGGAACGGTTGTCCCCGTGCTGCGGCACCTGCTCCAGCGCCTCGCAGGCATGATCCCTATCGTGCTCGGGGCGACGCTCATCGTCTTCGTTGTCGGACGTCTGGCCCCCGGCGACCCGGTGCAGTTGCTGTTCGGCGATATCCGCGACCCGGTACAAGAGGCCCGGGTGCGCTCTCAACTTGGCCTCGATCGGCCGCTCCCCGTGCAGTATCTTCGCTACCTGGCCGGTCTCACCCGCTTCGACCTCGGAGTCTCCTACGCGTATCCCGGCCGAAAGATCAGCGGGATGATTACCCAGGCCCTGCCGGTGAGCCTTCAGCTCGGCGCCATTGCCGTCGCGATCGCCGCGGCCATGGGATTGCCACTCGGCGTCCTGGCGGCGGTGCGGCGCGACTCCCTGGCCGACCGGCTCGTGCGGCTGATCTCGCTGCTGGGGATCGCGGTGCCCTTCTTCGTCATCGCGGTGGCGCTCATCCTGTTGATCTCCTTGCGGCTCCGGTGGCTGCCGGTTGCGGGGTGGGGCCGGCCCGAGCACTATGTGCTGCCGGTGTTGGTGCTGATGCTCCGGCCGATGGCTTACATCACGCGCATCACGCGGCTGGCGATGCTGCAGATACTGGGTGAAGACTATATCCGCACCGCCCGAGCCAAGGGCATTCCGGCGCGGGGTGTGAACTTTCATCACGCACTGCGGAACGCGGCCATTACCATTGCGACGACCGTCGGCCTCGCGTTCAACGTGGCGATCACGGGCGCGTTCGTGACCGAGACCATCTTCAGCGTCCCGGGCATGGGCCGGGCGGCGGTCACGGCGATCCTGCAGCGCGACTACCCGATGGTGCAGGCGGTCGTGATCGTCTACACGCTGTTGTTCCTGCTCCTGAACCTCGTTCTCGACCTGGCGTACGCGGCTTTGGATCCCAGGATCCGCTACTCGGGGTGACGCCGCGTGCGTCGCGCGTTCCGCAACCCCATGACTGTTGTCACCGCCTGCGTCCTCGCGGTCTGTGTTGCGGTGAGTGCGCTTGTGCCTGCAGTGAGTCCGTACGCTTACGCTACCCAGAATCTCGATGAGACCTTTCGCGGGGCAGGCAGTGTGGGTGCGGCCGGGCGGTACTGGCTGGGGACCGATCACCTGGGCCGCGATATCCTCACGCGTCTGGCCTTCGGCGGCCGGATCTCGTTTCTGATCAGCGGCACGGCGGTGGCGGCGCACGCCGTCATCGGGTTGGGTCTGGGGATTGCAGCGGGTTTCCTCGGCGGCCGCTCCGACGCCGTGCTGATGCGCGTGGTGGACATCGCGCTCGCCTTCCCGCCGCTGCTCTTCCTCATCCTGATCACCGGCGTGCTCGGGGCGAGCGTGTTCAACATCGTGCTCGGGCTGTCGCTGGTGGGGTGGCCCGGGATGGCGCGGCAGGTACGTGCCGAAGCCCTCACCCTGCGGCAGCGCGAGTTCGTGTCGGCGGCCCGAGCGCTTGGCGCCACCGACGGCCGGATCCTCAGGCGTCACGTCCTGCCCAACGTCCTCACGCTGGCGCTGGTGCGCGCGTCACTGGACATCGGGCCCGTGATCCTGTCGGAGGCTACACTGTCGTTTCTCGGCATCGGCATCCAACCCCCAATGCCGTCGTGGGGCGTGATGATCTCGGACGGCTTCAAACACCTGCGCACCTACCCGCATCTGACGATTATTCCGGCACTGGCCCTGTCCGGCGCGATCCTCGCGCTGACGTTTGTGGGCGAAGGCGTCGCCGAAGCGCTCGATCCGCGAGGGAGGGGACGGTAGTCCTGTCTGGAGGCGGCCATGGAGACTGAGCGGCCTTTTACGTGGAGGGATCCACGCTTCACCTACGCCGACATCCTGACCGGGATGCGGATTCTTCTGCTTCCATTTGTCATCTACGGGCTGATGGCGTCGCTGCCTGGGTTGACCCTGGTGACGCTGCTGGTGATCGTCGGCACCGATCTGGTGGATGGGCGCCTTGCGCGCGCGCTCGGGCAGCAGCGGCCGTTTGGCGCGATGCTGGACAGCACGATCGACTGGATCGTCATCCACTCGCTCTTTACAGTGTTCTTTCTGCTTGGCGTGCTGGTCTGGTGGAAGTTCGTGCCTATCATTGTCGTCGGGGTTCTCATCGGTGGGACCCAGCTGCTCAGCGTGATTAGGACGCAGGCGCTGGTGTTTCAGCGCGTGCTCGTGGGCAAGTTCGTAGGGCAGCTCGAGTTTCTCTATCTGCTGGTATTGCTTGCGCGCACGTTCTGGCTCAAGATCGATGCGGCGCAGACCTTTGATCACGCCTGGTTTGCGCTGCTCGCCATCGGGCTGGTGGGTACGTGCATCGACCACGTGGGTGTCCTGCGGCGGCTCTACTCGACACCCCGGGCGCGCGCCTGACGCACACGCCCTCCTAGCCCTTCAGCGTCTCGCGGAAACGCCGGATCGCGTCGATGTGCGCCTCGGGCGTGGCAAGGCCGGCGCGCATCGTGCCGAGGCTCAAGTGCGTGGCGCCCATCGCGCGCCATTCGTCGGCGCCGCGGCGCCAGTCGTCGGGCGTGGCATTCGCAACAGCCAGACGGCCCTCGATGCCCACGCTGGCAGGGTCGCGGCCCTCAGCCGCAAGGTATTCCCGCAATTTCCCGAGCTGGTCCTTGCGGTTGACCCCTTCGTGCCGGAGATAGGGCGTCTGGAGGCCACCGCCGGGGAACCAGCCATCGCCGAGGCGCGCGACCCGGCGGATGACCGCATCCGACTCTCCGCCCAACCAGATGGGGATCGGTCGCGTGACCGGCAGCGGGTTGATGCCGGCCTCTGGGATGCGATCGAAGCGGCCTTGGAAGGAGACCGACGGCTGCGTCCACAGCGCGCGCAGCAGGCGGATCTGCTCGTCCATGCGTGCGCCGCGCTTGTGAAAGTCCATGCCCAAGGCCTCATACTCGACGGAGTTCCATCCGACGCCTACACCCAGCCGCAGCCGGCCGCCGCTCAGCACGTCGACCTCGGCGGCTTGTTTGGCGACGAGCGCCGTCTGGCGCTGGGGGAGGATGAGGATGCCGGTGACGAGTTCGAGCCGGCGCGTGCAGGCGGCGAGGTAGCCGAAGAGCACGAACGGTTCGTGGAACATATCGGGCAGCGCGTAGGCACCGATCCAACCCGGCCGGTTGGACGTCGCCGCGCCCAACACGTGGTCGTAGGTGACGAGATGGTCCACCCCGAGATCCTCGACGGCCTGCGCAAAGTCGCGAATCACAATCGGGTCGGCGCCGATCTCGGTTTGAGGGAAGATGACGCCGAGTCGCATGACATCGGTGTGTTCGATCTTGCGGGGTACCTCCCTGCCGCGATATGCTCGACGTGCTCAAATCCGCGCGTCTCCATACGAGGGACAAAACGATGTTTGATCTTCTGAAGCGCCTCTGCGACCTCCCCGGCCCGACCGGGATGGAAGGGGCCGTCCAAACCGTCATGCGCGAACTATGGGAACCCCTGGCGGCGCGCGTCTGGAGCACGCCGATCGGGAATCTGCACGCGCAGATCGGTGGGAAAGGGCCGAAGTTCCTGATCGCGGCGCACGCCGACGAGATCTGTTTGGTCGTGCGCGCCGTGACCGAGGATGGCTTCTTGTGGGTCTCCACAGGGCAAGGCGAACTGACGAATACGATGCCGAACCCCCTCGCGATTGGTCAACCCGTGAATGTCCTCGGACGGGATGGGCCCGTCCCGGGCATCGTCGCGCGCGCGAGCGGGCATATTCTGACAGACGAGGAGCGGCAGCGTGATCGGCTCGGCTGGCACGAGATCTTTGTGGATCTGGGTCTGACGACAAAGGCGGCGGTCGCGAAAAGCGGCGTTGGCATCGGCGCCCCGGTGATTTTCGATGTGACGACCCGCCGATTGGGCGATCTCGTGGTGGGCAAGGCGATGGACGATCGGGCGGCGCTGGCGATCGCGACAGAGGTCGCCCGCCGGGTCGACCGCGGCGCGCTTCGGTATGAACTGCACCTCGTGTCCACGGTGCAGGAGGAGATCGGTCTTGTAGGCGCCGCCACCGCCGCGGCCGGTTTTGACGGCGCCGTCGCGCTGGACGTTGGACTGGTCGCGGATATCCCCACAGTACCCTTCGAGCGCTTCCCCGCCAGGCTCGGCGGAGGACCGGCGGTAGGATACAAAGACATTCGCGTGCACTACGACCGGCGCATCACCGATGGTCTGATCCGCGCCGGCGATCGCCGCGGCATTCCGGTGCAGCCACTCGTCTTCAGCCGGTACTCCAGCGACGCCGCCGCGTTCATGCAGCACGGCGTCCCGGCGGCGCTGGTCGCGTACCCGACGCGATACACGCACAGCGCCTTTGAGATGGTGCACCTGCGTGATCTGGAACAGACGGTGGAGTTGCTGATCGCGTACCTGACAGAGGAAGTCGTCACGATGGGAATGCCGTGACCGGTCGGGGCCGTTCACAGAGGCAATTCCATACAGCTACGGGGGGTGTTGCATGCGTGTCCTGCTTGGAGTGCTGATCTTGAGCTTCATCCTGCTGATGACGTCCGGCCTGCGTGGGGCCTCGGGCCCGAGCGACGTTGCGCCCATCCCGGCGCCCGCCCGGGGCCCGGCGATTCCTCAAGACAAAGGCTACCTCGTACGGGAGATCAACGGTGGTCTGTACTGGGTCACCGACGGAACCTACCAGGTCATGTTCCTCACGACCGGCAAAGGCGTCATCGCGGTTGATGCTCCTCCGAATCTCGCGCAAAAGTATCTCAAGGCGATCGCCGACGTCACGAAGGAGCGAGTGACGCATCTGATCTATAGTCACGCCCACGGTGACCACATCGGCGCGGCGAGCATCTTCCCCAAGGGCATCACGATCATCGCCCACCGTGAGACTGCCGAGCTCCTCGCTCGAGCGAAGGATCCCAACCGTCCGGCGCCGACGATCACGTTCACGAAATCCTACACGCTCAAAGTCGGAACGCAGACCCTCGTGCTCGACTACAAGGGTGTCAACCACGAGCCGGGTAACATCTTCATCTGGGCTCCCCGCCAGAAGGTCCTCATGCTGGTGGACATCGTCTTTCCAGGCTGGATCCCGTTCATGAATCTGGCCTTGGCCAAGGACGTCCCCGGTTTTCTCGCCGCGCACCGGCAGGCGTTGAGCTATCCTTTCGAGAGCTTCCTCGGCGGGCACCTGACGCGTCTTGGGACGCGTCAGGACGTGAAAACGCAGATGGAGTACCTCGACGACGTGAAGGCGAACGCGGGGAAGGCCCTCAAGACCGTGGACTTCATGGCCATTGCGCGGGAAACCGGGTTCGAGAATCAGTGGTTGTTGTTTGACAGGTATTTCGCAGCCGTCGCCAAGGCCTGTGCCGATATGACGGTGCCGAGGTGGCGAGACCGGCTTGGAGCCGCCGACGTGTGGACACAGTCCCACTGCCTGGTCATGGCGGAGAGTCTGCGCATCGACTGAGACGAGGCCGCTAGCGGATTCTCCTGAGCACCCGCTCCGCCGTAAGGCGCAGGGCGCGTTCCTTGTCGAGCCCCAACGGCGGGCCGATGTTGATCTGCGTCGCGCCGCGCGCCTGTAGCCACTTGACGCGCTCGACCACCTGATCGGGCTCGCCGGAGATCGCGAGGCGAAACATCCGCGCCGTCACGAGCGCCTCGGCTTTGCGCGTGTCGCCCGAATCGAGGGCCCCGCGGATTGGCTCGAAGTCCACCGGCGCCAACCCGATGGGCGCGAGCGTCTCGGCTCTCAGCGACGGGCCGTAATAGGCGATGAGCGGTCGCAACGCTTCTTGCGCCTGAACGGGCGTTTCGCCAATCGACCACCAGACGCAGGCCGCGAGATCGAAGCCTTCCAGCGACCGACCTGCCCGCGCCGCGCCCGCGCGCGCGTGTGTGATGACGCCATCGATGGTCTCAGGAGGAAACACAATCGGGAGTCCGCCATCACCGGCCTCACCCATGAATTCCAGCGCCTTTGGCCCCTGCCCCCCGATGTAGATGGGCACCGGCACCGCCGGGAGTGGGAAGCGCAGCCGGGCTTCTTCTGTCCATCTACCGAACACCGCCGCGCCGGACGCTGCGGCCTCGCCCCGTAGCAGCACGCGCAACAGGCGGACGGCTTCGCGCAACCCGGTCAGCGGGCGGCGCTGGCGCAGACCCACCCAGTCCAACACCGGCGGATCGCCCGGCCCGATTCCCAGCACGAAGCGGCCCTCGCTGAACTCCTGCAGGCTGGCCGCGCGCATGGCGAGTTCGGCCGGGCTCGACGAGAACGGGTTCGCGATGCAGGTGCCGATGCGGATGCGTTTGGTGGCGGACGCAACGGCGGTCAGCGCGACCCAGGCGTCGCGCTGCAGGAGATCTTGACAGTACCAGAGATCGTCGAAGCCCAGAGATTCGGCCAGTTGCGCCCAGCGGACGACGTCGCGGATCGGTCCGGCGGCGCTGTTGAAGCGGATGCCAAAACGCAGTCGCGGCGCGCTCATCGAGCCTTTACATACGAGGCAGGGGCGACGGAATCCCGCGTAGAGAAGAGACTGACGCCGCGCACTGTATACAGGGTAGGGCGCCCGCCCTACCGAATCCCTGTGCACCATGAGCGGGGCCCTGCGTCCCAATAGGGTTCAGAAGGCCGTCTGCCGCGAGGCCGTGGCGGAGGTGTTCGGTGACGCCATGGCCGACGCGGTGCTGCGCGAGACCGGCATCGCGGGTCTGTTGGACATGCTGCCCGCCGGACCGCGGGACCTCGAGGCGCTCACGGAAGAATTGCAACCGTTTGTCGACCTCTACCGGGCCGTCCGCGCGCGGGCGGATCAGGAAACCGCGCTGCGCGTCGCCCGGCGGGCCATCGTGGAATCGGGGGTAACCAGCCACGCGCATGACGCGGTGGCGCAGCGACAGGCGTCCGGTGGGAGACCCGCCATGCACCAGCCGATCGAGCCTGAGCCGGCGGACGCCGGGGGCAAAGGTCTGAAGCTGACCAGCCCGCCGCCGCCGGGGTTCCAGGCGACGCAAGAGGAACTGACCCAGCAGTTCGACGTGGCGATGAGTTTCTTCTCGTGCCAGGGGCACTTGCTCGCCTATACGCCCGAGTACGTCCGCTTTCACATCACCGGGTGCAACTGGGTGCGCGCGATGCAGGCCGCCGGCGCGCCCGA
>Ga0209342_10008326_pt1 | contig 10395 bp, 10 predicted proteins | sample RifCSP16_2_FD_184023 | JGI IMG/M metagenome (GOLD analysis project Ga0209342, IMG submission 184023) | Soil microbial communities from Rifle, Colorado - Rifle CSP2_sed 16_2 (SPAdes) (version 2) | ecosystem: Environmental > Terrestrial > Deep subsurface > Rock core/Sediment | place: Rifle... | reverse complement strand
TTACCCAACGTGCCAGGATCTGGGTGAAGGGGATGGAACCGATCAAGTAACTGGAAAAAATAGAAATAACTAGCTTAGCTTCCATGGTTCCTCTGGCTATTTGTCAAAAAGAGGCGAGTTTTGCCCGCCTCTTTTTGACATAAGTGTGGTTTTAGCGTTTTCGCAAAGCCTCGAGGAGGAAATAAAGACCCAAGAGGATGATCAGGCTAGGCCAGATGAAATTCCAAGATTCGGCGCGGCGAAAACCCACTAGCAAGCCAAAAATTACCAGGGGCACGGCCGGGTATATGGCCCAACTAAGCCGCTCTCCATCCACACGCAGTTGGGTGAGGACCAGGAAGGTAAGACCGATGCCGATAAAGAGCAAGCCACCAGTTTCGAAAGGCAGCTGAGCTCCCAGGTTGTCCACCACCGAAATCACCGCAAGGGTGAACATGACCCCGGCCGGGATGACAGCCCACCAATTGCCCGGCGTGCGCCGGTATGCAACCAGGAACCCGATCCCGACAGCGCCTAGGAAGAAGGCGCCGCCAAGGGACTCGCCAAGCGGCGGGAAGAAAAGGTCCAGTATGTGATTGACGGCTATGCCTGCCAGGATCAACGCCACCAAGCCGAACCACCATTGGGCGCGGTCCCTTTGGAAAATATCAAAGAAAAATAACGCGCCTAAGCCCCACAAGCCGGCAAAGACGGCGTCGCTCCATTCACCCTGCAAGTAGTTGTATTGCTGCAAAACTAGCAACACACCGCCCAGGATCAGTAGGAGCCCAAACAAGGTGCGATAATCGCGCTTCATACCTGCTCCTTCTATCGAATCTTAATTGAACTCACGCCGATTTCCAGACGCAAATCGAGGGTGTTGGCGGCCTTCTCATAATTGGCCGATTGGTAGCCTTTGCCCACGCGTGGAAAACGATCTTCGTCGACTGATATGGAGCCCAAACCGGAATCAACGCGGATCTTCGCAGCTACCCCTTTGGGGATAGTGATATCAAATGAAGCGGCTCCACCCGAGATGTCTGCTTTGGTGTGGCCGGCTTTCTTGGGCATGATGATCGTGGTCGAACTGGCGCCGGTATCGATGTCCAGGTCCACCACTTGCAGCTCGCTCAGGTCTAATTTGTTTTCTGAAGCTCCGCTTTCAACTTTCAGCTTGATGGGGATGTTCGGGTTAAGGCTGAAGTCCCAAGACCGCCGACCCCGATTCCAATTCCAGGGGAACACCATCAGGAAGGTTTCTTCGACGGCTGTGTGCAGTTTGACTTTAGCCTTTGACCCTTCCTGACGGCTGCTTAACTGCATAGCATTAAACTCGCCAGCCAACAATTGGCCCTTGGCAGCCGCGCCGGATATTCTCAGGCTGCCGGCGCCATACTCCAAGTGGATCGAGGCTTCTTTAGCTTTGTCCAAAGGGAGGGTAACTTGCTTTGTTTCTATTTCGCCGGGCTGCGAGACGCGCCCAAGCAAAATGTATAGACCTAAGGCGATGATGAAAAGCGGCCATAGCAAATTGAGATTGAAGGCGAGGTAACCCAGGTTGCTAGCTAGAAAAAGGCTGCCAGCCACCAATAAAACTACTCCCCAAAAAATGTTGTCTCTTGACATGGTTCCTCCGATGAATCGACCGCAACTGAGATTTTGATTATAAATTGTTCGCTTTCCCTCTACTTAGGGTCAAATGCCCTTAGCAAATTTTTTTACACCCTGGCACAGGCATAAAAGGTCGGCACGAATAAAACCCGTTCTCCAGCCTGCCGCGCTTGCCGGTCCTCTTGGGCCAAACGGTACAATTCGTCAGCGGGGATTTGGTTGCGCACATCGGCGCGCAGGATTTCCCATTCGAGCGAACCGTCGTCATCCTTTTTGGCATTCCCTTTCTGCTGGTGCAGTTGGCCACTTTCTATCCCGGTGAACCCACTCGACTGAAAGAGAGAGACCAGTTTCCTTCCCAGTTCCGGATCGGCACCCTGGGCGCGCAGGGCTTCGGTTTGTAATTTACCAAGCTGGGCTAATGAGGCAGGTTCGTCAATGCGCCCGCTGTAATCCGGCTCAGCAAAAGCCAGCACTGCTCCACCCGGGCGGGAAACGCGGCGCGCTTCAGCCAAGGCGCGCCGCGGCTCCCGCAGCCAGAGCAACACGAAATGAAAATAAACGATATCGAAAACGCCGTTGCGGTAGGGCAGTTGGTGAGCGTCCCCTGAGGCCAAGCAGGCGCGGGGCGCTTGGCTCCGGGCCAAATATAGCGCAGCAAGGTCCAGATCTAAGCCGATCAGGCTAACTGAAGCATCGTTGATGGTATTCAAGACTGCGCCAGTGCCGCAGCCTACGTCCAGCACGCGCTGGGCTTTGGACAGCCCGGCGCGCTTCAACAGGTGCCGGCGTAGGGGCTCGGTCCAACCAGCCTGCTGAACATAACGGCGGTGAGCGAGATCGAGGGGTAGAGGCACCTTGGCATTATACGTTCTGCTCAAGGCGAGGTTGGACGGGGTGCCCGAGACGATATATACTGTTCTCCATGAGACTAGATCTTCGCCAGAGCCTCACCACGAAACTTTGGCAGGAGGTGAGAGCAGAAACAGCCGGATTCCTGGCTTCTTTCCAAATTCCCGAAGTTCCACAGCGCGGCCTGCATTTTTATGATATTGACTTGCCCAACGGCCGCAGCCTGCGCATCCATTTGCGCGTAGAGCCCAGCGGCAATGGCGTGCTCTTTGTAGATGTGACCGATGTGGTGCATCTAAACCAAACTGCCACGCTGATGGCCAAGATGGCCCTAGATGGCGTGCCGCGTTACGCAGCGCGTGCCCGCCTGGCAGCCTGGTTTACCGGCGCCAGCCGCGCACAGTTGGAGCGCGAGTTGACGCAGATCTATGAAATGATCGAAGGCTTCCGCCACCCCGGCGCCGATTGCCCAACCTGCCAACTTTCCGATACGGTGGAAATGTCGCCGCTGTTTAGCATCGAGGTGAACGCACCTTATAAAGTGGATCTGGCGCTCACCTATGGCTGCAACAACGAATGCCCGCATTGCTACAACGAGAATGACCGCCTGCAAATGCCTTCGCTGCCGCTGCAGGAGTGGTTTGCCGTGCTGGACCGGCTGGCAGAACTTGGTGTACCGCATCTGATCCTCACCGGCGGCGAGGCGACCCTACACCCTGACCTCCCCAAGGTGATCGAATACGCCGACCGGCTGGGCATGGTGGTGGGATTGAATACCAATGGCCGCCATATCGCCCACAAACCTTATATGGACGAGCTGGCTGCCGCTGGCCTCAACCATGTACAGGTCACGCTGGGTTCCAGCCGTGCCGAGGTGCACGACGCCATGATGGGGGCAACTGCCTTCGAGCAGACAGTGCGCGGCATCGAGAACGCGGTGGCCAGCCGCGTGCACGTGATCACCAATACCACCCTGATGCGCGCCAACATGGGGCATGCCGAAGAAATCATTGATTTTATATATTCGCTAGGTATCCGCACCTTTGCCATGAACGGCATGATCTATTCCGGCGGCGGCTTTGCCCATCCGGCGGCAATTAGCGAGCAGGAGATGCCTCCTTTGCTGGTGCGGGTGCGCGACAAAGCCCAGGAACTGGGCATGCGCTTCCTGTGGTACACGCCCACCGAGTATTGCCGCATGTCGCCGGTGGAGTTGGAAATTGGCGCCAAACGCTGCAATGCGGGCGAATACTCCCTGTGCATCGAGCCCAATGGGGATGTGCTGCCCTGCCAGTCCTATTACGTATCGGCGGGCAACATCCTGCGTGACCCCTGGGAGCAGATCTGGGACGGCGAGTTGTTCCGTTCATTCCGCTATCGCGAAGAAGATCCCAAGGGTTACGGCCTACCGGAAAAATGCTGGACCTGCCCGGACCTGCCGCTGTGCGGCGGCGGCTGCCGCATCGAGCGCGAGGCGCGCGATGGCGTGCGCGTGGCCGGGGCTGGCGGCGGCGGTTGCTCCGGGTGTAGCGGCAGCTGCGGCACCGGTGGGGCGGCCAACCAGGTGAAGAGCCACGTGCACACCGCGGGCTATATCGACACCGGCGGCTTCATCCCTTCCCCCAGCACGACGAGGACCACCGTGCGCTCCAGCGGGAATATGGCTTTCATTGGGATAGAAGAAGTCCAGTAAGGTTTTGTAGCACGGAAGTGCTCCCAGCGTTTCAATTCAATGTCCCTTAGACGAAGAAATTCAAACAGACTCCAAGGATATGATTACTCAATGCCAGGAGCCTATTTTGTTACGTTGGTTTCAAAGGACTGGAAACCGATTTTCGGACGACTGGCTGGTGAGGTCGTTGTTCTGAATGAGGTGGGAAAAATCGCCAGGGATGAGTGGGTGATCACAGCGAAGATGAGGAAAGAAGTTAGATTGGATCAGTTTACGCTCATGCCAAATCACCTGCACGCCATTCTTTTCACAGATGAGCTTGGCTCCGGCCATCAAGAACTTCAACGTGAGGTCGTAGGGGCGCACGGCCGTGCGCCCCTACAGCGAAAGGCCAGGACCTTGGCCTCGCTGATCGCGGCCTATAAAGCAACAACTACTCGTAGGATCAGGGAAATTACCGCTAACTTCGATTTGAAGGTTTGGCAAAGAAACTATTACGACCGAGTAATCAGAGATCAAATTGAATTGGACCAAACAAGAGAATACATCCTTTACAATCCGCTCAAATTACCCAGTGTGTTTTTGAAATGATTTCTATTACAAATACTGTTTTATTGATCCTTATATTTTTCGCAGTATTGATCATTACGGGAATCTTTATTTACAATATTCGTCGGCGTAGGCTGTCCAAGCCGTATCAACCTGCGGTCGCGCGCATCGAAGGCGGCGGCATCAAGCGCGGCCTGACGCCGCCGGAAGGCGCAGTGGTGCTGGGCTGGCCTTTAAACGTCACGCTGACCCTGGTGATCTTCGAGATGCTGCGCAAAGGTTTCCTGAGCCAGGTTGCGGCAACGCCGCTGGTGGTTGAGGTGGCTGAAGCTTTCCGCACGCTGGGTAGCGGACTCAGCGCCCAGGGGCGCGGTGAGCAGCGCCGCCAAGCTGCCCAGGCTATTCACGCTGCGCTGCATCTTTACGAAGAACCGTTCCTGGAGATCATCGAAGCCGATCCCGGCGTGCCGGTGAATAAGCTGGACCTGGGGTTGGCGGTGCAACCGCTGGTGCGTTACGTAGCCGGGCGGGTGGGGGGCTATAACCTGGAAGAGACCCGCGCTTATTACCGCCTGATCATCGAGCGCGCTCCCCGCGAGGCGCGCAGCGACGGAAAGCTGACCTTCGAGCGCCAGAAGGTATTCGATCGCAACTTCGGCTGGCTGCTTTTGGGCGAGGATTTTGGCCGCGTGCTTGACCAGCCGGATTACAGTTATGTGCCGCGCTGGATGAGCGAGGGCCTCCAACGTTCCACGTCCGACGGCGGAAACGGACTGCTGCCGCCTGGCTGCACCTTTGCGGGTTGGGCGCAAGAGGTGATGGCGAGCATGGAGGGCGTGGTAGACGAGGCTGACGTGAAGTTGAAGCTGGGCGGCGAAACAGATGCGACCACGGCGACGCTGGTGAATGATATTGGAAGAGCGACGTTTTATGGGTGAAAGGCTGATGTTGAAAAATTGGCCTGGGGCTACGATTATTACCAAGGCTTGTTAGTACATACACCGTGGTCGATCAAGCAGGCGCGAAGCAATAGCTGGGTGCGAAACGCAAACGACTAGGCGGCGCTGATGAACAATATAGTAGCAGGCGGCGGCATATAATCAAGTAAAACAAGGCTGTACTATAATGCTTTGACAGCTAATTGAGTCATCTTTTCTTTTTGGCCTTTTTGGCCTTGCTTGCTGACTTCTTTTTGCTGCTACCACCCTTAGTTGGCTTCTTTGTGAAAAGAAGATAGATTTTTTGAAGGGGATTGTTAAACTCTTTGACGGCAGATATCATCGTTTCCTCCTAGAGGTAATCTATGAGCGTTAAGTATAAGCGCGAACTCGCTTTGGAAGAATTAAGAAGGCAGTACTCGCAAATCGATAGTGACGCCGACGTCATCGATCAGAAATCAAAAGATCTTGTGGCAAATTCTAGCATAGTTTTAACTCTATTCGCTGGCCTTCAGGCCACTATATTTACATACGATAAAGCACCTGCTTATTATCTAGGTCTAGCCTTCATCCTAGTATTATTTGTCATCATGCTTGCCTTAATTATCTATATCATCCGTCCCCAATCGTATGCCACTCCGTTTGAGGCAACAAATAAAAGTGTAAAAGACACGATCTTAGGTCAAAAAAGTGACAACGATGCTGTTGAACAGTTAATTGTGAATTATATAGCGAGAATTCAGAACAATACGGCGATAATTGAGAAGAAGGCCAAATACTTGGGCTATGCCTACAGCTTATTTGTTGGAATAATGATTCTGTCAATTGCTTTCAGTTTTTTTGTGGTCAGTTGACACGATATTATTTATTTTTACTCCAAATCTTTCCCCACTCATCCTTCAGCATATTCCCCAGCTTCTTGTTGATGCCCTTGCCGGGCAGCACGTCGCCATCAGGTTCGACGTAGAGCCAGGCCTTGCCGGCGCCTTCTGGCTGCGGGCGAGTCTTAGACCCGCCCCTACGGGCTGCTTTGAGCTCCAAGGCAACAGGGTTGAGCGCAGTGTATGGCACCGGAAGGTCCCAGACCAGCGGCAGGCCGCGTTGGGCAGCGTGCTCACGGGCGGCTTCCATCTTGTCGCCAAGGGCGGCTTCGCTGGCGCTGAGCGAGAGTGCCCGCACGCCGGATTCGGCGATGCGATCGATGAGGGCATTAGCGCTCTTGGCGTTCTGCTGGGTCAGGGTGAGGTGGGCGGCAATGAAGATATCGTCATTGAGCACCTTGCGCCAGTAGGCAAAGCTGGCCAACGAATCCCAGGTTTCTTTCCTGCCCGGTTGCAGCACGATCATGGCATGGTCTAGCCCGGCATCCAATAGAGTCTTCAAGTAGCGGGTGTCGCTTAGTTTGCGGCCATCGGTGATCAGGCCGGTGACCAGACCCAGGTCCTCGGCATGCATGAGCAACTCGGCCAGGTCGGGCCGCAGGGTGGGTTCGCCGCCGGTGAAGACAATATGCGGGATGCCGACGGCATGCGCCTTTTCGATAACCTGCTGCCACTGGGCAGTGGTGAGTTCTTTGGTGACGCGTTTGTGGGGCGCGGCGCCGCGCGGCGAACCTGTGGGCAGTTTATAAGTCAGCGCGCAATCCAGGCGATAGGGGGCACTCAGGCTGTGGGTGTAAGGCGCCTGGCGCTCAAAATCCAAATAAGTCACCGGGTCGAGGTCCGGCGTTTCGATGAGCGTTTGAATGCGCCTGGCAAATTCGGCGTAATCCTTGGCGGCGCGCCTTCTGGAAACCCGATAGCGCCTGCTGATTTCGGAGGCTACTTGTTCCGGCGGGGTGAGGTTGACGAAGTGGTAGGCATATTCAGTGGCCGTTTGGTTGAGATGCAGCACGGTGGAGGCGTTGACCACGAGCAGGCCCTGACCGTCAGGCTCGATGCGTAAGTGCAGGCGATAGTTAAACGGGTGGCTGGGTGGAGCCATATAGGAATAGAAACCGGGCTCCAGCGGCCGGGCGCGCTCACCGCGGTGAAGGCCGAGACGTTCTAGGAGAGAAGGCATTTACCAGCCTCCAGATTGTCGACGAGAATTTGACATGGGCTTGGGGGTTGCTTCCCATTCGCTTCGCTCAGGGCAGGCTCTGGTGCTGCGTTGCAGCACACTTCTCGCAACTGCGGAAAGCAGCGCTTTCCTTGCCATTAGCGGCCACCCCCAGCGCAAGCGCAGGCGCAGCCGGCGCAAGCGCAGGCACACGAAGAGCCGCCGCCGCTGAAGCCGCCGCGGCTGGCGGAGGGTGGCGGGGGCGGGTTGGTCACCTTGGTAACTCCGCCGGTGAAATCGGCCAGGTTGCCCACTACGCTGCCGGCAAAATCCTGAGTGCCTTTGACCATCGAGGCAGCGAAGTCGGCGCCGGGCAAGGTGGGCAGCGAGGCGCGGCCGCCGCCCGTGGAGCGGGTGGGGGCGCTAATTACGCTGCGGCCACCGGCGGCGTGCGTGCCGATGTATAAAGGCCACCAGCGCGGGGCGTACACCGGGCGGCCGGTGAAGACCTCCTGGGTGCGATCGCCGTAATCCGGGTCGAGCATGGTCCATTCCAGGTTCTCTTCGTAGAGCTTGCTCATCACCTTGGGCGTATCGGCGCTCTGCACCTGCTGCCAGGCGTCTTCGGTGATCTTCTTGTAATAGTCCACGGTCTCGCGCTTGCTGAAGCCGCGCATTTTATTGGCCACACCGGTCACCAAATCCACCATCAGTTTTTGCAGGGCGCGGCGGCGGGCACCCTTGTCGCCTTCCTGGAAAGCCTCCAAGAAGCTGGCTTCGTACTCACGTAGATCCTTGGGACGTGGGGTGGTCATGGCGATCTCCAGCGGGTCGCGGTTGGCAACCTGTGCGGCGCCCTTCTTGATGGTGGAAAACAAGATCATGGTGAGGATCTTATCCATGGGTTGTTCGAGCAGGATGGCTGCCTCAGGCGCGGTGAGGCCGCGCTTGATGCCATTGCCTTCGATGGCGATCTTGGGCGGCAAATACTGCATGCGGCGACGCTTATCGGCCACAACGCCGATCCAAATAATGATGACGAGGAACAGGGCGAAACCACAGCAGATCAGGAAAGGCAGCACGAATTCCAGATCCAAGCCAAAGCGCTGCCAAATATCCGGTTCTTGAATCGCTCCAGCGGGGACATAGGTTTTGGGGAAGGAAGCTCCGAAGACATATTCCCGGGAGGCGCTGGCGTTTTCGTTGTGCCAGATGTAAGTGATGCGACCTTCGGAATCGACGGCGGTCACCGGCCGGTCGGGAAAGCCGGGGTGGCCGGCGGTGTGCCAGCGCGGTTCTGCGGGTTGGACACCTGGCGGCAGGTGATAGACGACGGTGATGTCGCTGGCGCCGAAGACGAACTCACTGCCGAAGTAATTGGGAATAAAGACTGCGCTGGCATAAGACTCATCCTCACTGTCGGTATAGAGCACGTCGCTGAGGCCGGTGATGCGCGCCCGAAAGGTGCCGGTGCCGCCAGGGGGAATGGGGTTGCTGAAATAAATTGCCGGACCGACATCGATATATTCCGACTGCCATTCGATGAAGGAAGCCGGTTGATCATTGAGGGTGGCCGTGATGTTGGAAGGGTTGTAGCCATCGTTGGGCAGGCCGAGGTCGACGACGTCTATTTCGTGGGCGTTGTCCCCATTGAGGAAGACGATCTCATAGTCCAGGGCCAGCGTGCCATCCGCCTGCCAATAGACATCCACGCGTTCGGCGACGACCGAGAAGTAATAATCCTGGGCAAGGGCAGAGCCAAGCGGGACGAGGAAAAGGAAAAGTACAGCGAGGGCTGCGAAGATACGAAGTTTTGTCTTCACGTTCACCCGTTTTCTTGTTGTTAGGTGCTTACCACTTTGGCTTTTCTTCCACCTGGTAGACCGCACCACAGTAAGGGCATTCCACATTGAGGGCGCCGCCTACCAGGCGCACGTTCTTGCTGCTCAAGGCGCCGCCGCACTGCCTGCATTGGAAGTTTTCCAGATTTACGTCGCCGCTAAGTTCGACATCGTAGGTGATCTTCTGATCCGGCAAGGGCTTGCGGTTGACATACCAGGCGATGGGCAGACCGATAGCGACCAGGATGACGCCGGTGATCAACGTGCCAACCTGGTTCTCGATGGCGGTGCTGAAGGCCCCCCAGATGAAGAGGATCCCGAAAAAGAACAGGATCGCAGCGACGATATTTCCAATTAGCTTCATGGCAACTCCCGAATGCTTAGTTTAGCCGATTTTTACGATTTCTCCAGAGATAGTTGTACTAAGTCCGCTTGTCATTTCGAGGAGGGCTGAAAGCCCGACATGGCAATCCACTAGTCACGAATAGGGTTAACTCTGTTTTTATTCATCACCTTCGTGGGGTCTCCGACCCCTTGCGTGACCTGGCTGCGCCCGGTAACGATTCTTCAGATTGGTGTCAGTTCCTCCCCCCGGACCCCCACGCAAGGATGTTTGCCCTCTAAGTGTGCATTGAATGCAGGCAGTCAATGCCTGCATGGCGCTAAGGCTTTTCGCGATCCACGGGCGACTTGAAACCGAGCCTCCCTTGCTAAGTTCCCAAATGCAAGAAAACCAACTCGACGCAGAGCTTTTTGGTTACCTGACAAGCGATCCGCCTAATCGTATGGGCGCAGCATGTTGCGCTGTTTTGGGTTGTCATGCTGAGCTAGCCAATCCATTGAATTGGGACAATTCAATGGATTGGCTTTAAGCGAAGCATCCACCCTAAAACCTGTTTGAAGTATGAGTGGG
>Ga0209342_10008325_pt1 | contig 10395 bp, 6 predicted proteins | sample RifCSP16_2_FD_184023 | JGI IMG/M metagenome (GOLD analysis project Ga0209342, IMG submission 184023) | Soil microbial communities from Rifle, Colorado - Rifle CSP2_sed 16_2 (SPAdes) (version 2) | ecosystem: Environmental > Terrestrial > Deep subsurface > Rock core/Sediment | place: Rifle... | reverse complement strand
CAGAAGGAAGGTGTCGAGCTTAAGCGGCCTAAGCGCCCTGTATAGCTTCTTCTGGCCTTTCGTGTATATGAGTATCATGACCAATGGTATCATGGCGATGAGTATGGACCAGTAGCCGCCGTGGGGTATCTTGAAGGTGTTGGATGCGAAATAGGTCAGGTCCAGGAGCGTGATCGCCACGGACACCGACATCTTTATGAACTCGCGTCTCTTGTAGAATATCCAGGTCATAATGATCCCGGTAATGGACATGGAGCCGGTAACGGCGAGCCCGTAGGCCGCGGCGAGGTTGCTCGACTGCCTGAACTCGTGCATGATGATGAGGACGAATATGAGGAGGAACCAGTTGACAAAACCTATGTATATCTGGCCCCGTAGCTTGGGGGATGTGTATTCCACCTTGAGAAGCGGGAATATGTGCGTGGTTATCCCCTGGTAGACTACGGAGAAAAGGCCGCTTATCATGGCCTGAGAGGCTATTATCGTCGCGGCTATGCTCAAGAGGAGAAAGGGCACGTAGAGAACCTGGGCCTGGTGGAATATCATCTCGAAGAGCACGTTGGTAGCATCGGGGTGGGCTATGAGATAGGCGCCCTGTCCGAAGTAGTTGAGGACAAGGACGCAGAAGACGAAGTACCAGGCCTTTACTATGGGGATCCTCCCGAGGTGACCCATGTCCGCGTAAAGGGCCTCGCCGCCCGTGGCGCACAGTATCACCTCGGAGAGTATGAAGAACCCGGCGAATCCGTGGTCGTAGACGAACTTCAGTCCGTAGTAAGGGTTTACGGCTTTGATGACCTCCGGGACCTGGGCGATGGATACGATCCCCGAGAGGGCGAGCGCGGCGAACCATACGAGCATCATGGGGCCGAAGGCCCTTGCGACCCTTTCGGTGCCCTTTCTCTGCACGAGGAAAAGTACGATGGCTATCATGCTCGATATGAATATCAAACTCTCCTGGCTCGTGCCTTCGAACCCCGGGATGAGGAGAGAGCCCTCCACGGCGCTCAGTATGCTTATGGCCGGCGTGATGACGCCGTCGCCTATGAGGAGAGATACCCCGATGTATGTGAGAAGGGAGACGACGGCCACCTGTCGCCCGCCCTTGAGGTAGGGAAGGAGTATCTCCCGGAGGACTATCTCCCCGCCCTCGCCCCTCTTGGAGAGGCTCGTGGCGAGCCAGGCGTACTCCACGGTGACGAGGGTTATGAGGGTCCAGAATATAAGGGAGAGGACCCCTATGACGTTGCCCCGGGTAGGCGCGGCAAAGAGGAAGATTACGGTAAGGGTATATATGGGGCTCGTGCCGATGTCCCCGAATACCACGCCGAGGGATTTTATTATCTGTCTCATCGCTTGATAATGAAGGTCCGGGCCAAGGTGGAGCGAGAGCACACCCGGGGCACTGTCATTTAACGGGAACGGTCTTCGGTGCCGTGAGATTTTCCTTATGGTACTCCTGAAGGGTCTTGACTTCAAGCCCGCCCTTCAATACCGCCCTTATGCCGAGGCTCGCCGCCTTGGCCGCGGCCACGGTGGTGAAATAGGGGAGCCCGAAGTCCAGAGAGGTCCTCCTTATCGTATAGGACTCCCTCACGCTGCGGGCGCCGAAGCTGGTGTTTATCACCATGTCCACGCCCCGGCTCTTGATCCTGTCCACTATGTGGGGCCTGCCCTCGGTGACCTTTAAAACACCCTCGGCCCTTATCCCGTTGGAGTTCAGGAACTTCGCCGTCCCGGAGGTAGCTATTATCCTGAAACCGAGCTCGGTCAGGTCTTTGGCTATGGGGGCTATCCCCGGCTTGTCCTCGTCCCTTACGCTTATGAAGACCGTGCCCTCGAGGGCTATGTTGTTGCCAGCTGAGAGCTGGGCCTTGGCAAAGGCCACGCCGAAGTCGTACCCGATGCCCATGACCTCTCCCGTGGACTTCATCTCCGGGCCGAGGAGAGTGTCCACTCCGGGGAATTTTATGAAGGGGAAGACGGCCTCCTTTACGGACGTATACGCCGGTATGACCTCCTCGGTGAAGGCGAGGTCCTTAAGGGTCCTTCCAACCATGAGAGAGGTGGCGAGCTTGGCTAGCGGCCTGCCTATCGCCTTGCTCACGAAGGGGACCGTCCTCGAGGCCCTCGGGTTCACCTCTATGACGTAGACCGTATCCTCCTTCACGGCGTACTGGACGTTCATGAGGCCCACGACGTTGAGCTTCTTTGCCAGGAGCACCGTCTGCCTCCTTATCTCGTCTATGATATGGGCGTCGAGGGAATAGGGCGGAAGAGAGCAGGCCGAGTCGCCTGAGTGGACCCCCGCCTCCTCTATGTGCTCCATTATACCGCCTATCACCACCGCGGTCCCGTCGCTTATGCAGTCCACGTCCACCTCAACGGCGCCCTCGATGAACCTGTCGAGGAGCACGGGGTGCTCGGGCGAGGCCTCCACTGCGCGCGTCATGTAGCCCATGAGGCTTATTTCGTCGTAGACGGTCTCCATGGCCCTCCCGCCGAGCACGTAGGAGGGCCTTACCATGACGGGATAGCCGACCTTTCCGGCGACTCGGACCGCCTCTTCTATGCTCCGGGCCGTGCCGCTCAGCGGTCTTTTTAGATCGAGCCTGTCGAGGAGCTTGTCGAAACGCTCCCTGTCCTCGGCTATGTCAATGGAGTCCGAGGATGTCCCGAGTATCCTGACGCCGGCCCTCTCCAGGGGCACCGAGAGCTTAAGAGGCGTCTGTCCGCCGAGCTGGACGATGACCCCGTAGGGCTTCTCCCTCTCGACGATGGCCATGACGTCCTCGAAGGTAAGGGGCTCGAAGTAGAGCCTGTCAGAGGTGTCGTAGTCAGTGGACACTGTCTCGGGGTTGCAGTTTACCATTATGGACTCGAAACCCTCTTCCTTCAATGCGTAGCTCGCATGCACGCAGCAGTAGTCGAACTCTATGCCCTGGCCTATGCGGTTGGGGCCGCTCCCGAGTATCACCACCTTCTTCCTGTCCGTGGGCGCGGCCTCGCAGGCGGCTTTTTTGAGTCTATCCGAGACGTTGAAGAAGGGCCTCTCGTAGGTGGAGTATAGATAAGGCGTAAAGGCCTCGAACTCGGCGGCACATGTGTCCACCGTCTTGAAGACGGGCTCTATCCCTGCGGCCTTCGCCTTTCTCCTCAACTCCTCCGCCGTCAACCCCGTAAGAGTCGAGAGGGTCTTGAAGGAGAAGCCGTACTCCTTCGCCCTCCTCAATAGCTCGGGAGTGATGCCCCCCTCCTTTTTAGCCTGGAAATATATCCCCTCCTCGAGCCTCACGATATCTTCGAGGTTCCTCAGGAACCAGCGGTCTATCTTAGAGAGCTCGAATATCTCGTCTACGGAGAGCCCGGCCCTCAAGGCCTCGCATAGGTACCACGGCCTCTCGGCCCCCGGGACCTTGAGCCTCGTACGGATTGCGTCGAGCTCCTCTTCCGTGGCTTCGAGGGCGGGCTCGCTTCTACCCGGCCTTATCTTCCTTTCGAACCCGGAGCTTCCTATCTCGAGGGAGCGAAGGGCCTTGTGCATCGCCTCCTTGAAGGTCCTGCCCATGGCCATAGCCTCTCCCACGGACTTCATCTGCGTGGTGAGAGTGGGGTCTGCCTTGGGGAATTTTTCGAAGGCGAACCTCGGGACCTTCACCACCACGTAGTCTATGGTGGGCTCGAAGGAGGCCGGGGTTTTCCTGGTTATGTCGTTGGGTATCTCGTCTAACGTATAGCCCACGGCGAGCCTGGCCGCTATCTTGGCTATGGGAAAGCCCGTGGCCTTGCTTGCCAGGGCAGAGGAGCGAGACACCCTCGGGTTCATCTCTATCACGTATATGCGGCCGTTATCCGGGTTCACTGCGAACTGTATGTTAGAGCCCCCCGTCTCCACCCCGATCTCCCGGATTATCTTTATGGCCGCGTCCCTGAGGGCCTGGTACTCCTTGTCGCTCAGAGTCTGGGCCGGGGCGACGGTGATGGAGTCTCCCGTGTGCACTCCCATGGGGTCGAAGTTCTCTATGGAGCAGATGATGACCACGTTGTCCATGCGGTCGCGCATCACCTCGAGCTCGAACTCCTTCCAGCCTATCACCGACTCCTCGACGAGGATTTCGTGCACCGGGCTCGAACTCCTCCATGTTGTAGGCGATGCCTCCGCCGGTGCCTCCGAGGGTGAAGGAGGGCCTCAGGATTACGGGGAAGTCCATCTTCTTTATGGCCTCGAGGGCGTGAGCGATGTTTTTCACGTACTCGCTCCTCGGGACCTCGAGACCGATCTTGTGCATGGCCTCCTTGAATAGCTCCCTGTCCTCGGCCTTGTTTATGGCGGGTAGCTTCGCGCCTATCATCTCCACGTTGTATCTGTCGAGCACTCCCGATTCTGCGAGCTTTACCGATACGTTAAGGGCGGTCTGCCCGCCCATGGTTGGTAGCAGCGCGTCGGGCCTTTCGCGCTCTATTATTTTTTCCACCATCTCGGGAGTTATGGGCTCCACGTAGGTCCTGTCGGCTATTGCGGGGTCCGTCATGATGGTGGCCGGGTTGGAGTTGACGAGGATGACGGTGTAGCCGTCTTCCTTCAACGCCTTGCACGCCTGGGTCCCCGAGTAGTCGAACTCGCAGGCCTGTCCGATTATGATGGGGCCGCTTCCTATCAGGAGGATCTTCTTTATGTCGGTGCGTTTGGGCATAGGGAGAATTTGTGTATAAAATTGAGTCCGAGATTATTGTTTTAAATTTCCAGATCTTTAATTCAATAGAATTGACGTAGTCCAGCCAATAGACCTTTCGAGGTCATACTATTGTGTTATAATCAACTTCAATTCCATCATCTATCTTTTCGTAATAGATAAATTTTATCCTTATCCTTTCGGCATATTCCTTTTTTAATTTGTATGTCTCAGGCTTTATCGAGACGGGTGTGCTACCGATATATCCGTCTATTCCTTTCGATTCGTCATCAGGCAATGCCAACCGATATGTTGTCCCTTTAAGTTCGGCTCCTTTTTTTAAAATGGCCTCCTGGAATCTAAGTCCAAGGAAGGTTTTTATAATAACAAGGTCTTCTACCCATTTAGTCACCATTTCTCTATTAATTTTTTCCATAACCTCCTTGAAATTATCGACCATTTCCATTACTTTGCTTGTTGCATTCTCGATCGCCTTTGGATTCTTCCTTAGATACCATTCCTCCCATTGGCGGAAGGTTTGACCATCAAATTCCTTTATAAGTTCGCTCATTTGTCCTACGACTCTAGGCCTCGTAGCCTGTGCATTGCGATTTGCGAGGTTCAGTATCTGGGCGACATATTTAGGAAATTCTGGACTTTCAATGTCGAGAATTTTTCTAATCTCATTACTTGTAAGCTTTATTTTCATGGTTGAGGATTTCCTTTAGCTGGTTTTTAAGGTCAATGAATTTGTTCTTGAATTTGTAATCGCATGTGGTGTCTACATCTACAAATCCTGTTTTGACATAATGAGCATTGATAAAAGTTTTGTTTTTTAAATAAAGGTAGCAGAGCAGCTTGTTTTCCTGATCGTATTTTGTTGAGTCAAACTTTATGTACACTTTTTGTCCATTGATTCTTTCTTTCAAAAACTCGATCGCCTTCAAAGCATATTTAGGTTTTGCTTTTATTCCAAGCAATTTGATTTTTAGTCCGTTGCTTAGAATCAATGTATCCGGAGAAGTTATTTCTTTTACAGAATAATATTCCTCTCTACTTTGACTGTGTGAATTGTCTATTCGCGATCCGAACCTTAATTTCATGACATCAAGCTTTTTGTCAAACCTGATGTGATCCCTGAATATATAAGGTAATCCGCCGATTATATCATCGAAGTTTATTTTTGTATTTTTCTGTCTGATTATTTCAAAATTCGCAACATCGAAAATATTGGGTTTATCTAAGCCAAGCTTTTCTCTTATGACAGGGAGGAAATCCTCGTTTATTTCGTATCCGATCGAATTTCTGTTTAAATTTTTAGCGGCCAATGAAGTTGTTCCACTCCCAAAGAACGGATCAAGTACCGTATCACCAACAAAGCTAAACATCTTAATAAGCCTTTTGGGCAATTCTTCGGGAAAAACCGCAAGGTGTTTATCCTGTTTGTCTCCGGAAAAATTCCAGTGTCCACTGAAATACTCGTTCCATTCTTGGGTTGTCAATTTCGATTTTTCCTTGATTTCCTTTGTGACTCTTGGAGGATTGCCTAGTTTTTTGAAGATTAGAATAAATTCATAATCGATTTTTAAAATCCCATTTCTTGGATAGGGGAATGAACCCATAATGGTTGCACCGCCTGTTGTGTTGCACGTAGTGACTTTTTGCCAGATTATAGCTCCCATGTAATCAAAACCTATTGCCTCGCAAAACTTTATAATTTCGGTCCTAATCGGAATAACCTTATAACGGCCGTAGTATACTGAACGGGCAAATTGGTCGCCAATATTGATACATAGTCTGCATCCTTCATGTAGAATCCTGTGGCATTCGTTCCAGACCAAATTAAGGTTATTAATATAATCTTCATACGTGTCATTGAAGCCTATCTGCTTATCATTTCCGTAGTCCTTTAATTGCCAATAAGGGGGAGAAGTGATAATCAGTTTCACCGATCCGTCAGGCACTTCAATCATATGCCTCGAATCACCGATGATAATCTTATGATTTGTCTTCATGGCTTACTTCCCCTCCCCCATCATCTCCATAAACCTCTTGAAGAGATATAGAGAGTCGTGCGGGCCCGGGCTTGCCTCGGGGTGGTACTGGACGGAGTAGACGGGTAGCTCCCTGTGAGCTATCCCCTCGACGGTCCTGTCGTTCAGGTTAACGTGCGTCAGCTCGGCCTTGCCCTCGAGGGATTCCATGTCGACGGCAAAACCGTGGTTCTGGCTCGTTATCTCCACCTTGCCCGTGGAGAGGTCCTTTACGGGCTGGTTTGCGCCCCTGTGGCCGAACTTCAATTTAAAGGTCCTGCCCCCGAGGGCGAGTGAGAGTATCTGGTGGCCGAGACATATCCCGAAGACCGGCTTTCCGCTCTCGATTAGCTTCCTTACGTTCTCTCTCGCGTATGTTACGGCCGCCGGGTCTCCCGGGCCGTTCGATAGAAATATCCCGTCGGGGTCCATCTTTAATACATCCTCGGCTGTCGTGGACGCCGGCACCACAGTTATGTCGCAGCCCGCGGAGTAGAGGTTTCGGAGTATGTTCCTCTTTATCCCGTAGTCATAGGCGACGACCCTGTGGCGCTTCTCCTTTGGGGCCGGCCCCCCAGTCCCCCTCGTGTATCCACCCTCGAGGGTCCAGAGGCCCTCGTGCCAGGTATAGGGTTTTTCGCAGGTCACCTCTTTTACGAGGTCGCGGCCCACGAGAGAGGGGGCGTCCTTCGCCATACTAACGAGCACGTCGGGGTCGAGGACCTCGGTGGAAATGCAGCCCATCATCGCCCCCTGCTCCCTTATTATGCGAGTCAGGGCCCTCGTATCTATCCCCGAGATGCCGACGATAGAGTGCCTCTCCATGTACGCAACGAGCCCCTCGGTGCTCCTCCAGCTGCTCGGGTGGAGACACGGCTCCTTTACGATAAAACCCTCGACCCAGGGCCTTCTCGACTCTATATCCTCCTCGTTTATCCCGTAGTTACCCTGCTGCGAGTATGTCATGGCGACGATCTGGCCCTTGTACGAAGGGTCGGTAAGGACCTCCTGGTAACCGGTCATGGAGGTGTTGAAGCATACCTCCCCGGTGGTGGTCCCTGGGCTACCAAAGGAATACCCCTCGAATACCGTGCCGTCTGCGAGCGCGAGGATTGCCTTTTTCAAGTTTTTTTACCCATGAAAAGCATAAGTAATACCATTAGTTAACATTTAAATATTATAAACTCCATAAAGCCCTTTATCCAACCCTTAATCCGCTCCATAGACCACTTCCCCGGCGTATATGGTCTTGACGACCCGGGCCTTTAATTCTTTTCCGGCGTAGGGCGTGTTCCTCGATTTCGAGCAAAAATTCTCGGGCCTTACGGTCCAGCTTTTCTTGAGGTCTATGATTGTAATATCGGCGGAGCTTCCCACCCTGAGGGTCCCCGTGTCGAGGCCCATCGCCTCCGAGGGCTTTACGGTCATCGCCTCTATGGCCCTCTCAAGGGTCATCACACCTTCCTCGACGAGCCCGTATATTACGGAAAAGGCCGTCTCGAGGCCCACTACCCCGTTGGCGGCCTTTGAGAACTCCACGTCCTTCTCTATTATGGATTGCGGGGCGTGGTCCGTGGCTATGGAGTCTATCGTGCCGTCCCTGAGGCCCTGCCTCAGAGCCTCCACGTCCTCGCGGGACCTCAACGGCGGGTTCATCTTGAAGTTCGTCTCATAGCCGGATACCGCCTCGTCGGTGAGGGTAAGGTGGTGGGGTGTGGCCTCGGCGGTGACCTTTACGCCCCTCTCCTTTGCCGCCCTTATGAGCCCGACGGCCCCGCGGGTGCTCACATGCGCCACGTGGAGCCGTGCCCCGGTAAGCTCGGCGAGCATTATGTCTCTTGCCACCATCGAGTCCTCCGCGGCGTTGGGAATCCCCGTAAGCCCGAGCATCGTGGACACCGCCCCCTCGTTCATCGCCCCCGGCCCAGAGAGCACGGGGTCCTCTGCGTGGGTTATGACGGGAAGAGAGAAGAGCAGAGAGTACTCAAGGGCCCTCCTCATGAACGAGCTCCTGACCACCGGCATGCCGTCGTCAGACAGGGCCACGCAGCCGGCCTCCTTCAGCTCCGCCATCTCGGTCAGGCGCTCTCCCTGGAGTCCGAAACTCAAGGCACCCACCGGCAACACCCTTGCAGAGCCCTCGGCCTCGGCCTTCTTCAGTATATAGCGGGTTACGGACTGGTTGTCGTTAACGGGGTCGGTGTTCGCCATGCACAGGACAGTCGTGAAGCCGCCTGCAGCGGCGGCCCGCGTGCCCGTCTTTATCGTCTCCTTGTACTCGTATCCGGGCTCTCTAAGGTGCGTGTGGATGTCCACGAGGCCGGGGACCACGAGGAGCCCGGAGGCGTCTATGACCTCGAGGTCCGGGACACCGGGGACGAGCTCCGTAGTGTCCTTGTCCGTGGGCTTTACACTCGCAATCCTGCCGCCCATGACGTAGATGTTATACGCGCCGTCAAGCCCCGCGGCAGGGTCCAGAACGCGTCCGCCTTTTATGACGAGTCTTTTCATTTTTCTTGAGGAAAACTTTTTGAAAAAAGTTTTCCTCAAACTCCTTTCAAAAACTTTTAGCTATTCCCACTAAGCCTCTTCCCTCGCCGCGCCTAAAAGCAGGTAAAAGAGCGCCATCCTCACGGCCACACCGTTCGTCACCTGGTCGAGTATGAGCGAGTAGGGGCCGTCGGCCACCTCGGAGGCTATCTCCACGCCCCTGTTTATGGGGCCGGGGTGGAGTATGATCACGTCTTTTTTCGCCCCTGAGAGCTTCTCTTCGTCGAGGCCGTAGACCCTCGAGTACTCCCTCACCGTGGGGAAAAAAGACTCCCTCTGGCGCTCGAGCTGTATCCGGAGCATCATTACAACGTCCGCGCCCTTTATCGCCTCAAGGGGGTCTGTGGTGACGCCGCACCCGAGGCCCTCTATTCCCGGCGGTATCATGGTGGGCGGACCAGAGACGACCACCTCGGCCCCCAACTTCGTAAAACCGTAGATGTTGGAGCGCGCCACCCTCGAATGGGCGATGTCGCCTATTATGGCGACCTTGAGCCCCTTTATCTTCTTCTTCCTCTCGAGCACGGTGAAGATGTCGAGGAGGGCCTGGCTCGGGTGCTCGTGGGCCCCGTCTCCGGCGTTTATTACCGAGCATTCGAGATACCCGGCGAGCATCTGCGGGGTCCCCGGCGAGGCGTGCCTCACCACTATGCAGTCGGGCCGCATCGCCTCGAGGTTCCTCGCCGTATCCTTCAACGTCTCGCCCTTCACCACCGAGCTCGTGGACACGGATATGTTCACCGCGTCCGCGCTCATCCTCTTCGCCGCTATTTCGAAGGAGGTGCGAGTCCTCGTAGAGGGCTCGTAGAAGAGGTTTATGACAGTCTTTCCCCTGAGCGTGGGGACCTTCTTTATCTCCCTCTCGGAGACGTCCTTGAAGGAGGCGGCGGTGGACAAAACCAGGCCTATCTCCTCGGGCGTTAAGTCCCTTATGGCCAGAAGGTCTTTTCTCTCGAGTCTCATTCTCTTTTTGAGGGAAACTTTTTGAAAAAAGTTTCCCTCAAACTCCCTTCAAAAACTTATAGCTATTTCCTCTAAAATGGCCCCTTACCGGACCAGGCATAAAAGTCTTTGGAAAGGGGGTCCGGGGGAAAACCTTTCTTCAGAAAGGTTTTCCCCAGGTGCTATTCCCCAGAAGT
>Ga0209342_10008324_pt1 | contig 10396 bp, 9 predicted proteins | sample RifCSP16_2_FD_184023 | JGI IMG/M metagenome (GOLD analysis project Ga0209342, IMG submission 184023) | Soil microbial communities from Rifle, Colorado - Rifle CSP2_sed 16_2 (SPAdes) (version 2) | ecosystem: Environmental > Terrestrial > Deep subsurface > Rock core/Sediment | place: Rifle... | reverse complement strand
CCTGGTGCTGATGCGCGGCGTGGCCGGCGCGCTGCGGCCGATGTACCGGTACCTGGATCTCGCCGCCATGGGTGCCGCCTTCCTGCTGCTGGAGACGAAGAACGTAGTCCAGTTCGCGCTGCTCTTCGGCACGACCTGGCTGGTCAACGCGCTGGTCTTCGCGGGAGTGCTGATCTCCGTGCTGGCCGCCATTGAAGTGGCCCGCCGGGTGCGCTCGGCGCTGCCTCCTGCTCCTCTCTACCTGGCGTTGCTGGCCTCGCTGGCGGCGTCTTGGGTGCTCCCGTCCTCCTGGATCCTGCAGCTCGATGCCGCGCCGCGCTTCGGAGTGGCAGTGGTCGTTGCCTTCACCCCGATCTTCCTGGCGAACCTCGTCTTCGCCCAGCGCTTCCGGGGTGCGGGCGACTCCACCACAGCTTTCGGAGCCAATCTGCTTGGTGCCATGGTCGGCGGCCTGGTGGAGTACGCCGCGCTGATGACCGGCTACCAAGCGCTGCTGTTGCTGGTTGGGGCGCTCTACGGCATTGCCTGGCTGTTCGGATCAGCGGGAGCGAGGATCAGTCTCGGCGAGGTTCGCTGAGGCCCACCAGCAGAAAGCCGATCTCGTATGGGAGCAGCCGGGGGAGCGCGGCGATCGCCGCCGCGAAGCGGCAAATGTCAGCCCCACCAGGGTGATGGCCACCGCCAGGTAGAGCGGGCCCGCCACCGCGGTCAGGCTGATCTGGCCAGGCCCCGGCTGCGTGGAATAGCCGGACAGGTCGAAGAGCAAGGTGGGCGCAACCAGGACGGCGGTCAGGACCAACGCCAGGCCGGCGCGGCGCCACTCACCGCGACCCGCGTAGACCATGGCCAGCAGGAGGGGAACGGCCTTGAGTGAAGCGCCCAGTGCGATCCAGAGCGGGCCGGAGCGGCGTTCGACGCCCCACATCAGCATCAGGACGAGGAGCGGCTGGACGTTGCCGAAGACGGCGGCCTCCAGCTGGATCGGCGCGAAGAGCGAGAACGCGGCGATCCCGGACAACCCGTGACGGACGAGTGGCGCGGTCGAGAGGATCGCGGCCAGAATCATCAGGCCCACCCACGCCATCGTGACCGCCTCGCGCGGGAGAAAGGTGATCGGCACCCAGGCGTAGGCGAACCACGGGGCGTATCGGTACAGGTCCGACGCGTTGGCGGCCCCGGCCACGTACAGCGGCTCGCCGGCGCGGATGCGCTCCGCTGCCTCCCAGTAGGCCGCCACGTCGGCCCCGACCTCGCGGGACAGCGCGTAGCTCGAGAGCGCGTATCCCATCAGCGCGAAAAGCAGCGTGGCGACGGCGAAGAAGATCCAGCCGGGGACCGAAGACGGGAGCCGCTGCGTTCTGCTCATGCCGCCGGAGACGATACTCTGTCGGTCGTGACGCCCAGGACCGATCCCGCCGCCACTGCCGCTCCGGGCGCCACCCACGCGACCTTCCTGGTGGTGGGCCTGTTGGCCGGGACGCGAGATCGAATCACGAGTCGTACACTCATGGGAACACCCCGCGCGGCGTCGCCGGGCGGGTCATCGGTCAGGGAGTCGTCATGAGGCTGGTCTTCGCATACATCGACCCCGGGGCGGGGAGCCTGATCATCCAGGCCCTCATCGCCGCCGTGGTGTCGGTGCCGTTCTTCTTCCGTAACGCCATCCGCTCCACCATCGGGCGGCTGCGACGGAAGCCCGCCGAGGGTTCGGGCGGGGCGAGCGGGAGCATCACCCCCGAGGACGCGGGCGCAAAGCCCACCGCCGCCGAGTGACCGATCGCCCGGCCGCGGAGCGCGAGCCCGGCTCCTACCGCGACCCCAGCGGCTTCGTCTTCCGTCGCGACGGCGTCCTCTATCGCCAGGTCAACGCGGTCTTCGCGGGCGACTGGGCTGCCTTCGAATCCTCCGGCCTGCATGCCGCCCTGGTGCGCGAGGGCGTGCTGGTGGCCGACCGGCCCGTGGCGCTCGAGCTCGCCCCGGAGCCGAACGCGGTCGCGGTCATCCAGCCCGATGAGATCGGCTTCATCTCGCACCCGTTCGAATGGTCCTTCAGCCAGCTGAAGGACGCGGCGCTGCTCACCCTGAGGGCGCAGGCGATGGCCGGCGAGCACGGCATGACCCTTCGTGACGCGAGCGCCTACAACGTACAGTTCGTCGCCGGGCGCCCCGTGCTGATCGACACCCTCTCCTTCGAGCGGGCCCGCGCGGGCGAGCCGTGGAAGCCGTACCGCCAGTTCTGCGAGAACTTCCTGGCCCCGCTGGCGCTGATGGCCACCCGTGACGGACGGCTCGGGCAGCTGCTCCGGAGCTGGATCGACGGCGTTCCGCTCGACCTCGCCTCGGAGCTGCTGCCGCGCAGGACCCGCCTCTCAGCCGGACTGGCGGCGCACATTCACCTGCACGCGCGGGCGCAGCGGCGCCACTCCGGGGATGCCGTTGCCGAGGATGCCGTTGCCCCGCGCGGCGTCACCATGAGCGACACCCGCCGCCTCGCCCTGCTCGACCACCTGCGGCGCACCGTGGAGGGGCTGAAGCTTCCGGCGCACGGCACCGAGTGGGCCGACTACGCCGACCAGACCTCGTACTCCGCGGCCGGCACGACCTCCAAGGAGGCCCTTGTGCGGCGGCTGCTGGACGCATGCTTCGCGGCGGGCGGCCGCCGGGCCTGGGACCTGGGCGCCAACACCGGACGCTACTCCGCGATCGCCGCGTCGGCGGGCTTCGAGGTGCTCGCGCTCGACGGGGACTGGGCCGCGGTGGAGCGCCACTACCTCGCGCTGCGCGCCGCCGGCGAGCGGCGGATCATGCCGCTCCTTATTGGGCTGGCGGATCCATCGCCGGCCATCGGCTGGGCGAACACCGAGCGCGCGTCGCTGATCGGCCGCGCCAACGCCGACGTGGTGGTGGCGCTGGCGCTGGTCCACCACCTGGCCATCGGGCGGAACGTGCCGCTGCCCATGTTCGCCGACCTGCTCGCCCGCCTGGCGCCCACCCTCGTGGTCGAGTGGGTGCCGAAGGAGGACCCCATGGTCCAGCGCCTCCTCTCGGCGCGCGAGGACATCTTCCCCGGCTACACGGTCGAGGGGTTCCGAGAGGATTTCGAGCGGCGCTTCGAGATCGTGGAAGAGGCGCCCATCGACGACTCGCGGCGGGTCCTCTTCCGGATGCGGAGACGGACGTAGCTCAGTCGGGCGGTTCGCCGCGGCCTATCTCGCCAGATTCAGGTGGCGCGCACACCGAGTGCGCGGGACGAGTGCCTGATTGCCCGCCTGCAGGCTGAGATGCGAATCCGCCGGCCCCGCGACCCCCTGGGGGCGGGCGTGCGACCGGCGTATGAATCTGGCGATTCCGTGGCCGCTACGCCACTGGCTCAGTAGGTTTCGACCCTCACCGGGGTCAGGGCGAAGTCGCGCAGGTTGCGGGTCAGCACGGTCGCACCCACCGCGTCCGCTGCCGCGGCGATCAGGGCATCCGGGAGGTGGAGGGTGGCGCCTTGCTCCCGCGCCTCGGAACGCCAGGTGCCCGCACGCACGGCGGTCCTGGGTCCGGGCTGGATGAACTCGAGTGGCTCGAGGAAGCGACGGGCCGCGTTGTGCTCCGCCTCGTGCAGGCCTGCGAACAGCTCGCAGACGATGACCTCGGTGACGTAGAGCGCGGCAGATTCGGCCATCAGTCGCTCCAGGTGTTCGACAGCCTCGGCACGGTTGTGCCAGCAGTCGATCACGAAGCTCGTATCGAGCAGGAGGCCGCCGGTCACTCCTGCCACGGATCGCGCCCGCCCGAACGCTGCTCGTACACCCACTGAACCACCTTGTCCGGCGTGGACCAGTGCTCGTAGCCGGGCCGGCCGGCGAGCATGCCAACCCCGGCGAGCATTGCCTCGCGCTGTCGCGCGCGCCGAACCGCCTGCTCGAGGACCTCCGCCACGAAGCGGCTGCGGCCGCGCGGTCCGGCAACGCGGTCCACCTCCGCGACCAGATCGCGCGGCAGGACGAGGTTTGTGCGCACTTTCATGCGCACAGCATTGCGCACGGCGTCAGCCGCGTCAAGGCGATGGGGCGCGGACTCAGTCGGGCGGGCAGCTGCGCAGGTAGAGCACCTGCCACTCGTCTCGGAGCATCTCGCACCAGCCGGCCGACTGCGCGGGGCCGCGAGTCAGGGTCGTCTCCGGCGGCAGCAGGATCGCCTCCACGTCGTACTGGGCTGCCAGCGCCTCCCAGCCGGGATCCGCCGCGCGGATGGCGGTGTAGTCCTCGAGCACCTGCTGGCTGTACATGTCGTTGCGGCCGTCCACGAAGACGCGGCCGCCGGACTCGTGCATGTGCCAGATGACGTAGCCGCCCCAGCCGTACTCGGCAAGGACGTTGGCATTCGGCTGGATCTGGAGGAGGCGGGCCACCCCCGCCACCGGGAAGCGCTCGCCGATGTTCTCGTCGATCGCCGCGTTGATGTCGCGCGGGATGAGGACCGCCATCGACCCACCGGCGATGACCAGCGCGGTGGCCAGCTCCATCACCCTCCGCCCGAACGCGCGCGAGGCGGGCATCGGTCTGGACGGCTTCGTCCGTCGTGCGTCACGCGCCCGCAGGCGCGACTCGAGGCCCATGACGAGGGTCGGCATGGCGAAGACGACGGCGATCGGCGCGTTGCGCAGGGCGAGCAGCCCCATCGCCACCCCGATCCACGACAGGGTGACCAGCCAGCCGGGCGTGGCGCGCCCGCCGTTCAGGCCGAGCGCCACGATCATCAGCAGGAACCCCATGTGCGCCGGCTCGTGGAAGTTCGGCGACTGCCACTCCTGGATGTTGGCGAGACCCCAGTCGCCGCCCTCGATGTAGCGCAGGGGGTACAGGATCCCCACCGGTCCGGCCGGGGTGATCATCGAGGCACCGATAACTCCCGCCAGCGCGACCAGCACCCATCCCCTGGCGAGCGACATCGGCGTGCGGCCGATCAGGGTGAAGAGGGTGTACACGCCCACCACCCCCAGCCCGATGACGTACACCCCGTGCAGGTTGGCCCACAGCACGAAGAGCGGAATCAGCAGGAGGAAGCGGCGGGGATGGTCGGGTCGGGCGGCGAGGAGGAACCAGAGCAGCGCAGAGAGGAAGAGCCAACTGATGGCCTGCGGTCGTGGTATCACATAACCAATCAGCACAAAGGCACCCAAGGCTAACGGGAGCGCCAGCGCCAGCACGCGGGCGCCGCCGTTGCGGGTCAGTGCCGCGGCAAGCACCGCGAAGATGGCGGCCGGGACGAGGCCGAAGAGGAATAGCGCTCCGATACGGCCGGCGCCGCTGACGAGCCAGTACATGAGCAACTCCGACAGCCACTCGTGCGGCGTCCACGGCTGCCCGAACCAGGTGAAGCTGAATGGATCGCTGGAGGGGACACCCCCCGAATCCGCGATCAGTTGCCCAGTGGCGAGATGCCAGAAGAAGTCGGGGTCCTGGACGCCCTTGGTGACCGTGATGGCAAACATCACGCCGCCCAGGGCCATCACCAGGATCGCCGCCGGCGATGGGAGCCAGCGGGGCACTCGAGCGGCGGATGGTGCGGTGGACCCGGCGTCGGCAGACATCGCCGGGAGTCTAGTCGTTGCCCGTATGCACCGGAACGGGACGGAAGTCCCGGTCAGTACTTCGATCCGACGAGCGGCACCCACGCGGCCCTAGACTCGCGCCGTGAATGCGCACTCGGCGGACGGCCGACCAGGCAAAGCGCGCGGGATGGCCGCCGCAACGGCCGCGGTCGTCGGGTTCTTCGCCGCGGCAGTCCTGCCGCGGGCAACCTGGCCGCTCATCGACGGCGACGTGTGGTGGCACATCCGCGCCGGCGAGGAGGTGCTGCGCAGCGGGCGCATCCCGAATATCAACTCGTGGTCGATCGTCGGCGATGGCCGCCCGTGGACCAGCCAGGACTGGCTGGCCAACGTCATGCTGGCCGCCGGCAATTCGCTCGGTCCCTGGGGACAGACGCTCCTCTCGCTCGGGTTCGGGGCGCTCACCGTGCTCGCCTTCTGGATCCTGTGGCGGGCCATGGCGCTCCGCGTTCCCGAGATCGGCTGGGTAAGCCGGATCGTGTGGCTGTCGGTCGGCCTGGTGCTGGCCGGGCCGGTGATGGGGGTGCGCGTCCAGGTGCTCGACCTGCTGATGGGCACGGCGGTCATCTGGGTCCTGTGGCGTTACCAGACGGACCCTCGGCGGCGCTGGCTCGCCGGCCTGCCGCTCATCGCCGCCGTGTGGGCCAACCTGCACGCCGGATGGGTGCTCCTCTTCCTGCTGGGCGGAGCCGTCCTGGTGGGCGAGACGGCGGACCGGTTGCTGCGCCGTGAGCCCGGCGGCCTGCCGCCCCTGGCGTGGTCCCAGCTGCGAGACCTCGGACTGGCATTGGTGCTGAGCGCCGCTGCGCTCGTCCTCAACCCGAACGGCACCGCACTGTACGAATATCCCTTCTACACCGTCGGGATCACCTCCCTGAACCGATACGTGATGGAGTGGTTCACCGCCGACCTGGGCAGCATCTTCGGCTGGCTGCTGCTCGGCTTCGTGGTCGTCGGAGTCCTCCCCGCGCTCACCGTTGGCCGGCGCCGCCTTCGGACCGCAGACGCGCTGATCCTGCTGGGCCTGACGGTGATGGCCTGGCAGGCGATCCGCTTCCTGCTGATCGTGGGACCGATCGGTGGGGCGGTTGCGGCCGTCGTTCTGGCACCGATCGCCTCGGCCTCCCCCATCGGCAGGCGTCTCGCTCCCACCCTGACACGACTGTCACGGCCGGCGGTCGGCGCGCGCGGCACCCTCCACGTCACCCTGGCAGCAGTGCTGCTGGTCCTCGGCATCGGGATTGCGCTGCTTCGCACGGTCCCGCCCGCCCAGGATGCGGAGATCGCTCGCGTGCTGCCGGCCGACGCGGTGCGCTGGCTGGACGCCAACGAGCTGGGGACGCGCCTCTTCAATCGATACGAGTGGGGCGGCTACATCGGTCAGCATCGGCCCGATCAGCCGATCTTCATGGACGGTCGCGCGGACGTGTACGGCGACGAGCTGCTCAAGATGTACGTGGGGATCATCGGTCTGCACGGAGATCCACAGGCCGCGTTCGACCAATACGCGATCGACTACGCGGTCTTCCCGCCCGATACCCCGCTGGCCGGCTGGTTCGACGCGTCCGCGGGGTGGGAGCGGGTCTACGGGGACTCGACCGCCTCGGTGTGGGTGCGCCGCTGATGCGCCGCGACCTGCTCATCCTGTTCGGGCTGGCGCTGGCCACCCGGATCGGGGCCGCGCTGCTGGTTGACTACCCTCCCTACACCGATCCGGCCTATTACGGTCTCGTCGCCGAGCGACTCGCGGGCGGGCACGGGTTCACGGTGCCGGTGCTGTGGAGCTTCCTAGAGGTCGGCGGCCGGCTCCCGCTGGACCCGACCCTGCCGGTGTCGAGCAACGGGCACTGGATGCCGCTCACCTCGATCGTGGCCGCCGGGTCAATCGCGCTGTTCGGCGATTGGCTTGGACCGCTCCGCGCCGGCCAGTTGCCGATGATCCTGATCGGCGCCGCGCTGGTCCCGTTCACCTACTGGATCACGCTGGACCTGTGGCGCTCGCGCTTCGCCGCCTGGGTCGCCGCCCTGCTGCTGCTCACGGCCGGACCGATGCTGGTGATGGCGCCCCTGATCGACAACTTCGCGGTCTTCGGCGCCGCCGGGGCCGCAGCCATCTGGTGCGCGATCCACGCGGTGCGCGCCAATGGAAAGACATGCGCCGGGTGGTGGCTGGCCGGGGCAGGGGCCGCAGCCGGGCTGGCGACGCTGGCCCGCGTGGACGGCCTGCTGCTCACCGTCGCGCCGGCTGCCGCGTGGTGGGTCCGCAGCGACTGGCGGTCGTCGCCGAGCCGCCTGGCCTGGGGGACATCGAGTGCGGTGGCGTTCGCCTTCGTCCTCGCCCCATGGATCGCCCGCGACCTGGCCGTGTTCGGGTCGGCCTTTCCCTCGGCCGGCGGGCACACCCTGTGGATCACGACCTACAACCAGCAGTTCTCGATCGCCGCCGACCCGACCTTCGCCGGCTACCTTGCCCAGGGTCCACTGCCGATCATCGGCTCGAAACTCGGTGCCTGGGGCGAACTGGCAGGCCGGACCGCGGTCCTGCTCGGCGGCCTCTTCATCCTCCCCTTCGCCTACGGGCTGTGGGCCGAGCGCGGACGACGAGAGCTGGCGCCATTGCTCGCCTACTTCGCCGTGATGTTCGTGACCATGGGCGCCGTCTTCACCTTCCATGCACCGAAGGGCGCGTATTACCACTCCGCGCTGGCCTGGCTCCCATTCGCCGCCGGATTGGCCGCAGCCAACCTGGCTCCGGCCGCGACCGCCGCGGGACGGGTCTGGCCCTTCCTCCGGCGATCGGCCACACATCGGTTCCTGGCGGTCGCAGGGCTCGGTGGAGCCGCCATGCTGTCGGTCGCAGGTTCGGCGGTTCTGCTCACCCAGTGGTCGGATGCCCACGACAAGCTGGAACTGGCTGCCGACTTCCTGGCCGACGCGGGTGATCCGAGCACGGTGGTGATGACGTACGACCCGGCCGCTCTTCATGCGCTGAGCGGCAACCCCGGCGTGGCGCCGCCGTTCGACCCGTACCCGGTCATCGGTCAGGTGGTGGAGGCCTACCACGTGCGCTGGGTTGTGGTCACGCTGCGCGACGGGGAGACGCGCGATCCGCTCGGCCTGTGGGATGGCTCCGAGGCAACCGATGCCGATGGCAACCACCCCGCCTTCCTCGACGCGTCGCCGGCCTTCGAGGCGTCCGGCGTGCGCGTCTACGCGGTCCCCGATGAGGCGCCGCCACCGGGCGGCTAGTACTTCCGGCGCCCGAAGTACTGTTGACCCCGCGCACCTTCGCCGGGGAGCATGGCCGTCCGTCGAGTACCAGGCCGTCTCCAGTACTACCGAGGAACAGCGCCTCTTGGCCAAGACCGCCCCAACCCCAGCCCTCGTGCCCGCCGCCGATTCGTTCGAGCAGCTCCAGGCGAGCGCCACCGACTCGGTGCGACGCGATGCCCGCCGCGTTCGTGAGTCGGTGGATCGCTACCGGGAGCACTACCGACGGCGCCTGGAGGATTGGCTGCAGCTCCGCTCACGCCTCGCCCAGCGGCTCGCCGCACCGGGTGGCGGCACGTCACCGCAGACGCTCCGCGCAGAGCACGAAGCGCTCGGCCGTGAACTGGCAGGGCTCCAGGGACGCCTGAAGCGCATGGACGTTGCCGCGCGACAGCTCGAGCTGGTATTGAGCTATCTCGCCAGCGAGGACCTGCAGAACGACGAGCCGACGTTGTCCGACGCGGATCTCTCCCCAGCGGCGATCTCGCTGCGAATCATCCAGGCCCAGGAGGGGGAGCGGCAGCGGCTGGCCGAGGAGGTCCACGACGGGCCGGCCCAGGTACTGACCAACGCCATCTTCCAGGTCGAATACCTCGATCGCGTCATCGACGACTCACCCAAGACCGCTCGCGCCGAGCTCGCGTTCCTGCGCACCATGCTGCGTGACGGGCTCGACGAAGTGCGCTCATTCATCGCTGCGCTGCGCCCCCCATCGGTCGACCTGGGACTGACCCAGGCCATCGCCGACGCGGGAGCGGCCTTTGCCACCCGCCACGGGATCGCCGTGGAGGTATCGGTCGAAGGGATCGATCAGCGCGTCCCGCGCGACGCGAAGGCGCCCGTCCTGCGCGTCGTGCAGGAGGCGCTCCAGAACGTTCGGAAGCACGCGGCCGCAACCCGCGTGCAGGTCAACCTGGCGGGGGAGCACCTCGTCATCTCGGACAACGGCCGCGGCTTCGACGTCATGCGCCTCGCCTCGGCGCGGCGCAACTTCGGGCTGCAGTTCATGCGGGAGCGAGCCGAGCTGATGGGCTCGTCGCTCCAGATCGAATCGCGTCAGGGGGAGGGGACGCGCATCCTGCTTCGCATTCCGGAGGCTCACTAATGGTTACCATGGCTCGCAAGGAGGAGACCGTGCAGACAAAGGCTGATGAACGCCGCCAGGGCGGCGACCGGCGCAACCTCGGAACAAAGACGCGGATCGTGATCGTCGATGAGCAGACGCTCTTCCGGCGCGGGGTGGGCAACATCCTGGAGCTCGAGAACGACATGGAGGTGGTCGGCGAGGCCGGGACCGGCCGTGAGGCGATCGCCCTCATCGAGGAGAAGACGCCGGACGTGGTCCTCATGGACCTGACCCTGCCGGCTCCCAACGGGATCGAGACGACCCAGCGCATCAAGCGCGAGCTGCCGCACACCGCGGTCATCGTCCTCGCCCCGACCGATGACGAGGATCAGCTCTTCGAGGCGATCCGTGCCGGGGCTGCGGCCTTTGTGCTGAAGAGCATCGACCCGACCGATCTG
>Ga0209342_10008323_pt1 | contig 10396 bp, 12 predicted proteins | sample RifCSP16_2_FD_184023 | JGI IMG/M metagenome (GOLD analysis project Ga0209342, IMG submission 184023) | Soil microbial communities from Rifle, Colorado - Rifle CSP2_sed 16_2 (SPAdes) (version 2) | ecosystem: Environmental > Terrestrial > Deep subsurface > Rock core/Sediment | place: Rifle... | reverse complement strand
TTTCAGGTGTGATTGAGTTGTAGGTTTGTCCGTAAAGAGGTTTTGCACACCAATTGCATCTGAAAGGACATCCTCTTGTGGTTGAAATATTAGTTGAAAAATATCCATGATTATTCATCCACTCATCATGATATTTATTCATATTAATAAATGAATAATCAGGATTGGGCAGTGTATTTAAATCCTCAAGCAATTTTCTTTTTTGAGTTTTGAAGATGGAGCCGTTAAATAAAAATTTCAATCCATTGATTTTGAACTTCTCGGACTCAAATGAATTATTGCTGAATGAAGTAACGACTTCTTTTAATGTTTCCTCTCCTTCACCATAAATAATTGCATCACATCCGGCAGATAAATAGGATTGCGGAAAGTCGGTCGCGTCTGAACCGTAAACCACGACAGGTATATTTTTATTTTTGCCTTTTTTAATAAACTCAACTGCTTTGTCTCTCATCCTAGACAGGCACATTTTTGTCAGATAATTAAATTCATCATCATACAAAAGAATAAGATTAGGTTTTTCAGTTTCAATCATTTTAATAAATTCATCAGGATTACTGCTCATCATCGAATCAAAAAATATTATTTTATGATTTAACACTTGCAAAATTGCTGCTGCGTATAAAGTACCCAGCGGAGGATAGGGCATTCTTCTTGCAAGTTCTTTTGGATCCAAAACTCTAAAATATGATTGTCCTATTAATATTTTCATTGAACTGCGATTCTCTCTCTAAAATGTTTAGCTTTAGGAAGTCTTATAGTTTCCGCTTTATAATCTTTCATTGCTTTAAAAAATTCTTTAGTAATTCTGCTGCGATTATCATTTGTATGCAGTTTAATACACAACTCTTCCAATTTTATTGAATTATTATTTTTGCTTTCAGATAATTTTTTTCTGTAAATAGTCCGGTAGAAAAATTTAATGATTTTATTTAATGGAGTAAGAAAAATATTTTTTGCCTGCTTATCCAAATCAGTTTTTTCCCATGAAAAATTAGGGAAATATTCTTTAATCCAGTTGTTCTGATTAAAAAAACAATCAAGTAATTTTTTATTCTTAATTGCCCGGAGGGAAATTATTTGATGTGCGGTGTAAAAGTCGTGAGGATATTTTATTTCCATTCCCCGTTCATCAATTAAATAATTAGCGCATAACTCTTTTCTCACTTTGAAAAAAAGTGATAAAACATGAATAAGTGCATAAACAATATAAAGTGAATTTGGTTTAGTAATTATAAAAAGATCTATATCGTTATGATTTTCGTAACCGTAATGCACTGTACCGCCGCTTAAAGAAGCAGAAGAAATGAATGGGACAAAACCTAACAGTCTTAAAGCTTTCTTGTTTTTCGAATGGTTGGGTATTTTATTAGATCTATTTCTTAGTGATGAAGAATAATTTAAAAAGACACTATCATTCTTAAAATAAATTTTATTCTGGAGGTATAACTTTAATAAGATTCTTTCCAGTTCTTCTTCATTCATTTTAACATCAAAAATAGATTGATGAAGATATGCTTTGTTTATTCCGGAATTAAAGAGACCTGAATAAAGAAGAGTTTTTTCAACGGCTTCTTCTTTATTTCTTGCAACCGGAACTGAAATTAAAATTTTATTATTGATTTTTGATTTTAAAATTTCAACAACTTCAGAAAGCTGTTTTCTCATTAGTGAAGGAGAGTATTTTATTTCATAATTAATCTTTCTTTTTGTTTTTATTAACTCGAACAATTTATCAAAGCTATTTAACAAACTTTTTTCATTATATGGATTTATAATAATTGAAAAAGGTTTTGATATCTCTTCCGCTCCAGTATTTAACGAGCAAATTATTGGAAGCTTGTAATGCATGGCTTCAAGAACAGGAAGACAAAAGCCCTCAACAAAACTTGTATGAACAAAACCTGAGGCATTACTGTAAAGCCCTTTAAGTTTATCTTCATCAACATATCCGGTAAATTCAATAGAGGAGCAATCGTTAAATTCATTAAGAATTTTTTTTGTCTCTGTTGTTTTTAACCAAAATTCACCTGCAATAATTAATTTCAGATCAGCTTTGGTTATCTCTTTCCATTTAAGAAAAGTTTTTATTAGGAAGTGAAGATTTTTTCTTGGTTCTATATGACCAACATATAAAAGGTAATTTCCGTTAGTTCTTCCAAAATTTTCATAACCAAATTCAGAGTAAGCCTGAACTAAATGGATATTTTCTCTCTTTATATTGAAATATTTGCCGATTGCTGATCGAGTGTTTTCGCTTATGGTTAATATTAACGGATTATTCCTTAAGGTTTTTTTCAATTGATAATTATAAAAGGAAACAAAATTTTTTGAGTAAAAATGCGGATGTGAAAGAAAAGAGAGATCGTGGATTACTATTGCGGAAGGAATGTCAAAAATAGGAGGCATAAAATAATCCGGAAAAAAAGCGTAATCTACTTTTTGCTCAGTCATTTCTTTTCGCAAATAAAAATTTCTATAAAGAAATTTTTCTAAGCCCTTTCTATTCAAACTGAAGCCAATTCCCGAATCAAGAGAAGAAAATAATTTTATACTATCATTAAAGGTTTGCAGTTGCTCAATAAGGCAGGTAATATAACGTGATGTACCTGTATTACGGCTGCTTAAAGCTGAGGTTTCAACTCCTATTGTCATTCTTGCTCTAAGTTTGATTGGTAAGTAAGTGACACTAATTTATTAAATCAGTAGTAATTCCAGGTAAAAAGTGACAATCGGATATAATATCAGAGCAAAATTTTTTTAGACAAGATGTTTCTATCTGTTAATCATAGATCCACCACTGGTTATTGATTATTTCCATATTTTAATTACAGCATCCTTTTTTTTCTTTTGAATTTATCTTGAACTTGAACTCTAGTACCCTCTCATACTCTCATAAGTCAAAATCTGTTCAGATGTTAAAATATCTTTTTGCTGAATGTGAGCATTAAGATGAGTAAACCTAAGTTCGCCTTGAAATTTTGCAATTTCAGTTACAAGCTTTTTAACAGATACTTCATCGGCCGTTCCACTGCTGAATAATTGATCCAACTGCTTCTCTTTTTCAATTATAATTTTTCCTAAATAAATAGCATTCTCTTTCATCAAATCGAAAATCTTTTTAGTCGAATCAATCTGAGTTTGGCTAAGTTTTAATTCCTTTGCTAAATCCAATACATGTTTTGGTCCCGGGAAGTGATTCAACTCCGCAGTTTTAGCTAAACCCATTCCTTCTCCATTCAGATAGTTTTTTATTTGTTCTGAAGTTAATGTTTTTATTTCGTTCCCGGTTTCTGAAGAATGGTGGGATTGCGTCTGCGCATTAAGCATCTTTATCGAAAAAATAATAACTAAAAAGAAATAAAAATTCTTCATAGATAAATCCTTTATTTTTTATTTAGTAATAATATGTTGTTTCGATTACATTTTAGTGGCATACTTTTATAACGAAAATTCAAATAAAAGAAAAATTACTTGCAGCAATCTTTTCCTTCACTTGCTTTCTTAAATTTTTTATAGGCGAAAAAAACTACTATTCCTACGAATCCTGAAACAACAATTATTTCCATTTTATGCTCCAATTAAGTTCTAGTGGGATAATAGTTTGACCTATACCTTTAACAGTTTTGCATTTATCGCAACGATAACTGTACTTGCCGACATTAATACTGCACCTAATGCCGGACTCAAAACTATTCCTGCTGAATACAAAACTCCGGCAGCAAGAGGAATAGCAATAATATTATAACCTGTTGCCCAAATTAAATTCTGAATCATCTTTTTATAAGTGGCTCGTGAAAATTTTATTAATGAAACCACATCTTTTAGATTATTCTTCACAAGAATTATATCTGCTGATTCAACAGCAACATCAGTTCCTGCACCTATGGCAATACCGACATCTGCTTGTGCAAGTGCGGGTGCATCATTCACACCATCGCCTGTCATTGCCACAATCATACCGCGATTTTGAACTTCTTTTACTTTTTCTGCTTTTTTATCGGGTAGTACTTCAGCAAAATATTCATCGAGTCCGAGTTCATCTGCAACCCATTTTGCAACTTGCTTATTATCGCCTGTGAGCATCATCGGTTTTATTCCTAACTCTTTGAGTTGCTTAATTGCTTCTTTGGATTCTTCCCTGACGATATCAGCTAAAGCGATTGCACCGATTAGCTTATTATCAACCAAAAGAAATACAACTGTTTTACCTTGACCGGATAATTTTTCAATCTTTTCTTTTTGTTGAATCTCAATTTTATTTTCTTCAAGATATCCCGGGCTAACAACCTTAACGTCTTTGTCATTCACTTTTCCTTCGGCACCTTTACCGGGAATAGAGTTGAATTCCTTAACATCGTACTTGTCTCCTGATGAACGAACAATTCCCTGTGCAATCGGATGTTCGGACTCTGATTCAACCGCAGCAGCATATTTCAGAATTTCTTTTTCATCATAGTTTTCGTCAAAAGAAAATGTTTCGGTTACACCGAATTCTCCTAGAGTTAAAGTTCCTGTCTTATCAAAAATAATTGCCTGAATATTTCTTGCCAGCTCGAATGCGTTTCTATTTCTTATAAGCAAACCACTCTTTGCGGAAAGCGCAGTTGAGACGGCAACAACAAGAGGAACTGCCAAACCAAGAGCATGAGGACAGGCAATTACCATTACCGTTACAGTTCTGGTTAACGCAAAGTTGAAACTTTCTCCAGTGAACATAAGCCAAACAAACATTGTTAATGCACCGGCAGTAATTGCAATAATTGTTAACCAGAATGCAGCTCTATTAGCTAGGTTTTGAGTTTTGGATTTACTTTCCTGTGCTTCTTTAACCAACTTTACAATCTGGGAAAGAAAAGTTTCATCGCCCGTTTTTTCAACTTCAATTTTGATTGATCCTTCGCCATTTATTGATCCGCCAATTACACTATTACCTTCACCTTTTGAAGCAGGCTTTGATTCCCCTGTAATCATTGCTTCATTGATGGATGTCTTTCCTTCATATATTTTTCCATCGGCAGGAATTTTCTCTCCAGGTTTTATTAATAATTTATCTTTATGCTTAAGTTCGGAAACAGAAACATCAGCAACATTTCCGGCATCATCAATTTTGTGAGCTTCATCCGGCATAAGTTTAGCAAGTTCTTCGAGTGCTTTTGATGCACCCATTACTGATTTCATTTCTATCCAATGACCGAGAAGCATTATATCAATAAGAGTTGCAAGCTCCCAAAAAAAAACCTCACCTTTAACTCCAAACACAACCGCACTGCTGTAGAAATAAGCAACCGAAATTGCAAGCGCAATTAAAGTCATCATTCCGGGCAGCTTGTTTTTCAATTCATCAAACAGACCTTTTAAAAAAGGATAGCCGCCATAGAAAAAGACGAAAGATGAAAGCGCAAACAAAGCATAGATATCACCATTGAAACGCATAGCTACTTTAAGTCCGAGAAAATGCTGGATCATAGGTGAAAGAATAAGAATCGGGATTGTAAACGCAATTGAAATCCAGAACCGCTTCTTGAAGCCTTCAATCGTATGTCCCTCATGTTCAGAACGGCTATGTCCACCGTGCTCATCCTTTTTATGATTCATCGTTTTATGAGAACTTTGATCATTATGTTTTGTATGATTCATCTCTGAATGTTTATCCTCCTCCATATCGTGGGAGTCGTGATTATGATTTTGATGTTCGTTTTTCATAGTACACTCCTATTTTTTTAGATATTTTCATACTCCGCAGAATTCAACAAGTTACTGCAGTGATTTGAGCTATACCATCAAATCTTGCAAATCCTCGTCGCTCATATTCTAGCTTGGCATATCCTTTTTGAGTTCATCATCATTGGGGTGTTTACCGCCTTATCATACCGAGGTGATTTTTTTTACTGTGGGATCTTTACAACATAGCAGCCAAATTGTTGTTTATAGACTGTCAATCACTCTTTGCAGCCTCTGCCGGATTTCAGCAGCAATTGCGCCCAGCTTGGGATTATCAATTGCTTGCATTGACGCCACTGGATCGACTGCCGCGATTTCCACGCCGTTTTCGCTTTCCTGAACGATAACATTACAGGGCAGCATAACGCCGATCTTGTCTTCTGCCTGCAACGCTTTGTAGGCAAATGGAGGATTGCAGGCACCAAGAATTCTGTATGGACGAAAATCCACATCCATTTTTTTTTAATGTTTCCTTTACATCAATCTCAGTTAAGATACCAAATCCCTCACTCTTTAAAGCTTCAGTTACTTTTTCAATTGCTTCTTCGAACCCCAAAGCCAATTTTTTTGAGAAATAGTAAGACATGATTATTCTCCTATCAAATTAATTGAATTAAAAAATTATGTTAAATCTTTTTTCATTCTTTCGAATTATTCTCTAATAATTATCTTCCCGTCGTTTTTGGAAGGCGGGAAAATGAATTTTTTCTTATCTCTTCTAATGATGAGATTCGTGATCAGATTTATTCTTCGTTTTAGTTGAGTCACTCATCATATCGTGTTTCATCATTCCATCTTTCATCATATCTTTATCATTCATCATCTTCATCATCGTTTTGTGCATTTCAGGATTATCCATCATTGTTTTGCACATTTGCATTATGCCTTCTTTATCATCCTTGCACTTATTCATCATCATATTCATCATCTGCATTCTCATAGTACTATCTGCGGCAATTTTATCCATGCATTTCTGCATATCATCATGCTGTATCATTGTTTGCATATCCTTTTTTTCGGAAGGTTTATCCTGTGCATTGGTTATCGTGCCAGCAGCTAAGAAAACTGTTAGTATTGATATGATTAGGAAATTTATCTTTGACATTTTATCACCTTTTTATTTTAGTGCGTAAAATAATTATTACTTAAAGATCTATTTTTAACCGGGGTCAAACTTTCTTATTGATAGTATAACTTTTAATATTAAAACTAAGTAGAAAACTTAGACCTAAGATTGAAATTCCATTAAACATTTTCTTCTTACATTTTCTGCAACCTCCTTTCTGAATTATTTAATACATGTAAATGAACAAAATAATTAAAGTTGTTTGAGTCGTAAATGCGTTACTACGTGGTCATTCCTTCTTCTTGAAGATTACCCAACCGAGCACGACACCGAGACCGAGTGTGATCAGAGCAGGAAACCACATCCAACTGCGTTCACTCATCCAGCCGCTTCCATTCATCCCGCCATTCATCATTCCTCCAGTCATTGCCCCTCCACCGAAGAGCAGGAAAAGCACGACAACGATTACAAACGCGATGACGAGAGGTGTATTGTTTTTTGTGTTCATTAGATTATTCTCCATCTGAAATTATACATGATTAATTATAAACCTAACTACGAAGAGGTGTTAGGAAAAGCAATCGCCCAAAAGGATGAAAAAGTAATTAATTCTTTCGGGTTGGGGATTACTGCACCTCAGCATCAGGTACTTGACAGGCCTGAATATCCAGGATATCATTTGAATAGCCAATAATCCTTTCTACTTTTTGTTTTTCATTCAATCACGATAAATCAATTTTGTAATTTTTATGCTTAAGCAATTAACTTGTTGCAATAATACCGCCGTAAAATCCTGTAATAGAAACAAGTATAAAAATTATGGTACCGATTATCCATGCATATTTTCTAAATGGTTTTGTAAACAGAAAAATTAACCATAACCACAATGCAATGGCGGATAATATTCCATAGGTTCTGTGCAATTGCACAACCCATTCTATCGATTCACCCTCAAACATTACGGCTTGCGATGAACCCGTAAAGTAAGCAGCTACACCTGCTATTGCTGAAATTAAAACGAGGATTTTTATTGTCCAATCGAATTGCCTCCATTTGAAATTTAGTAGTGTAAATAAAAATGCGGCTAATGATAAAGCGACAGTAAAATGGACGATCTTATTATGTGTATGCTCAAAAATCATATCAGGCATCTTAATTTCATACATTTCCTTCATGTCTTCTTTAGACATCTGGTTATGATTTAGCATATTATCCATTTGTTTTAACGAATCTGATTGAACAATCGTTGTATCTTTTTTTGTGTTGTGTTTCTTTCCTTCATGACTATAAATTCTCAACTGTATAAGCATGACTACCGTAAAGAATAAAATTATTTTTGTCATTTTTCTAATCCTTTAAAATTCAGGGCAGATTAAAATCTGCACTCTGCCATTGATTTTTATTTAACCTTGTAACCATGTTTATTCAAATTCTCCTTTGCGTGCTTTAGCGTAACCTCTTTCAATGTCATTTTGCAAAGAGGGCATTTACCAGCTTTATCTGAAATTACATTCCAGTCCATCATGTCCTGAAATACCTTGTCGTCTTTGTTCTTATCAATCGCTTTTAAATCGATAATTCCTTCCCTAACTATATTTTCTACTTTGGAAGTATCTTTTTTCATCACTGTTTTAGAATGATTGCCGTGTTGGTGCTCTTGAGCTAAGATTGTTGCTGAAGACATTGTAATTAATGCACAAGCAACTAAAAGAATTTTCATCGTTTTCATTTTATGTACCTTTCTATTAAATGATTATTGTGTACTTACTAATTTGCGTTTTTATCACTCTTTTTATTTAGGCATATCCATTCCTTCCATATTATCCGAAGAAGTTTTTTTTTGTTCAGTTGGAGTTAACCCATTGCCATGCTGATGTCCGGTTGGCATTCCTGTTTTTAGTTGACTTTCGGAATCGATCAAGAAACCTCCGGTGGCCGCAATTTCATCACCTTCATTTAAACCGGAAAGAATTTGATATTTATCTCCAAAGCGATTACCGATTTGAACACTGTGTGCTTCAAACATTCCGTCTCCGGTTTTAACCCAAACGACGGCTCTTTTACCCGCTATTATAACAGCATCCGTCGGAACAAGTAATCCTTGTCCTCCAGCTTTATTGAAGACGGTTTCGCCATACATTTGTGGTTTAAGCTTTCCTCCGTAATTAAAAAATTCACTTCTTACTTTTACTGTCCGGGTTTGAGAATTAATAACAGGATAAATGAAAGTAACTCTTCCGCTAAATTCCTCCCCGGGATATGCACGTAAATGGAGTTTAACCGGGCTTCCAATTTTTACATTCGACAAATTATTCTCATACACTTCAGCGATATTCCAGAGTGTTGAAAGTTCAGCAACCTCATAGATTGCAGTTCCTTCATTCACATAAACGCCTTCTTGAACTTTCTTCTCAATCACAGTTCCGCTCGTTGGTGAGAAGTATGTTAAAGTGATACTAATCTCGCGAGTTTTCTCAAGTGTTTGTATCTGTTCGGATGTCAATCCGAAAATTTCCAATTTCTTCTTTGATGCTTTCAAAAGGGAAGTGGAGTTTGATGAATTATTCAGCGCGATTAAATATTCATTTTGCGCTTGTACCAAATCCGGACTGTATATTTCAAACAACGGCTGACCTTTTTTAATATAGTCTCCGGTTTTATCAACGAACAGTTTTTCAATTCTACCATTGAACCTCGCCGAAATTGTTTTGCGATTATTCTCAACAAAATCCAGATAGCTGTATGCAGTAACTTGTTCTTGAAGATTTTCTTTCTTCACAATAACTGTCGATACATTTGCGAGAACTTGTTTTTTGCCGCTAAGTGTAACCATATTTGCCATATCTTTGTCGGTTACCGGTTGTTCATTTTCATCAACGACTTTTTTGATAAGATCCATTCCGCAGATTGGGCAAGCGCCCGGTCTATCCATGTGAACTTGCGGGTGCATAGTGCAAGTCCAATACTCTTTAGCTAAGGTTGAACCTTTCTCATTGTTCTCTTTCGTTGAACAACCAATCAATAGTGCAGCTAAAAGCAAAGCTATGTAAAATGGTTGATGTTTGATGGTTGAAGTAAACATACTTTTAATTGTTTTCATATTATTTCTTCTTTTTATTTTCTTGTGATGTTAATTTTATTGATACAAAGATTTTACATAATTGTTCTGATTCCTCTAATAAAATCTTTACTTGAGCTTTTTGCTTTTCATCGTTTAATAACTCATTTAAAACTCTAAACCAAAATTTTGATTCTCTTGCCTCTTTAGAAACAATTCCAATTTTATGAACAAAATCTTCTTTCGATTCCGCAGCTTGTGATTCTTCATAGTTCGCACCTATTGAAGTAGAAGATTTCGCCAATTGGTAGATGATTACTTTATTTGCAATAGTGTGTGGCAATGTGTTAAGAAATTTTAAAGTATTTACTCCGAATAAAAAAGTTCTCTGTAACAATTCTTCTGTTTTTGAGTTCATATTTATTTATCCTTTTATTTATTTAAAAATATTTTTATTCAATCAACAATATTTCCCATCATACATCAACCGTCATCCCTCATCCATCAAAACTCATCCATCTTTTTCCCAACCATCATTTCAATTTCAG
>Ga0209342_10008321_pt1 | contig 10397 bp, 13 predicted proteins | sample RifCSP16_2_FD_184023 | JGI IMG/M metagenome (GOLD analysis project Ga0209342, IMG submission 184023) | Soil microbial communities from Rifle, Colorado - Rifle CSP2_sed 16_2 (SPAdes) (version 2) | ecosystem: Environmental > Terrestrial > Deep subsurface > Rock core/Sediment | place: Rifle... | reverse complement strand
AGATCCTCCTGAGGTGCAGGGGCTGCTCGAGCCGCAGACGGTCGACCTGACGCCGGCCGCCGCTGCCCGCTGGCGCGACGCGGCGTTCGTGCTGACCGACTATGGCTTCGTGGTCGAGCCCTTCGGCGAGCGGACCATGCTGGTACGCGGCGTGCCCGCGACCCTGGCCCATCGCGAGCCCGGCCGGGCGCTGCTGGATGTGCTGGAGGACTTGGCGGAGAGCCCGGGCGCCGACTGGCGTCAGCGCGCCGCGGCCTCGGTGGCCTGCCACAGCGCCGTCCGTCGGGGCGATGTGCTCGCGCCGGAAACGCTGCGCGATCTCCTGCGTCAGCTCGAGGTCGCCGCCTTCCCCCGCACCTGCCCGCATGGGCGTCCCACGCTCCTCCACCTCAGCACGGCGCAGCTCGGCCAGGAGTTTGGGCGGCGGTAGATCAGCCGTCCGATGGTCCCCTACTACCTGTCATACCATTAGTGTGGTAGCATGGATCCGAGGTGACCCATGTCGAGACGGACTGTCACAAAAATCACGATTAGTTTACCCATCCCGCTGCTTGAAGTCGCAGACAGATTGGCTCGAGAGCAGTCCACTAGCCGCAGCGGTGTTATCGCCCAGCTGCTAAAGAAGGACGAGGAGGAACGCATCCAGACACTGATGGAGGAAGGCTATCGGGAGATGGCCGAGGAGAGCCATCAGTTGGCGGAGCAGGCCTTTGCCGCTATCAGCGAGCTAGTGGGCCGCGCGACCCGGTGGGACGACCCTGCTCATGGCTAGACGAGGCGAGGTTTACTGGCTGGAGCTACTTGCCGCTAGTGGATCTGAGCAGGCAGATCGCAGGCCTGTTCTGGTCATCCAGAACGACGTGGGGAATCGTACGAGCCCCACCACCATCGTCGCCGCGATAACGTCCCAGCCTCGACGCCAGACGTATCCCTTCCATGTGCCCTTCACCGCCGCAGAGAGTGGCCTTCGTCTCGACGGCGCGGTCCTGTGTGAGCAGATCTTTACGGTCGATCAGCATAGGCTAGGACCGTTGGCAGGCGCTCTCCGCCAGGAGAGAATGCGAGAGGTCGATGTTGCCCTACACTATAGCTTCGGACTGGTAGGGTGATTACTCTGTCGTCCCCAATTCCCTCAGCCCCTCCTCCAGTTGCGGCAGCTCGCTGCGACCTCCTTTGCAGGTGGTCAGATGCTAACGGAGGTCGCTCAAAAGAAACAGTGCGAAAGGGATGAATCATAAGGCGTTTTGCGGAACTGGTGAGACTCTCTTAGTCGTTTCGTGCGCTAGGCGATCACCACGCCCAGCTCCTTCAGCTCCGCCTCGAGCTGCCGGACGTCCTTGTAAAGGAGCCCCTGGAGGCCGAGAGAGCGGATAGCCACCAGATTGCGCTCCTGGTCGTCTACCAGCAGGGTCTCCTCCGGTGCCACGAAGAGCCGCTCAAGGGCGATGAGGAAGATGGCCGGGTTGGGCTTGGTGACGCCGGCTTGGCCCGCGAGAACGAAGGTGTCGAAGAGTCGGCCCAGGCGGTAGCGCTCGATGAGCTCGTCCTCGAAGGAGTCGGGCTCGTTGGCGAGCAACGCCAGGCGGTACCGCTGGTGCAGACGCGTCGCCAGCGCGACCAGCGGCTGGTTGAGGCGCGCCGACGCCTCGATCTCCCGACGCACGGCGTCCAGGTCGCGTCCCAACAGCCGGCCCGCCTCGTCCCAATAGTCGTCGTCGCTGAGGTAGCCCAGGCAGCGCTGGCGCCAGGCGTCGCCCGTGCCGAGGGCGCGCTCGAGGCTGCCGGGCGTCAGGCCCAGGCGCTCGTCGTATAGCCGCAGACGGTCGGGATGATACGCCTCGATGAAGACGCCGTCCCAGTCGAACAAGATGGCCCGGATGGGGACGGCGCTGACGTTCAGGCGGTGGCTCCGTTGCGCGAGCGGAGGAAGCGCAAGTAGCGGCTGATGGCGACCGCTGCGCCCGCGACCGAGTGATAGGCCGGTATGCCGGCCTCGACGAGCCGCTCGGTCATCTGCTGCGCTGCGCGGCCCTCACGGGATGTGGCACCGTGGCGCACGATGAAGGCCGTGGGCTTGATCGGCCGTTGGCGCACCGTGTCGAGGATCACCTGTGTCCGGTCGTCGTCGGCGTTGCCCGGTGGGCCGAAGCCCATGCCGCCCAGCACCACGAGCATGTCGATGTTCGCGCTGCCGACGATCGCCTCGTAGGCCTGGGCGAAGTGGCGCGTCTCCAGGAGCGGCGAGGCGTCCAGCGGGTTGCGGATGCTGTGCCCAGCGAGCGGCACCATCTCGCGGAGCGTCTGTCTGGTCTCCTCCGGTAGAGGAGGCATCTCGAGGCCGGCCGCCGCGATCTCGTCGGTGGAGAGGACGCTCACGCCACCGCCCCCGGCGAGGAGGGCCACCCGCGGCCCTTGAGGCGGTCGCAGGAAGCGGAACGTGACTGCCAGGTCCACCATCTCCTCGACGCTCTGCACGCGGACCGCTCCCACTTGGCGGCAGAGGGCGTCCCAGAGGGCGTCGTTGCCCGCCAGCGACGACGTGTGCGAGGCGGTCGCCCGCGCGCCCGCCTCGGTGCGGCCGCCCTTGAGGATGAGCACGGGTTTGCGCGCCGCGGCCCGCTTGAGCGACTCGAAGAGCGGCCGTGCGTCGCCGGTGCCCTCGAGGTACGCGGCGATGATCTGCGTCGCGGGGTCCCAGGCGAGGTAGTCGAACAGCTCGGCGGCGCTGACGTCGGCGGCGTTGCCTACGGAGACGACCTTGCTGAAGCGGAGCCCGCGCAGCGCCCCCTTGCTCGTGAACTCGGAGGCATTGGTGCCGCTCTGGGAAATCATGCCCACGGGGCCCGGCTCGCGCGGGAACGCCTCGCTGAAGGTGAGGCCTGACTCGGGGCAGTAGACGCCCATGCAGTTCGGGCCGATCAGGCGGATGCCGCCGCGCTTGGCGATGGCCACGACCTCGCGCTCGAGGGCGATGCGCTCCGGCTCGCCGGTCTCGCTGTAGCCGGCGGTGAAGAAGTGGACCACCTTCACGCCCTTGGCGACGCAGTCCTCCATGAGGTGGGGGGTCACCGGCGCAGGCACGCTGGAGATGACGTACTCGACCTCACCCGGGATGTCGGTGACCCGGGGATAGGACGGCACGCCGCCGATCTCGGTCGCCTTCGGGTTCACGACGAGCAGCCGCCCAGGGAACTCATGCTTGAGCATGCCGCTGAGGAAGCCGCCGCCCCGCCCCGGGCGGCTGGAAGCGCCGGCGATGACCACGGTCTTCGGATGGAAGATGAAGTCCAGCGGGTGAGTTTCCGTCGTTGTTCCTGCCATCAAAGCCTCCCTCCAGGGGGTCTCTGTGGTTGCTTTTCGTGGTCGAATTGACCTATGGCTTTCTCCTCAACCGCGCCTTGGTCAACTGGTAGTCTGCCTCTAGGTTCAGCCACAGATGCGCAGATATCCCCAGTGCTTGCTCCAAGTCGAGGGCTGTTTCGGCAGTGATGCGCTTCTTGTCCCGCACAATCTCACTAATGACCTGGTAGGGACGGCCCATGAGCTCGGCGAGCTCCTTCTGGGTCATTCCGCGCTCCGCTAACTCTTCCTCCAGCAGCTCGCCTGGCGGGACTGGAAGGTCGCTCTGCGTTCGGCTCCTAGTCGCCATAGTGGTTCGTTACCTCTTCTACTCTAACCACGTCGCCCGTTTCATTGGGCACGACGATGAGGCGCCAGCGACCCTGAAGCGTCATTGCGAACTGGCCCGTTCTGCCACCGGTCAGGGCGTGCAGGCGTAGCGCGCGGATGTGATAGAGCTCGTTGAAGTCCCGCGCTGCAAGGAGAAGGTTGATCCTCTGGATGTAGCGCCGCGCCACCTCTGGCCCCCAGCGCCTTGTCGCTTCACGATAGCTCTCGAAGCATCTCTCCAAGTCATGGGTGCGGAACTGTACCTCCACTCTTCACCCTATCGCTGAATGCTAGCATCCGCGACGTGTCTTGTCGAGCCGCTACTCCAGCCCCAGCTCCCGTTTCACCTCGTCCGTGGCCTGGCGGATGACGCGCAGCTTCGCGATCGACTCCTCCGCCGTGCGCGTCTTGAGGCCGCAGTCGGGGTCCACATACACCTGCTCCGGGCGCATCACCTCGAGGGCGCGGTAGATGTTCGCCTTGACCTGCTCCACCGTCTCGGTCACATGCGTGTGCACATCCACGACGCCGAGGCCGATGTCCTTCGTGAAGGGGTGCTTGCGGAACAGGTCGATCAGGTCGTAGCCGCTGTTGGCCAGCTCCAGGTCGATCTGGTCGACCGGGATGTCGAGCATGTGCGGGTAGACCTGCGAGAAGTCGCCGTAGCAGATGTGCGTCAGCGTGTAGGCCTTGAGCCCCTGCGTGACGATGCCCATCGCCTTGATGAACACCTCAATCTCGTCCAGCCGCGTGGAGAAGGCCGGCTCGTCGACCTGGATGTACTTGCAGCCGGCGTCGTCCAAGTCCTTGGCCTCCTCGTGGATCACTTCGGCCATGGCGAGGATGAAGGCCTCCCTGTCCTTGTAGTGGTCGTTGAACGACCAGTCGGCCATGGTGTAGGGGCCGGTGAGCATGCCCTTCACGGGTTTGCCGGTCAGGCCCTGGGCGAAGCGCCACCAGTCGACCGTGATGGCCTCGGGACGCCTCACCTCGGCGACGGCCACCGGCTTGCGGTAGTACCGGTTGCCATAGGAGCGCACCAGGCCGCTGATGGCGAAGCCCTCCATGTTCTCGGCGAAGTAGGTCGCCATATCGCCCCGGTACATCTCGCCGTCCACGAGGATGTCGAGGCCGATCTCCTCCTGCGCCTCGATCCACTCGCGCGTGGCGCGTCGCTCCAGCTCCAGCAGTTCCTCGTTCGTCATCTTGCCCGCGGCGACGCGGTTGCGCGCCTGCGTCAGGTACGCTGGCTTCGGGAAGGAGCCGACGGAGGTGGTCAATAACGCTGCTTTGCTCATCGGGACTCCTGACGTTACAACTGACGGATCAGCCGATCATATTCGGCATGAGGGCCGACCCAAAACCAGACAATGTCATCATCTTGCCGAAGACCAAGCGCACGATAATCCAGAGTGACTCGAACTGAGTAGATAGGTCGCGTCGAGTGGACCTGTCGGAACCGCAGGCCAGGATGTTGCGAGTCCTGCGCGAACAAGCGGTAAGCCTCTCTCGGCTGGCGCTGAACGTGCTCTGGCAGCCCATGGAATGCTCTCCTGAAGCGCTCCGTGGTATGCGACCTCATAGGTGTTCAGGGTCTAGCACCTCAGTCTTGCCCGCCCGATGCTCGGCCACGGCCGCATCCCCGAGACTAGCGAGCGGGTCGGCGGACGCGGCAAACGACGCGTCCCATTGCCTCTCGGACGCGAGTTCCTCAAGCAGCCAGGCTGCAAGCGCATCCTGCTCTTGCACTGGCAGCTTGGATGCCTCTTCAAACGCTCTTTCGAGCAGCTTCGTCATGCTGCTAAGTATACGCTGCCTGCAAGCTGTGCACCCCCTCGACCAGCCGCGCCAGCTTGGCCTGCGCCTGCTCGCGCGGGAGGTACTCCAGGCTGGCGGAAGGGCCGACCCACAGCCGGTCGGGCGACACGTGGGCCGTCGCGCGCTCGATGGCCCGGGCGATCTCCTCGACCGTCTCCAGCTTCACGTTGCGCGCGTCGACGATGCCGAGGCCCAGCTCGCGGTCGGCGGGGATGGCGGAGAGCACGCCCCAGTTGGCGGGGCCCATCACGAAGTCGAGGCCGAACACGTTGAACGGCAGGTCGAAGAAGCCGTCGAGGGCGGCCACGTCGCCGAACCACGTGTAGACCGCGGTCTTGACGGTGAGGCCCTGGGTCACGGCGGCGGCGGCCTCCTGGAAGAGGGGCCAGTCCTCCGCGTGCTTGGTGATGGCCGGCTCGTTGAACTGGACCAGCGGCGCGCCCGCCTCTTGCAGGGCGCGCGCCTCCTGGTTGAGGGCGCTCGCCAGGGTGAGCGTGAAGTCGCGCAGGCTGGCGTGGTGCTCGCTGCGGGAGAGCTTGGCGAAGGTGTAGGGCCCCGGCAGCAGCGCCTTCACCGGCTTGGGGCTGACCTCGGCGGCGAAGCGCCAGTCGCGGACGGAGATGGGGCCCGTCCAGCGGACGGTCCCCGTGGTCACCGGCTGGCGGAAGTAGGTGTTGGTGTCGAAGTAGCGGAGGAGCCCGGTGGTGCGCAGCCCCTCGAGGCCGCGGGCGATGTAGGAAAAGTCGTCCTGCCAGCGGATGAGGCCGTCGGTGATGAGGTCGAGGCCGGCGGCGACCTGCTCCTCGATGACCTCGCGGGTGACCTCGTCGGCGACGTCGTCGAGCTGGGCCTGGGTGAGGCGGCCCTCGTCGAACTGGGCGATGGCGCGGCGCAGGCGCTGGCCGCCCGGGTGGTTGGCGATCTTGGGGTAGCCGCTAACGACGGTCGCCTGCATACACGCTCCTCAAACAAGGAAGGTGGCCGCCAGAGGCGACCGGGGTCAGTGTAGCGGAAGGGGGAGCGGGCTGGCAAGGATGCGGGGGGTGGGGGTGACGACTAAGCGCATTGAGCCCGGAAGCTGCGGTCTTTCACGCGTTTGGCTCTTTGGGCAGAGATCGGCGCACTTGGGCCGCGCGAGTTATGCCGTGCTCGCTTCAAAGGTGAGTTGCTGCAGCAGCAGGTTGCATTCCTGTTCTAGCTCGTGGAGCGTGTCGTGCAGCGCCTCGGCTGTGATGCGAACGACTCGATGATAGAACGCTGTGGCGGTAACCAGGACTGTGCTGCGCTCCCTTGGTGAAGGAGGTTCACTTGCCAAGAGACGGAGGAAGCTTGTTCCGATGGTGAAGGAGCCAGCGTGCGTCGGCATCGAGGCGTACCGATAGAAAGTCTCCCATTCTTTGAAGTATTGGTCACCAAGGTCTTCGCACATTTGCCTAAGGGGCTTCCAAGCTCGAACTGGGGCGATCTCCTTAACCTCGATCTCGCCGCCCCTTGCTTTCGCTAGCAGTCCTTCTGTCTGGTCAAGTTCTTCTTCGGTAAGAGGCACTCCGCCATGTCTGAGATACTGAGGCAAACGCTTGTTGATGTCTTTCGAAATGTAAGAGAGGTTGATCGCCAATTCGAAGAGGGATCGAGTCAGGATGATCGAGCTATCCAGATCAGCGTTGAGTCCTTCTAGGGTGAGTAATACAACTATGGAGTTTAGCCTTAGATTCGCCTGGTTCAAGCTGACGGTCAGTAGCCTGGACCAGTGGTCGGTGCTCGGCGAGTCTATCCCAGAGCTAAGTGCCAGTGACCGGTTAGCCAAGTTGACCGCTTTCGCCCACAAGAGATCATGTTCGCCCGCAGTCTTAGCGAGTTCAGTGGTCATCGCCTTGTACCGTTCATAGTACTTGCCACGAACACCACTTCGGATGTCGTATTCCTCTCGCATTTCCTCGTTGCTTGGCTTACTCTCTTGACTCATAGATACTGCGCTCCCGCGATGTCGTCTCGCGGGCACCGATGATCCGGACTATTTCCCCTCGGTCAGTGTGCCACACGATTAGCAGTCTCTGTTGGCTTGAGATGCCGGTCGTAAGAAAGCGGTCCTCGACGAGCGAATGGTCTGGGTCGGGCACCGTGGTAGCCAGAGGGTCCCCGAAGACTGTGCTCGCCTCATCGAATGACACTCCGTGCTGCGCGACATTTGCGCTCGCCTTCTCCGAGTCCCACTCGATCCGCACCTCACGAGTCTATTATACAATGCGGTCTTCCGGAAGCGGTGCCTAGCGGTGCAGTGGGGACTGGAGGTCTGATAGGCTAACCCTCACGCAGGAGCGCGACGAATGACAAGCCAAGCTGCCGCACACCTCATCGACCGCATCTAAGCCGCCTGGCGACCGTTGAGCGAGGTGGTGGAGCGCTTGGGGCCGGACGGGATGGAGCGGCGCACGTCGGCGGGGTGGACGGTGAAGGAGATGATCGCGCACGTCGCCTTCTGGGATGAGTGTGCCCTGCCGGTGGTCGGCGGCATGTTTCGGGGCGACCCGCAGTGGCTCGCTGTGGACCCGCAGACGTTTGAGAAGTGGTACGGGGGCGATCCTTCGACTTCGCTCAGGACAGGCTCGGGCCTTGGCCCGGCTGACCCTTGGCCCAAGGCCGACGTCCACAATGCGCGAGAGGCGGCCTGGGCACGGGGCAAGTCGGCCATCGAGGTGCTGGCGCGCTGGGACAGGGCGCATGAGCGAGTACTGGCGCTGGTGGCGACATTCACTGAGGCGGAGGCGCAAGACGAGCGCTTTGTTGCGTACTTTCAGGACAAATGCCGCCACCATGCTGAGCATTTCGCCGAGCTCGACGCCGCTGTCGAGACATCAACGACGTAGGGGCGCAGCATGCTGCGCCCCTACGCAACAAACGTTGCACCCGGTACTCGGCGCAATCGTGCGCTCCTTCAAATCCGCCTCGAGCAGAGGCGTCAACCTCTTGCGCGGGACGCCTGGCTCGGCGGTCTGGCAGCGCGACTACTACGAACGGGTGATCCCATGCGGACGAGGACCTGGACCGCATCCGCCAGCCTCGGCAACAACCTCGCTTGGAGATGGAGACCCCCAAGCATCGAGGGTTATGGCGACGGGTCAGTCGCCCGAACGCCGTATAATCGCCACATGGCCCATGACCCCGGTGCCCGTCGTCGCTCCATCCGCCTCCCCGCCTACGACTACGCGCTGCCCGGCGCCTATTACGTCACCGTGGTCACCAAGGACCGGCAGGCCATGTTCGGCGAGGTCGTCGACGGCGTTGTGCGGATGAACGGGTATGGCCAAGCCGTCGATGCGTGTTGGAGCGAGATTGCGGTCCATTTCCCTCGGGTGACCCCCGACGCGTTCGTAGTCATGCCAAATCATATTCACGGCATCGTCGTCATCAACGACGTAGGGGCGCAGCATGCTGGGCCCCTACGGAACAATGTCGTACCCGGGTCTCTAGGCGCAATCGTACGTTCCTTCAAATCGGCATCGACCAAACGCATCAATCTGCTGCGCAACGCTCCTGGCGCTCTCGTCTGGCAGCGCAACTACTACGAACACGTCATCCGCGCGGACGACGATCTGGACCGCATCCGCCAGTACATCCTCGACAACCCGCTCCGCTGGGAGATGGATGAATACAACCCCAACCGTTGATGGCGGTCATTGGGCGACCAGTGATGCCGAATCACGTCCGGGGAATCATCGTGATAACCGCCGTAGGGGCGCAGCATGCTGCGCCCCTACGGCCTACTGCGCATGTTCGCTCGCGTAGTGCTGGGCGAGGATGTCCTCGCCGAAGTCGCCGAGGGGGTCGCGCCAGACTGTATGGGTGTGGTTGGCGCGGTTCTGGGTGCAGGCGTACTCGATGAGCAGCCGCTCGCCCTGGATGCGGTAGTAGTGGGGCGCGCCGGGCTCCAGGCTGCCCGCCCAGGCGAAGGCGGCGGCGTCGAAGCGCTCCGGCTCGAGGAGCGGCTCGTACTGGTCGGCGATGGGCTCTGCCATGTGCTCCAGGTAGACGCGCACGAGGCGGAGCAGCGTCACGCGCTGGGCGTCGTCCATGTCGCTTGCGGGCAGGCCCTTGGGCTCGATGGTGTAGCGTAACATCTCGTACAGCTCCGGCGTCAGGCCAAGCTCGGCGCGGAGCTGCGGCCCGCCTGGGCCGGCGGCGGCCTCGGGTGGCAGGGAGCCGTCGGTCACGCGGGGCCGGTTCGTCTGGACGATGTCGGTCGGCGCGACCGGCGAGATGACGGCGCGGGCGAGCTGGTCGGGCCGCAGCAGCCAGAGGAGCTCGCGGGCAAGGTCCTCTTCGGCGGCGAGCGGTCGGAGGAGCAGCCCGCCGGGCATGGGCGAGCGGGCGGGCTCGGCCCCGTAGAAGGCGGGCGTCGGCGAGATGGCGCCGTCGCGGAGGGTGAAGTGGAGGCTGAGGTGGTGGCCGCCGATGCGCCAGCTCCAGCCGGCGGGGTCGCCCGGCGTGCCGAAGACGGCGACGCAGTAGTTGAGGGGGTCGCGGACGCGGGTGCCGGGCAGGTCGCCGTAGGTGCGGTCGGGGAAGCCCTGGGTGTAGTCCACGAGGTATTCGAGGCCGATGATGGTGGCGGCGTAGTTGTAGCCGGCCCGGCTCAGGCCGGTGGCGAGCAGCCGTCGGACGCCCTGGGTCTGGACGGGCGTCATCTCCTGGAGGGGGAGGCCGGGTCGTGGCGTGGGCGTGTAGAACCAGCGGCGCCGCTCACGTTCGTCGGCGAAGGAGAGGGTCGCCTTGCTGCGCTGGTCGGGGATGAGGCCGGCGAGGAAGTCGGCGGCGGCCTTGGTCATCGCAGTAGCGGTGGCGGCGAGGTCGGACATCGCGGCTCCTTTTGAACGGAAGGCAGTGGCTCCTTTTTCGTTTCCCCCCCCCCC
>Ga0209342_10008320_pt1 | contig 10397 bp, 6 predicted proteins | sample RifCSP16_2_FD_184023 | JGI IMG/M metagenome (GOLD analysis project Ga0209342, IMG submission 184023) | Soil microbial communities from Rifle, Colorado - Rifle CSP2_sed 16_2 (SPAdes) (version 2) | ecosystem: Environmental > Terrestrial > Deep subsurface > Rock core/Sediment | place: Rifle... | reverse complement strand
GGGGCGCCTCTTCTCCTTCGACGGGCTCGCGGACCGGGACGGCAACCCGGTGTTTTTCACGTCCCATGCCTTCAGCCAGGGGATCATGGAGACGGTCAACGCGGACGATCACCTGTACTACTATTCGTTGAGGGAGATCCCGCCGGACCTGGAGGAAGCCGGACGCAGGGTCTTGAAGGAGTTCTCGGTGCGGGAGCGGTTCTTCCACATCGAGTTCTTCCGGAGGGACCGGGACGAGCGGATCGTCGCGCTCGAGGTCAACATGCGACCGCCGGGGGGCCTTACCACGGACATGTTCAATTACGCCAATGATATCGACATCTACGGAGAGTGGGCGAACGTGGTCGTCCACGACCGGTTTGCCGCGGCATGGTCGAGGCCCTACCACTGCTGCTACATCGGGAGGAAACTCCGGAAGGAATACGCGCACTCCCACGAGGAGATCCTTGGCGCCTACGGGCATCGGATCCTCCACCACGAGAGGATCGACTCGATCTTCCGCGCCGCGATCGGCGATTACGGCTACCTGGCGCGCTCGCCCGACCTGGGGGAGATCCGCGAGGTGGCCGGGTTCATCCTGCAACTGAAATAGAAACTCCCGTGGAAAAAAGGAAACAGCCGTGAACGTCGAGTACCACCGGTGGCGGAGCGGGAACCTGAACCGGGAGATGGAGCTGAAAGTCTACGGCCACGAGGGGAAACCCGTCCTCGTGTTCCCGGCTGCGGGGGGACGGTTCTACGAGTACGAGGATTTCGGGATGGTTACGGCCTGCCGGCCGTTCCTCGAGGGGGGCAGGATCGTTCTTTTTACCGTGGACAGCGTGGACAACGAGTCCTGGCTGAATCACGGGTCCCACCCGGCCGATCGCGTACGCCGGCACAACGAATACGACCGTTACGTCGTGTCCGAGGTCGTACCCTTCATCCGGGATCACGGTTTCCGGCGGGGAATCCTGACGACCGGCTGCAGCATGGGGGGATACCACTCGGCGAACTTCTTCTTCCGCCACCCGGACGTCTTCGACGCTGTCATCGCCTTGAGCGGGGTCTACCAGCTGGGCGGATTCATCGGGGATTACATGGACGAAAACGTCTACTTCCACGTCCCCCTCGCCTATCTTCCCGACTTGTCCGACCCGAGGTACCTCGAGCGGTACCGGAAGAGCCGGATCGTGATCTGCGTCGGACAAGGCGCATGGGAGGACGAGATGCTGGCCGACACCCGGGCCCTGGGGCGTATCCTCACCGAGAAGAAAATCCCCGCCTGGGTCGATTTCTGGGGTCACGACGTGAACCACGACTGGCCGTGGTGGCGGAAACAGATGCCGTATTTTCTCGGGAAACTGGGATATTAAGGTAAGCTGGGAACCTTTTCCGCAGATCGTGCGTCTAACAGTCAGTACTCATCATTTCCCTCCGATTGGTGAGCATGGAAGAGGGGGGCCGCACGAGGCAGGGCGGCTCCCCTTTTTCCGTCCGGATTCTGAAAAAAACGTTTCTGAGCACCGTTTCCCGAATACGGATTCGCATAGAGCGGGGCGAAGCCCCGTCCAAGGGCGCGGAACCGGTCCCGGGCACCGCCGCCACGGGGCGTTCCCACGAAGCGAGCGCCGGGGAGATGAAAAGTTTTAAGAACGTCCCTGGGCTTTTTTCAGTCGAGGAACAGGTCCGGGAGGAGGACGGCGCCGGGTTCGTACGCATAGGGCGAGAAGTCCGTCACCCCCTCGGAGGCAAGTACTTCCTCGTCGATGAAGAAGTTCCCCGTACATGTTCGGCTGTCGCGGACCAGGATCGCGCGGGCCGCGTCGGCCACGATCTCGGGTTTGCGGCAGTTTGAAAGGTCGACCGCCCCGCCCAGCATCGCGACCGCCGCCGTGGCGATCACGGTTCGCGGCCACAGGGCGTTGACCCCGATCCCGGCGTCCCGGAACTCCTCGGACATTCCCAGCACGCACATGCTCATCCCGTATTTCGCCATCGTGTAGGCGCAGTGGTTCCGGAACCATTTCGGGTCCATGGCGAGGGGAGGGCTTAAGGTAAGGATGTGCGGGTTGACCGACTTCCGAAGGTACGGGATGCACGCCTGGGAGCAGGCATAGGTCCCGCGGACGTTCACGCCGAACATCAGGTCGAACCGCTTCATCGGGGTCGCGAGCGTGCCGGTGAGGCTGATGGCGCTCGCGTTGTTCACCAGGATGTCGATCCCCCCGAACGTCTCCGCGGCCTTCGCGGCCGCCGCTTCGATCTGGTCTTCGAAGCGCACGTCCACCGGGACGGGCAGGGCCTTGCCGCCTGCCGCCTCGATCTCCTCGGCGGCCGTGTGGATCGTCCCGGGGAGCTTCGGATGGGGTGTTACGGTCTTGGCCGCGATGACGACGCTCGCGCCGTCGGCGGCCGCCCGGAGTGCGATCGCCTTGCCGATGCCGCGGCTGGCCCCTGTGATGAAGAGCGTTTTCCCTATCAGCGTGGACATTCAGGCCTCCTCGCCGTCCGGACCTCCGGCGCTACTCTTTTTCGGCGCGGGATACTCGGTCCCGTGAGGACGGGCTTCCGCCTCAGTTGCAGAGTTCTTCTTCGTCATCGGCTGAAGATGGAGGAAAGCATCGGCTGACGTCCGGCGACTCCGTTGTGCATGGAAATCCGTCCGGTTCAGGATTTCCTGCATCGTACCAGATACGATGACGGGAGGTAACCCGATTCGGGAAACGCGCGCTAACGGGGGGACACTTCCACCGGGAGTCGGGGAATAACTCCTTTTTCTCCCGACGAAAAACCCAGGGGTGTCCCCCACCGCCCTTTGCGTTATTCCGATGCGTTCGCGAGCAGGGCGACCGGGAAGCTGCGGAACACGGCGTGCAGGGGGAGTGTCTTCTCCCCCCTTCCCCCGGGGAGGTGGAGTTCCTCCCCCGTGAACACGTTGCGCCACCGGTCCGGCGCCCCCTTCGGCAGGACGAGGCCGCTTCTCGTTCCCCACGTCTCCTGCCCGAGGGGGAATTTCCCCGCTGGCGAAAGCCTTGTGACGAGCCGCGGAACGGCCGCGACAGTCCAGCTGGTTTCGCGTCTCCTTGCGAAGGCCAGGACGTGCTCCTTCTCCCCGCCGGACGCCTGGAGAGGAAGATACGCACCCGAGAGAAAGAGTTCCTGCCTCTCCCGCCGGAAGGCCAGGGCGCGGTAGGTGAGGAAAAGCTTTACACGGCCGTCCTTCCAGGAGGGAAGGAGCTCTCCGACGAGGGCAAGCAGCCCCTGGAGTTCCCGGTTCTTGAGCTCCGCGAGCAGCCGGACCCGGCGGGAGAAATCCACGGGGCCCCGGTTGTCCGGGTCGACGAGACGGAGATCCCACAGTTCCGCCCCCTGGTAGAAGTCGGGGACGCCCGGGGAGACGATCTTGAGAAGGACCTGCGCCAGACCGTTTTGCGCCCCGTAATGGGCGACCTTGGCCTGGAACGGAAGGAAGTCCTCCCGGAAACGTCTCCCCTCCTCGCCCTCCAGAACCGCGGTGACGAAGTCCCGCACCGTCCGTTCATGTTCGGGGTTGGGCTGGATCCACCGGGTGTGGACCTTCGCCTCGCGGACCGCCTTGATCATGTACTCCCGCACCCGTTCGGGAAAGGAGTCCATCTCCTGCGGGTCCAGGGGCCAGGCGCCGAGCAGGGTCTGGTACAGCAGGATCTCCTCGCCCGGATCCGGCACGGGCCTGCCGCCCACCAGCCGTTTCATTCCCCTGTTCCAGTCGCTCCAGAGAAGCAGGCGCTTTTCCCACTCCCCCGAAAGTTCGGAGAGGACGTTGATCCGCGCACGCACGTCCTCGCTCCGTTTCGTGTCGTGTGTGGTGGTCGCGTTCATCGTGTGCGGCCAGCGGGCGATCATCTCGGCGGCGCGCTTGTGGAACGTGGTCACGGGAACGCCAAGGCCCGAAGGGTTGCCTCCCACCTCGTTCAGCGAAACGAGCCGGTTGTAGACGTACAGCGCGGTGTCCTCGTATCCCTTCGCCATGATCGGGCTGGTGAACTGCTGCCAGCGCATCAGGAAACCGAGCCACTCCTCCCTCTGTCCCCCGGCGCCGGAGACGGCGCTTTCCAGGAACAGGACCCTCTGCAGGAAGTCGAACACGGGGGCGCTCGCATCCGTGCTCCGTCGCCTCGCCTCTTTCAGGGCTTTCCCGAGATATCGCCGGTCACGGGCCGAGATCTCGAACCCCCGGATATACGTCCGGTAGACGGGAAAGCAGGCGGTCACCTCGACCAAGGCCTGCCGCAATTCCTTCCGGGGCAGGTCGCGGGCGTACCGGTCCTGTTCCGCCAGCCGGCCCAGGTGCTGCCCCAGGGAGTGCATCTCCCCTGCGAAGAGCGTCTCCATGATCAGCTTCTTCTTCTCGCAGACCATGGCGTCGAACGCCTGCGCGCCTCCGAGGAAACGGACATAGGTTTCCCCGAGGGCCCGGACGCCTGCCGCGCTCACGAAGACGCCGTTCGCGGTGTTCAGAAAATCGTATCCCGTGGTGCCGGAAACCGGCCACTCTGCCGGCAGGTCTTCTCCATCCGCGAGGATCTTCTCCACGACGACGTAGAACCCGGGGACCGGGCCGACGGCGTTTTCCGGGCCGAGCCGTTTCCGCAGATGGGTCAGGTAGCCCATCGGGTCGTACAGCCCGTCGATGTGGTCCACCCTCAGGCCCGTGACCTTCCCTTCCCTCGCCAGGCGGAAGACGACGGCATGGGACGACTCGAACACATTGGGGTCCTCGACCCGTACGCTGATGAGATCGCTGACGGCGAAGAACCGCCGGTAGTTGATCTCCTCGTTGGCCAGACGCCAGAAGGAGAGCCAATAAGGCTGTTCCGCCAGGAGGCGGTCCAGATGATCGAAGCTTGCCGGATCCCCCTTCGTGCCCCGGTAGATCCGGAGATTCTCGTCGACGTGGGCGCGGATTTCTGCGCGGTCGCGGTAGAGACGATGGATCTTTTCCCGGGCCTCCTCCTCCGCGCGGAGACTTTCGCCCGCCTTCGCGGGGTCGGCCGGTCCCGGCCCCGGGAGGTGCTCGATATCGGCGATCAGGTTCCACAGATCCCGGAACGACGGATGGTCCGGACCGAAGTTTTCTTCCAGAACATCGATTCGGTGCGCGAGGATCCGGGCGCACGACTTCAGGGCGATGGGAAGCTTCAGACCGTGGTAATGGACGAAGAAACCCCCCTTCTCCAGACGCAGGACGAGTTCCTGGTTTTCGAGGACCCTTCCGTACGGCCCGCCGAGGACGGGGAGAAGTACCTTCTTCACCAGCGCCTTCTTGGGGGAGTGCCAGTCGATGTCGAAGAACGGCGCGAAGGGGGAGCCGGCGCCGTGTTCCAGCACGTCCATCCACCACCGGTTCTCGCTGCTCGCGGACATATGGCTGGGGACGATGTCGACCAGGAGCCCCATCCCCCGTTCCGCAAGTGTTTGCACCATCGAATCGAACTCGCCTTCCGCCCCCAGCTCCGGGTTCAGCCGGGAGGGGTCGGTCACGTCGTACCCGTGGGTGCTCCCCTTGCGGGCCTGGAGAAGGGGCGACGCGTAGAGGTCGGTCACCCCGAGCGACTCGAGATACGGAACAAGGGCGAGGGCATGCTCGAACCGGAACCGGCGGTGGAACTGCAGTCGATAGGTGGCGAGGGGAACCCGCAGGGTGAACACGGTCTACTCCTCGGGGAGCCGGACGGACAGCCTCGTCCCGAGGGAGAAAAACAGGCGTACCCATTCCTTCGCCTTCTCGTCCCCGTGGCGTGCCCGGAACCGGTACCCGGGACAGACCTCTTTGAGCATCTCCCAGTAGACGTTCTGGGTCTTCCAGAAGACCACCTCGAAGGGAAGGGCGTTCCCCATGTCCACCGCCGCGTCGAGATGCGCAAGGCGATCGATATCGTCTGGATTCTCCCGCAACCGAAGCATCATCCTCTCGATCGTCTTCCGGAGGGTGTACCCAAGGCCCGCGCCGTCGAAGGCGACCTTTTCCACCTCCGACTCGTACAGGATCCCCTTGATTTCGGCGATGTCGAGGATATCGCCCTCGAATGCGCGCCGAAGCTCCGCGTTGAGCGCCAGTTCCGCCGCGATGTGGAACGATTTCGCCACGGGTAACCCGGTGTCCGAGAGGAACCGGATCAGCGGAGCGGTCTGCTGGTGCAGCTGACGGTAGATGGCGTCCACGTCAGCCATGTTCGCCTCCAGGATCGTGTTCAGAATCTTGCGCTGCTCGTCCCGGAAGAGAAGCTTGATGGAGTAGACACCCGCCCCGAAATTCCGGTCCACCGCGCGGATGACCTCGGGGAAATCTGCGGTTTTGAAGATCTCCGTGATCTCCTCGGCCAGGGCCTCGTACGCCTCCATCCCCTGGTACTCCCGGATCCCGCCGCTTACGTTGTGATCGCCGAAGTGCAACACCCCGAAGGTGACGACGGTCGACTCCTTCGTGATCTGCGAGGTGATCCTCGCCCTACCCAGCGCCAGCCGCTTTTTTCCCGCGGGAAGAAGACGGAAGTCTTCCCGGTCCACCTGATAGCAATATATTTCCGATCGATTGCCGTAGTTCTCGAAGAGGGAGCTGACGGCGTAGTGGGCCCCTACCTTCTTCAGATCGACCATGGCCGGCTTGACGAACTTCTCGTAGATGTGGCGTCCGTCCCGGTGCTCCGGGAGATTGCTCTTGGCGAAATCGAGCAGGAAGAGGAAACGCTCCTCGATCCCGTTCCCGTCGAACTCCTGGGCCAGCTGGATGGCCCGCCCCGCGTACTGGATGACCTGGGTCGTCTCGAGGCCGGAGAGCTCGTCAAAGAACCAGCCGCAGCTCGTGTACATGAGCATCGCGTGGCGCTGGATCTCCAGGAGCTTGAGTGCTACGGTCTCCTCCTCCGCGGAGAGATCCCTGGAGGCATGCTCCCGGAAAAAGCGGCTGAATGACTCCGGCGAGCGGTCGAGGATCAACTCGATGTAGTCCTCCCTGGCTCCCCACGGGTCACGAAACAGGGACCGGCACCTCTCCTCGTAGACCGTCGAGAGCTTCTCCCGCAGCCAGTCCAGCGCCTCCCTCAGGGGCCTTCGCCACTCCTGGTTCCACCCCGGGCGGCCGCCCGAATTGCAGCCGCAGTTGCTCCGCCACCGCTCGATCCCGTGCGTGCAGCTCCAGGAGGTATATTCGTAGATCTCCACCTCGTGGGTCGGCGGATGTTTTTCGAGAAATTCCCCGTAGTTGGTGATCCGAACCAGCGCGTTCGACTCGATGTGATGGAGGGCATAGGAGAGGGCCATCTCGCCGTGCGGGTGGTGATGCCCGTAGCTCTCCCCGTCGGTGGCGATGTGAACGAGCTGGTATCTGCCGGTCCGGGAATCGTCGAATGCCCCCAGGAGCCGGTTGGCGAAGATCTCCCCGTTGTTGAGCAGCCCCTCGAAGGCGACGGCCCGGGATACGGGCCCATCGTAGAAGAACACGGCGATCGTCCTGCCCGAAGGGAGCCTGACCTTGTACGGGACCTTGGGGTCGATGCGCCCGCCGATCACGTCCTGCCAATCCCGGCTCCCCCTCTTTCGCACCCGGTGGGCCTGGCGCGGCTCAAGGATCGCATACCGGATCCCTTCCATCGCCATGAGGTCGAGGCTTTCCAGGTCGACGGCGGTCTCCGGAAGCCACATTCCCTCCGGTCTTCTCCCGAAACGCCTCTCGAAATCCCTCACGCCCCAGGCCACCTGCGTCCGCTTGTCCCGCGTGTTCGCCAGAGGGAGGATCATGTGGTTGTACGCCTGGGCGATCGCGGACCCGTGTCCCGAGAAGTTTTCCCGGCTCTGCCGGTCGGCGTCGAGGATCGCCCGATAGAGCTCCGGGTCCTTCGTCTCCATCCAGGAGAGGATCGTCGGCCCGAAGTTGAAGCTGATTTTCGAGTAGTTGTTGACGATATTCTCGATTCTGCCGGAACCGTCGAGGATGCGGGATGTGGCATTCGGAGAGTAGCACTCCGCGGTGATCCGCTCGTTCCAGTCGTGGTAGGGATAGGCGGAGTCCTGGAGCTCGATCTCCTCGAGCCACGGATTCTCCCTGGGGGGCTGGTAGAAATGGGAGTGGATGCAGACGTATCGCTCCATGATCGGGAAATATCTCCTACGATCTCGAGAACAGTACGAACGATCTCGGGCTCAGCACGAGGGTGATCTCCCCTTTCGAACGGAGAGCGCCCGGAATCGCGCTCCCGCTTCCTTCCCATCGTGGATCGGCGGAATCGACGAGTTTGCCCCACTCCCCTTGGGGAACCGGCAGCGAAAGAGTGACCGGCTTTTCTCCGAAGTGGAAGGCTGCTGCGGTCTGGGCGGTGCCTTTCCACCGGCGGACGTACAGAACCCTCCCGGCCCCGTGCGCCGCAACCTCCATGTCCTCCTTGCTCAGCCGGGAGAGGACGGGGTGATCCTTCCGGAACATCAGGAGTTCGCGGTAGAACCTAAGCAACGTCCGGTGCGATCCCCCTTCGCGCAGCCGGTAGTCGATGCGGGAACGCCGGAACGTCGCCTCGTCCTGCGGATCCGGGATCTCGCCCTCCCATCGGAACGCCGCGAACTCCTCCGTCCGCCCCCTGCGCACCGCCTCGATGAGGTCCTCGTCCGAGTGGCTGATGAAGTACAGGAACGGTGCGGTCTCCCCGTATTCTTCCCCCATGAACAGGAGGGGGAGGTACGGGGACAGGAGGACCACGCCTGCCGCGAGCTTCAGGGCCTCTAAGGAGACGAGGGCTGGCAGCCGCTCGGCGTGCATCCTGTTTCCCACCTGGTCGTGGTTCTGGGAGAAGACCACCAGCTGCGTCACAGCAACGTGGCGGGACGAATTGCCGTGTCGGCGGCTGCGGAAGGGAGAGAACCGCCCCGAGTAGACGAACCCCTCCGAATAGGCCTCGGATAGATGCTCCAGGGAGCCGAAATCCCGGTAATAGCCTTCCTTTTCGCCGGTCAGGAGGGTATGGAGGGCGTGATGGAAATCATCGTTCCACTGGGCGGAAAGGCCGTACCCCCCCCGCTCCTTCGGGGTGATCACCCGCGCGTCGTTCAAGTCGCTCTCCGGGATCAGGTACACCTTCCGGCCGGTTCTCGCGGCAAACTCCCGGACCGTGTCGGCAAGCTCCGAAAGGAAAGGATACGCGCTGAAATCCATGATCCTGTGAATCGCGTCCAGCCGGAGGGCGTCCACGCGGTACTCGGCGAGCCAGCGCAGCGCGTTTTCGAGGAAAAATCGCCGGACCTCGTCGCTGTGGGGACCGTCGAAGTTGATGGCCGACCCCCATGGCGTCCGGTACCGGTCGGTGAAATAGGGACCGAAGTCTCCCAGGTGGTTTCCTTCGGGACCCAGGTGGTTGTACACCACGTCGAGGACGACCGCCAACCCCTTCCGGTGGCAGGCGTTCACCAGTCTCTTCAACCCTTCGGGTCCCCCGTAGCTGTCCTGAACCGCGAAGAGGTACACCCCGTCGTACCCCCAGTTTCTGCTCCCGGGGAACTGGGCCACGGGCATGAGCTCCACCGCCGTGACTCCGAGATCCCGGAGATCGGCAAGCCGGGGGATGACGGCGTCCAACGTCCCCTCCGGGGTGAAGGTCCCGACGTGCAGCTCGTAGAGGATGTACGACTCGAGGGGAAGACCCCTCCATTCCCCGTCCTCCCAGGAAAAGGCGTCCCGGTCGACGACCTGGGAAGGGCCGTGGACGCCCCGGGGCTGGAACCGGGACGCGGGGTCGGGGCGCTCTTTCTCCCCGTCGAGCCGATACAGGTAGAGGGCGCCCGGCGGAACGTCATCTGCCACCCCTCGATGATACCCAAGGTCGTCCCGCGTAAGCGTAAAGGTTGTCTCTCGAGGGGAAAGGAGGCGAACCTCCACCTTCTTCGCCTTCGGGGCGTAAACGAGGAACCGGGAACGGCCTTCCCCCACGGGAGTCGCGCCGAGATCCAGGTCGTTCTCGCCGCTCACGTCTTTTTCCCCTCGCTCTTGAGGAATACCGCGGCCAGGGGAGGGACGACGATGATCAGGGCGTGCAGGCGCCCATGAGCGGAGACCGGCGCGGCGGTAACTCCGCCGGCGTTGCCCTGTCCGCTCCCGCCGTATTCCCGGGCGTCGCTGTTTCGCACCTCCCGCCAGAACCCTCCGCGGGGAACCCCCACGCGGTAGTGGTGCCGGGGGACGGGGGTGAAGTTGCAGACGACGAGGAAGATGTCGCCCGTGGACTTCCCTTTCCGCAGGAACGCCAGGACGCTCTGCTCGGCGTCGTGGCGGTCGACCCACTCGAACCCGGCCGGGTCGAAGTCGAGCTCGTGCAGCGCCGGCTCCCTGCGGTAGAGGGCGTTCATCTCCTGCACCCAGCGGGAGAGTCCCGCGTGCGCGGGGTCCGCAA
>Ga0209342_10008319_pt1 | contig 10397 bp, 14 predicted proteins | sample RifCSP16_2_FD_184023 | JGI IMG/M metagenome (GOLD analysis project Ga0209342, IMG submission 184023) | Soil microbial communities from Rifle, Colorado - Rifle CSP2_sed 16_2 (SPAdes) (version 2) | ecosystem: Environmental > Terrestrial > Deep subsurface > Rock core/Sediment | place: Rifle... | reverse complement strand
TCAACTACCCGGATATTGCCAGTGAATATCTCCGCGAAGAAAATCCGGCCATCGGAGGGAAATGCGAGGGCGACCGGGACGTTCAAATCGGTCATGTATGTCTCCACGACAGGAGCCCCCGAGACCATGGCGGGGGTGGATCCAAGAAACACGCCAAGAAACAGGATCGCAGCGACCGCTGCAATCGCGAACCTCCTTCCCACGTGATTTGCATTCGTGGACTGATAGAAAAGCATGTCGTGCGAATCCTACACACGCAAAGGCAGGCCGCGCCACGAGCGCGGGAAGCCTTTATGGCCCCTCAACGCGTTCGGCGCGACGGTGGCGATCGTGGCAAAGGAGGAGAAGTCGGAAATGCGAGAAATCGTGCGGAAGCATCTGGACAACAAAGGCTATGTCGTCCGGATCACGACCCACAGGGAGGGGGACAATCTCATCGGCCGACTCCACGTCACGGACGCGGGGAGCGAGGACACGGTCGCAAAGATCGTTGGCGTCGGCAAAGTCGACCAGATCGAGGTTGTGCTTGGGGTTGACGCCTCCGAAGGGATCCTGCGGGACCTCATTAATCAGGCCCTCAATGTTGCAGAGCTGCTCCGGTACATGGTCCCGAGCGTGACCGTAAAGGAAGACTGAAGGAGCACACTCTCACCGTCACGATTATATACGGTCCACCCTCTGGGATTCCGAACCCCATGGACGCGTCCCGCGTTCTTCTCGCTCTTCGGGAGCAGGTCAAGTGGAGGGAGCGGAAACGCCGTCTCCTTGAGCGCCTTCGGGCGCTCGAGAGTCGCCGGCGCTATCTGTCCCGGGAAATCGACGTCGCGCGAAAGCGAATCGCGGAACTCGAAGGCGTCCTTGAGGAGCTTCGGTTGGAACAGACCGGCTTCGGGCTCCGGGCGACGGGGGTACACACCATGGAGACCCGCCCCCTGGGCCTGACCCTGTTCCGGTGATCCCGTGACCGACCCAATCCTCGGCGCACAAGAGGACCTGAATCGTTGGTCGCGGCGGGAGACACAGCTCCTCGACGCGCTCGAGGACCTCGATGAACAGGAAGCCCGACTCCGGGGAGAGCTCGAGCAGGTGGACCGCCAGATTGCGTACTACGAGTCCCTCGCCCGGGACATGAAGCGGGAGCTCGAGCCGGTGAAGCTCTCGACCCTCCTGACTTCGTTCGCCCGCGGCAGGTGAGCGCCTGCGGGTCGTCGTTGACGGCGTCCCCCAGGACATCCGCACCGTCTCCCTCGAGGGAGGCGTCGTGCGGATGATCGATCAGCGCGCCCTTCCTGGGAGGTTTCAGATCCTCACCGCCCGGACCCCCGAGGACGTCGCCCGCGCCATCGAGAACATGGCAATCCGTGGCGCACCAGCGATTGGGGCGGCTGCGGCGTACGGACTCGCCCTCGCCCAAAAGCAGGGGCTCGACGTCAACGCGGTCGCGACTCGCCTTCGGAAGACGCGGCCGACGGGCCAGAACCTGTTCGCGGCGATTGACTTCGTCCTCTCTGAGGTCGCCCGAGGCCGGTCGGCGGTCGATGCGGCGGAGACATACGCCAAGACGGAGATCGACCGATGCCTGGCGATCGGACGCTACGGGAAGCGCCTGATTCGAGACGGCATGTCGATCCTCACGCACTGCAACGCCGGGGCCCTCGCGACTGTCGACCACGGGACGGTAGGGGCCCCGCTCGTCGCCGCCCATCGCGCCGGGGTCAGGTTCTCCGTGTACGTGTCCGAGACGAGACCGCGGCTCCAAGGTTCTCGTCTCACTGCGTGGGAGCTCGCGCAGGAAGGGATCGACCATGCAATCGTCGTCGACGGGGCCTCCGGCCTGCTCATCCAACGTGGCGAGGTCGACCTCGTCCTCGTCGGTGCCGACCGAATCGCAGCGAATGGGGACACGGCAAACAAGATCGGGACCTACCCAAAGGCTGTCGTAGCGCACGCGCACGGGGTGCCGTTCTACGTTGCCGCTCCCCTCACGACGATCGACTTTCGCGCCCGGACGGGTCGTGCAATCCCGATTGAGGAACGGGATCCGCGGGAGGTGTTGTATGTCGACGAGACCCCCCTTGCGCCCCTCGGGAGTGTGGCACGGAACTTTGCATTTGACGTCACGCCCGCGAAATACATCACGGGCTTCGTCACGGACAAGGGACTTCTCAAGCCCGCCGAGCTGCGCGGTCTCCGCGTGAAGGCGAGGGGCTAACGTTACCTGAGGCCTGCGGCTCCGAAGCCTTTTAGCAGGGCCGCGCGGTTCGCAACGCCGATGCACCTCGTCACAACTTGGTTCGGGGCGTTTCTCGTGGACGAGGGCAAGGTCGTAGAAAAGCGGCTGTATCCGAAGAATCCAGAGGCCATCGCGGAGCGCCTCGCGCTCGTCGAGGACTGGAAGGTTCTACCCGAGGAGCGGGAGCTCATGGTCGGGCGGCAGGACCTGTACGTTACGGAGCCGCGACTCGCGCGCGCCGGCGGGAACATGACGCAAGAACGGGTCGAGTTCCTCCGCCCGGACGACTTTGGATACGACCGGAAGCTCCTCCATGCCGCGATGCTCGCCCTCGCCCGGCGGCAGATGCGGAAGGCTGTGGGCCCAAGCGACCACCTTCGCCACGCCGTTGGCGCGCTCGACGACCTCCAAGAAGCTGAAAACGTACTCCTCGAGCGACTCCGGGAATGGTACGGGCTCCACTTCCCCGAGCTCGCGAAGACCGTGGACGAACGGGAGTTCGTTCGACTTGTTGCAACGTACGGGAACCGAGAGGCGATGCCCCTGGAATCGAAGGAAAGCGTCGGCGGCCCCCTTGGGGAACCGGAAAGGAAGTCGTTGATGGAGACGGCCGTGCTGGTCCGCGACGTCCACGCGCGGCGGCGGGACATCGAGGCCTATCTCGAGCGTTCAGTGACTTCGATGGCACCGAACGTGGCCGCCCTCACGGGGCCGCTGTTGGCGGCTCGGCTCACCAGCTTAGCGGGCAGCCTCGAGGAACTCGCGATGTCTCCCGCGTCCACGATCCAGCTCCTCGGCGCGGAGCGAGCGTTGTTCCGCCACCTGCGGGAGCACACGCGACCGCCAAAGCACGGCGTGATCTTCCAGCACCCCCTCGTTCATGGCGCTCCGCCGTGGCAACGCGGCCCGATCGCTCGGGCGTTTGCGGCGAAGATCGCGATTGCCGCCCGGGCGGACGCATTTTCGAAGCGGTTGATCGCGGACGAGCTACGGGCAAGTCTTGAGCGCGCCGTCGCGAGGATTCGTGAAACGAAGCGGGAGGCGATGCCGGCACGCCGCCTGAGGCAGACACGGTGGAAAGAGCGCCGACGCTAGGCTGCTCCCTTCCGCCTCCGCATTGCAACGACCGCGACGACGGCTGCCACGACCACGATCCCGACGATGATGAGGATGATTTCGAGGCCGATCGGCGATGGCTGCAGCGGCGCGCCCACTTGGACGTAACCTACCATCCCATCGCGGTTCTCAACCGGCCCGGTCGCATGCCCCGGAATGGAGCAGTAGAATTGCCACTTGCCCCGGTCGGCTTCGTCCGCTGTGATGTTCACGAAAATAGTCGCGCCCGCAGAGAGGGGCTCGTCAACGGTGAAGTGTGGGAACGTAAACGTGTGTCCGAAGCTGTCTCGGTTCTCTACGCGGAATCGGATCACGTCGCCCGGCTCCACAGTGATTGTCGGCTCAGTTGTCGTCCCCACCTTGAACAGCGTGTTCTCTGCAATCAGCGTCACGTCGACGTTTGCAGCGGCCACGGGGCTCGTGAACACAGGAGAGACGAGCAAGGTCGCAATGAGAAGCGCGGGAAGCGCCCATCGCATCATTCAGGCACCGAAGCCGGTCGATGCGGGGCGGGTATTAAGAATTTCTCCAAAACTCGCAAGGTTTCGACCCGCGCAAAATCGTTATATGGCACCCTCGGTTTCGACGGCCCGCATGTCGTGGACCCAGCAGGAAATCCGGGAGTTGAAGCCGAACCGCTACATCCTGCTCGATGAGGAACCGTGTCGGATTGTCTCGATCCAGATGTCGAAACCTGGGAAGCATGGCGAAGCGAAGGCACGGCTCGAGGCAATCGGCCTGTTTGACGAACAGAAGCGGTCCGTCGTGCACCCCGTCACGCACAAGGTTCGCGTCCCGATGATCGACAAGAAGAAGGCCCAGATTCTATCCGTCCATGGCAACCTGGCCCAATTGATGGACCTTCAGACATACGAGACGTTCGAACTTGGGATCCCGGCGGAGTTCCAGGGGCAGCTGAACCCGGGCGGCGAGATCATGTACCTCGAGGCGATGGGCCGCCGCAAGCTCACGAAGCCGTGACCGACTCGGACCGCGGTGCGTTCGTGCGGGCGGAGGGTTTTAGGTCTCTGGACACTTCGTCGCCCGCCATGGCTTTCCGCCGCTTCGCGGACGCGGTCGCCTCCTACGACGACGCGCGCATCGTGCTCTTCGGTGTTCCCTTTGACCGGACAAGTTCGTTCCGGGGCGGGTCTCGCTGGGCCCCCGACGCGATCCGCGAGGCGTCCCACAACTTCGAGACGTACATGATGGACCATGGGCGCGACATCCTTGACGTCCGATTCCATGACCTGGGGAACCTTGACGCCTTTGCGACGACAGCGGAGATGGTGAAGGCCGTTTCGGAAACGTCTGCGAACATCGTGAAGTCGGGCAAGATTCCGATTGCAATTGGCGGGGAACACAGTATCGCCCCCGCAGTGGTCCGCGGCCACCCGAAGGACATCGGTGTCATTGGGCTCGACGCGCACCTCGACTTCCGCGATGCGTACCTTGGCGACAAGTGGTCCCACGCGTGCTCTCAACGGCGCATTGGCGAGCACGTGGGATTCGATCGGACATTGTACGCAGGCGTTCGCTCCTTCTCCATGGAAGAGAAGGAGGATCGCGAGCGGCTCGGCGTCACGTTCGTGAGTGCGTACGAAATCCATCAGCGTGGCATCGATCGTGCGATCGACCGCGCCCTCCACGTAGTTGGACGGGAGAAGGTCCATCTCACGATTGACTCCGACGTGATCGACCCCGCATTCGCCCCCGCGGTCGGAAACCCTGAACCGTTCGGGCTCACGCCCCTCCAGGTGAAGGCATTCATCGACGCCCTCGGGCCGCGGCTTGTCGGGATGGACATCAACGAAGTGAGCCCCGCCTGGGACCACGGCGAGACCGCGCTTCTCGCGGCACGGCTTGTGCGGGAGGCAATCCTCGCGACTGCAGGCGGGTCGAAACCTTAGCGAGGCGGCATCGGACACTCGCCGCCGACCTTTCTCAACCTGAACGTTGAAGTTGTCCCCACGATGGTGGAGGCTCTCCCCACCCTCCTTGAATCTCACTCAAATACATCGGAGGCCGTGGAACGCATCATGGACGGAACGGAGCGCGCACACACGCGATACGAAATGACGATCTACGTGACGGACCTGCCGATGGGGAACGGGCGACTGAATCTGTTTAAATAGGCCCGCCCTTTTGGTTGGACATCTCCATGACAGACTCCATCATCAAAGTGGAGAATCTCTCGAAGATCTTCACTTCGAAGGAGCGGAAGAAGGGGCAGCCGAAGCGCCGAAAAGAAGTCCCGGCACTGAGATTCGCGACGGCGAGATCTTCGGGCTCCTCGGGCCGAACGGCGCGGGAAAGACGACCTTGATCAAGTGCTTGACAACGCTCCTTCTGCCGACCTCCGGAACGGCATGGGTGAACGGGTACAACATCGAGGCCCAAGAGGACCTCGTCCGGGCTTCGATCGGCTGCATGTTGATGGGTGACCGTGGACTCTACTGGAAGCTCACGGGCCGCGAGAACCTCGCCTTCTTCGGCGCTCTGTACCATGTCCCCAAGCCCGCGCGGCTGAAGCGGATCGACTACCTCATCGACCTCCTCAAGCTCGAGGACTTCGTCGACCGAACGGTCGAGACGTACAGCTCCGGCCAGCGGATGATCCTAGCCTTCGCGAAGTCCCTCATTAACGACGCCCCGATCCTGTTCCTCGACGAGCCGACTGTCACGATGGACGTCCCGACGGCGCGGGAGCTCCGGAAGATCGTTCGAGAGCTGAACGAGGCGGACAAGACAATCCTGTACACGACCCACCTCATGCACGAGGCCGAGGAGCTTTGCGACCGGGTCGGCATCATCGACCACGGCGAGATCATTGCGATCGGGACGGTCCCGGAGCTAAAGGCGTCGATCCCTCACGAAGATGTGGTGAACCTCGAAGGGGTTTTCCCGACGTACGTCGTCGAGGAGCTTCGAGGGCTCAGCGGCATAAAGACTGTCGCGGTCACCGCGGAGATCGGGGGGCGGAGCCGCCTTGACGTGCTGTGCGAGAACAGCCGCCTCATGTTGCCGAAAATCATCGAGTCGATCGCGGGAAATGGTGCGACGATCGAGTACATCAAGCCCCAGGAAGTCACACTGGAGGACGTGTTCCTTGCGAAGACGGGCCGCACGCTCGATGTGGACACCCGCGAGGTCGTTGTGGAGGGGAAGGGTGGGCGAGGTCGTTAGCCACGGTCTCGGCCTCGCGCAACCGGGGTGGCGGGCGAACCTCGAGGTCGTCGGGACCGTCATCGTCGCCCGTCTCAAGATTGTTGCACGGTACAAGGGCGTCCTCCTCATGGAGGCGTTCCTCCCGATCGTTTTCGCGGCCCTCCCGATCCTCCTCGGCGTGAGCATCGCGGGCGGGCCGGAGAACGCGGCAACGAACTTCCTCAATGCGACGGGCACGGAGAACTACGCGCTGTACATGCTGATCGGTGCGAGCACGTTCATGGTTGTCTCCCTCATGCTCTGGCTCGTCGGCTACTGGCTCCGGCGGGAGCAGGAGAGCGGCACGCTCGAGGCGCTGTACCTCGTGCCGACGCGTCGGATCTACATCTTGGCGGGCGTCACGACGTACGCGATGATCCGGTCCCTCATGGCGTTCCTTATCGCGATCATCCTCGGATCCCTCATATTCGGCGTGAACCCGTTCAGCGGGAACGTCCTCATGGCGATCGCGTTCCTCGGGATCGGCCTTCTCCCGATGTGGGGCATCAGCTTCCTGTTCGGCGCGTTTATCATGAAGGTGAAGGAGGCGAACTCCGTAATCTCGCTCATGCAATGGGTCGTCGCCTTCCTCATGGGCGTGTACTTCCCCGTGACCGTGTTCCCGCCTCTCCTCCGGTTCTTCGCGCTGAGCTTCCCGCCGACGGTGATGACGGACGGAATGCGGGGATCGATCCTCGCCCTCGAAACGCTCTATGGCGGGTGGTACGTGAACTTCGCGATCCTCATCGCGATGGCGTTCATCATTCCCTACCTGGGCTACGAAACGTTCCTCAGGATGGAGCGCCGGATCAAGCGGAACGAGGGGGTCGGACAGTTTTGAATCCGCCGGCGGCTGCGACGGTAACGGCCCACCGGGGCTTTGGTCTCGCGGACCTCAGCTTCCGCCAGCGGCTCGGAACATTCTACGACATGTCGAAGAAGCAGATCATCGAGTTCTCCCGGTATCCGATCGCGTTCGTCGCCATCTTCGTGCAGATCTTTCTGATCATCGTCATGTTCATGTTCGCGACCCTCGCGTTCTCGGGGGCGAGCGGGACCGCGGGCCAGGGCCAGCTCGCCGGCGTCATGGTGTACGGGTTCCTCGTGAGCATGTTCCTCTCGTTCACGCTGTGGGAGGTCGGCTTCTCGGTCCGGGAGGAGCAGATCCGCGGGACCCTCGAGTCCCTCTATCTTTCCCCGGCAAACAAGTTCAACAACCTCATGTCCCGAATCTTCGCGATACTCCTGTTTGCAGGGGTGATGTGTGTTGCCGCCGTGGTGTTCGTCGGCGCGATGGTGGGCGGGATGCCCCTCGAGAACGTTGCGTTCGCTCTCCTCGTGCTTGCACTGAGCATCTCCGGATTCCTCGGGATCGGCGTCATCTTCGCTGGGGTCACGCTGAAGCTCAAGGAAACGGCCCAGTTTCTCGTGTCGTTCCTCCAGTTCTTCTTCATGATCTTCAGCGCGGTGTTCTTCCCGTTCAGTGCCCTCCCAGCCGTGCTCCGGGAGAACATTAGTCGGTACCTACCCGTGAGCTACAACGTCGACCTGTTCCGATCACTCCTCATCAACCGGCCGCCGGAACTGATGTCCGTCGCCTCAGAGTTTTACATTGTCGTAGCGTTCGGAATCGTTTCGCCGATCGTCGGATACTTTGTCTATCGGTGGATCGAACGGCAAGCGCGCGCCGCCGGGACCCTCGGCGAGTACTGAACGGTCGCTTCCGAAAACCCTTATATGAACGCCCCTCATGGGACGACGATTCCGAATGTCCGAAGAGTGGAAGGGGCCTACCCAGCAGATCGACGACTTCCGGTTCCTGATTCCGCAGTCGTACAAGCCTGCGATGCGGACGGACGGCCTGATCTTCGCGGACGCGAAGTTGATGGAACAGGTCCGAAAAGACTTCGCGCCGGAGCAGGTCGCGAACGTCGCGACGATGCCGGGGATCGTCGGAAAGTCCATGGCGATGCCAGATATCCACTGGGGGTATGGGTTCCCGATCGGTGGCGTGGCGGCCTTCGACTATGATGAAGGCGTCTTCTCTCCGGGAGGAACGGGTTATGACATAAATTGCGGCGTCCGCCTCGTTCGCACGGAGCTGACCGAGGCAGAGGTGCGGCCGAAGATCCGGGAACTCACGGACGCGTGCTTCCACAACGTCCCGAGCGGGGTCGGTGAGGGCGGCCCTGTGAAGGTCTCGCGCGAGGAGCTGAGGCGTCTCGCGGAGGATGGGGTGGCGTGGGCCGTCGAAAAAGGTTATGCATGGCCCGAGGACCCTCAGCACATCGAGGCGAACGGTTGCCTTCCTGATGCGGACTTCTCGAAGGTCGGCGAGCGGGCGGTTACTCGAGGAAAGGACCAGGTCGGGAGCCTCGGTGCAGGGAACCACTTCGTCGAGATTCAGAAGATTGACAAGGTCTACGACGCAGACGCTGCTCGGGCCCTCGGGATCGATCGGCCCGGGCGGGTGTGCGTGATGATCCACACCGGCTCCCGGGGGTTCGGCCACCAGATCGCGACGGACTACATTGCCATCTCGGAGAGGGCCGTGAAGAAGTACAACATCGCCCTTCCGGACCGCCAGCTCGCGTGCGCGCCCATCCATTCCCCGGAGGGCGAGGATTACTGGCGCGCCATGTCCTGTGGGGCAAACTTCGCATGGAATAACCGCCAGCTCATCACTCACGGAGTCCGCAACGCATTCGAGTCTGTGCTTCACCGATCCGCGGAGGACCTCAGCATGCACATCGTCTACGATGTGTGCCACAATATCGTGAAGATTGAGGAGCACGCCGTGGAAGGCAGGCGGGTGAAGGTCGCCCTCCATCGTAAGGGTGCGACGCGCGCGTTCCCGCCAGGCCACCCGGAGACTCCCACGGAGTACAAAGCCGTGGGCCAGCCGGTGCTCATCCCCGGAGACATGGGAACGTGTTCGTACGTGCTCGTCGGGAGGGACACGGCGATGGATCGGTCCTTCGGTTCGTCGTGCCATGGCGCGGGCCGCCAGATGAGCCGCGCCGCCGCGACCCGGAAATACCGCCCGAACGAGGTCGTGAAGGCCCTCAGCGAACGGGGAATCTACCTCCACGCCGCGTCAAAAGCGGGAATCGTGGAAGAGGCTCCTGGCGCGTACAAGGACGTGGAGCACGTTGTCCGCGTCGCGGAGGGCGCAGGGCTCACAACGATCGTCGCGCGGATGGTCCCGCTCGGGGTCGTGAAGGGGTGAGGATTTCCCTCCGGCCATTCGGCGGTGTGCCGAGGGCTCTCCTTGAGGACCTCGCAGAGGACCTCCGGGGCCTCGGATCCGCCACTGTATTGGACAACGCCCCCCTCCGCGAGGAATGGCGGGACCCGTCGCGAGGTCAGCACCGCGCGGACGCGTTCCTCGATGCGATGTCCGATGACGAAGGCCATCGCGTCCTCGGGGTCACGGGAACTGATATCTACGCCGAGCCGTACCAGTTCGTCTTTGGGCAGGCAAGGATTCAGGGACGACCTGCGATCATATCCTTCGCGCGGCTGGGGTCGGCTGATCATGCCACGTTTCGTGCCCGCATCGCGAAGGAGGCCGTCCATGAACTCGGCCACACCCTCGGGCTCCACCATTGCGAGAACCGCGGATGCGTGATGTCCTTCTCGAACTCCGTCGATGAGGTGGATCGGAAGACGTCGTCGTTCTGCCGACGGTGCCAGGCCACGATTGACTTCATGCTGAAGCGACTCCGAGAGTGACGCACAGCGATGGCGGGGGCGGGCCTTCGCGAATCCCAGAACTCCGAACCGTCATAAGCTCTGACCGCGCTCCAGTTCTCATGCTCGCAGAGTTCAGCATCTCACC